>Ga0180436_10000016_pt1 | contig 181763 bp, 136 predicted proteins | sample SS_ome_2_FD_132434 | JGI IMG/M metagenome (GOLD analysis project Ga0180436, IMG submission 132434) | Hypersaline lake sediment archaeal communities from the Salton Sea, California, USA - SS_3_S_2 metaG | ecosystem: Environmental > Aquatic > Non-marine Saline and Alkaline > Hypersaline >...
CAAGACCCCATGGAGGTATCAACAAAATGACTCCTATCCAAAAACTAAAATTGAAACTCAACCCTCAATAAACTATATTCCAAAAAACTCTCTCGGGTGTCCGAAATGTATCCGGTCATTACACGGAATTGCATTTTGGGGGTTGACAAGAAGGCTGCCAGGGGCTATTATAAAAAAGATAACCGAGAATGTTGTGGTCGTTTTGACGCCACCGCACGCCAGGGGTAGATGTACGAGGATGATTATGTCATCGTCGGGCAAGAGTTCGAGAAACCTTTCTGTTCACTGTAGATGAGGGAGGGTTAGGACAATGAAACGTAACGAAGGGTCCACCGACAGGATAATCCGGGTCATTCTGGGCATCGTGCTCATCATAATCGGCTGGCTTGTTTTGGGGAATAGTACCTTGGGCGTTATCTTGGACATCATCGGGGTGATTCTGCTTATCACCGCCATAACCGGATTCTGCGCCATTTACAGGCTGCTGGGGGTAAGCACAATCAAGACCCCTAAGGAGTGATTTCGCTTTCCCTGCTGAAGGGGAAGGAGGGCTGCTGAATGAGTCAACGGATTCATCTGGGCTCATGCATCGCCATGCTGCTGTTTCTGGGATGCGGGCCCAAGGTGATGATCCCCCTCAAGATCGACCTGACAAGATACCACCGGGTCGGGGTCGTGGGTTTCGACTGCAATGCCGACGGCAAGATGGACGAATGCTTCACCCGATCTTTCCTGCTCAGGATCAGGTCGTACCAGAAAGACGCACGAATCATCGATCTGGACGGCCAGAGGGATGTCCTCGAATCCGTGCAGTCGGGGCAGATAGACTCGGAGACGATCCGGGCCATCGGGCGACAGTACGAAGTGTCCGCCGTTTTCACCGGCAGATTGCAGGTACTGGAGGTCCAGCCACTCCTTGTGCTCGGCCCCTGGGGGCCCAGGCCGACAAGTGGATCTACCAAGATCCTTGGCCGGGAGGCCAAGGCTGTGGTCAAGGTCCGGGCCAGCGCGCGTTTGTGGGAAACAGAGACCGGCATCATGATCTGGAGCGCATCGGCCATGGGCGAGGAGATGGTTCATCAGGTCAAGGTGAGGTGGGACGGAACGGTCGACTTCGACGCACGGGACCTCCCGGAGGCCTTCTCGGATCTTATCCGGCCGCTGGTTAATACGATGTGCGCGGATTTCAAGATAAACTACGAGAGAGTGCGGACCAGGATAGCCTCGGCAGAGCCAGCTCGCGAAACTCAAGGAATGGAGAGATAGGAAGGGTCAAGCAGAACAAATCATTTCTCCCGGGCAGAATAAACCGGCAGCACGCGGGTATTAATGGATGATGGCTCGGGCTTTCGGCAAAGGGCGTGTAACCGCCGGGAACAGATGCGTCACCGACGGGATTCACGGCCTCGTGTCCAACAGATTCTCTCCGAAAAGCGTTGATTAATATCTGTTGAGGTCTTTACATATGAACGCATAATCTCCTTTTGGAAAAAGACTTCTGTAACTTCAACCGGTATTTCGAGCCATGAGACTATCTGAATTGCTAAGAAAGCTTCCGGAGGAAAAAGAACTTGCCACGCACGCCAGGCCCTATTTCAATCATTCCGTGGAATTCAAGGGGATATTCACGCCGAGGGAACGAGCCGAAATGCTGGAAAGCGTGGGCCTGAACGTCTTCTATTTTCCGTCGGAGATGATCACCGGCTGTGATCTTCTCTCCGACTCCGGCACCACCACCATGACAAATGAGCAATGGGCCGCCCTGCATCTTGGTGACGAAGCCTACGGTTCGAACAGGGGCTATTTCAAGTTAATGCGGCAAATCAGGGAGACGTTCGGAGAAGAGTTTTTTAACGACCAGAGCAAGACACCCAATGCTTTCATCTTTCACCAGGGCCGATCATGCGAGGATGCGCTTTTCACCATGCTGGGAAAGTTGGGTCGCGGGCTTATCATTCCGAATAACGGGCATTTTGACACAACTCAAGCCAACATAGAGGCAAATGGAATGCAGGCGGTAAACCTCTTTTCCGCCGAGCTTAAGGATGAGAAATCACCCTCGCATTTCAAGGGCAATATGAACCTCCCCAGGCTCAAAGAGTTGTTGGATGCCTCTCATGATAAAATCCCGCTGACGATCTTGACCATAATCAATAACTCGGGTGGGGGGCAGCCTGTTTCGATGAAGAACATAAAGGAGGTTTCCGAACTCTCCCACGATTACGACATTCCGCTCTTTTTCGACGCATGCAGATTTGCTGAAAATGCATGGTTCATAAAAAGCCATGAGGAGGGTTATGCGAACAAAGGAATAGAGGACATTGTAAAGGAGATGTTTTCCTACGTGGACGGTTTCACCATCAGCTTTAAGAAAGACGGGCTGGTAAACATGGGGGGCGGGCTTTTTCTCAAAGATGGCGGTTGCTTCGTCAAAAGGTATCCCTCAATACCGGATGCCCTGATGAGTTACCAGATCATCAAGGAGGGACACCCCACTTACGGAGGATTATCCGGCAGAGAGATAATGGCTCTTTCAGTCGGCCTGCAGACGGTGACCAGAGAGGAATATCTATCCTACAGAATTCACCAGGTTCAGGAGTTCGGACGAAGCATGAAGAAAAAAGGATTGCCCGTCGTAACGCCCATAGGCGGTCATGCCGTTTACGTGGATGTAAATGAGTTCTTTGAAGGAACGGCGATGAGACCTGAGGATTTCGGCGGTATTTCCCTGACTGCGATTCTGTTGGCCGCCTATGGCCACAGATCGAGCGAGATAGGTTATTTTTCGTTCGGGCACTATGACGAGAATGCAGGGAAAGAAATCTTCCCGGATGTGAATTTCGTGAGATTCGCCATCCCCAGACTCAGATACGAAAAGGGGGATCTGGATTCGGTGACAGAATCGGTAAGCCTTCTGCAGGAACACAAAGACGGAATTCCTCCGGCAGAGGTTACTTATGGCAGGGAGCTTCCATTGAGACATTTCAAGGCAAGATTTAGGTTTAGGAATTCGTAGATGCACTTCAAATGGCGTCCCGGCAAACGGTCCGTCGCCGGGATTCGAAAAGAGGGAGGAAGGAAACATGGCCAAAAGGAAGGTTCTTCTGACAATCTCCCTCCTTTTCATGTTGGGGGGGATGGTAAGATTGGTGGCGAATGAAGGTGTTTTCAGAATCTTCGCCATGGAACATTTGTGGTCCGGCGATCCCTTCTTCGTGTACGTCTACAGGCTCCTGGGGGCGTTCGTCGTCTGGATGGGAATACTGCTGTTCGTGGCCTCCCAGGACATAATAAGATACCGGGGAATCATAAGAGGTTCAATGCTGGGCCTGTTTCTGTTTTTCATAGTCAGTCTGTGGACCGGCCTGGCCACCGGCCTGGGGTTGCACTATTTCCTGGTCGACTCGATCTTCTCCTTGTTTCTGGTCGCACTGTTATACATCATTCAGAAAGGCTAAACCGACCATTCAACAGGCTGCGTATTCCTTACTTGCAGGGAGAAGGCTGGCCTGCCAGGCAGCCGCCTGCAATTGAGGGAAAAGGAGTCTGTAGAGATCGGATTTCCCACGGATCTGCAAGACATCCGACCCGAAGACAACCGGGGAGGAAATCTGCGCCGAGCAGACGGAGGCAACCGAATTGGTGGGAAACGGTAAAAGAGAGTGCCCCAATTGTGCGGTGGATATCCCCCGGGGGAGTCGCCGCTGCCCCATATGCGGCTACGAGTTCCCGCAGCCCAAATCGCGACTGTTCAAGTGGATCGCCATCGTCCTGATCATCCTCTTTCTGATCCCCCTGATTAGAATGTTGATCGGTCTGCTGAAATAGCATTGCCGGCCTGCAAAGGTCAGTTCTGCTTCTCGTTTCTCCGCTGCTTCTCCAGAATTCTCCAAGTGGTAGCCGCACTCTTTAGAGTGCGAGACTTTTGCGCAGACCGAAGCCAGCCCCCACAGGAATCGGATTCCAGGGTGGCGGATTCTGTAGCCGCACTCTTCAGAGTGCGAGTCTGCGGCTGCAGCAGGTCCGCATTACGGCCCCCTGACAGGTGAAGGAATCTTTGATTTGGAAGATTCCTCCGGACCTTACCTCTTCGGTACTCCTCCCAATTTCTCCAACCCGGCTTTGGCTTTGGGCTCGCTGGGGTCCAGCTCCAGCGCCCTTTCCCATTCCTCCCGCGCACCCGAAAGATCGTTCTGCATGTAGAGGCTGATGCCCAACAGACCCCGGGCCGTGGCGGACTCGGAGTTGACGGTCAGGAATGCCTGCAGGACGCTTTGCGCGTCTATCCACCGGTGATTCTTCAGATAGGCTTCGGACAGGGTCAGCACGAAAACGGAGTCGAACCGGTACAAGTCTTTCACCTTCTCCAGATGAAATATGGCCGTTTGGAAGTCCCCCTTCTTGGCATAGATGTGTCCCAGAGTGAACCAGACTTCGTTGCTTTCAGGGTCGAGCTTGAGAGCTTTTTCCAGATAGAATATGGCTTCGTCCCACTTCCCCTGAAAGTAGAGGTTGTTGCCCAGCAGGGAATAGGAGGCTATGTTGGTCGGGTTCCTTCTTATGCCCTCTTTGTAGACCTCCTCCGCCCCGTCGGCGAAGCCGGCCTTGTCAAGAACCCTGCCCACGGCCCATATGCCTCCGCCCCTGGCGCTTCCTATGTGCCGGTCGTGCAAGGAGGTAAGAACGTACCGATCCAGGCTCTTCTGCTGGTGAGCATTCAACAGTATCCAGGGAACCGTGTGGAAGAGGCTGACCGCGATTAAAATCAACCCGTAGTTTTTGAATCTGGACCAGCGGCTTCCCCATTCTATGAGGAGCAGGGTCCCAAGCAGAGTGAGGAAGACGGATGGCAGGGCTCTCAAATCCCAATCCGCATGACCCCAGCGCGAGTTGTAGACGAAGATCAGGAGAAGGCCCGCAAGACCGGAGAGCAAGAGAAAATTCAGGAAGGGGTCTTTCAGTGATCTCAGTTTCACGGCGTGGCAGAGAAAGAAGAAAAACAGGATCGTCCCGGCCGGAGAGATCAGGAGGAGTTGATTGGCAAGTTCCCCGAAATGCGCTCCGCTGAACATGGTGAAACTGCTCTCGGGCGTAACGGTCAAAGGGAGGAACTGGTCGAATCTGTTTCCTTCACCCGGTAACAGGAACACTTTCCAGACAGCCAGAAAGACGATCCCGCAGCATCCAACCAGACAGAGCAGAGTGGGAACATCCAGGAACCTGCGACCCTGGATTCGCCACTTTCGGAAGATCAGATAAAGAAACGCCGGCATCAGCACGATGGCCGAGACATGAAGAGAGATGCTCAGCGCCAGGGCCAGAAACGGAAAGATTATGTTGATCTTGCCCCGGAGAAAAAGCAGCGACAGCAGGGTGAAGAGCGTTACGGCCACCAGGAGAGTGGTGTAACTCTCCACGTAGCCGAAGAGGAGCTGGATCGAACCCAGGGTGATCAGCAGGGAGAAGATCAAGATCTTTTGGAAAGAGGTCTTTCCCAGAAGATCGGCCAGAACCAGCACAAGGAAGATGAAGATTCCCCCGCAGACAACGCTCGGAACGGTGTAGGCCAGCGACGGATCTGCGTTGGGGAAGAGTGCAGCCAGGAGCCGGTAGAGCTGAAGATGAACGACCGCATCCAGACGTTCGGTTTTGGTGATGTGCCCCAAAGCTAGACTCTCTAACTTGAAATACCCGTCCCCCAAAAGAAAGAGCCGTGTTCTGACCAGCCAGAAGATCAGCAGGGAGAAGATCCCCGCTCCTATGAAGAGCAGGTATTTATCGGTCCCGGTAAGTATTCTTCCGGCCCAGCCGAAAAGAGATTCCAGGGTCCTGAGGATCAGGTTGTTGATGGGAGGAACCAGCAAGCCGAGCGTGAAGACTGTCAGGGCCCACCCCAGCCATTTGGGGAAGAAATGCAGGAAGTGAAAGCCCCAGAGAAAGGGCGTCCCCCAGTAGACCGCCAGCAGGTGGGCTGCAACGCATAAAGACAATACCGGCAGGACCAGATACTTGAACCCCTTCTCCGAAACGAACTGTTCAGGCTGGTACTCTCCCGATTGTCTCTGCATGGTTTTGGGTTTTCTCGCCTACAGCCGTTTCATCTAAAACCCGTGCCTCAAAGGATGCCCAGAATCCGCAGCTGTTTTTGACCCGGTTCCCGGATGCGGGGCTGAGGCCGGATGATCAATTAAGATATGAGCAGCTTCAACTTGGGTCAAGCCGAATTCCGGCCGTTGGCCGCTTCTTCACCAGGTCCGCAGCTTCTGCCCCCCGCCCGACCTAAATCCCTTGACAAAAGCGATGGGCCTGTTTATGTTTTCGGTAAGTGAACTCCGCTTTCACGGGAGGGAAGTTTGGACATCTCCGTTATCATTCCTACTCGCGACGGCAACGCCACCCTGGGGCGCTGTTTGGCTTCGCTTGCCAAGTCAACCTATCCACCCCGCGAGGTGATCGTGGTCGACGATTGCTCGAAGGTGGAAGTCTCGAGCATCGTGGAACCATTCGGATTCAGGACCATCCGGCTGGATGAACCGCGCGAGGCCGAATACGCAAGAAACGTGGGGGCCGAGGCGGCGACCGGCGACATTTTGGTCTTCACCGATTCCGACATGCTGCTTCAACCCGACGTTCTGAAGAGAATCCATGACCTTCTCTCCAAGAATCGCTACGCTGCGGTTTCCGGGGTCTGTACTCCCGAAACCGATGACAAGAAGCTGCCCGCCCGCTACAAGAATCTCTGGCTGTACTACAGCTACGTCAATTCTCCGCACGACTTCGATTGGTTCATCTTGTCGATCGGGGCGGTCAGAAGAGAGGTCTTTTTCGAGCTCAACGGATTCAAAACGGACTACCTCACCATCTCCGGCGGGGGAGACCTGGAATTCGGAAGACGGCTCAAAGGGGCGGGGAAAAAGATACGCCTGGACACAGCCATCCAGGGAAAGCACCTCAAGCGCTACACCATGAAAAGTCTTCTGCGCAATGACTATGTCCGGGGCAAAGGTTGGTTTGAGTTCGCCGCCGGAAGAAGGGTGTTGTGGGACGTGGTCAAACGCTTCAGGATCGGCAACATCTATCCGGCCTTCATCGCTTCGGTCCTGATCTCACTCTCTTTGGTCGCTTCGCTGGTTCTCGCTCTCTTCGACGGCATCTTCCTGTATCTGGCCGTACTCCTCGCTATTGTGCACCTTCTGATGAACTACTCCCTGTTTCGCTTCTTTCGCCGAGAGGCAGGAACGGGCTTTTTGCTGAAGGCCATACCCATGAGCTTTCTCGATCACCTGGTGGCCGGCTTCGGGGTGATCAGCGGCTGCATCGGTTGTCTGACTTCACTCCTGACCAAAAGACTCTTAGGACCCAAATCCAAAAGACGGTTCGCCGAAGAAGTCCCCAGGGGTTGATCTGAGCCGCCCGCTGCAGGCTAAAGCCTGATCGACAGACCTCCAGACTTCGAACGGTGGATTTGAGAATAATCACGGTGGAGGATCGAGGCTCTCTCTCCTGCGCTATTGTTCCGCCATTTCTCTGAGTCTCTTCAGCCCGGCCTTGGCCAGCGGCTCATCCGGGTCCAACTCCCGGGCCCTCTGCCACTCCATCCTGGCTTTGGTGGAATCCCTCAGCATGAAGAAACTGGCGCCCAGCAGTCCTCGCATGGTGGCTGTCTCCTGGCCTCTGGCAAGGTATTCTTGCACCAGAACTCTGGCATCCTCTGCTCTCTCGGTCTTCAAATAGGCCTTGGCTAAGCCGATCACGAAGGGGGCCTCGTGCTCGTACTGCTCCTTTACCTTCTCCAGGTGAAATATGGACTTCTCCAGATCAACGCTCAAATACAATCGAGCCAAGTTTAACCGAAGCTCTGCGCTCTCGGGCTTCAACATGAGTGCTCGTTCCAGATATGGGATGGCATCGGCATCCCTTTCCTGGTCATGGAGCATCTCGCCCAAGTAGGAATAACATCCCAACTCGTTGGGATTCCTTTGTATGCCCAGCTTGAGTATCTCCTCGGCCTCCTGAGCCAGCCCGGCTAAGTCCAGCACCCTCCCTACCCTCCACATACCGCCACCGGTGGCACAGAGAAGATGCGCGTCATTGGTGGCGGTCATAACGTAACGGTCCACGCTCCTGACCCCGTCCGCATTTACCAGAATCCAGGGAAGGGTGTGGAACAAACTCACCGCGATCAAAATCAGCCCGTGGTTCCTTGTCCTCGTCCGCCCGCCGGACCAACTCAGGAATGAGAGAATACCGAAGAGAGCCATGAATATGCCGGGAAACGACATCAGATCCCAATCCATGCTTCCCCAGTGACAGTTATAGGCAAAGACAAGCAGCAGACCCGAAAGGCCGGAGATTAACATGAAATTCAGGGTCGGATGGCCCCAGGATTTGGTCTTCAAGGCGCGCAGCAGAAAAAAGAGGAACAGAAGCGTGGCCGCAGGTGAGATCAGGAGGAGCTCGTTGGCGAATTCGATCAAATGCGCTCGACTGAACATGGTGAACTTCATCTTGGGCGTGGCCACCAGAGGGAGGAATTGACCAAAGGTCCTACCCTTTCCCACCACCACGGTGGCTTTCCAGATGCCCAGGAAGACGATCCCACAGAGTGCAAGCAGACATAGCAGGGTGGAAACGTCCAGAAATCTGCGACCCTGGATTCGCCACTTACGGAAGACCAGGTAAAGAAACGCCGGCATCAGCGCGACGGCCGAGACGTGAAGAGAGATGCTCAAAACCAGGGCAAGAAACGGAAAGATTATGTTGACCTTGCCCTGGAGGAAAAGAAGCGAGAGCAAGACGAAGAGCGTTATGGCCACCAGAAGAGTAGTGTAACTCTCCACATAGCCGAAGAAGAGCTGGATCGAACCCAGGGTGACCAGCAGGGAGAAGATCAGAATCTTTTGAAAAGAGGTCTTTCCCAGAAGATCGGCCAGAACCAGCAGAAGGAAGATGAAGATTCCCCCGCAGACAACGCTCGGAACGGTGTAGGCCAGTGACGGATCTGCAGTGGGAAAGAGAGCGGCCAGGATTCGGTAGAGCTGGTGATGGATGATCGAGTCGAGGGGTTCGGTGGTGGTAATGGCGCCGGAGGTCAGAGTGTTGAGCTTGAAACAGCCGTCTCCCAGCAGGAAGTATTCCGTTCTCAGAAACCAGAAGACCGGCATGCAGATCATCCCGGCAGCAATGAAACCCGGGTATTTCGGTATCTTCGAAACCGATCGCCCCAGGGCGCTAAAGACCGGCTCCAAGAGGCTCAGCACCGGTTTGTTGACTGCCGGAATGAAGAGGCTCACCGTCGCCAGAGTCAGAACCCATCCCAGCCAACCAGGAAAGAAGTGCAGGTGATGGACGCCCCACAAGAACGGGGTTCCCCAATACCTGGCCGCGAGGTGCATCAAAACCAACAGGAGCAGGATCGGCATAAAGATGAATCGGAACACTTTGTCCCAAAAGGAGTCGGTCGGCTGAGGCCGGGCGGGGCTTCTTCTTCTCTGCTTTTTCATCGGACTCTTTACCAGGAGCGCTCTGTCAGGTGAGGCAGTAGAACCGAAAGACCGAAGATAACAAGCCAGCCTCCGACTCATACGGGAAGCTGGCTCATTTTATACGAATATCGATCCTCAGAGTCTGTTATCTTCTCCTCGTACTATGCAAATCTGCGGTCTTCTCTTTTATCATTCCTTCCAGTTCCTCGTTGGCCAGCATCAGGTTGAGCATCATGGCCGCCTTGGTGGAGTCCGCCACCAGAGACTGCTTTAACTCATTCATGCTCTCCGGATCGTCCATCACCATCTTCACCAACTGCGCCTTGGTCTCCGGAGTCTCCCAGATCTTCTGCATGATCAGCTGAGACATCTGGGGATCGGCCATAAGCTGCTCCATGGCCTTTTCCCGGCTGCAGCTGACGAAGACCAGAAGGATCGCCAGGCAGGCAAAAGCCAAAAAGCAAATCGCCGTCTTTTTCATCTAACTCACCTCCTCCTTAACGGAATACTTGGCATTCTTTTTTTGAAGTTTATTTTTTTCCGATTCGGTTGTCAAGTGAATTCTAACCCGGGGCGACCAAAACTTCGCCTTGCCCACCCGGGGCTCGCGCCAAGATCTTGGGCATGGTTGCCCCGAGCTTCAGCCGGAGGCAACGCTTCTCGGGTTGTTACGATTGCCCCGAGCTTTAGCTCGGGGATTCAAATCCAGGACCAATCTCGGGGGTTTTAACCCCTCATGCCGGTTGGCTGAAGCCCGATTGGATTCGGGCGTCTTCTTGGTTCCACCACCTGAAGGTCGTGGCAATGTCTTTGGCATAATTGCCCCAAGCTTAAGCTGGAGGCAATGCTTCTCGGGTCATTGCCATTGCCCCGAGCTTTAGCTCGGGGGTTCCGGTCCCAAGACTATTTGGGGGGTTTTAACCCCGGCATCAATTCATGAAAGGCCCGGGTCACTTGATGGGAACCGGAGTGAAGGAGAGGATGAAGATGAGCATGGCCAGCCAGCCGATCACCTTTCTTTTGGCATCCAATGAGACCTGATCGTTCAGGGTGGGCGGGTGACCGACTTTTATCACCAGCACCAATATCACCCATATGAACCAGCCTTCCCAGAGAAAGTAGCCCAGCGGGATCAGGGCAAAGGTGGCCGCCAAAGCAACCTTGCGCTGGTGTCTGCCCAAAAGCGCATACATGATGTGACCGCCGTCCAATTGGCCGATGGGCAGCAGATTGAGCATGGTGACCAAAACGCCGGCCCAGCCAGCGAAGGCAGCGGGACTTAGAAGCACCGTATGTCCCTCCGGGACGTCCGGCAAAACCAGCCAGGAGATAAGCTTGAAGATCAGCGATTCTCCCAAGACAAAGCCCTGCCCCGGAACCTCCTCCACCACCTGGGAGTGCGACAGCCCGATGGCTATGACCAGCACCGAGACCACGAATCCGGCTATGGGACCTGCCGCCCCCACGTCCAGAAGATCACGACGGGTCTTGAATGGCGATTTTGACCTGATCACCGCACCGAACGTTCCGAAGAGCGTGGGCCCGGGAATGAAGTATGGCAAACTCACCTTTATCCCGGACCTTCTCGACTCGATGTAGTGGCCGAACTCGTGAAACCCCAGAATCAGAAGCAGAGGTACGGCAAAGGAGGCACCCTTAAAGATCAGAAGGGGACGGGAAAACGGGTCCGCCTGGTTCATCATCGCGCCCGCAAGCAGCGTGGTGATCACCGTCAGCAGGAACAGGACTATGTTCGTCCATGGGACTCTTTGCTCTGCCGTCTCCCCTGTTCTTCTGACATGGAGCAGCACCTGTTCGGCCGGCAGGCTCGGGTCGAGCCGGTCAAACTCCACCACGTAACCCAAAGTCAGAAGCCTGGACGAGACCACCTCCCGCCAGTTGTCCGGGCCAGGATATGGAGAAGCCTTGATGAAGATATCCTTCTTGGTGTGGTAGACGGTCTGAATCTCCAGGATGCCATACACCGCTTCCCTGATGGCGCGCACGTCGTTCTGCATCTCTTTCTTCTTACGCTTCCACATATCTGATCTGCCCCGAAGTTCAATGAGGGAAAGTCTGCAAACTCTCCCGGCCTGCCTTCTCCAAATCTGCCAGCCTCTCCTCCAACTTCTCCCTGGAGATGGTCTGTTCCAGGTGCAGAAGATAGATCTCGAAGTAGTGATCCGGCTCACCCTTCCGTTTGCCGGCAAAAACGATCGACTTTCCGTCGGGCGAAAAGGAGGGATATCTCTTTGTGCCTCCGTCGTGGGTCAGTCTGGTCGACTCGGACCCATCCGCATTCACCACGTAAAGATCCTCCTCCTCGTGCCGCCGGCCCGAAACGAAAACAATCCTCTTGCCGTCGGAGGAGTAGGAAGGAAAGAAGGAGTCTTTTCCTCTTTCGGTCACCCTGTTCCAGCTCCGTTCTTTCAGATTCAACACATAGACTCCCCTGACGTCCCAGCCGGAATGGAGAAGCACCGACCTTCCGTCGGGCGAGAAGCTGGGACAGTAGGGCAGGATCATTCCTCTGGAGTGCCGGAGCAGCCCGATCTTCTCATCCCACTCCTCTCTCAAGGAGATGCCCTCCGCCTCTCCGCTTTCCAGATTCAACCTGTAGATGGAACTCTCTCCTCCCGGTCGGTCGCTGACCAATACTATCTCGCTGTCATCCGGAGAGAAGCTGGGGAGGCCGTCATAGCTGTCGTCGTCGGTCAGCCTCCTCGTCTTACCGGTCTGCAAATCTCTTACGAAGATGTCCCGGTCGGAGTTGAAGACCGTGTCGCTCATGCCGGGCGGTGAGTTCTCCTTTTCGTAGACCACGAGCCTGCCGTCATGTGAAAAACGGCCGAACCGCTCCGAGGTTTCGTCCTCATTTTGCGGGGAGAGACATCTCCGATTCTGTCCGTCCGCATCCATGACGAAAAGCCGGCTTCTCTTCACCTCGATCTTCTCCAGCCCGTAATCCTCGAGAGAATAGGAGGTGTCGGAGTGGTAGACGATTCGTTTGCCGTCCGGCGAGAAGCTGGGCGCATCGTCGGTGAAAAGATCGTTCGTCAGCCTCACCTTCTTAAGCCTCCCCCCGGTGATGTGAGCGATGCTGTCCAGCAACCTCTGGCTTTCGGTTCTGGCTGCCACGAACCGGAAGTCTGCGATGGCCTCCGGGAAGCTCTCATTCCGCCAGCTTAATCTTCCCTTCTCGAATTTGATCTGACAGAGAAGCTCCAGCGCCTCACGGTCTTGGGGATTGAGCTTCAGAGCGCGCTCGCACTCCTCCTCGGCAAGATGATCGACCCCGGTCTCATAGTATGCTTGGGCCAAAAGCGAGTGCGCTCGAAAGTTCCCTTCTTCTTTCTCAAGTGCCAAAAGCAAAGGATGAAGGGCGGATTCCGGCTTATCGCTTTGGATGTACTCCTGAGCCAACTCGAGACACTCCTGGCTGGTGGAATCGGGAGAGATCTGGGGAGAAGAATCGAAAAAGCTGAGGCGGATGATCACGACCAGCAGTATGCAGATTGCGACGAAGGCTGAGATGAAAAGGGTCTTTCTCGTTTCCATACGCCTTATATACGAAAGAGGAGAGAAGACGGTCAACGGATTAAGCGCCCAGACGGGCGTCCGTCCGGACGGATGGAACGGATGGCGGCGGGCGCTGGATTGCAGATGCCTTGGATCCAGGTCAGGTTGCCGATGTGTGACGTGGCCGCGTCGAATTCTTTGGCTTGGTGCGAGACGTTCAAGGAATTGCAGACTGGTGACACTGTCATAAGTAACTGCCATATTGGCGCCAATTACGCCAATATTGCACTGACTGTGCCATATTGGCACATCATTCAGATCAACGAAAAAACCATTTGTCCGCTAATCAATTGATATATATTGACTTATCTTCCGCGAAGAAAGTCGGCACGTTCCTTGCAAAAGGGATGTGTCGAAACGACGAGCAAGATCAGATAAAGGAACGAAAGAAATCGGATTAACGGATGAAAGGAGGGATGAATCATGGCAATCACCAGATGGAGGCCGTTCAGGGACGTGGTCACTGTCCAGGACGAGATGAACAAGCTTTTTGAGGACATCTTCGGACACAGGCCGGCAAGAGTGCACTGGACAAATGGCGACTGGAACCCCAGCGTCGACGTCACCGAGGATAAGGAGAGCGTCGTGGTCAAGGCGGAGATGCCCGGAATGAAGAAGGACGACGTAAAGATATCCGTTCAGGACAACGTCCTCACCCTGAAGGGTGAGAAGAAGCAGGAGAAGGAGGAGAAGGAAGCAGACTACCATCGGATCGAGCGAAGCTACGGTTCCTTCTGCCGCTCGTTTGAGCTGCCTGCCGCGGTCAAAACCGACAAGATCAAGGCCAACTACAAGGATGGTGTGCTCAGCATCACCCTGCCCAAGACCGAGGAGGTCAAGCCGAAGGAAATTCCGATCAGCATCGACTGAGAGCCCCCCAGGGGAGGAGACGACTTCTCCTCCCCTCTGATTGATCGAAAACAACGCCTGTTTGCCGCCCTCGGAATCTGGAAGCGGGCTTTGCACATACACCAGGGGCGGGATAACCTCCCGCCCCTCTGGTTTCTTAAGCGAACGAAGAATTCTTAACCAATGAAGAGAAAAGGAGTGATGAGAATGAGTAAAATCATAGGTATCGACCTGGGAACCACCAACTCCTGCGTGGCGGTCATGGAAGGGGGAAACCCGGTGGTAATCCAGAATGCAGAGGGGTCCAGAACCACTCCCTCCGTGGTGGCGTTCTCCAAGGAGGGCGAGAGATTGCTGGGCCAGGTGGCCAAAAGGCAGGCCATAACCAATCCGGAGAACACCGTCTTCTCCATCAAGAGATTCGTGGGGCGCAAATTCAAAGAGGTGGGATCAGAGATAAAGACCGTTCCCTTCAAGGTGGTTGAGGGACCGAATGGCGAGGCCAGGGTGATGATCAAAAACAAGGAGTATTCTCCCCCCGAGATCTCCGCCATGGTCCTGCAGAAGATGAAGCAGACCGCCGAGGACTATCTCGGCGGTAAGGTGACCGAGGCGGTCATCACCGTCCCGGCCTATTTCAACGACGGCCAGAGGCAGGCCACCAAGGATGCCGGAAGGGTCGCCGGGTTGGACGTAAAGAGAATCATCAACGAGCCGACCGCGGCTGCCTTGGCCTACGGACTTGACAAGAAGAAGGATCACAAGATAGCGGTTTACGACCTGGGAGGCGGAACCTTCGACATCTCCATACTGGAGCTGGGCGAGGGGGTCTTCGAGGTGAAGTCCACCAATGGAGACACCCATCTGGGAGGGGATGACTTCGACAAGCGGGTGATCGACTGGATCGTGGCCGAGTTCAAGAAGCAGGAGGGGATCGATCTGTCCAGCGATCCCATGGCCCTTCAGAGGTTGAAGGAAGCGGCCGAGAAGGCCAAATGCGAGCTCTCCAGCACCATGGAGACCACCATCAACCTTCCCTTCATAACCGCAGACGCCTCCGGACCCAAGCATCTGAACCTGACCCTGAGCCGGGCCAAGCTGGAGCAACTGGTAGACGATCTGATTCAGAGGACCGTCGAGCCATCCAAAAAGGCTCTGGCAGATGCCGGACTTTCCGTCTCCGACATCGGCGAGGTGATCTTGGTGGGCGGGATGACCCGCATGCCCAAGGTCCAGGAGACGGTCAAGCAGCTTTTCGGCAAGGAACCCCATAAGGGAGTGAATCCCGACGAGGTGGTGGCGGTCGGAGCTGCCATTCAGGGCGGCGTCCTCTCCGGCGACGTGAAGGACGTGCTTCTTTTGGACGTCACCCCGCTCTCGCTGGGCATCGAGACTCTGGGCAACGTCTTCACCAGGTTGATCGAGAGAAACACCACCATACCCACCCGCAGGAGCGAGATATTCAGCACCGCCCAGGACAGCCAGACCTCGGTTGAGGTGCACGTGCTTCAGGGTGAGCGGCCCATGGCCATAGACAACAAGACCATCGGTAGATTCCACTTGGACGGGATACCCCCCGCACCTCGCGGCATGCCTCAGATCGAGGTGAGCTTCGATATCGATGCCAACGGAATCTTGAACGTCTCGGCCAAAGACAAGGCCACCGGCAAGGAGCAGAGCATCCGCATCGAGGCATCCAGCGGAATGACCGAACAGGAGATCCAGAAGATGGTCAAGGACGCCGAGGCCCACTCCGACGAGGACAAGGCCAAGCGCGAGCAGGCCGACACCAAGAACCGGGCCGATCAGATGGTCTTCGAAACCGAGAAGGGATTGCAGGAGTACGGGGATAGGCTGGACTCCGAAACCAAAGCCAAAGTCGAGGCCGCGGTGGCCAGAGTCAAAGAGGCCGCAAAGACGGACAACTTGGAAGAGATCAAATCGGCCACCCAGGCGCTGACCCAAACCTGGCATGAGGCCGCCGGCAAGATGTACCAGAAGACACAGGCAGGCGCACAGCGGGCTCAGGGCGCAAGCGCCGATACCGGACCAGCGGAAGGAAAGAAAGGCGGTAAAGACCAGCCCGTGGATGCCGACTACGAAGTGGTGAGCTGAGGGATGTAGGGAAGAATCTGAGTCTCAGATCACACGGGCAGATGCACCTCCCCGTCAGGGGAGGTGCATCCTTCAAACCGGAGCTCGCTGCGGGGGACAACCATGCGTTTTCATGCTCCATCTCGACAATCTTCAAATTGTAGCGGGTGAGCATACGTAAAGATAGAGTTCCGGGGATGAAACTGAAAACGGAGGTATAGCTTCGTGGAAAAGGACTTGGAGAGCGTCGAGAAGCTGAAGATGAGCAGATACCTGCAGGTGATCGTCGCCTCCAAGTATGCCAGACTGGTGAACGCGCGGCTGGCCAGACAGAGGCAAGAGGAGCAAGGCGAGGAAGGGACCGAAAAGGAAAACGAACCCCAGCCCTATCGCAGAATTGCCAGCGACGCCCTTCACGCCTTGGTCGACGGAAAAATCGAATTCGAGGCCCCGGAAGGAAACGGCCACTGACGGGAGCAGAAGCATGCCCACTTATGAATATGAGTGCCAGAAGTGTCTTCACCGCTTCGACCAGTTTCAGAGCATCACCGACCAGCCCGTGAAGAGCTGTCCGGTCTGCGGAGGAGAGGTCAGAAGATTGATCTCCGGCGGCGGAGGTCTGCTCTTCAAAGGGAACGGCTTCTACATCACCGACCACCGAAGCGAATCGTATAAGAAAAGAGAACGCGAGGAAAAGGGACTCCCGGCTACCACCTGCAAGAAGAAAGAGAAGAAGGAACCGGCGGCAAAGAAGAACGAGTAGCCGAAGTCGGAATCATACTCAGGTTTGTCCAAGGCGGGAGTTTGCTCTCGCCTTTTTGCGTTTCCGAGCGGAGATTCCGAAGTACATCCCGGTGCTGGAGTGTTCGGCTTCAGCCGAACCTCTCTGCCTAAAGTCATACGACCTGTAGGGGCAGACACTCCAGACCCCATCTCAGCCAACGCATCCGAAAGGAGCCAACAGGAATGTTGACAAAGCCGGGAGATGGATTTATTATTCCTCTGCCTGTATTCATGAGATGATCACAGGAGGAAACCAGGCCAGATGGCTCAGAAAGACTACTACCAGATTCTGGGGGTCTCCGAGAAGGCCGGGGACGATGAGATAAAGAAGGCCTACCGGCGCCTGGCCAAGAAGTACCACCCGGACCGCAATCCCAACAACAAGATGGCCGAGGAGAAGTTCAAGGAGGTCTCCGAGGCGCACGACGTTCTGGGCAATCCCCAGAAGAGAAAGCAGTACGATCAGCTCAGGCGGATGGGAGCGGCCCGGTTCACCGGCGCCCAAGGCTTTCAGGGATTTGAGGACGTCTCTTCCGGCAGAAGGGGCAGGAGGACCGGATTCTCCTTTGAGGATCTGGGCGGCTTCGGCGACTTGGGCGATCTGTTCAGCAGCATCTTTGGTGCCGGAGAGACCACCAGACGGCAGAAGTGGGGACCCCGCAGAGGGACCGACCTTTACACCGAGGTGGAGATTCCCTTTGACCTGGCGGTCTCCGGAGGGAAGACCCCGGTAGAGTTGAACAAAGAGGAGGCTTGTCCGGCCTGTGCCGGCACCGGCGCCAAGCCCGGCACCGCGCCGACCGCCTGCCCGGAGTGTAAGGGTTCCGGCACGGTCTCCTTTGCTCAGGGTGGTTTCGCCGTCAGCCGCCCCTGTCCGCGCTGCCTGGGACGAGGAAACATAATCAGTGCCCCCTGCCCCCAGTGCGGCGGAAGAGGAGAGTCATCCGTCCGCAAAAGGCTTCTGATCAACATCCCTGCCGGCATCGGTGATGGGGCCCAGTTGAGGCTCAGAGGGCAGGGTCAACCCGGAACCGCAGGAGGTCCGGCCGGAGATCTGATTCTAAAGGTCCGGGTGGGACCGCACCGGTTCTTCGACCGAAGAGGAAAAGACGTTCATTGCAGAGTACCCATAAACATCGCCCAGGCGGCGTTGGGAACCAAGATCAGGGTCAGGACGCTCGACGGAAAGGTCGACCTGAAGATCCCGCCCGGAACTCAGAGCGGCACCAAATTCCGACTCAAGGGAAAGGGCGTGGAGGTCAACGGGTCACGCGGAGATCAGTATGTGGAGGTGTCGGTTGACATTCCCAAGAAGATGAGCGAAAAAGAAAAAGAGCTCTTGGAAAAATTGGCCAAAGAGAGCGGGATGAAACACTAACTTGGACTCACCGGAAGGGAAGCGCAAAGATGGACATGATGACACGCATAAAGGAGAAGGCCAAATCCAAAAATAATAGGGTGGTTTTGCCCGAGGGAACCGAAGAGAGGATGATTCAAGCCACCAGAAAGATACTGGACCAAGGGTTGGCCCGGGTCACCCTGCTGGGTGATGAAGAGACGATCAGAAAACTTGCCGGCTCACACGACCTGGACCTGAAACGGGTAAGGCTGATCGACCCCAAACACGCCCCTGACCTGGATGGATACGTTGAGGAGTACCATGGCCTGAGGAAGAAGAAGGGAATCACCCTGGATCAGGCCAGAGCCACCATGCTCAATCCTCTGTTTTACGGGGCCATGATGGTGAGAAAGGACCAGGCGGATGGCTCCGTGGCCGGCTCGGTCAACTCCACCGCCGATGTGATGAAGGCGGCCATACAGATCATCGGCACGGCTCCGGAAGTCAGCTTGGTCTCCAGCTCATTCCTCATGGTAGTGCCCAAGTTTCGAAGCGACGAAGACGAGGTCCTTGTATTTGCCGACTGCGCCGTGATTCCCGATCCCGATCCGGCCGGGCTGGCCTCCATTGCCGTCTCCTCCGCCAAGACCATGCAGGATTTGACCGGAGAGGAGCCCAAGGTGGCCATGCTCTCCTTTTCCACCAAGGGGAGCGCCGAACATGAGATGGTGGATAAGGTACGAGAGGCCACCAGAATAGCCCGGGAGCTTAAGCCCGATCTGAAGATCGAGGGTGAGCTTCAGGCCGATTCTGCCATCATTCCCTCGGTGGCCAAGAAGAAGGCCCCGGACAGCATTATTCAGGGAGACGCCAACGTATTGATCTTCCCGGATCTGAATTCCGGAAACATCGCCTACAAGCTGGTTCAGCGGATGGCCAAGGCAAAGGCCATCGGCCCCATAATCCAGGGGCTGGCCAAACCGGCCAATGACCTGTCGCGAGGATGCAGCGTGGACGATATAGTGAATGTAGTTGCCATCGCCATGACCATGAGTTAGTATAGGTCTCCCCCTCTCCGTTTAATCGAAAGGGGGAAATCGAAGACCCGATGGGTCGGAGATCCGTAGGACACGGGGAGAGGTAAAGGAATAGGATATGAAAGAAATACGCTCTTTCTTTTTGGCCGGGATAATTCAGGGCTCCAATACCGGAAAAAGCCTGCAGAATCAGGATTATCGCGACAGGATAAAGACCCTTCTGCGCAGGCACTTTCCCCAGGCCAAGATCTTCGATCCGGTGGAGAAACATCCCGATTCGGTGAACTACGACTATCGAACCGGCGAGTCGGTCTTCCTGGGCTACATAAAGCTGGCCACCGAGTGCGACTGTATGATCGCCTACCTTCCGGAAGCCTCCATGGGAACCGCCGTAGAGATGTGGGAATGCTACAAGAAGGGAGTGCCGGTTTGGACGGTCAGCCCCATGAAGGAGAACTGGTCGGTCAAATTCCTCTCCAAGAGGATATTCGGGACTCTGGACGAATTCGAGCTTTATTTGAAAACCTACCATCCCGAATAGCAGAGAGGCCCGGCGAAAACAGATCTTCGCCCTGATTCTGATTCACCGCAAAGCCCGCACATTGCAGCACCAAACTACTCAACTCTGGCCAGAGCAACATGATTGTAAACTCCACCCTGATATTCTGCCTGATTCCCGAATTGGAAGATAACCTGGTGGGGATGAGAATCTCTGGAGTCCTTGCTTCGTCTGATCACAAGGAGCTTCTCTTCACTCTCCGGGGAAAGAGCCGGCGGGCCGACCTCTTCTTCTCCGCCCATTCCGAGGACTGCCGAATCGAGGTCTGGGTCGATGATGTAGAGGATCGGAAAGAACAGTTCCAAAAGACTAATCTCTTCAGTGCTGCAATAGGAGGATATGTACGGCAGGTGGCACAATTGGGTTTCGATCGCGCGATCAGGGTCTCCTGCGAGAAGAGAACCCAGTTCGGACCGGGCGACAGCTTCGATCTCATCTTCGAGTTGACCGGACGATACAGCAACCTGATTCTGGTGAAGGAAGATCAGAAGATCGTCGACTGCCTCAGAAAGATAGATGCCACGCGCAGCTCCTTCAGGCAGATTCTGCCCGGGAGGGAGTATCTACCCCTGCCTCCTGTAAAGAGAAGAAATCCCATGTCGATAGGCAAAGACGAATTCCAAGGACTTATGCAGGCCTCCCGAGCCACGGCAAGCGAACGATTGGTCTCCGGCTTCATGGGGATGGACCAGTTGCTGGCAGAACAGGTAGTGAACCAGGCTGGCATCGATCCCCAGAAGAGAACCGCGGACCTCACCACCGGCGAAATCGAACGCCTGTGGGAAGCATTCTCCCAGACCTTTGCCAGGATATCCGGATATGATCTTTCGGCTAAGGTTTTGGTGGATGGAGACGGTTATCCCCAATCCATCAGTTGTCTGGATCTGCCTCTTATCCCGGATGACCGGAAGATCTCCTTCGACAGCCTGAACTCCGCCATCAGAGCTCTCTTCTCTCTTAAGTCAGAAAGGGAAGGACGAGAAAAGGAAATTCGCAGGCTATCCCGGATAGTTCAGCGTGGTCTGAGGAGACTAAAACACCGAGCCAAAAAGATCGAGGATGACTTGGCACAGGCAGAAAGGTCGGAGGAGTTCAAGAGATGCGGCGAGCTTCTGATGCTGAACAAGGAGAAGATCAAGAAAGGCCGGAGTTCGGTCAGGCTGACAGATGTATTCGATCCGGAGAGTCCTGAAGTCGAGGTGTCTTTGGATCCGACACACAGCGCGACCAGAAACGCCCAGATCTACTTCAAAAAATACAAGAAGGCAAAAGACGCCCTGCGCGTGATCGAAAAACGGAGGTCGGAGACTGGGGAACAGGTGAGCAAGTTAGAGCAGATAAACAAGCAACTGGCAGTGCCCGGACAAGACGTCGACCTGGAGGCAATCCGTAGGAGTCTACGCAAACTTGGGTTCCTCAAGGGACCCAAAACTCAGCCGACCAGGGGAAGACAGAAGGAGATATCGGGTAGAAGATTTCTCACCGAAAGCGGGTGTGAGATTCTGGTGGGAAGAAACAACAAGGAGAACGACTATATCACCTTCAAGCTCGCCCGGCCTGATGATCTCTGGTTTCATGCCCAGGACGTTCCCGGGTCCCACGTGCTTTTGAGAAGAAAAGATAAGAGGACCGAGCCCTCCTCTTCCGATATCAGAGAGGCCGCTCAGGTCGCCGCATACTACAGCAAAGCCAGAGGTGAGAAGAAAGCGGCGGTAGTATACACTCAGGCCAAACACGTGCGCAAGCCCAAGAAAGCAAGACCGGGCCTGGCTCTGGTGGAGAGAGAAAAGAGCATCGTGGTCCAACCCGCGCTGCCCGGTGGATGATATTTGCCTCTTCCCCAAGATCGTGAACAGGAAATGTAGCGGAAAGCTTCAGCTTTCCATACAAGAATGGAGGCCTCCCTTCGACCCCTCGGTTTCACTCGGGGCGGTGAGCCTGTCGAACCGCAGGCTCAGGGCAAGTAAGGTCTCCGCTGCGTTGTCTCCACCAGAACCTAACTCAAGCTAACTTCTGCGCTTGTTGCCTGAATCGTCCGGAGAACGGTTAGAATGCGTGCTTCGTTTTGGGAGTGCGAGGGGCTTGGCCTTCTCGTTTCTGCCGTGTGGCAGGTTTCTGTTGATGTTAACAGGTTGTTTGTAAGGATAATAAGAGCTCGTGATACCTAATTTACAAAATTTGTAAATCTATATATCAACAATCCTAATCTTTCTGCGTATAATACCAGTGAATGGATATTGAGTTTCAAGATTCCGAACTGGATCGGTTACCTTTCGACGAGACCTATGTTGGCAAGTGGGCGCCAGCGCTGGTGCGGGCTTATCGGAAGCGAGTTAACCAAATAATGCAGGCGCCTAATCAACAGGTTCTATATGCTTTCAGATCCTTGCGCCTGAAGAAGCTCAAAGGGAAAATGCAAGGCAAACACTCGATGAGGATCAATGACCAGTTCCGGCTGATCTTTCGCTTTGCGAAGAAAAACGGGAAGAACACTGCAATCATCATCAAAATAGAGGATTACCACTAACATGGAAAAGAGACTTCTCCCCGAAGCATTCCATCCCGGTGAGTATGTCCGTGAGGAGGCAGAGGCGCGAGGATGGTCCCCCAGCGACTTAGCCGATATTCTGGGGTACGAGCGCAATGTCATCAGCGATATTCTCACTGGAAGACGCTCTGTTTCACCGGGAATGGCTAAGGCGCTTGGCGATGCCTTTGGCACTGGCGCACAGGTTTGGCTAAACCTGCAAGCTGCATACAAATTGGCGACATCATCAAGAAAGGATACTGCTGTTGCAAAACGCGCCAGATTGTATGAGGTGGCACCTGTCAGAGTAATGCTTAACCGTGGTTGGATCGAACCATCGACGAACGTTGATGTATTGGAGGCACAAGTACGCCAATTCCTTGAAATAGAGAACATCGAAGATGAAATCCCGTTTGCCTATGCGGCAAGGCAATCTGTAGATTACCGTACAAAACCTAATCCTTCACAGACAGCTTGGCTAATGAGAGCCAGAAAACTGGCGCAATCATGGCATGTAAAGGGTCGATACTCCGGTCGAGCCTTCAATGCTGTAATGCGGGAACTTGCTTCCCTGCGAGCAGAGCCAGAAGAAATCCGTCACGTGCCAAGAGTATTGTCTGAACATGGCATACGTTTCCTGGTTATAGAATACCTACCGAAATCGAAAATCGATGGAGCGTGCTTTTGGCTTGATGAACACTCCCCCGTACTAGCGCTATCTCTAAGATGGGATCGTATCGATTGGTTTTGGCATACGCTAGCACACGAAATGAAACACCTGAGAGATCGTGACGGAGAGAAAAAGCCTGTTTTGGAAATCCGGCTGGTGGGTGAAGACGCGCAGGGAGTCGATGAGAAACCAAAGAAGGAAAAGGACGCTGATAAATTCGCCGTTGAGTTTCTCGTCGACCAGGCAGGATTGAACGGGTTTGTCGCACGGAAAGACCCCATTTACTCCAAAAAGGATGTGATCGCCTTTTCCAAGCTAGTTGAAGTACATCCAGGAATAGTCGTGGGCCAACTCCAGTTTAGGAGGATAATTCCATATTCTCACTTTCGTAGCATGTTAGTCAAGATAAGAAACATCGTTACCGCCACCGCCCTCACCGATGGGTGGGGCAAAACCGTTGCATTAAGAGGATAGCAAGAGTGTCAACCCTCAAGAAACAATTCCAGCGCATCGCCCACGAACACATGAGGCAGCACCGCGCAGACTACATCGATCTTCAGGAGGTGGCTGAATGGGCCATTCGCACAGGCAAGTGGAAACCTCAGAAGTCTGCACTCATGCGGGAGTGCAAAGAGCTCTTGGGCCGTGCCCTGCGTGAGGAGTACTTCACCGATTCACAGGGTCGCCGGGTCCGAGCAATGCATGTCATAGTGAAGGACAGACGTGGCAAACAGACCTCAATCTGGGGCGATATGCGGACGGCTGACCGCGATCACATGGCGCTTTCATTCCAGCAGCGCCGAACACAGATTGTCGGTGATTGCCGTCAATTGAGACTGGATGTGGACAGCTACAACGAGAACTATAACAAGGGCCGTTGGATTCAGATGAGTTTTGATTTCACCCCTGATCTTGAGGAAGATGAAGTAATGAGGGCCAAACCGAGCTTATCTACCAGCTTCCGTCCACAGACTTCGCCCGACTCGCGCGTTTCTGCCTAGCGGCGGGTTTTCGCCCTTGTCGTTCTGCTCTTGCTTCTCCCAACCCTCTCAATTCGAATACGTTCTGTGCACTGTCGAAACCTTCCTGCCCCGGCTGTCTTGGCGATTGCTCAGGGGGCATTCAGGATTCTTGCTCTGATAACGTGTCGATCGCATGAATGTGTCTTAGTAGGCGGCGTACTTGACATCGCTGCTATTTCAAAAGCAGCATTTTCTTGGTCACCACATGCTTACCCACGGCAAGCCGGTAGAAGTATACCCCGCTGGAAACCTCTTCCCCCTCATCATTCCTTCCATCCCACACAGCCTGATGGCTCCCTGGCTCAGCTTCCCCTTCCACCAGAACCCTGACCAATTGCCCCCTTATGTTGTAAACCTTCAGTGTGAGGGGGCCGGATATCTGTCTGCTGTCTACCGTGTACTTGATGCAGGTCGAGGGATTGAAGGGATTGGGGTGATTCTGGCCCAGGCTGAACTGCGGTGGGACAGAGGCAGGCTCTTCATCCACCGATGTGGGCTTGAAGTTCATCTGCACATCGTCGATATACCAACCATCCCCGGCGCCGGTCCAATCCGAAACCAGGTGGAATCTGAATTTGACGTTCGGCTCTCCGGCATAGGCATCCAGAGGCAGATTCACCTGGGACCATTCGAAATCGATTTCGACGAACTCCGCCAGTCTCTCCCAGCCCTTGCCTCCGTTTGTGTTTATCTCCACAAATCCGGTGTCGTACAGCCAAAACTGGTACCTGTGCCAGAATGACAACTGCGGGCTTACTATATCCGAGAGGTCAAATGTCTTCTTGAGCTCGGCCCAACTGTCCGAAAGGTTCGGATAGGCTTCCAGGGGACTGTCGGTCAGGCCGAAGGTCCCGCCGTGGGGAGATACCGGGCTCCAGTTCCAGGTGTTATTGGTTCCCCCGGTCTCCCAAAGGGAGAAACCATCTTCAAAATCGAAGGTGACAAAATCGGTGGCCACAAAAAGCTTGAGCTTGAACCGGGGAGCGCCCAGCGGGTAATTCACTACGTTGTAGAAGCTGTCCTGAGCGGACAGGTAGTACTGCACAACCGTTCCGGCGCTTTGCGCCGGAATCTCGGCCTCGTACTGATTCGATCCCAAAGGCTGGAGGGTTTCTTTGAAGAACGAAGACAGCGTGTCCGAGCGCCAGAAGAGAAAGAGCGAGTCCTCGAGAAGCCCGTTTCCGGGAGTGATGGTCGCCGAAATGGTATGCGGATGCAACGTATCCGGGCTGAACAGAGGCGGATCATGTGAGATGGCGAGCGCTCCGGACGGATTGTAATTCAAGGCCGCGAACAGGTTCAAGAGACCCCAACCGTAGGTGCTGTCCGGCGAGGAGGCGTTGTCGGCGGTCATCATCAAGGCTTCTCGCACCTGCATGGCGGTCCAGTCCGGATGGGCCGACAACAGCGTCGCCGCGCATCCTCCCACCAGGGGCGTTGCGAGCGAGGTTCCGCCCACCCCGCCATAATCATCCACAGCGTGGGGCAGGGCACAACGGGTTGCCACTCCCCTGGCAACCACCTCCGGTTTTATGCGGCCGTCGTAGGTGGGGCCGCGCGAGCTGAAGCTGGCTATCACCCCGTCATCGTTCACTGCACCGCAGGCCAGGATGCTGTCGGCATCGGCCGGTGCGTCCAGGGTGCGGTATCCGGGACCTTCGTTTCCCATGGCGTTACAGACCAAGATTCCGCGGCTGGCCGCCATGTCCGCCGCCACCGTTGTCACGCAAGTGTTGCCGTCGTAGTCCGAGGCTGTGTACCAATCCGAGTAGGCCAATGAACTGGATATGACCTCCGCCCCTATGCTGTCAGCCCACTCCAGACCTGCCACCCAGTCGTCCTCCTCCACCGGCTCCTCCCAGCGGTTATCCTCGGTCTTTGCCAGAACGAAACTCGCCTTATACGCCGGCCCATACAGCTCGCCGTCATACTCCCCACCCAGAGCCGACCAGCAGTAGGTGCCGTGATTGTGTTGGCTCGAAGGATCCCCCGCCTGGTTCTGGGTGTTGCCGTCGTCGTAGATGAAATCCCATTCTGCCAGAACTCTCCCTTCGGAAAAGGCTGATGCAAAAGCCTGATGGTCTTTTCTGTAGCCGGTATCCAGCATTCCCACGATCACGTTCTGCCCCATGAAGCCCATATCGTGCACGATGGGAACGTTGATCTGATCCAGCTGGGGCAGCGAAGGTCCGTAGTCTCTGCCGTAACCGGTGAAGTCGCTTCGCTTGTATAGCTCCTGGCTGAAGGGCTGAACCTCCGACGGCTTTCGGTTGTAACTGGCCACACGCCTGATCTGTCTCACGAAGGAAAGCGCTGTCATCTCTTCAACCCTTTCTATTCCAATCTCCACGCTTACTGCGTTCAGCCACCGGGACCTGTGCCGCAGTTTTCCACCCACCTTCAGAACCTGGTCGACATAATTCTGGTTGACCGGAAGGTCCGGGAAATCGACCCCCACTCTGTTTTTCTGTCTCCTCTTAAGAGCGGCTTTGGTAAGCGAGCTTCGGAGCGTCCCCTTGGCCAGCCGGTACTCTCCTTCAGAGAAGACCCCTTTGTCCGTGAAGAAGACCCATACTCTGACCATCTCCTGGGGAGAACGTTCAGCCATGAAGCGTGATAGCGCCGGTGAAATGACCGGAAGTGCCTTCGGAGAAACAAGGGTTGGCAGTTCCCGATTCTCATCCAACAGATCGGCTGACTGCGCTTTCACACAATGAGGTGAGAGCAGCAAGATAAAAGCTGCGAGTGCCGAAAGAAAAAGTCTAATGGAGCAATAGGGCATAGTAGTTCGCAGTCTCGTCGTGGCGCCCGGGTCCATCCCGGGTCATGAAGCCAGAGGTCGGCCCCGGTCAGCATCCTCAGGATAGAATACGCAGAATGTGGGTTTCAAGCTTGCCCGGACAGAGAACGGCCAGCAATTAGACAAGCCTTACCGGACGGGCTGGTCTGAGAATCCCGACAGGAGGAAGCTACGAGGATTTCTTTTGCAGATCGTCGAACTTGAGATCGAGGGATTTCTTGAGGGGAGGAAGGTCCATCATTCCGCCCGAGGCGCGGTTTTCGCCCTCAGGAACCCAGCTTACCGAGAACTTCAGCTTCCTCTTGTAGGCCAGCGCCAGATTCCGGTCCCGCGTCACCTCCTTCTGGCAGAGGGAGTTCTCGTTCATCTGGTAGATCAGCAAGGGGCTGCTGCTCAGTACATTTAGCTTTTGGTTCCGGAAGGCCTTGTCGTTCGTCTCGATGAAGCGCAGCAGGGCCAGAAGGCTCTTGTATTCCAGCTCGTAATGAGACCCGAAATCACGGGTCTTGAAAAGAACGCCCAGGTCAGGGATGGCAAAGCTGATCAACCCGTTCTGCTTCTTCTCCTTATCCCTCAGGAGCGTCTTCACGCTGACAAAACACTGCATTATGGGCTGTACGGAAACCTTCTCCATGTTCCCATCCTCCCTTCTGCCCCAATTCCAAAGCAAAAATTATGCCTCGCCTTTTTGAGGGTCGCAGCGGCCGGATCGACTGACCAGCCGAGCAGCCGCCGGATTAAGGCGTTTCAGAGCAACAGGATGCTTGAGGCCCGGGCTTCCTGTCGGTGTGCCACCATAGAGATGTCGGAGTCTGAGGGTGCAATCTTTTTCACACAGACTGCAAGAGGAAGTTAGAGGTCGGGTGACGAGCGAGTTAACGCGGATTCGAATTGAAGCGGGCAGGATGTCTGTTTTAGATCCTCGTAATACGACCGGGGGGAGGGTGCGCGTTTACTGGTTCTTCAGGCTCTTCTTCACGTGGGGGATCAGACCGCCATCATTCAGAATTCCCATGAGAAATTCCGGCAAGGGGGGGAAGGTGAATCGTTGATCCTGGGAGGCTGTTATCTCGCCGCTGGCGAAGTTGACCGTGATGGTCTCCCCCGTCTCAATCTTATCCGGCGCCTCCCTGGATTGAACCAGGGCCAGCCCTTGATTTATCGCATTCCTGAAGAAAATGCGCGAGAAGGACTTTGCCACCACACAGGCGATACCGGCATGCTTCAGGCTGGTGGCCGCCTGTTCCCGGGAGCTCCCGCAGCCAAAATTGGCCCCTGCCACGATTATGTCACCCTTCTGGATCTTCTTGGGAAACTCGGGATCGTAGCCCTCCAGGGCGTGCAGGGCCATCTCGGGCGCATCTATTATGGGAAGATACTTCCCCGGATAGATCACGTCCGTATCGATGTTATCGCCCAATCTCCAAACCCGACCGGTTATCTGCTCCATGCCATTACCTCGGAGATAGGAATTCAAGTCATTGCGAGCGCCAGCGAAGCAATCCTTCGGCGGTTGCAGCTCGATGGGATTGCTTCGTCACTCCGTTCCTCGCAATGACGGGCATAGAACTGTCATTGCGAGCGATAGCGAAGCAATCCCCTGCTACTGGGCTGTCATTGCGAGCGAAGCCATACACCTCCCGGTGCAGGGCGGAGCGTGGCAATCCCCCGGCAGTTGCAGCTCGATGGGATTGCTTCGTCACTCCGTTCCTCGCAATGACGGGCATAGAACTGTCATTGCGAGCGATACCGAAGCAATCCCCTGCTACTGGACTGTCGTCACCAATGCCAACGAAGCAATCCTTCGGCGGTTGCACCTCGATGGGATTGCTTCGTCGCTTTGCTCCTCGCAATGACGGGCATAGAACTGTCATTGCGAGCGATAGCGAAGCAATCTCCTTCCGTTGGACGGTCGTTGCCAGCGCCACCGAAGCAATCTCAAAGTGTCTCATACAGGTCTTCCCACTCTGGGTTCATACTCTCGATCAACTCGATCTTCTTCTTTCTCGAACCACCCTTAATCTGCTTCTCCCTCGCTATGGCATTGTAGGGATCCTGAAGAACCTCGTAATACACAAGCTTCACGATGTTGTATGTCCTGGTAAAGCCTTTACACATTCGCTGCCGATGTTGAAATGCGCGACGTCTGAGGTCACTTGTAACCCCGGTGTATAGCACGGTATTATTTTTGTTGGTCATGATGTAAACGTGATACTGCCTGTCCATTCGTCTTCTATGAAAGGGATTGCTTCGTCGCTAAACGCTCCTCGCAATGACTGGCTCCTTTATGTCATTGCGAGCGCCAGCGAAGCAATCCTTCGGCGGTTGCAACTCGATGGGATTGCTTCGTCGCTTTGCTCCTCGTAATGACGGGTATAGAACTGTCATTGCGAGCGATAGCGAAGCAATCCCCAACAATTCAAAGGATTGCCTCGTCGTCCCCCCTGCGGGGGACTCCTCGTAATGACGGCTCTCTTCCTCCTTGCTTCGGACCGGTTACCTCCCTCCTACCTTCTCGGGTCGGCAATCTCTCCCTTAATGGCCGTGGCCGCCGCCACAGCCGGGCTGGCCAAATAGACCTCCGACTCGGTCGACCCCATTCTCCCCTTAAAGTTCCGGTTGGTGGTGGCCAGGCACCTCTCCCCCGCCGCCATGATTCCCTCGTGCGCCCCCAGGCAGGGTCCGCAGCCGGGATTCAGTATCACGGCGCCGGCTTCCAGGAAGGTCCTAAGATATCCCTTTCTCATGGCCTGCAGGTAGATGCTTCGGGTCGCTGGCAAAACCAACATCCTCACATCCGGATTCACCTTCTTGCCCTTCAACATCTTCGCCGCCACCTCCAGATCGTCCAGCCTCCCGTTGGTGCAGGACCCCAATACCACCTGATCAATTCCGGTGCCCGCCACCTGGCTTACAGGTTTCACGTTGTCCACATTGTGAGGACAGGCAACCTGAGGCTCAAGTCGACTCACGTCAAATTCATATTCCTTCTCGAAGATCGCATTGCGGTCGGAAAAGAGCGGTTCGTGCTTCCGACCGTCCACTGCGGAAAGATATCGCTTGGTGATTTTATCAAATGGCACCACGGCGAACTTGGCCCCCATCTCCATGGAGAGGTTGCACAATGTGAAACGCTCCGAGACAGACATCTTGCCGACCGCCTCTCCGTAATACTCAACCGACTTGTAGCTCGCCCCTTCCACGGTAAGCTGTCCGATGATGTAAAGAATCACGTCCTTGGCAAAGACCCCTTTGGGCATCTGTCCCCGGATGACTATCTTTATCGATTCAGGCACCTTCAGCCAGATCTTCCCGGTGGCCCACACCGCCGCCATCTCGGTGGCGCCTATGCCGGTGGAGAGAGCTCCCAGGCAGCCGTAGGAGGTCGTGTGAGAGTCGGTCCCCACCGCCAGCTCACCCGGCAGGATGTGGGCCTTCTCTATCACCACCTGATGGCAGATTCCCTCCCTTATGTCGTAGAAGTTCTTGATTTTCTGTTCCTTCACAAACTCGCGGATGGACTTGTGCGCGGTGGCAGTCTTCTCCGACTCCGCCGGGGCGCGATGATCTAAGGGGATGACGATTCTGCCCGGATTCCAGACCTTCTCCTGCCCGATCTGCCTGAACTGCTTTATAACCAGGCCGGCGTTATCGTGGCTCATGGCCAGATCCGGTTCCACGTTCACGATCTCCCCCACTTCGGTCTCCGGCTGGCCGGCTTTTCCTGCCAGAAGTTTCTGCGCCATGGTCTGCCTGCCGGCGCCCTGCGCCGCCAATGTGCGCCCCGATTTTGAGCCGCCCGGTTGCCCGGCCAAGGCGAATTCCAACTGTTGGTGCTTGAGCATCCTGGGCTTCTCCATCAGGTTGTAGATCTTTCGCCATTTATAGAATCCCGACTTGGAGATGCCCAATTCCGCCCCAGCCTTTTCATCGTTACCGTACGTCTCCCAGAGATCCTTGATCCTCTCCTTGGAATACTTGGACAGCGAATATCGTCCGATATTCTTCTTTCTCCGCCAGTAGGCCACCAGGTACTCCGGTATCCCCCCCAGGGCCTCGCCGATCTTCTTGTCGGTCTTATACTCGGCCTGCAGCCGGATCAGTTCCTCTTTCTTCGGTATCTTCATTTTGGCCCTACTTCTTTGAACGCCCAGTCTTCGTGTCGGCCGCCTGAAGACTTTTGAACTCCTTCTTCAGAAGCCTGTAGGTGTCGGCCAGTCCGACCGACACTACCTTGGTTTGGGCAAAGATGGGCATGAAATTGGTGTCACCCTGCCAGCGAGGTACCAGGTGAAGATGGATATGGTCTGCCACTCCCGCCCCGGATACCTTGCCCAGGTTCATGCCCAGGTTTATCCCCTGTGGCTTCAACCCCGACTTGAGTGCCTTGACGCAGACCTGCGCGGTGGTCATCAGTTCGGCAAGCTCGTCTGGCTTCAACTCCTCCAGCCTGCCCAGGTGCCGGTAGGGAGCGATCATCACGTGCCCGTTGTTGTAAGGGTAGCGATTCAGGATGACGAAACACGTCTCCCCGCGATGGAGAATCAAGTTACGCCGGTCCTGCTTCTCTCTTGATGTTCGGCAGAGGAAACAGCCGGGCTCTTTCTCGCACAGTATGAACTTTTCGCGCCAAGGCGCCCATAGTCTATCCAAGCAGACTCCTTTGTGCCAAGATTACCTTCGACCCTTCTAAATATACAAAAGGAGAATCCTGTTTTCAAGATTTTTCGCCAACCGGTTTGAAGGTATCGACTTAGTGCCACCTTGCCGGACACCTTTTACCAGGTCCCAATCGGGAAAGTTTTTGTTGACAAACATATCCTTTTGTAATAAATTGACTGCCAGTCGGGTAGATGAGGTGGATCGACTTCGTCAGTAACTTTTTTCGGGGGTGAAGCTTTGAATTATGCAGTTATATTAGCTGGCGGCAGAGGCGAAAGATTCTGGCCCCTTTCCCGCACCCAGCATCCCAAGCAGCTCTTGCACCTGATCTCGAAGAAGACCATGCTCCAGGAGACCATCGACCGCATCAAGGGTTTCATCCCGGTGGAGAAAACCCTGGTGGTGACCGGAGAAAACATAAAGAAGGCCATTCTCAAGCAGGTGGATTACCTGAAGGAGGAGAACCTGATCGTCGAGCCGACCATGAGAAACACCTGCGCGGCCGTCGGGGTGGCAGCGGTTCACCTTCGGAAGATCGATCCGGACGCAACCATGGTGGTTCTCTCCTCCGATCACATCGTCAAACCACGGGAGAAGCTCCTCAAGATCTTGGAGGTGGGCACCAAGCTGGCCAGAGAGGAAGAGCATCTGATCACCATAGGCATAACTCCCACCCGGGCGGAGACGGCGTACGGATACATCGAGTCTGCAGACCTTCATGAGAGCTTCGAGGACATTCTGGTTTACAGCATAAAAAAGTTCAAGGAGAAACCTTCCCGCATCGTGGCACAGCAGTACTATTACGATCGAAAACATCTCTGGAACAGCGGAATGTTCATCTGGTCGGTCTCCACCATCCTGGAAGCGTTGAAAAGGCACATGCCGGACATGTACGCAGAGTTGGATAACTACTCCAAGCATGTGGGCACCCAAAACGAGGACGCGGCAAAGGAGGATCTCTACCAACGCCTGGAAAGTATCTCCATAGACTTCGCCGTGCTGGAGAAGGCGGAGAACGCCCTGGTGATCAAAGGAGACATGGTCTGGGACGACGTGGGCTCCTGGCTGGCCTTGGACAGGATAAAAGACAAAGACAAGGGCCATAACGTTATCGTGGGAATGGGCCGGGCCATGAATACCTTCGAAACCACCATCGTGAACGACTCCGACGGCATAATCGCCGCCTTGGGCGTTTCCGACCTGGTGATAGTGAAGACCGACGACATCGTCTTCGTGGCCCACAAGACCAGGGTGCAGGACGTGAGAGATCTTTTGGCCGAATTCGGCCGGGACAAGGAACTGGAGAAGTACCTATGAGAACCGGGGGTCTTTGGGTCTGCCTTCTGCTTTGTCTCTTGGTCTTTGCAGACTGCGGCTTCAGACCCTGGAAGAGAGGTGAAGAGGACCGGAGAACCGAGGCGGAAGACCGGTTTGATCCCTTGGGGTTTCCGCATGATCGGGTCATCGTCACCGAACAAGAACCTCCGGGCAGAAGCGCAAAGGCCGCAGAGCAAGATGGTTACAAAGATCCGGCCTCAGAGGAATCAGCCGGGACCCAAGAAATCTTGCTGCTGAAAGTTCTCCGGGTGCAGTTCTTTGCCACCAAATACCCGGAGGAGGCCAGCCAGGTGGCCGAATTGGTGCAAGACGAGCTCTCCGAGCCGACCTACATCGAATACAAGGCCCCTTATTATTGGGTTCGGGCAGGGGATTGCGAGACGCCGGATGAGGCCGATTCTCTTCTGAGAAAAATAAAAAGGTTAGGATATACCGAAAGCTGGGTGGTGGAGGTAAAGATAGAGCCCTAAACGGCTTTCCTCAAAAAAAACAAAATACAGGGACGTACTTTGTTAATCAAAACCAAGATTCTCCTGGGCAACCAGGACAATCCCGACGAAAGCTTAATAGCCGACGCCGCCAAGGTCATCACCGGGGGCGGCATAGTCTCCTTTCCCACCGAGACGGTCTATGCTCTGGGCGCCGACGCCTATAATGAGGAGATGGTGGCCAAGATCTACCGGATAAAAAGAAGGGACAGATCCAAGCCCATCTCCGTCTTCCTGAAAGGAGCAGAGCACGCCCAGAGCGTGGTCGATTGTGTCAGCCCGGAAGCCGAAAAGCTGATGGACAAATTCTGGCCCGGACCCTTGACCTTGGTGTTCAAATGCACCTCCTCCAAGCTCTGCCTGGTGTTGGCCAAGGGCGACAAGCTGGGCGTCAGGGTCTCTCCCAGCAATCTGATTGCGCGGCTCTTGGGCCAAACCAACGTGCCCATCACCGCCACCAGTGCCAACATCTCCGGGAAGAAAAGCTGCGTGGCGGCCAACCGGGTCTTCTATTTCTTCAACGGAAGGTTGGAGATGATCATCGACGGGGGCAAGTCCAACGTCTTCCTTCCTTCCACCGTGCTGGACGTCTCGGAGGATGAGACCTCCCTTATTCGGCTGGGGCATATACCGGTGGACGAGATAAAGAAGGTGGTGCCGAAATTGAGGATCCCCGAAGAGGAAAACCCCAAGGAAGACTGTAAGGCAAAGGCAGAGGTAGGGGCGATCTCACAAGGGCCTCAAAACGAAGCCGATCAGGCGCCAACCAGCAGCGTGGGTTGACAGGAATCCGGCAAACCTCTTGTGATGAGAGAATTCCTCCGAAGATGGATTAGGGCCATACGAGCGCCGTTTTTCACCGCCAGTGCCGTCCCGGTTCTGGTCGGAACCGCCCTGGCCTGGAACATGACCGGGAGGTTCAGTCTGGGCAGATTCATTCTGGTGCTGATTGGCGTTCCGCTCTTCAACGCGGGAACCAACTTGGCCAACGACTACTATGATCACAAGACCGGCAACGACGAGGCCAACACCAACCTCACCCCCTTCTCCGGCGGAAGCCGGGTGATTCAGGAGGGGCTGATTCCCCCAAAACAGATACTGATCGCCTCGTTTCTCTTCTTCGGCCTGGGGTCGGTCGTGGGTCTCTATTTGAATGCCGTCTCTCCAGGGAATCTGGTTCTCTATCTTGGCATCTTCGGGCTGCTCAGCGGATTCTTCTATACCGCCACCCCGGTGCTTATCGGATATCGGGGCGTGGGCGAGTTGGTGGTCGGTTTGAATCTGGGCACCCTGGCCATAATCGGATCCTACTTCGTTCAGGCCCACCGCCTAAGCTGGCCCGCCTTCTGGATATCGCTTCCCATCGGCTTTCTGGTGGCCGCCATTCTGTACATCAACCAGTTCCCGGATTATGAGGCGGACAAGGCGGTGGACAAAAAGCATCTGGTGGTGAGGTTGGGAAAGAGAAAGGCGGTCTACGGCTATTATCTTCTGATCGCCGCCACCTATCTGGTGATAGGCGGAAGCGTGCTCTTCAAGCTGGTTACTCCCTTTGTGCTGGTTTCCTTCCTTACGCTCCCCCTGGCGATCGGAGCAGTCAGGACTTTGAAATCCAACTACGACAAAATAGCAGAGCTTATCCCCGCTCAAGCCAAAACCGTCCAGATGCACCTGTTCACCGGCTTACTTCTCTCCTTAGGGCTGGTGATTGGACGCGTTATCTGAGTCGCAGAGGGGTTGGTTTACCCGCAGCATCCAGACTTTGTAGCCGCACTCTTCAGAGTGCGCCGGGGCGGGGTGACCGGACTCTCCAGGGTGCACAGGGGCGGCCACAAGGCCAAAAACATTGCCGCGACCTTCAGGTCGCGGAACCACAAGCACCCCTAAATCCAATCGGGCTTTAGCCCACCAGGTCACGCGCCTTAAAACTCCAAAATAGTCTTCCCTTTTCCATCCTTTGTAGCCGCACTCTTCAGAGTGCGCCGAGGCGGGGTAAACATGCTCTTCGGCTTGCACAAAAAGACCAACGCAGACTGAAAGTCTGCGGCTACAAATTCTCGCCCTGCTCTCCACCAAAAATACGACCACAAAACCGCTGCGAATGATTACGATCGGCATGGAAACGGGTTGGTAGCCGCACTCTTCAGAGTGCGCCGGGGCGGGGTGACCGGACTCTCCAGGGTGCACAGGGGCGGCCACAAGGCCAAAAACATTGCCGCGACCTTCAGGTCGCGGAACCACAAGCGCCCCTACACCCAATCGGGCTTTAGCCCGCCAGGTCACGCGGCTTAAAACCCCAAAACAGTCTTCCCTTTTCTATCCTTTGTAGCCGCACTCTTCAGAGTGCGCCGGGGCGGGGTAAACATGCTCTTCGGCTTGCACAAAAAGACCAACGCAGACTGAAAGTCTGCGGCTACAAATTCTCGCCCTGCTCTCCACCAAAAATACGACCACAAAACCGCTGCGAATGATTATGATCGGCATGGAAACGGGTTGGTAGCCGCACTCTTCAGAGTGCGCCGGGGCGGGGTGACCGCACTCTCCAGAGTATGCAGGGTCGGCCACAACACCAAAAACATTGCCGCGACCTTCAGGTCGCGGAACCACAAGCGCCCCTACACCCAATCGGGCTTTAGCCCGCCAGCTTATGCCAGTCTTCGCCAGAAACAGGTCAACAAGTTCCGTATGAATGATAATGATGAGTTAACCCAAATCTCTTTTGGCTCACAAGACTGCAGATAATCATGATTGATCTGATTCTTCTCCACCCTCCCAGCATTTATGATTTTCGGAAGCGTTCCGTAATGTGGGGGCCGATCAGCGACGTGATTCCCTCCACCCCGGTCTTCGACATGTTTCCTCTGGGATTTGTGAGCATGTCTCACTACCTGACCAAACGAGGCTTCAACGTACGGATAATAAACATCGCTCACAAGATGCTCTCTGATCCCCGCTACGATGCGGAAAAAGAGATAAGTAGGCTCAGGGCCTCCGCCTTCGGCATCGATCTGCACTGGCTGCCGCATGCCCAGGGCAGCCTCGAGCTGGCCCGAATCGTGAAGAAGCATCATCCCCGCACTCCGGTGATCTTCGGCGGGTTATCGTCGACCTATTTTCATGAGGAGTTGATGGCCTATCCCCAGGTCGATTTCGTCCTCCGCGGTGACTCTACGGAGGTGCCTCTTGGTAGGTTGTTGTCGGCTCTGAAAAATGGTGACGGTTTCGATCACGTTCCCAATCTCACCTATAGGGAAGACGGCAGCCCGAAGGTCAACCCCACCGATTGGGTCCCCGACGATCTGAATCATTTCCCGCTGGATTATTCTCATATGATCAGGTCAGCCATTAAACACCGGGATCTTTCCGGTCACATTCCTTTTCACGGCTGGAACGAGTATCCCATCACCGCCGTCTTCACCTGCCGGGGTTGCAGCTATCACTGCGGAACCTGCGGGGGATCGCGGGAGACCTACCAGAAGTTCTGCCAGCGCCGCAAGCCCGCCTTCCGGGACCCGGAGTTGGTGGCCTCCGACGTTTCCCGGATCGCCAGGTATTTCAAAGGCCCCATATTCATTCTGGGAGACATATTCCAGCCTGGTGAGAAGTATGCTTTCAACCTTCTGAGATTCCTCTCCAAAAAAAGGCTGGACAATCATCTGGTCCTGGAGTTCTTCGACATTCCTCCTCTGGACTCGCTGGATCAGGTAGCAGCATCCATTCCCCATCTCAATATTCAACTCTCCCCCGAGACACATGATCCAAAGATACGATCGACCTTCGGCCGGCCGTACGACAATGAGAAGATGGAACGGATGATTGAGAGAATCCTGAAATTGGGGTGTCACAAGTTCGACCTCTTTTTTATGATCGGACTGCCCGGTCAGGATACAAGATCGGTGATGGACACCGTGGAATATATCGATCAGCTCCTTAAACGAATGGGCCGGCGGCACAATCTCTTCCCCTACATCTCCCCCTTGGCTCCCTTCCTGGACCCGGGAAGCACGATCTTTGAGAAGCCGGAAGAGCACGGATACAGGCTTTTCTACCGCACCCTGGAGGAACACAGAAAGGCGCTTCTGCAGCCCAGTTGGAAGCAGATGCTCAGCTACGAGACCGAATGGATGACCAGAGACCAAATCGTGGAGAGCACCTACCGGAGCGCTTCAAGACTGAATCGGGTAAAATACGATCACGGCTTGGTCAAACCTAAGAGATTTAGGGAGATTGAAAAGAAGATCGAGCAGGCTACAAATACCATTCGGCTTCTCGATGAACGGGTGGCCCAAGGCGGGCCGGGCACTGTTCAATCCGACAATGACGAATCACCGGTCGACCCGATCCAGGCCTCCACCATCTGCGACAAGGACGAGCTCAAGTGGCCGGTGAGATTTCTCGGTCTCAACCTTCCCAAGGGGCCGCTGAAATTCCTATCTCTTCTCAGGATAAAGAACATCCTCGGCTTGCTCTTGCGCGGGGACGACGAGTCGACAAATGCCAGGATGGAATCTAACTGAGAGGGATATATCAGTATTATTGTCTCATCTTGCCTTAGCTCGGCGACCTGAGACCGGTTGAGAGACCAGGACCTAACTTAAGATAGGTCCTGGTTTTTCATATCTCTCGACTCCATAGTCTCACCAAGCACGAGGAGTCTGAAGCCCGCCTAAGGTCCTCTTGTTTTTCGCCGGCAAAAGCCTATATTGTGAAAAATCGTTCTGTGGAGAGAAACACTAAGGAGGAGGATCAGGCATGTACGACCATCCGGTCAACTACGGTGTCGAATATCCCGAGAAACCGTCACGGCTTCTGGTGTTGGCCCGGATCCTTCTGGGCTGGCTCTACATCGGCATTCCTCACGGGCTGTTCGCCTTAGGCTACGGGATCGCAGCTTTTTTTGTTGCCATTCTGTCGCTTCTTGCTATATTGATAGTCGGACATTTCCCTTTAGGCTGGTTCGACTTTTTGATCAGATACAACCGCTACGTCAACCGGGTGGTGTCCTACTGCATCTGTATGACCGACAAGTATCCGCCGTTCAGCGGAAGAAGGTGAACCGAATGCCGAGCCTGTTTTAGAGATCATATGAAACGCTAAAGAACCGGAGGAAGTAAGGGATGAAAAAGGTAATCGTTCTCATTGCCGTCTTGTGGCTGGTGGTTCTCAGCTGCTCTAAGAAGACCACAACCAACAACTACTATTACGACGGACCCCAGGAGGCGGGAGCCCTCGTGGGCGTGGTGCATCCTCCCGAATCGCAGGCCCGGATCACCGCCTACATGGGCATCCCCGTCGCATCCACCCAGATCGATAGTGTCGGCTATTTCAAGCTCTCCGGGCTCCCTGCCGGCGACTACACGCTTCTGGCGCAGGCGGACGAATATCGTGACTGCATGCCCGAATTCAAGATAAGGGTAAGGGAGGGAAGCACCACTGTGCTGGACACCATCTTTCTCGCGTCGGTGCATGAACTGATCAGCTCGGTCTGGCCGCTCGACGGGGCGCGGAATGTTGAGCTCAACGAGTCGATCACCATTCGCTTCTATGAGCCGATGAATCAGACCAGCGTCGAGGCTGCTTTTCGGGTCGACCCCCCGGTAGAGGGCGCATTCAACTGGTCTCCCCCTTGGCCCTCGGCCTACTTGGGGTTCACGCCCAAGCCCGAGCTTGCCGCCGACAGACGTTACCAGGTGAGCATTGATACCACTGCCTCCGATACGGCAGGAGTCAAACTGGTCCAGCCATACCGGTTTGCATTCACCACCGAGCCCATAAGAGTCAGATACACCGGCCCGGCCAACGATGCGACCGAGGTTTCACCGCTTGCCGTCGTACTGGTGGCCTTCAACACCGATATGGATGCGGCTTCGGTGGTTTCGGCTTTCCAGATGGTTGACTCTCATCTGGAAGAGATAAGTGGCCAGTTTTTCTGGCACGACCAGCGACGCGTGGAGTTTCGGCCCAATTCGGCTCTCCTTGCCGGTGAAAAGTACACCGTGACAATAGACATGACCGCGTCCGACACCTACGGAACTCGATTGCCCCAGCCCTACCACTTTTCCTTCACCACCGAATCGGTCAAAATCTTGTATACCAGCCCCCGCAGCGGTGACAGCGAGGTTTCCCCTCTCGCCAAGATTCGAATCAGCTTCGGAACCGAGATGGATGCTGAAGCGTCGAACTTGGCTTTCACCATGGTCGACTCCGACTCGAATCACGTGACCGGAGAGTTTCGCTGGTATGGTCTGATGGTGATGGAATTCGGTCCGGTCTCGCCACTGACCGTCAATGAAACCTACACGGTCACCATCGACACCAATGCGTCCGGCGTTGGGGGAAGCAAATTGCCCGAGCCATACCAATTTTCCTTCACCACGGCCCCCATAAGGGTTTCGTCTAGTCCCGGAATCAACGAGACTGGCGTGTCCCCACATAATAGAATTGAGATAAGTTTCAACACGAATATGGAAACGGAGTCGGTAGATTCGGCATTCAAGATGGTAGATTCGGAACTGCAAGACGTGACGGGAGACATCGTTTGGCTGAGTCAGCACCAGATGGAGTTTCGTCCCAGTTCGGCTCTGGCTCTGAAGGAAGAATACACCGTGACGATCGACACTATCGCGTCCGACATCTACGGAGAAAGATTATCTGAACCCTACCAGTTTTCCTTTACAACAGAGAATCTCAAGATCTCATCCGCCCCCGGCAACAACGAGGCATGGGTCCCCCCGAAAACCGAAATAAGGATATGGTTCAACGCTGACATGGAAATAGAGTCCGTGAATTCGGCCTTCAAGATGGTGGACTCCGAGGAGAACCAGGTGACCGGAAACTTCGAATGGTACCAACCGTCTGCCATGGACTTTCAACCGCACCTGGCACTGGCTGTCAGTGAGAAGTATACAGTGACCATCGACACCATCGCGCGCACAGCCTGGGGAGCAAAAGTGCCCGTGCCTCATCAGTTTTCCTTCACCACGCAGCCAATCATTGTGGTATCGACGTCACCCAAGCATGGAGAAACTTTGGTTCTTCAACACAGGCCGGTAAGGATCGCCTTCAATACTGACATGGATGCGGAGTCGGTAATCTCGGCTTTCACGATGGTGGATTCCGAGCTTAACCCTGTCACTGGAGAGTTCACGTCGCCTAGCTTAGCTTCAGTCGAATTCAACCCGGACCCGGATCTGGCGCCCGGCGAGGTTTATACTGTTGCCATTTCCGAGGCTGCCGCGGACACATACGGCAGCACCCTGGGCACTCCTTATAGCTTCTGGTTTAAAACCCAACCGTAGAGCTTGAACAGAATAGAGATTTGCGCGCAGCTCTACACAGACAGACAAGAGCTCGATTATCGAAATTCGAGAATCGAGCGCTCGAACGGACAGAACGCCTCCTGGTCGGTGCGCAGACGCTCCGTGACCTTGTTCCGATTCTTTCTCAGGCAACCTCCGCATCTTCAATCCCTCTGCTCAACTCAGACAATCCCGATTTCACACGGGCCACCGAGTTTTTTGACATTGACACACCGGAAGGAGACGTATATATTCGGTAGCGCTGAGCAATTTGCCAAGATCAACGCAAATCCCCGGGCGAATCTGTGATAGCATTCAGCCCATAAGCCGATCTTACTTATTGTCGGCGGGATTCTTCTTCCGAAGAAAACAGGAAAGAAAATGGCAAAGCGTGATTATTACGAGGTACTGGGATTGGGCCGGGATGCGGGAGAGGATGCTATAAAGAAGGCCTATCGCAAGCTGGCGCTTCAGTACCACCCCGACAAAAACCCCGGAAACAAGGAGGCCGAGGAGAAATTCAAGGAGGCCACCGAGGCTTATGAGGTCCTGAAGGATCGACAAAAGAGGGCCACCTACGATCAATATGGCCACGCCGGCCTGGGCGGCGCCGGCGGCTTCGGAGGCTATGACTTTGGCTCCTTCGACTTAGGCGATGCCCTGCGCGCCTTCATGCGCGATTTCGGCGGCTTCGGAAGCGTGTTCGACGACTTCTTCGGCGCCACCGGCCGGACCCGGCAGGGAGCGCCAAAGGGGCAGGACATGCAGATCAGGCTCAAGCTCAGCTTGGAGGAGATCGCCACCGGGGTGGAGAAGAAGTTAAAGATAAAAAGGCTGCAGAAATGCGGCGAGTGCGGCGGATCCGGGGCAGCCCAGGGCAGTTCCAAGAAAACCTGCCCCAAATGCCAGGGTGCGGGCCAGGTAAGGCGGGTATCACGATCTCTGTTCGGCCAGTTCGTCAATGTGACCGCTTGCGATCAGTGCAATGGCGAGGGCATGGTGGTCGATCAGCCCTGCCCGGCCTGCCGCGGCGAGGGTAGGGAGAAGGGAACCTCCACCGTCACCGTGAAGATTCCGGCCGGGGTGACCTCCGGTAACTATATCCAACTGCGCGGGGCAGGAAACGCCGGTCCCAGAGGAGGTCCGCCCGGCGACGTCATCGTAATCATCCAGGAACAGGATCATCCCGTGTTCAAAAGACATGGAGACGACATCGTCCACGATACCATGATCAGCTTCACCCAGGCGGCGTTGGGAATCGAAATCACCATTCCAACATTGGATGGCGATACCTCTCTTAAGATCCCGCCGGGAACCCAGTCGGGCAAGGTGTTTAGACTTCGGGGAAAAGGCATCCCCCGCCTGCAGGGCTATGGCAAAGGGGATGAGTTCGTCAGGGTATTGGTCTGGGTTCCCACCCGTCTGTCCTCGGAGGAGAAAAAGCTCCTCAAGGAATTAGGGTCAAAGGAAAACCTGCAGCCGCCCCAGGGGGACAAGAGCTTCTTTGAGAAATTGAAAGAGACGCTCGGAATCTGAGCAGTCCGTTCCTATTGGCGGATCAAGCGGATTCCGATCACTTGCCTGACAAAGGCCAACTCTACAAGGAGGAAGGATAAAAGGGTACACTGAAATCAGGGTTGTGGTGCCGCAGGATGCAGCGGACCCGGTGAGCAGCTTTCTGACCGACTTAGGCTCGAACGGGATCTGGTTCAAACCAGCCGGGACTAAGACCGCCGTGGTCGCCTATCTTTCGGACGAGTCGAATGCAAAGGGCGTGAAGCAGTCAATCCTGCATTACCTGGATGAACTAAAAGAGCTTGGACTTCCCGTGAGGGGAAGCGAGGTTGACCTGCGGACCATAGAGGCACGCGACTGGGCTGAGGAATGTAAGAGAGGCTTCCGACCCATTTTCGCAACCAAGGACATCGTGATCCTTCCCGACTGGGATACATCCGAGTTCCCAGGCAAGATTGTCGTCCGCATAAAGCCCGGCATGGCTTTTGGCACCGGCGATCACGCCACCACCCAGCTCTGCATCCGTGCGATCGAGAAGCTTCTCAAGCCCGGGGATAGAGTTTTGGATGTTGGGTGCGGCTCTGCGATCTTGAGCATCGTCTCTGCAAAGCTCGGCGCGTCCTTCGCTTTGGGCCTGGACATCGATCAGGATGCAATAGAGAATGCCAAAGAAAACCTGACTTTAAACGCTACGGGACATGTGGTCGAATCAAGATTAGGTACGGCAAACCCGGGCCTCGGTCAGGAGCGGTTCGATCTGGCCGTAGCCAACATCAACCGGGTGGAGATCGTCGAGTCCTACGACAAGATAGAACCTCTGGTCAAGAACGGGGGCGTCTTGATCTTCTCCGGGATCCCGGACGACGAAGAGGGCTACATGACGGATTTCTTCAAAAGGCAAAAACTCAAGGAGATAGAGGTAACGCGGGAAAAGGAATGGGTCTGCTTTGCGGGAAAGAGATAAATGTTCTTACCTCTCCCCCTTCTCTTCCCCCTCTCCGTTTTACGGAGAGGGGTTCACCCTGAAGGGATTTCCCTCGATCCTGCACTTCGTCCTGAGACTCAGTGTCGAAGGAAGATCTTCGGGATCGAAGGACACCCTGAAGGGGACCGAGGGGGTGAGGTCATATCCTGATTCCCTATGATCACCAACTTCTACACAACTTTCGGCAAGATTTCGGAGTGCGGCAGCTTGCTGCCGCGGTTTTCCCAGAACTTTTTCTCTTTCCAAACCCTCAGCTTATGATCACCAACTTCTACACAACTCCCGATAAGATCGGCGATGAGACCCTGACCATCGACGGCAGCGAAGCCAAGCATATCCTCTCGGTGCTGCGCCACGGTGCCGGTGACCAGATCGACGTGGTGGATGGCCGCGGCAATAAGTACAGGGTCATGATAGAAGAGGTTTGGCGCGACTTCCTGCAAGGGCGGATTCTGTCGAGAAGCCGGATGGAGAATGAGCCGGATTGCCACGTCACCTTAGCTCAAGCTGTCTGCCGCAAGGAAAGAATGGATTTCTTAGTCGAGAAGGCCACCGAGATCGGGGTGTGGTCCATAATCCCCATCGTGACGGAGCGAAACCTGGTCAAGGTTGACGATGCCTCAAGAGAGAGGGCTAAGATTGAGCGGTGGACAAGAGTCGCCATCGCCGCCATGAAACAGTCGCTCCGATCCGTTCTGCCTGAGATACACGACGTAACCCCCTTTGACAAACTCCTTCCTCAGATTCACGATTACGATCTCTGCCTGATAGCCAGCCTGGACAAAGACGCAAAGGACCTAAGAGAATGTGAGCAGCTCAAGACCAACCCCCCCAGGGTTCTGCTCATAGTTGGCCCGGAAGCCGGATTCACCGACGAAGAGCTTTCCCAGGTCAAAACACTGGGCGCCATATCGATAAGTCTGGGACCAAGAAGGCTCCGCACCGAGACAGCAGGGCTGGTCTCCCTCTCTTCGGTACTGCACGAATCAGCCGACCTAACATGAGTTCGTCTCGCTGAGAAGCTGCGTCAGGTTCAGGGGCCGGGCCGCCACAGGCGTTTACAGCACTTCCTTTCACCTCCACTCTCACCATCAATATATTCAGCGCAGCGCCGATAATAGATTAGGACTCATCAACTTCGAGGCAGGCGCCTTTGCTTTCGCCTGCCCGAGAGGTTATCCGTATGGCCAAACTCAACACATTCGACAAAGAGCACCTTCTGTTCGTGGCCGAGGTTCTCCTCCTTCTGGCCCTATTCGGCATCCTCCTGTTGATCGACTTTGCCGTCTATCTCAAGCTCGCCTCGGCCTTCTTGTTTATTCTCATCCTGGTGGGGTGGTTCCTATTGGGCTTTTCCAAGCTTCAGCAGAAATGTCGCCTGCTGTCGGAAAAGCAAAAAGAGAGCGGCGAACGGCTTCGGCGACTCTCCGAACTGGTCGGCGAGCTTTCAAGAATCCCATTTGTTCGCGACAAGTTTCCCGAGATCACCTCCCGGCTTGGCGAGCTGTTCAAGGAGCATTTCAACTCGGACAAATTCCTTCTCTTCGCCAGGCGGAAGAACACCTACCGGTGCGTTCTGGCTCATAATATCACCCGCTCTCAGAGGGGCAGGATAAGCATCAAGTCCGGCTCGGAATTCATCTCGCAGGTGGCGTCGGCAAGCGTCCCTATGGACGCGGAGTTCCTCCTGTCCAACACGGTTCCGGTCGCCTTGAGGGCACTCAGCAAGGCGCATCAGTTCAATCGTCTGGTCCCGCTCACCGTAGAGTCGGATCTGTGGGGATTTATTGTCTTCTCGGTCGCGACACCTCCTTCGGCCCTGGCCGACGACTCAGAACAGGTCGCAGAAACCGAGTCCGAACCGAATGAAAGGCTGGCTCTTCTTGTGCTGAATCAGTTCGGACTGAGCTTGGAAAAGGAAGACCTCGCCGCCAAGCTGAAGGAAACCGAAAAGAAGGTCGATACAGGCGCGAAACAGGAGGGAGCAGAATTATCTCTTCTGAAGAGCGACCTCAAGAGAAGGATATTCGATCTCAATGCAGTCCTGGAGCTGGCCAGGAACCTCTACTCCATACTGGAGGAGGAGGGGCTCTTCTCACTGCTGGCCCGTATGATGCAGGATCATCTGGGAGCCAGATCCGTCTTCCTGATGCTCCCTCAAGCTGCAGAGGGGGACATCGTGGGAAAATACTTCTACGGTGCTCACACCTCGGATCTGTTTGGAAAAGAGACCATCTCCGACTTGAAGATAGAACAGGGGAAAGCTCTTTACAACTGGATCAAGAACGAGAAACAGATCTGGCCCCTCTATGATATGCAGAAGCTGGCCCGTGAGGATGAGCTGTTGAAGGCCCTCCTGGCCTCCGGCTTTCAGACCGGGGCCAAGCTCAGCTTCTCGGAGAATGATTTCGGGGTGATCTTCCTGGGAGAGAAGACCGACGGGGCCAGGTATAGGCAGATAGACTTGGACATTCTGGCCATCTTGGTCAACATGGCGGTGATCACCTACGAGAACATACAACACTTCAAGAGCATCGAGGAGCTCTCTCATACCGATCACATCACCGGACTGTATAACTACCGCTACTTCTATAAACGACTGACCGAAGAGGTGTTCCGTGCCAAGAGGTTCCTCAGAAAGCTGGCCCTGGTTATCTTCGACATCGACGATTTCAAGATCTACAACGACACCTTCGGGCACCAGGCCGGAGATCAATTGCTGCAGCAGTTGGGGGAGCTTCTCACCCGCACGGTCAGATCGATCGACGTGGTCTGCCGCTACGGTGGCGAGGAATTCTGCGTGATCATGCCGGAGTCCGACCAGGAGGAGTGTCTGAAATTCATGGAGAGGCTGCGCAAGAACATCATGAACTTCGCCTTCAAGGACGAGCGCTCGAAACAGGAGCACAACATCACGGTGAGCTTGGGCGGGGCCATATATCCTTACGATGCCCGCTCGGTCGATCGCCTCATTTACTGTGCGGACATGTCGCTCTTGAAAGCCAAGAACGCCGGCAAGAATAGGTCGGTGATGTTTCAAGAAGAGCTGGAGCCGGTCGCCCAGTGAACCGCTCTCTAGAGTTAGAAGTACCCATCCTCGCGTCCTGAAGCCACTCACAGTTGTTTCCCGGGATTAGATCAATTTGAAGCCTGTGCGACGGACTATGTCCTGGGGTTAAAACCACAACACTATTCTCCGACTCCAATCCATCAGCAAACCCTCGTGGCAATAATATCAGAGGCATTGCCACGACCTTCAGGTCGCGGTACCAAAAGAACCCACCCATCCGATCGGGCCTCAGTCTCCCAAATTCAGAGGCCAAAACCCCAAAATCCTTCTTCGGTTCCAACCTACGGGCGGGTAGCCGCACTCTTCAGAGTGCGCGGGGGGAGGCCATAATGTTGGAAACATTGCCGCGACCTTCAGGTCGCGGAACGCGATGGACTCCCCCGATCCTACCGGGCTTTAGCCCGCTTGACCCCTCACCGGCGGCAGCAATATAGTCGGAGTCAGAGGCCTCCAAGAATCTACACTTTTTGGTTGTAAATTCCGAATGTGTGATGTAAATTCCAAACAGACAGGCTTTGTGCGCTCAGAAAAGGTCGGAGGGTTCGAACCAGAATGCGCAACATCCTTGCCACATTGCGACCACAACAGTGGGTTAAGAACTTCGTGTTGTTGGCCGGCCTGATCTTCTCCCAAAATCTGGACAAGCCCGATTTCATTCTAAAGTCACTGGCCGCCTTTGCCCTTTTCTGCCTCCTCTCCTCCAGCGTCTACATCTTCAACGATATAATGGACGTGGAGAGCGACAGGAAGCATCCCCTGAAATCGGCCCGCCCCATCGCCGGGGGCCGGATCAAGGTCTCCACCGGCGTGCTTCTTTTCGTGTTTCTGGCCATCGCGTCTTTGGGCCTCTCGCTCTGGCTGAATCCCTTCTTCGCCCTGACCGGACTGGGCTACTTCGTTTTGAACCTGCTCTATTCCGTTTATCTGAAAAACGTGGTCATAATCGACGTGATGTGCATCGCGTTGAGTTTTGTTATCAGGGCGGTGGCCGGGGCGGTAGTCATCGGGGTGGAGATTTCCGCCTGGCTGGTGGTCTGCACCACGCTTCTGGCCCTGTTTCTGGGATTCGGCAAAAGGAGGCACGAGCTGGTGCTGCTGGAGGATGGGGCCACCGGCCACAGAAAGAGTCTCTCCGAGTACAGCCCCTATTTTTTGGACCAGATGATCTCGGTGGTGACCGCATCCACGGTGGTGGCTTATGCCTTCTACACCCTTTCCCCCGAGGTGAAGGTGAAATTGGGCGCCGGTCACATGGAATTGACCATTCCCTTCGTATTATATGGAGTGTTTCGGTATCTCTACCTGATTCACCAGAAGGAAGGAGGCGGAAGCCCCACCAGAATGCTTCTGACCGATAGGCCCATCCTGGTGAATGTCATCCTGTGGCTCGCAGCGGTGGTCCTGATCGTGTACGTATTTCAAAGATGACGAGCGAAGTATGACCGATGACGACCATTTACTCTTTACTCTTTACTCTCAACTCTTGACTCGTCATTCGTCATCCGTCATTCGTCATGCTTTACCCCGGAGGTCTTGTGGCAAAATCGAAAGTGGCAGTGGTGAGAACCTCGCCGGAGAGTGTTCTGGAAGACTACCAGAACCTTCTGAGGTTGGCTGAGATAGAAACCCACCTCCCCAAGGACAAGAGCACCATTCTCAAGGACAACATCTCCTGGCACTATCCCTTCCCCGGAGCAAACACCACCCCCTGGCAGTTGGAGGGGACCATTCAGGGCCTCAAGAAGTTAGGATACGAGCAACTGGTGGCGGTGGAAAACAATACCGTGGTGACCAATACCCTTAAAGGGGAAAGGTTAAATAAGTATACCGACATCTACAAGAAGCACGGCATTGAGGTGAGTTTCAATTTCGCAAATGACTTCAAGTGGGTCAGATACGAGCCCAAGGGAGAGCTTCTGGCGCTCCCCAAGATTTATAAGCACGGGATTCACCTCCCCGAGTTCTTCTTCGACAAGAACATCGTCCATCTGCCCACTCTGAAGTGTCACATCTATACCACCACCACCGGCGCCATGAAGAACGCCTTCGGCGGGCTGCTGACCACCAAGAGACATTACACTCACACCTGGATTCACGAAACCTTGGTCGATCTTCTGGCCATCCAGCAGGAGATTCACTCCGGAGTCTTTGCGGTGATGGACGGCACCACGGCAGGAAACGGCCCCGGTCCCCGCACCATGCAGCCGGAGATAAAGGACTATATCTTAGCCTCGGCCGACTCGGTGGCCATCGATGCGGTGGCAGCCAAGATGATGGGATTCGATCCCATGACGATAAAGTACATCCGGCTGGCTCACGAGAGAGGCCTGGGAAAAGGGAGGATAGATGAGATCGAGGCCCTGGGGGAAGATATCTCCGGGGTGAACTTCAACTTCAGCGTGGGGGACAACATGGCAAGCCGGGTGGGCGATTTATTGTGGTTCTCCCCGTTGCGGATATTCCAAAGGCTTTTCTTCCGCACTCCGTTAGTCTACCTGTTCGTCTTCGGATCCGCCGTCTATCACGACCGCTTCTGGTGGCCGGTAAAGGGAACCAAGGTCTTCGAGGAGTGGTCCCAAACCAAGTGGGGAAAGCTGTTTCAAAGCTATTAGCTCTTGCCCGCACTCCTGTCTCCAAGGTTATCGACCGCTATTGCGGCGGGGGAAAAAGCTGGTACTCAATTGCCTTTCCCACTGCCCAGTCCGCCAAACCCGGGTTGCCTTTTTCCTCATAGAACCTTGCCAGGTACAGATAGAATTCGTGATCCTGCGGATCGTATGATTCTGCCTTGCGAAACAGCCTCTCTGCTTCTATCAGATCCTTCCTGATCCTGCTTTCCCTCGCCATTCTTTCATAAACCTTCCAGTCCGGAGGAAGCACCTGGCGGCGCTGGGCATCGTACCATCTTCTCTTGAAAGATTTCGCGGGAATGTAGGGCCGAACGGCCAGAATCCCGGTGTTCTGGAAGGTGGAGTCAAAGAGTCTCCAGTCCGGCCTCGACACCTTCATTACCGCTCCGCCGCATGCAACGTTATCCTCCAGCTTCGCCTCGTACAGAGCGTTCTCCCCCAAACCCAGATAGGTGTAGACCTCCGGGTACCAGAGAGGAAAGATCACGAACCAGTCAGGGCGATTTCGGTTCAGATACACGATGCGCGCTTCTCGCCCCATGATCTTGTAAGGTATGATCTGAGGCGAAACTAAGCCTTCCAGGTCCAGACACCTTCGCTCTCCAAAGAACTTGATGGCGCCCACGTCGTTAACGGCCACAAGGGACCCTTCGGGGACGTTTCGATTCACCCACCTGCCCAGGTGAACCTGCATCTCGTTTATGTTCTGCGCCGACAGGGCATAGAATCGTCCGCGATTGACCAGGAAGCCGGCTTGAAGGACTAACCCCGCAATCAAGAGCGCGTAGGCGATCTGCCTGCCGATCGGGCGATCAGTGAAGAATCTGCTGCCGCCAAGCAGAGCCATCAGGATGATGAATAGAGCGGCAAAAGGCAGAACGAACCTGAAGCTGGCGAAGTTGAGCACCGAGGGGAAGAACGATCCCGCAAGAAACCGAAAAATCTCATCCTTCCCGACCAGCGGATTCAGATAGAAGATGAACGAGAGGACGAAAGCCGCTCCTCCCAGAACGTACAGCCATATTCTTTCCTTGGATTTCAAACCTCGTCGTTCTGCGCTTCGCGCAAATCCACTCCACCCCTTGACAAAGAAAAGAGCTAGCAGTGGGAGAAGGAAGGAGACATATCTCTGCTCTCCGTAAAGGGAGTTGGTCACCGGCGCCGCCATACCCCGGAGCATGGGAACTACAAGGAAGATCAGAGGATAGATGAAGGTATCCCGCCGAACAAATGAGTGGACCAAGCCCCTGCCCCAGAAGACCGCCCAAAGAGCATTGAGAGAGACAAGAGAGATCAGCATGGTGCCGCCCCAGATTAAGGGATTCAGAGTCACGGAGACGATCAACTCACCCAGGCTTCCGTTCCTTATCGCCCAGATCAGCCCGGAGTCCATGGTCTTGGCGGCCAGCGTGTTGGCAAGAAGGTCGCCTGTCGCCAGGTAGCTGAAGATGAAGACAGGGCTCAGGGATATGGCAAAGGTTAGCCCTTTTCTGATCATAACTGACCAAGCACCGCCATTCTCCCGGTTGATATAATCATCTACCAGAAGCAGGGGATAAAGCGAGATAAGCTCGGGGCGAGCGGCGAAACAGAGGGCGCCCAAGATGGGAGCGAGGAATATCTTTCTGACCCTCCTCTTTTCTTGCAGATGAAAATAGAGGGTGAGACAGAGAAGCAGAGTCGCCAGCGAGATCTCCATCCCTGAGAGCGCGCCAAACACCAAAGGGGGAGAAAGGGCAACCGTCAGGGCACCAAGAAAGGCGACTTTCTCTTCTCGGGTATGGAAAAGACAAATCCTGTAGGTTAAGAAGATCGAAAGCAAGAAGAGGAGCGCACCCCAGAATTTGCTGATGAAGAGGACACTGTGAGTGAAAACGTACGACCCTGCCAGTATGAGAACCCAAAGAATGCTGGTGGTCCCCAGGACCGGCTCTCCGGGGTTGAAGGAAAATCCCTGCCCGGTGGCTAAATTCTTGGCGAAGACCCAGAAGATCCAGGAATCATCTAAAGGAAAGCCCAAAGTTGAAGTCGTCCTGAGTTCCAGAATCGAGAAGAAGAGCAGCGCCGCCAGGGCGGCGCCTAACAGAAGAAGAAGATACCTCTTACTTTTCATTGACTGAATCTTCCTCCAGGATGCTTCCAATGCCTGCCTTGCGACCCGCCTCCGTCCCCCAAATCTCATCTTTAACCGATACGGGAGAAAGAGGCTACAGGAACAAGGTTCGGTAGAAGCAGGGAGGAACTTAAGTCTATGCCATTATCATGTTTTCGCTCTCCGCTTGCCTTTCTTCATCCCGAGCAGCCTGCGCAGGATCTCATCTGTGGTGGTCACGAAGGCGAACCCATAGGCCAGATTCTTGAGAGTGGCCAGGTGCAGCTCCTCGTTTGCAGCCCCGGTGGCATCCATGGGGAAGAAGACCCGGTAGTCCCGAAAGAAGGCGTCGCGGGCCGTCGACTCACAGCAGAGATTGGTCATCACCCCGGTGATTATCAAGTCGGTCACCTTCAGACATCTGAGCGCCGTCTCCAAATCGGTGTTGTAGAAGGCACTATAGCGATGCTTGCAGACCACCTTCTCCTCGGGCAGGGGGGCCAAATCTGGATGTATCTCCGCATCCCAGGTACCTTCCATGATCATCCCGTCCCACCACCAGCCCAATATCCCCCCGTCCAACTCCTTGCTTCTATGCACGTGGGCGGTATAGATCACCGGGAGCTTCCTTTTCCTGAACGCCTTTATCAGTTTACTCACGTTGGGGAGCACGGCCAGTCCTCCCGGGAGGAAGGCCTCCCCCCTGGAATCCAAGAAGTAGTTCTGCATGTCCACCACCAGAAGACAGGACCCTTTCAGACTCGGCTCGGCTCTGCGGATGTTATAGCGCGCGAGATCCTTTTTCCAGGCAGCGGTCCTGGCCTTCAGATTTGACGTGCCGGCATCAAGCTCATCCTTCATCAATTCCTCCAATGGGGCTGGCAAGTGAAAAGAATCCTTTCCCAGGGCCCCGGCTTGTCAGGTTTTCTCCCCGCGCCGCTGGAAAAGGCCGGCCACCTGCTCCTGCGCAAGGAGAATCCACAAGACGAAAGGCAGAGCGCCGGTGAGGATGTAAAGGGGACCACTCAGCCTCGCAAAAGCGGGGGACGGGACTCCAGGCCCCTCGTGCAGAAGATAAACGGCCTCGACGAGAATCACATGCCAAAACACCATGATCATAAGCCCTGCTAACAGTCGTAAGACTTTAGCTCTGACACTCATCCCTGTTGCGATTATCATCAACGAGATGAAAGCCAGCAGGCTGAGGAAGACCGCCACCGGCGGGGCAAAAAACAGAATGTTCAGGCCCAGGATTCGCGCAAAGATGTAGCTGTAGAGGTGGTTCACAAGCACCAGATACCAATCCTCTCCCTTCCATCGCCACAGGAGGAACAGGGGGGCGGAGACTAAGATGAACTTAACGATGAACAGCCACAGCTTTTCCTTCATAATGTACCACCTTCTCGATCCACAGCACCCAGGCCGAGACGATTATCAAAATCATGGCCACCTGCCAGAAATACAGATGCATGAAGTCGAATGTCTTGGGGGACCAGTTGCCCACCACCATTATGAACATCATCCTGATTATGTTGATGGCATAAAGAAAGGGTATGCCCAGCCCGGCCCCGATCAGCTTCTTCTTCCAGCCGGCGGGATAAGCTATCATGGCCGCCAGAAAGATGAGCATCTCATAAAGCCCGGTGCATTCCCCCACCACCTCCACCGAGAAGTTGGGCAGCGACACAATGGTGCCGGCGACCCGGGTGCTCATCCCGAGAGGCTTCAGAAAGAACCCGGTTACCTCCGCCGTGGCGGCATTCAGCCAGTAAACCTGCGGGTTGAACTTGTCGGTAAGGAAGGGAAAGGTGACGGCCAGCACGATCAGAAGGCCCAAGAAGATGAGGCAGAATTTCACGATTGCCTTATGCGTCTTCAACTTCGCCTTTAGCGATTGCCGCTTCTCGTTTTCGTCTTTCTGGTTCCTCGGCCGCTTCTTCTTTCTTTTCATAGGGGTCTGCTTCTCCACAAAAAGGGATCTCGCCGCTGACCTAATAGGATGTGCTCAAGGATGCCCTGCTCAATCTCTGCCGTTTTGACTCAAGATAATCCCTGTAGGATCGGGGCGCAAGGTCGTTTTTTGCAGAAACGACGGTTAATACTCCTTGCTGCCGCAAGCCTCACGGTTTCAAGCGAAAGCCCCTTTCGGATGTTTCCAAAAGGGGCTTCCCAAGCCTCCCTTTTTGTACCCCCCCTGATGCCTGATCTTCGTGTTGGAACAAGGGTCAGATCCCTGCCCCAACACGCGGCTGATAATCATCCAAGGCTATGGTGACACTGTGATTCTTCTCCTCCTCAACCAGATGAGAACGGCACTTCCGGCTATGAGGACTGCCAGGATGATGAGACCCCACGAGGTGATACTTGGAATCGGGTCGGGAGGATTTATGGAGTCAACCTGGATATCGATTGCCACGTCCTCCACGTGCCACCAGGTTATGTTTTCCAGGTTGACCATGTCAAGGGTGTCGCAGGAATCCAGGATTGCGTTTCCGTTATCATGCCAACTCTTTATATGCCACCAATCACAGAAATCCGGCCACTCCTCATGCCACCAAGTACATACCGGTTCCGTCAGCGCTCGGTTGAGACTATCCGGATCCACCCCTCCAGAAAAAGTCAAAACCATGGTGTCCGTCGGATCCTCCAGATCCTCAAGGTGGAGAAACAGATCCGGGGGGATCTCCTCCACCCGGATTACGTGCCACCATTCTATGTCTTCAGCCTTGGCCATATCGATGGTGTCACAATAGCTCAACTCGCCAAAGGGTTCTCCGCTGTCCACCCAGCTATTTATATGCCAGAATTGACAGAAGTTCGGCCGAATCTCGTGCCACCAGGTGCATACCGGCTGATAATTCGGGATATCCATCATTAAGCTGTCATATCCGCCAGTGTAATCAACATACATGGTATCAAGATGATCAGGCTCCAGGGTGAGAATCAGGGTTTTGGTCACTTCCAGAACATGAACCCATATCGAGCTGGTATCAGAACCGGGACCCTTATGCTGGACCAGAAGCCTGTCCGAAGGATTGAGCCCAAAGGTGCCGTTTTCCTTCTCCGCGGTGACTTGCCACACGTGGGGATAGGTCTGATCTGGGTAAATGGACATCCACCAGTTGTCGACCTGAGTTGCTTCCTGATGAACCAAGCTGTCTCCGCCGGCCAGAGAGTGAAGATGCACCGGTGTCTTGGCGTTCTTAATCATCTCCACCGGGCTTAGGTCGGCCTTTACAGCCCTATTCGGAGCTCCCACAAAGACAAGAATGGCCGCCAGCGAAACTGTTAAGATGATGCTTCTACGCATTTTTCGCTCTCCCTATGTAAGTAAGGTTATTGGTTCAAGAACACATGAATCCTTGATCAAAGACTCAGACCATCAGCTCTCTCGGCGCCTGCCCAACAAGTCCACCTCTGAGGTCTGCGTCCGTTTTGCATGTATCAGTCCTCTTACGACGGTGCAGGTCAATAATCTCTAAGGACGGATGAGCCATTTTGCCAAGCTCGACCTAACGGACTGTGACATATGTCACTTCGGACAGCGAAGGCGGCGCCCGTCCCTCCGGCACCAGGTAAGTTTTTTCAGTGGAGAAATTGACGGCAAAAAGAAGATCCCAAGTTCTTACATCCTCGATGGCCGACTTCACCCCGGTCCCTGTCGCCTTAATGACCTTTGTTAGGGCGAAAGCCAAAAGCGAATTCAGTAGCACGGTGATAGCCGATGCTGCCAGCAGACCGAAGAGACAGGCCAGACCGTGCAGCGTCGGATGGGAGAAAGTGGTTTCCCCGAGAAGTCCGCCGACCAACCCAAGTTTGGCCACGCTTAGTTCCAACCCGACCCAGAGCACTGCTATCATGGACGGATTGAAGCCCCAGCGCTGACGCGCCCAACCAACCGTCCACCCGAACAGGGCAAAAAGAGCCGTCCCGCAGAGCAGCCTGGTCCCCGCCAAAAGGGGAGAGATCCCCAGCCATCCGGTTGCCGATGCGCCAAAGAAGGAAAGGCCAAATAGAAGTCCCAGTCGAAGAGACTCGCCAGGCGTGGCTTTGATGACTCTGTAGAGGAACGGGGTCAGCGCGAAAAAGGAGAAATACCAGTAAGCCGGGAAGAGGTTGGCCACCAGCAAGAGAAGCGCAGAACTACCCCCAAAGATGAAGCTGATTGCCCATGCCGTCAGGACCGGCTCGTCAGACGGACGACCGGAGACCACCGTCAGGGCAGCTTTTCTCGGGCCATGCAGAGGATAACCCACAAGTCGAGCCACAAGCTCTCCCGCTGAGTCCACAGTGAGTCTCGCTCGGCGAACCGGACGCCCATCGGTGTGCGGATGCCGCTGCCCAACTGCAGACAACACCCGCAAGCCCTATCCAGGGACCGAAAACCCGGCTTCGAGACTCTTGTGGTCGGTCTGACAGCCCTTCAGAATGCCTGTTTTCCAACTGATCGAATACGAATATAGTCCTCTCTCGCATGCATGTCAAGTGTGTTTTTGCCTTTTATGATCTTTTTTCCATTTGCATATCTGTCACTTCAGGTAACAGCTACTCCTATAAACACTTTTCTTAAAACCATTTGCTTATAAACTATGGACCATAACCCCATCATCAGTGGTTGATTATCGAGCATTTGTCCGGAAATGTGGGCCGCATACCAGGGACGGTCTGCCGAGCATTTCAGCAGGCGCAAAAATTTACGAAAATTTCTCTTGACAGGGAAATAAGTCCGGCTATCTTTACGGTGACAGTTGAGAGGGGAGTACTGTCGGTTTTGTGTTTTGGGGCTCTTCCCCTACCGTAGTTCAGGAAGAACGTTTCTTTAGGCGGAAGGGAGCTGTTTTTGCTATTGATAAAGGCTGAGGGAAAGGGCGTATCTCTCATTGACATAGGATTCAACCTCATTCGTTCAGTGCCCTGTTGCAGCCCGCACACTGAGCATCGGCCACCCCCCAGAACACGGTGTCAAGAAATCCGAAGAATATAAACTGTCGCAAAGGAGGTAAATCAAAATGAGGATTCGAACCGTCCTCGTGGTTTTGGGCCTGTTGCTGTTCATTCTCTGCGCAGTCGGCCCGGGTCAAGCGGCCATGAGCCGCAGGAACCACGTCCATTACCTCGCCCCTCCCAACGAGCACCCCTGGCAGGATCACGATTCTCCGCCTGATGCGGATACTCTCGTGCCCGATTTGGCGTCTCCGACATTCATAGTGATCGGTCCTTTCAAGGTCATGATCATCAGGGCAGCCAAAGACCGGCCCACGCCGACCAAAATCGGCGGGACGGGTGACTTTACCAGAGGAAGAGACCCAAGATAAGAGGAAAATGTCCAGGAATTCGAAAGCACACATCGGCAGTCTGGATGCTAAGCTGGGGGTGGTGGAGTCCTTGCTCGCCCAGGGCGGCTACAAGCAGGCTCTCGCTGAGATAAGGGAGTTGGAGAACCTGAGAGCGGCGGAGGATTTCTCCACCCAGGCGGGAGAGCTTGCCTATCTGGGTGCGTGTGCCTTGCGCAAGCTGGGAAAGCTCAAGGAGGCCTTGGCCAAGGCCAGAAAGGCCTACGAGATTCTCAGGAAAACCGAGAAACACAACAGGTTGGCCCAGATACAGCACGTCATGGGAATAATACATGCCCAGCTCGGCGAGTTCAAAGAGGGAGAGATTCAACTTACCGATACCGCATCCACCTACCGGCGAATTAAGGATGAAAAAGGACTGGCAGATGTATACAATGATCTTGCCCGAATAGCCTTCTGTCGCTCCGACTACGACCGCGCCACGGAGTACATAAACGATGCTCTCGATTTCTGCCGACGCACCCAAAGTCGCAAGCTGGCCGCTCGTCTCTACGGAAATCTGGGTACCATAATGATGCTCCAGGACCGGTGGGCTGAGGCCGAAGAGAGTCTGCTGGCCAGCTTTGAAGCGAACCAGAGCCTGGGGGTAGGAATTAACGCTTGCCGATCACTCCTGGCGCTGGGCAACCTGTCCATCTCGGCCAGAAGACTCAATAAGGCCCGCGACTATCTGGACAAGGCGCTGGATCTCATAAGGGAGAACAGTTACCTTCATGAACTGGGCATCTATCATGAGTATGCGGGCAGTCTCCAGCTGGCGCGGGGCGATTCCGAGGGAGCGCGCAACCACTTCTGTGAGGCAATCAAGATCGGGGAACAGACCGGGCCCAAGAGCGCCATCATAAGCCAGGCCTATCGGCTTCTGGCAGACCAGCAGGCCCAGGAGGGTAACTACCAAGAGGCTTTGGTCTCCTGCGAAAAATCGCTGCAGGTCTCCAAGGAAATCGGTGAGAGAATAGAGGAGGCCGTGGTCTACAGGATCCTGGCCAGAGTCTACAGTCAGGACGGGGGGCAGGCAGGAGAGGTGAGGGAGTATTTCGAGCGGGGTGCTCAACTGATGGAAGAGATGGGGGTCAAGTATGAGCTGATCAAGACTTATCTCGACATGGCCAGATGCGACGCGTTCGAATTCCGAGAGAAGATGAAGTTTCTCGGAAAAGCAGAGGATCTGGCATCTCAACTCGACCCGCCCTACTATCTGGCCAAGGTTCACCTCGGCTTCGCCGAGCTCTTCATCGACAGCGACAAGCCTTATGCCTCGCACGACTTCCTGAGCAGGGCCAGGCGCGTATTCGAGCAGATGCAGGAAGCTGACGAGCTCAAGACGATTTCCGCTTTAGAGAAGAAGATCCAGGCTCCTCTTCCCGCAAGTCGGCTCACCTGCAAAAACTCGTCTGAGGGCTTCTCCTTCGACCATATCGTCACCCGGGATAGGAGCATGCTGGAAATACTGAAAAGCGTTCAGCAGATAAAGGACCTGGACGTGACCATCCTGCTGGAGGGAGACACCGGGACGGGGAAGGATCTTCTGGCCAAGATGATACACTGTCACAGCAACCGAAGGAACAAGAGTTTTGTGGTGGCCAACTGTGCTGCCTTTCCCGACACCCTCCTTGAAAGCGAGCTTTTTGGCCATAAGAAGGGCGCCTTTACCGGGGCGGTGGCGGACAAGAAAGGGCTTATGCATGAGGCTGACGGCGGAACTCTTTACCTGGATGAAATCGCCGAGGTGCCCCTGCCCACTCAGGTCAAGCTGCTCCGGGCCATAGAGGAAAAGGAGATCATGCGCATCGGGGAGCTGAAGCCCAGCAAGGTCGATTTTAGGGTGATAGCCGCCACCAATCGAGACTTGGATCAGATGGTCCAAGAGGGGAAATTCCGCAGCGACCTCTTCTACCGCCTGGACGTGATGAGATTCAAGCTCCCCCCTTTAAGAGAGAGACCGCAGGACATCCCCCTTCTGCTGGAGCATTTTCTCCGCAAGCACGCTCTCAATGGTTCCAGGCAGGCCTCCGATCCGATCCCGGAGGTGGATCCCGAGGTCATCAAGCTCTTCATGGGCTTTGACTGGCCTGGAAACGCTCGAGAGCTGGAGAATGAAGCCAAGAAGCTGCTGATCGCCTCCCGGGGTGAGAAGACCATACGTGTTGAACACCTGAACAACAGCCTGGACAAGTTTAGAAACGGGGGAAACGGCAACTCTAACGGATCCTCTCTTACCGTGGAGAAGGAACAGTTTGAGAAAGAGCGGATAGAGAGGGCCCTGGCCGAGACCAACGGGGTCAAGACCAGGGCTGCCAAGCTTCTGGGCATCGACGAGGCCGTGCTCAGATATAAGATGAAGAAATACGGCATCAATGTCCCCCGGCAGGAAACGTAATCGTTCGCCCCGGCCCTCTTACTACTCCCTATCGAAGCATGCTGTAACATTCCCGCTCAGCATATGCTCCAGTCGTATTGGAGAGAGGCCTCTCTGATCCGAATGCGGCGCTCTGCCTGGCGAGATCACGTCATTGCGAGCGTCAGCCAAGCAATCTCCTCACGGTGCAGACGGGCGGGGGATCGCCGCCTCGTCCCCCGCGCCGACAGCGGGGCACTCCTCGCGATGACGGGATTGGCTTCCTTTGCCCTTGGGGGAGTCGAAGACCCGTCTGGGAGGGTCAGGTTGAAAATCCCGCAGGCGGTGCGAAGCGTACGGTTCATACCGGAGGCGAGGGAGAGGGAAACAGAGGTCATTGCGAGGAGCCCGTACGGGCGACGCGGCAATCCCCTGCTACTGCTCTGCCCGCCCGAGGACATTGCTTCCCTCCACCCTCCCCTTACTCCTCTGCCATCACGCACAGTGAACAACTGCATCTCCTGCCCGAAAGAGAAGCCTGTGAACCCTCGCAGGAAAGGTCAAAGGTCCCCTCTCCCATTTTGGGAGTCGGAGACCCGTCTGGGAGGGTCAGGGAGAGGGAAACAGAGGTCATTGCGAGGAGCCCGTACGGGCGACGCGGCAATCCCCTGCTACTGCTCTGCCCACCCAAGGACATTGCTTCGCTCCACCCTCCTCTTACTCCTCTGCCATCACGCACAGTGAACAACTGCATCTCCTGCCCGAAAAAGAAGCCTGTAAACCCTCGCACGAAAGGGCGAAGATTTCCTCTCCCCTTGCGGGAGTCGAAGACCCCCCCCAGACGCCCTACGCCCTACAGGCCCGTAGGGGACCTGTAGGGAGCCTGTACGGGCGTCTGGGAGGATCAAGTCGAAGATCCCCGCCCTTCGACGAGCTCAGGGTGGTGTCGAAGACCTTGAGTCAAATCGAAAGGAGCGAAGTCGAACCACCACCAGCGGAGGCAAGGGGAATAGTAAGTGAGGTCCAAAATCAAAAGCCCTCCCGCCTTTTTTAGCGAGAGGGCTTTCAATTCTTTTCCTAGTGTAATTGCCTGTAAATCTAGACCTTAGAACTCCGCTGTCATCGAGAGCCTGTGGTTCTCGTGAAGGAAGTCTTCCTTATCCGTCACGTAGGCGTAGTCGAACCTGAACCAGGAGTACTTCAAGCCAACGCCGGTAGCAAAGCTGCCGTCGTTAAGTCCACCCATAAGGGCGGCGCTCCAGTTATCCGAGAACTCCCACATATACTCAGCGCCCAAATGGAAGCTCTCGTCATCCCGGTGCCTGGTCGACACATAGTCCGTGACTACGCACAGGGAACGATCCTCTCCCATGGGGTAGATGCCCAGTCCTACGCGGAAGGTGGTGGGAACCGACTGGTTGTCCACCTTGGTCCCCATGTCCTGAACCATCAGACCGATCGACACTCTGGGATCGACCACGAACTTGATGCCGGCGTCTCCGCCGAACCCGGTCTTGTTCCAGGTATCGATATCCATGCTCACCACCTTGAAGCTGAACCCGAATGAGAACCATCTCTCCATCCACTCGTTCTTGAAGGCCCAGGAGACCAGGAATGCGTTATTCTGGTCCTTGAACGTTCCCTGGTACACTCCCGCATCGTTGAACTTGAAGATCTCGTCAACTCCGGAGTTCATCCAGGTGAAACCGAAGGTTCCGTAGTTGGTCACCTGCGAGGGCGTCCATCCGATGCCGAAGTAGTTGAACGTTCGGTCGACGGTCATCTCGGCGGCATACATTCCGGCCAAACTGACGCACTCGATATCGGCCAAGCCTGCCGGGTTCCAGTAACCGGCTGTGGCATCGTGAGCATCAGCCACCCCGGCGCCTCCCATGGCCAGTGTCCTGGCGCCAACGCCCATCCTCAGCATGGGAAGCATATGGTTGTCGTCGGCCCAGGCGCCGGAGATGAGCACCACTGACAGCAGGCAAAAGACCACTAGGAATTTTGCTGTTTTGCTGATCATTTTCGATCTTCTCCTTTCGCTTTGAGATTCACAAAGTTTCTATTTCCATCCGAGTGGGTCCCCCTAAAGGGACCCACCCGGCGAAACTTTATTCACTCTCTTTAAGCACAGTGATCTTTATCACCTGTGTCTTAACGTTGCCCATCGCGTCTCTGGCATGGACATAGCAGAGGTAGGTACCGTTGGCCACCATGGTTCCGCCGTCTGTCCGGCCGTCCCATTTCAGCCAAGTGTGACCAGGACACCACTGCTTGTCGCCGTCCGCCAGCTTCCTGACGAACTCGCCACCGAAGTCATAGATCTTAACAGTTACGTAAGCGCACTTGTTAAGCTCTGGGTCGATGACGGTAGGACCGTCGTCCGGATCGAACGGGTTGGGCACGTTGTGCGGCATGTCGCCGAACTGCAGGGCCAGCTCCGACCACGAGTCGACGTCGAAGGTCTTCACCGCCAGGTTGCATCCGGTCATGTCGTTGACCCGGATCTCAACCTCGAACCCGCCAGACTCCGGTGCATCGTACAGGATCACGCCGGTCTCGGTGTCGACAGTGACATCGTCGGTTATATCATCGCCGTCCTCGTAGAACTCCAGAGTCTCCCAATCCACGCCGGACTTGGCATCGGTGATGGTGATCCTGATGGGCCGCTTCTCGGTGTCACCCACGCTGATGGAAGGAGCGTAGGCATCCACCACGAAGCTGCACCTGCGATACTTGCCGTAGTTGCCATTCAGGTCGTGAGGTCCGTCCCCGGTGTAGCTGGTGCCGGAGAAGACGTAGAGCTCGACCTCGTTTCCGTCATTGCAGTCCAGGTGGCAGCCACCCAGCGTCACCTTTCCGGTTTCCTCGTCGGTGTATTGACCCAGATCGTCCGCCCAGAACCAGCATTCCTCGTTGCATCCGGTAATCCGGGCGTTCACCGTGGTCCAGTCGACTCCGGCAGGATCGGTCACCCAGAACTCGATGGTCGGGTTCTTGCAGACGTAACCGTCGGCAAAGGTGACCATCGGTCCGTCGCAGTCGAAGGGCAGGGTGAACGTTTCGCTGTTCATGTTGCCCACGTTGTCCCAGGCTTTTACGGTTACCACCTCGACACCGGTGGCAGGCGAGTACAGCCACAGGCCGGTGGCCGGATCTTCGGTGACGGCACCCTCATCCGCAGGAACGCCGTCCTCCAGCACCTCCCAGCCTTCCACGCCCGACAGATCATCTGTGAACGCAAGGCTTATCATGCCGTTGTAGCAGTCGACGTAGATGCTCGGAGCGTCTGCGTCAACGGTGTAATACTGCCAGAACACGTTGGTGTGGTTGCCCACGCAGTCGGCCACTCCGCAATCATACTGGTAATACTGCGGAGAACTGCAGTCTCTGCACTCGCACTCCGGCCCACCGTAGACGTAAGCGTGAAGGTAGCCATAGCGGTATTCGAAGCTGTATTCCACACACGCCGTGGTATCGTCTATCCAGTTGATTTGAGCGGGTTCCAGGGTGCCGATATGGGTGTGGTTGTTCGGATCCGGGCTGCTGGTCTCGTCTCCATACAGATCAATGTAGACCGAGTTCTTATCCATCCCAGCCTCGGTGTCCTTGAAGTAGATGCAGAAGTTGGGATTCGCAGCAACATACGCACCCTCGGCGTCGGCAAACGCGACCATAGGCGCGGTGTCATCCACCATGAAGTGCATGGTGTCGGTGCAGGTCTGGATGTTGTCGTTCATGGCGGTCACCGTAGCCATGTGATCACCGGCAGCCAGCGGATACAGCGGATCGCAGAAGTACCAGTACTCGCCGCTCCAGTAACGATAATCGCATCCCTCGCAGTCGTGATCGCTGCCGAAGTATGGATCGTTGAATCCGGCTCGGAACACGCCCGAAACCTCATCGTAGCCGGAGCTGCTGAAGTTACCGAATCCTGGCATCCAGCAGTCGCAGAAGTCGCACTCTACGCCTGCCGAGCCATCATAGAACTTCACCAGCTTGCCGGGCTCGAACAGATCGACTTTCCACTGGATGCTGCCCTGATCGATGCCATCCGTGCCTTGCACGTTGTCGGTGATCATGCCCTGGAAGACCGGCGTGGCATTGGTGTATCCATTGCAGTACGGGTCGACGTCGAACAGGTCCACCACGATGCTGCCCTCACAATGACGCTCGATGAGCTGCACCACCACGAACGGGCCCTTCAGGCAGGTGGCAGCGAACTCGACGGTATGATTCTCTGTGTCGAAGCCTTCCACCGTGGCAGGATAGAATATCCCGTCAAAGCAGTACTCGCCCTCGTCGCAGTCCCACCAGGCCACTGCCAGATGCTCCGCGTCCACATCCACGTCGGAATCGTAGCACATCTTGATCTTGGCATACTTGCCGTCGCGGAAGCAGCACTCACCCCAATCCTGAGAGCCGGCTCCGGCAGCCGGAATCGCCTCGTCGCCGAACCATGGGCTGGACCATCCGCAGCAGTAGTAGCAGTCGGTGAAGGAAATGTAGGTGGCGAAACCGTTGTCGTCTCCGATCGGCAGGATGTCCGCCTGGTCAACCGGCGCCCACTCCATGTAGGTCGGGCCAACCCAGACGTATCGCTGGTCTGCACCGGAGCAGTCGATCGCGCCGTCCGGAATGGTCAGATCAACGCAACCCTCCTGGTAGATTCCGTGGGTTCCCAGATCGCATTTAACCTTGGCGATATCGAAGGCACCCGCATTCAGGTAGGTGACGCTGGAAGGATCGCCGGTCATCGGCGGTTCGGTCAGCGTGATCGTCGCCGAGCTGAAGAACATGGCCGATCCTCCGTGGCGGATGTCGTCCGCATAGAAGGAACCGGCGAAGTCCGTGGCATGCTGCAGCTCGGACTGCATGTGCACGCACTCGAAGGAGTACTCTCCGCTGGCGTTCATGTAGCGCACCAGCATCATCGGGTCTTCGGCCTGCACGGTCTGCAGAACCACGCCGTGCATGCCTCCCACGCACCAGTTCTTCAGGAAGGCCATCTCACCCAGCATGTCGCCATTGTAAGGCGTCATGAAGGTACCTTCCTTGCTGAAGAAGGCCCAAGGCGCCATGTCGTCGTCCTGGTTGGAGCATTCGTCGTGAGATATCACCCTGGTCTGATAGGTGCCGTCGTCCAGTGCCAGCGGATCCCATGCGGTCTTGTACAGATACATGGTGTATCCATTGCAGTCGTAGGAACCTATGTAGTCCGACAAGCCGATCGGTATCCACTGGGTGCCGGCCGAATCGGCGTACTCAAACAGCAGGGTGGAAACCTCCTCGGTGCTCCATCCATATATATAGCTGCCGTCGAATCCGGCGATGTAGGTTATCGGAGCGGTGCTATCGTAAACGTAGACCGTCACATATTCAGAGGTCCTCACGTTTCCGAGGCAGTCCCAGGCCCTCACGTAGAACTCATAGCAGCCCTCGCAGCCGTCGAATTCCAGGCCGGAGGTGTTCCACTGTACGGTGTGGAATCCGTCATAGACCGGACTGACCTCGAAGCACTTGGTGTAGTCTCCGTTCTTCTCATCGCACTCCTCGATGCATACCTCGATGCCGGTCAGACCGGAGTTGTAGCACCTGGTCCAGCCGTCATCCGAGGTGGAATCGATGGCCACCAGCTCTATGTCGATCACGTCGCCTAAGGTGATGTCAATCCCCTCCGGAGGAACGGGCTCACCCATAATTGCGGTGATCTGTGCCATCGGAGCGCTGTTGTCCACGCTCACCGTAACCGGATCGGAATCGGCCCACCTGCCGGCCGCGTTGTAAACCCTGGCCTTCAGGTGATAGCGCCCGTCACTGACGCCCTTAGGCTCCGTGTCCCACTCCACCGTGTACTTACCGGCGGTGGGGAACAGGTCGTAGTCTATAAGGGTGTAAGTGTCGGGATAGCCAAAGATGCTCTTATAGTAGAACTCCATCTTGGTAATCGGTATCTCCGAGTCGCCGGCGGCAGAGAGCGTGACCGTGCCACCCACGTAACCCAGGGTATCCAGCGGGCTGTCCGAGCACTCGCGCTGGCAGATGCGAGGATCGTCGAGCACCGCGGTGGGCGGCTCGTTGGCCACCGTCACCATGATGGTCGGCGGGTCGTCGTCCACGTTGTTGTCGCAATCGGTGGCAACGGCTCGCAGGTAGTAATCGCCGTCCTCCACCGTGTTCAGAGTGTGCCAGACTGTAGCGAACGTACTGTCTGACGGCTTGCCGCAGTCCTGACTGACGCAGGCGTTGGGATATCCACCGTTGATTGGATACCAGGTTTCACCGTCCGAGGAGTACTCGTAGCACACCTTGGCGATCTCGTATGCGTTGAGAGCCAGTATCGACACATCCACGTCGCCCCAAACATAGGATTCGTTCAACGGATCGACGATGATCGCCTGAGACGGGGTGACATCCAATATGTACAGGTCGATCCAGTCCTCTTCGTTGTTGCCCAGGCTGTCGTAAAGCTCGGCCTTGAAATCGCCCTTCCACCATCCGTCCTCCAGCTCGAATGCCTGAATCAATCCCGTGGTCACCGGATTGAAGGTTATCGGGTAGTGATTGGGATCAGTCGAAGTTCCCACATGCACCCAATTGCCCGCAATCTTCAGGAAATACTCCACCTTCATCACCGTGCAGGTGTCCTCGGAAGGCAAAGGCGAGATCTCGACGTAGATGTCGTTTCCGGCCTGCACATAAGCCTCGTCGATCCCGTCCACGTTGCTGCTGGGGTTGACGATGCATATGGGAGGCTCGTGACCCATGTCACAGACCTTGGTGAAGGCCGGCTCGGGTGCCTCGTCGTCCACGAACACCGTCAGGGCCGCTCCGGCCGCCACAGCATCGTTAAAGGTGGAATCGTCGAACAGGCCGTCCATATCGTAGTCGAACATGATGTGGCCCGCGATGTCCTTACAAGCGATCCGGATGTCCCAGAAATCGCCCGCCCACATGCAGGCTCTCTCCTGGGCATCGCCCGGCGCTCTCTCTATGTCGCAGCACGGATCCTCCCAGAGGTAACCCCAGATGTTGTCGCTCCAGGGCATGTCCGCGATAGCGATGCGATCCCAGTTCTCGCGAAGGTCGGCGTCGGAATGCCTCTTCACGTGGAATCTGACATCCTCGAGATCAACCTCCGGATCCTCCAGCACCGCCTTCAGGATAAGCGGAGCACAAGGCACCTTGGGAATCCCGTCGGCGCAGGTGTAGTAAAGCTCCTCGATCCGAAGCTTCACGGCAGGCTGCGAACAGTCCACGAACACCTTGACCATGTAAGAGGTATCGGCCAGGTAGTGCTCGTCGTGGGCAATGGCCCGCAGGTAGACCGTGTCGCCGTCCTCAACCAGGTCTGAATTATCCCAGCAGGTGGACCAGTTTCCGGTTCCGATCACATCCTCGATCGAATACCACGGATCCGACCCGGTGGGGGACCACTGGAACAGGACCTCTGTGAAGGTCTGTCCTTGGCACTGAGAATGCTCGTACATCGAGGCTGAAATCTCAACGCAGTTGTAACCGCTGGTGCCGGTGCAAGGAATCCTCATCCACTCCGTCGGCCAGTCGATGTAGATGCAGTGCTCGGGCGGCGCCTCCGGAATGCAAAGTTGCACCATCGCATCGCCCGTTATGCCGTCATCGTAATCCTTTACGTGGAACCAGAGATTTTGCGTTCCCTCGTCCCAGCCGTCCACGCTGAACCAGACGGTGCACGGCATGGCGCAGTTGTCCTGATGGAATATGGTGAACATTGGCCGTTGGTTGTCGCGCGTGGTAACCTGTACCTCGAACAATTCGCCTTCCTCGGCTCCGTCCACGTCAATGACCACCCAGTTCATCTCGCCGCGCTCCACGTCATATCCGCACGCGGTTTGGGGCGAGGCAGACCCGCTGACTTCGGTGACCATGATTCCGGGGGCCAGGGTATCCCAGTAGAACAGGAAATGGCCCTGCCGGAACAGGTCGCCCTCCACCAGGCAGGCGTCATCGAAGCCCATGGTGGTATCCTGGCAGTTCCCCACCACGTCGCAGGATACGGTGATCATCTCCACCCATCCCCGGTAGCCGGAGATGCAGTTTACCGTGTCGGTGAAGACATAGCCGTCAGGGAAGCGGTACATACAACCGCATATGTGCCACTGTCCCGGAGGCAAAAGCGGGTCCTCCAGGTCGCGGCGGAATCTGTACCAGGTGCAGGAGTGATCCACGTCGTGAGAGGCCGAGTCGGCCACCGCCTTTATCGGGAACGGCGCGCCGAAGGTCAGCCCGGAATCCGGAACGGCTATGCAGACGTGGGGAGGTGTGCCGTCGGCAACCCCACCCAAAGTCTTGCTGTAGTCGCTTAGGTTGTTACAGTCGTCCTCCTGCTGTATCCTGAATTTGTAATACTTCCCGTCGCTCAGCTTCTCGGACTTCCACATGTTGGTGTCGGCCTTATACTCTCCGTCATATGTGGCTCCGATGTGGAAGGGTTCCCAGCCAAGACCGGAGTCCACGAAGACCCAGAAGAACACCGCATCCCTCTCGTTTGAGGAATTGGTCGGATCCGGGGGTCCGGGGTTGTCGCTGGTCGGCCAGAAGATGGCCAGCCTGGCGTCGGGAAGCTGTTTGATATAGATGTTGTCCTGATCCGTCCAGCGCGGCACTCGGCTGTCCAGAACCCGGTTCAGTCGCGGGGTCCTGCACTCGGCCCAGTTTCCGGCCTCGTCGAAGGCGGTTATCAGCACCGTATAATCGTAATCGATGGGCGGCGGATTGGTATTGTTGGTATCCTTTCCGTCCTCGATCGGCGGCTCTCCAACCTCCCAGAGCAGGTTGAACACCTGATCGTCGGCTGCGGCGTCGCCGTGAACCGGCAGGTCTCCGTCGTCAAACAGAGGCTGGGCATCCGAACCCTTGATTCCTGCCTCCACTAGGTTACAGGTAACCGAGGCCAAATCCGTATTGCCGGTCAGGTTCGCGCCTATCAGGACCGAGTCTCCTATCCCGATGCAGCGCAGAGTATCGTTCTCGTCCCAGTGATAGTAGTAGTAGCACTCGCTGAAGCCAGGTCTCCGGGTGTCCACGGGCGCGTTCAGCATCTGCTGGACGGTGTCGTAGTTGCAGGCGTTGTCCCAGGCCCAGATGGTGACCCGGTTCATCGAGCTGTCGGCAGCCATCTCCACCCCGGTCTCCTCCAGCTCAAACTTCACCCGCCACAGGGTGTTGTTGTTGCTGATGCTGATGTCCAACAGCTGCCGCCACTGCTTGCTGGGCGGGCCGCTGGGGAAGTAGGAGGTCAGGTTGGCGATCATCGAGTCGACCTCGAAGGGACCGTTGCAAAGAGCCCAGGCAACCAGCGACAGACTGTCGCCGATGGCCGCTATGCCGTCATCGTTCTGATCATAAGTGATGAAGAACTGGATCGAGTCGAAGCAGGGCTTGCAGGTGTCGATCGGCTTGTCAAAATAGAGCGGTGCTTCGGTCTTGTTGCCCGCGCTGTCATAGGCCACCGCAGTGATCACGTAACCCGAATCGACGTCGATGCAGTTGGGGCAATCACGCGTATCCGGGATCAAAAAGCAGCTGTCCCAACCGTTCATGGACCCTTCTCCGAAGCAGTTATTGCCGGCACTGAAGGGTGACAGCCTGAAGTTGGAGGCCAGGCAGAACGGGGATAGGTCGAGTTCGACATACCCGTCGATAGCGTCTCCCGCGTCAGTGAACGCGGTCGTATCCGCCTGAATGCACAACGAATCCAACTGATCGATTGTGTCGGTTTTGCATCCGTCATCGGCGAAACACCAATCCACGGTAATCGGCGGCCCCTGGGTATCAAAGACCAATTTGAAGTACTCGAAATAAGCCGGCTGCGGGGGATCGGGAACCGCAGGCCTATATCCCGGATTGGTGATCCGATTGAGGTTCACCTCACCCGAGCTTAAGCCCAGATGAATGTACCCGGCCTCGATCACTATCTCCAAACCCTTGGTATGATACTCGTGAGGCACAGCATTCACGCTGTCGGTATAGGCGTCGACAGTGATGTAGAAGGTGTCTGGGCCTGCACCACTGCACACCCGATTGATGTTGCCCATCACGATGGTGTCTTCGGTTTCGAACCGGTCACCATTGAGAAGGTAAGTCTTCAGGTGAGTGTCCGTGCTCTGCCAGCCGGGAGTGGGGTTGGTTTCCACCCACAGTTTCACCGCTACCACCGAGTAGGCTCTCTCCATGAAGCTCTTCAAAGCAAGAGTCTTCAGGGTGTCGTTGGTGCCGCATGGGATGGTGAATCCGATGATCGGCTGGTTGACGGTGTTGGCGCTCACCCGGGCAAAAGGCACACTAACGTAGCCCGCGGTGAAATCTGCTTTGGCCGCCGAGGCAAAAAGCGGTACGGCCAAAAGCGCCATCACCATGAAGATGCGTAAGAGTTTCATTTTACAAACTCCTTTGTAAAATGGATTGAAATGGTTTTCCAAAAGATCCATCCTGTTTTCTCTTGGCATGTTGTGACGTCCCCTCCTTCCTTATTATATAGGGTTCTGTTTATCTGAAACGACTTTCACTGAATCTGGCAACCCTAAAATTCTCGATTTCGTTTCGTCATTCAAGTCCAGGTTACTGTCTTTTGACTCACCTCCTTCACTAATAGAGAATTCTTCGTTTAAAAGCTTTTCGAGAGTTCCGTTATCCTATCACCAAGACAAGCGCTCCCCCCTTCTTCACAGCCAAACTCTTAGCATCGAGAAAGACACATCACCCCTTTCCTCTGAAAATATAGACCTCCAATATCTACACTTCGCCTTAGCCTACGTTATTCGCCGAATGCGCAAAAACCAAAGAGAAAGAAAAGTTAAAACTCTCCCCTCCGAAAACTTTTAACTTTCTTTGAGGGTGCATCCCAGCGGCTCACCCTCAGAAGGACAAAATCCAATTTCCTACTTTGCCCTAAGCCAAAACACACTACTCTATTCAAAAGGCAGCGACAAAACCGGCTGCCCGGTTGCCAATTGGGCACAAATATATACCCCCCCAAGAATCTTGTCAAGAAAAATCTTAAGAATTTGGAAAATTTAAAGTTAGGCATTTTGACGGCCGAATCTTGAGACGTTCTGATGCATAAATTGTACCGTTATCTGTTCACTTTCAGTTCACTGAAATTCGGGGTTCTTCTCCTACGGGCGGCAGGAAACCATTGGCAGGACGGAGACTTCTTCATTCCGATGAACTTGTGGGCCGGCAACAAACCCGGGATCTTCCTGTAGAAAGGGTGCCAAACGTGACATATTTCACCTCTTAAATTGCACATCCAAGTTATCGGCAAAGTGGTCTCACTTCTTTAGCCGTCCGGGGCGACTCCCATTCGTCTGCCAGCCCACCGCGCAGTCTTCTGATTCTACGTCGAGTGCCCGAGGAAAGGTTCACGATTTTTCAAAACCGATGGAGGAACCTGTTTTCTCCCGATAGGGACGGTCCCGCCGGGCAGAGCCTGATATGATCTTCAGGTCATCCTGCCCCTGCCCCTCATCCCGCGTACAGCTTCTCCAGCTTCCCCAGTCCCTCCTTGTCGCCGATCACGATCAGGATGTCCCCCGCCTCGATCTTGGTGTCGGGCGAGGGGTTTATGAAGACGTCCTTGCCCATCTTCTTGACTCCCGCCACCATGGTCCCGAATTCCTTGCGTATGGCGCATTCCCGCAAGGTGGAGTCGATCAGAGGCGAGCCCGGCTTGATCTGGATCTCCTCGATGGTCAGCCCGGTCTCCTTGTCGAAGGTCAACACCTTCATGAAATCGACCAAGTTGGGCCGGAGCGTGGTCAATGCCATTCTTATGGCTCCGATCTTATAGGGCGAGATGACCTTATTGGCGCCGGCCCGCAGCAGTTTGGTCTTCCCCTCGTCCGTCTCCGATCGCGCGGTGATCAAGAGCTGGGGATTGAGCTGGCGGGCTGACAGAACGATGAAGACCCCGTCCGCCTCGTTGGCCACCGTGGTTATCAAGGCCCGGGCCCTCTCTATCCCCGCATCGATCAACGTCTGATCGGCGGTGGAGTCCCCCTGAACGAAGAGGAATTTATCCCTTTCCGCCTGCTCGATCCTCTTGACGTCGTTGTCGATGATCACAAAGGGAACCCTGCGGCTGCAAAGCTCCTGGGCCACCCTCCTTCCCACCCGGCCGAACCCGCACACCACGTAATGACTCACCAGTTCCTTGATGCCTTTTTGCATTCTTCGTCTCCCGAAAAGCTTTCTCATTTCTCCCTCGACCACCCACTCTCCAAACACCCTCAGGGTATAGGCCGCGCCGGCCACCCCCACCACGATCAACAGGATGGTGAAAACTCTCCCGGCCGGCGAGAGCACATACACCTCCTTGAACCCCACCGTGGACAGGGTGATGAAGGTCATGTAGAGGGCATCCAGCAGGGGCCATCTCTCGATGAAGGTATACCCCACCGTCCCGAAGGCGATCACCGCCGCCAGGATCATCACCACTATCTTCAGCTTCTTCTCCAACTCCAAGGCTTACTCCTCACAACAAAACAAGGTGACCTCCCGCCATCATCCCCTGAGTCAGGTATCGACCGGCGGCTCGTCCAAACTCCTCTCGATTCTCTCCTCCCTGGGCCGCACGAACTTTCTCGAGATCAACCCGGCCAGGACCGGCGGGGTCAGAAGCGTGGTGGCGATCACCATGAAGATCACGATGGAATAAAGGTCGGTGGAGATCACCCCCATCCCCAGCCCGATGGACGCCACGATCATTCCCACCTCTCCTCGCGGCACCATCGCCACCCCCACCACCGAGGCCTCCTTCCAGCCCAGGCTCATGGCCCCCAATCCGCATCCCAAAAGCTTCCCCAGGATCGCGAACACGGTCAGAACCATTGCCGCGCTCACCAGATTGAATCTGGTGAAAACCGAGAGATCCACCTGAGTCCCCATCACCACGAAGAAGAAGGGGACCAGAAAATCGTACAGCGACTCGAACTTCGATGAGAATCTGAACTCCACGTTCAGCTCGGCCAAGACCATCCCCGCCATGAAAGCGCCCACGATGGCAGCCAGGTGGATGTAGCTGGCCACCGCGGAGAGCCCCAGGCAGAGAAGAAGCGCCAGGGCAAAGGGGGCGTTCTTGGTCTTAAAATAACCGAAGAAGGGGCCCAGCCGGGGGATCAGCCCCTTGCCGATGATGGTCAGGAAGATGATGAACCCTGCCGCCTCCAGGGTGAGCAACGCCATGCTAACATAGGAGATGGCGCCTTTCCCCACTCCCACAACCACCGCCAGCACCAGAAGCCCCAGTATGTCGTCTATCACCGCCGCCCCCAGTATCACCTTGGCCACGCTGGAATCTAAGATCCCCAGATCGGCAAACACCCGGGCGGTTATCCCCACCGAGGTGGCCACCATGGCCGCTCCGATGAACATGGCCTCCACCGTGGTATGCTCCGAGGTCAGGGTAAAGAGGTATCCGAAGAAGAAGGGGAGTATCACTCCCAGTATGGCCACCACCGACGAGGTTTTTCCCACCTTCAGTATGTCGTCCACCTTGATGTGCAGCCCGATGGAGAAGAGAAGAATGATCACCCCCACCTCGGCGAAGACCTCGTACACGTGAAAGGTGTCGGCGTGCAGCGGATTGATCAGACCGAAGACGAACGGCCCCAAAACCACCCCGGCCAGAATCTCGCCTATCACCGCCGGCTGCTTTACCCTCTCGAACAGCTCGCCCAATATCTTGGCGGCCGCAAACATCAGCAGCAGATCGAGTAGTATCTTGGTGGTGTTTTCCAATCCTACCTCCTGGGCCGACCCTGGGGCAGGCTGAGATGATTTGCGCCTGCCGGGAACGCTCCTCTAAACCATGCTCCGTTGCTTTCACCTCCACGGTTGCCGTAAGAAAATATATAAATTTCCTCGCCGTGCAAAGGAAAAAACGCCCCACCGCTGAAGATTGCGGAAATGGGACGTTTGAAAAGTCCTTTTTGGGGTGATCTATACGATACTCGAATCGACTTGGCCTGCAGGCTCGAATGAACGGCCTGGTTTAACCTCCGGCACAACACTCCACGCAGGGAGCAGGTCCGAATCTGAACAGATAGTTGATCAGATGAATAACGTCACCGATATCGCCCACGCCGTCACAGTTGACGTCCGCCTTGCAGACTGGATCCGGAGCAGGCCCTCCCTTGTACAGCCAGTGAATAAGATAAATCAGGTCACCCAGTTCAATCAGACTGTCCTCTATGCAGTCGCCGCAGAATGCGGTGCCCACCGTAATCACAATCTGGTCGCTGCCCGGATCGCCACCCTCGTCCATGGTCGAGAAGGAACAGATCCAGGTACCGGTATCTGACGGTGCAGGAGACCAGATGAAAACAGCAGGATATCCAGCCTCGCAGGATGGAGCACTGGCTGGCGGTTGGAGGGAATCTGGCTCGAACCACATCTCGTCGAACTCAATCCAGCTGACCGAGTCGCAACCCTCGTCATCCCCGTAGACCTTCAACGTCAGGGTATGCTGGGCCAGTGCCAGCAGGCTCTCCGGCACCACCCCGGGAGGACCCTCCTGGAGAATGACCTCAAAGACGCAGTCATCCACCGGGCCGTTTACAACATTGTTGGTCAGCTTGAGCGTTATCCACCCCCCTCCCAGACAGTGATCGTCGACCGTGTAGACCACATGACCTTCCGCGTACCGTGTTTCTGGGCCGGTTGTGAAGACCACGTCGGCATCAGAGATTCCTGGCGGCAAAGGATCCCAATATGCATACACCCAAGCGACAACGCCGCAGTCGTCAACGTATGCCCTGAATTTGTCATCTGACTGGAAAGTTCCATTGCTGTTTCTTATATCTGGAGAGGGGCAGTCAATCGATCCCCAGGGGATACCAATACCCCGGGTTGTCGGGAGGAAGTGCCTGGGAACATAGGTCTGGGCGTCTCCGCTTCGTGAGAAGGCCAGTCGGCCCGCGGGCGGCCAGAAACAGCTATCAATTGTTAGGTAGTCACAGGTATACCCCGACATTTCGACTTTGAAGGTCATGGTTGCAACCAGAACGCGGCTTCCTCCGGGAAATCTCTGATCTTCCGTGCCCGTGGGAACCATACTGAGCCGGAAGGTGGAGGTCTGGTCAAAGAGATCCAAAATTCTGGTGTCCCACTCCGTGCCATCCATGCGTTCGGCGTAATCCATCATGAAGTTTCGCTCTTGCGGATCATCCATGCTCGGGAGGTGACGGAAAACGCTCCGGTCGAGGTCAGGAAAGGGATAAAGGTCTGTGTTGTTGTGGTAGTAGGTTAAGCTGCAATATCCGGCACCACTCCAACTGTAACAGAGAGGAATCACTATCCCGGCGATGGAATCGACCTCCGGATCCGGAATGTCGTTTGTGACTCGGATGGGAAACCGCACAAACCAGGGCGAGGGCGGATAGACTGCTTCGTCTGCCCAGTACTTCTCCACGTAGAGGGTGTCGCACACCCCGTTATCGTTAGGGTCCTCCGGGCATTGCGCCCCGCTTCGAACAATCAGAACGAACACCATAATGAGTGTCCAGACCACAACCAGTGATTTCCGTTTCATTTCTGACCTCCGGGCAGGAAGTTCATCTCCATTCTCTTATATCGTTCTCTGCATCTCCGACCTCTCCCCAATGCTCACGGGCAACAGCAGCAACAGGGAGCAGAGCCGAATTTGAATAGGTAACTCACCAGGAGGACCACGTCGCCCACGTCAACCAGACCGTCGCAATTGGTATCACCTCTGCACTCCGGCTCGGGCGCGGGACCTTGTTTGTAAAGATAGGTTATCAAGTAGACCACGTCGGCCAGATCGATCAACTCGTCACCGCTGCAGTCTCCGCAGAAGGACTCGTGCACGTGAATGACCACCTGCTGAGCGTCTCCACAACCGCAGCCGTCAGAGGCCGAGAAGGCACAGACCCAGCTGCCGGTGTCGGCTTCGATCGGCGCCCAGGTGAGCAGCCCCGGATTCTCGCCGTCCCAGGAAGGGGGAGTGGCCGGAGACTGCAGGGAATCCTCCTGGTACCAGAACCCCTCCAACTCGATGGTCACCGGGTTCTCATTCGGGTCGCTGGCCGAAACCTGCATTCCCATGGTGTAACCGACCAGCGCACGCCAGGTGTCCGATAGACTCAGTTCAGGGGGATCGTTGGTTAGATCGATTTGGAAAGATTCCATCGTCGCTCCCCCGTGCCAGTTGACAACCCAGTAGTCCACCCTACCACCGGACGCACAGGGGTCGGTTACGTCGTACTCCACGTGCCCCCAAACTTCGTACCAATATAAATTCCACGCTACGATGCTCACGTTCTCCACTCCGTCACCCTCAAAGCTACACCCAGCTTGGGTGATAGGGCCGCAGACGGGGTCATAGGCCCAGAACTCATCCGTGACATAAAGACCACTGCAGTCCCGGGATTGATCCTCTACCATATCCGTGAAATACGGGATCATCGGGCAGGGAACGCTCACCGCCTGGCAGACCGGCAGGAAGTGCCTGGGGAAGTAGGTTACCGCGTCCGACCTGGAGAACGCCAGAAAGCCGGTCGGCGGCCAGAAACAGGTATCCATGCAGATCGTCGTGGTATCATCCTCTATGGTGAAGGTCATGGTAGCTGTCAGAACGCGGCTACCTCCCGGAAACCTCCTATCTGGCGTGCCCGTGGGCACTATTGAAAGCCAGAAGTGCGTGCCGCCGCCGATATCCAGAATCCGCGTATCCCATTCCAGACCGATCATCTGCTCGGCATAGTCCATCATGAAGTTCCGCTCCGTCGCGGTGGCCATGTCGGGCAGGTGACGGAAGATGCTGTTGTCCAGGTCCGGAAAGGGGTAAAGGTCCGTGGTGTTCCTAGCAACCTCTATTCGGACATTGGCAGAAGCATTGGAGGAAGTGAACAACAGAGGCGTAACTATGCCAGCGATTGAGTCAACCTCGGGATCCGGGATATCGTTGGTCACCCGGATGGGAAACCGCGCATAATGCGGGAAGTACACGACATCCTGGTCTCCCGGCCAGATTTCAATATAAAGGGTATCACAAATCCCGTTATCGTTCGGGTCCTCCGGGCATTGCGCCCAGCTTTGCGTGCATGGGCAGACCACCGCGAGAACCAACAGCAAGGCAATTCGCTTCACTCCCTACCTCCAGGTCACGGAGTTATCATCACTCAAATCGGTTTCTCAGTTCTAAAACATCCTGGATACTTCACGGACAGCACTCGAAGCAGGGTGCGGTGCCGTATTTGAACAGGTAGTTCACCAGAGCCACCAGGTCTCCCACGTCCGCCACCCCATCACAATTGGCGTCTCCCCTGCATTGTGGGTCGGGCGGTGATCCCTCTTTATACAGGTAACTCACCAGATACACCACGTCTGCCAGGTCGATCGCCCCGCCTCCCGTGCAGTCCCCGCAGTAGAGCGGGCCTACCTCGATGCTCAACCGGTGCGTCCCCACCGAGCCACAGGAATCGATTGCCGAGAACGAGGCTATCCAGGTCCCCATCTCCGTCTCCTCGGGCGCCCAGTTGAAGAAACCCGGATTCCCACCATCAAAAGAGGGAGGATTGACCGGTGGCTGCAGGGAGTCCGGCTCATACCAGAACCCGTCTAGATCGATCCCGGTCACCGGGTTGCCGTCCGGATCGGTCGCCGAGACGTTAAGTCCCATGGTATAACCGGCCAACGCCCGCCAGTTATCAGAAAGGCTGAATTCAGGAGACGCGTTGGAAAGCACAATTGAGAATTGGCAGGCCCCCTGCAGTCCCTTGTCGTCGGTACAGGTGATGGTGACCACACCCCCGCTCTGGCAGTGATCGGTGACCTCATACTCCACCTGTCCCATCACGCATGGCCCTGGATGAAAGCCCCAAACATGCAGATTCTCTACACCCTCACCAGCGAAATTATAGTTGAGTCCGACAATCCAGCCGTCAATGTCCTCCGCATAGAAGTAAGATGAGACAAAAGTGCCGTTTTGGTGATGTTCCTGATTCGGAGGACACTCAACGAAGGGAGGACAGCCGGGCCATCCCAGCTCCTGGCAGACCTCCTCGGTCTGGTAGTAATCATCCCAGATCCGGGGATGGTAGGTCCATGCATCTGATCGCTGAAAAGCCAAACGCCCGGTGGGCGGCCAGAAGCAGGTGTCGAGGCAGATCGTCACGCTGTCTTCTACCGTGAAGGTCATGGTTGCCACCAAAACCCGACTTCCCCCGGGGAATCTCTGGTCGGCTACTCCGGTGGTAACCAGCGACATCCAGAAGTGATCGCCAGCACCGATGTCCAGAATTCGTGTATCCCACTCCATGCCTGTCATCTGCTCGGCGTAGTCCATCATGAAGTTTCGTTCCTGCGGGTCGGCCATGCTGGGCATATGACGGAAGATGCTGTTCTCCAGGTCAGGGAAGGGGTAAAGGCCGGTGTGGTTCTTGGCAGCCTCTATTCGGACGTTGGCTCCCGCGTTGCTGGAGGTGAAGCAGAGAGGAATCACCATGCCGTTGATGGAGTCGATGAGAGGATCCGGGATGTCATTGGTCACCCGTAGGTTAAACCTGACGTCAGCCGGATATGCGTATATCATCTCGTCCCCCGGATATACCTCCAGATACAAGGTATCAGGAACTCCGTTATCCTGGGCCTGCCCGACGCTGAAACCTAACACCACCCAGACCATCATCACGAGTAGCAAGAGACTTCGTTTCATTTTCAACTTCAACCTCCAGGTCAGGGAGTCATCATCACTCAAATCGATTTCGCTCTTCTTAAACGCCCAGGATAGTTCACGGACAGCACTCGAAGCAAGGCGCCTGGCCGTATTTGAACAGGTAGTTGATCAACACCACCACGTCCCCCAAGTCTCTGACCCCGCTGCAGTTGCTGTCGCCCCGGCATATGGGGTCTGGCTCGGGGCCGTCCCTAAAGAGGTCTGCTATCAGATAGATCACGTCAGCCAGGTTGATTTCCCCGTCGGCGTTGCAGTCCCCGCAGTAGAGCGTACCCACCTCGATGCTTATGCCGCGGGAATAGGAGTCATTGCACGCATCGGTGGCACTGAAGAGAGCGATCCAGGTGCCGCTCTCGGTCTCCGTCGGTGCCCAACTGAAAAGCCCGGGATTCCCACCATCAAAAGCCGGCGGATTGACGGGCGGCTGCAAAGAGTCCGGCTCGTACCAGAATCCATCCAACTCGATCCCGGTAACCTCATCCCCTTCCGGATCGGTCGCGGACACCAACAGCCCCATGGTGTATTCGGCCAGAGCCCGCCAGGTGGGCGGTAAGTTCACAGCAGGAGGGTCGTTGTCCAGGTAGATCTCAAAATCGCACGAATCGCTGGCCGCGTACTCATCCCAGGCGTCCAAGGTCATGATGCCGCCGCCCTCACAGTGATCAACAACGTCATAGGTGACATAACCATCCACATATTCGGCCGGAGGCGGATGGATGAAAACAATGTCCACGTTCTCCACACCCGACCCCTGGAAACTCACGCCAACGTCTGTGATCACTTCTCCCCGCTTCAGGTTTGTCACCTCGAAAGGCGGGGAAGCATAGCTGCCGTTGAAAGAGTGGATCCGATTGCCGGGGCATTCGGTAAAGTACGGTGGTCCCCCGGGAAAATGAATGCTCTGGCAGACCGGCAAGAAGTGTTGGGGAATGTAAGTCACCGCATCCGATCTCGAGAAGCGCAAACCCGATCTGCCGGGCCAGTAGTCGACATCCATACATATCATGGTTGTCTCTTCCACCGCAAAAGTCATGGTTGCCAGCAAAACCCGGCTTCCCCCGGGGAACCTCTGGTCTTCCCAGCCGCTGGGAACCAGCGACAGCCAGAAGTGATCCCCGGCGCCCAGATCCAGAATCCGGGTGTCCCACTCCAACTCTATCATCTGCTGGGACTGGTCCATCATCCAGTTGCGCTCCTGCGGATCGGCCATGCTGGGCATATGACGAAAGATGCTGTTCTCCAGATCAGGGAAGGGGTAAACGTTGACGTTGTTCTTGGATGCGGGGATCACCGCGTTGGCTGCCGCGTTGCTGGATGTGAAGCCCAGCGGAATGACGAAGCCGGCGATGGAGTCAATCATAGGGTTTGGGATGTCGTTGGTCACTCGAAGATTGAAACGGACGTCAACCGGGAATCCGTACACCTCATCGTCTCCCGGATATACATCCAGATACAGCGTGTCCGGGACACCGTTATCCTGCGCCCGGGCGCCGCTGAAGCCGAACACCGCCCAGACAATCATCACAAGCAGCAAGAAGATCCGTCTCATTTCCCGCCTCCAGGTTTGGGAATTATCATCACTCAAATCGATTTTGCTTTTCTAAAACGCCCCGGAAACTTCACGGACAGCAATCGAAGCAGGGCGCAAAACTGCTTCTGAACAGATAATTAATGAGCAAGACCACGTCACCCACGTCCCTGGAACCATCGCCGTTGGAGTCACCCTGGCATAGCGGGTCCGGGGGAGGTCCTTCCTTGTAAAGATAGCCGATCAAACAGACCACGTCTCCCAGATCGATAATACCCTCACCGGTGCAATCCCCACAAAGCGAAGTCCCAACTTGAACGGTCAATAAATGAGTGTTCTGCTCACCGCACGCGTCCGCCGCCGTAAAGGAGCAGATCCAGTTCCCGGCCTCCGATTCGTCAGGCATCCAGGTGAGAAGAGCTGGATTCCCGGGTTCGAAGGAGGGAGCATTGACCGGCATCCGCAGCGAGTCCGGCTCGTACCAGAAAGCGTCCAGGCTGGTCACCTCAACCTCGTCGCCGTCGGCGTCGCTTGCCGGCACATTCAATGTCATGGTGTACCCGGTTAAAGCCCGCCAGGTATCCGGCAGACTGAACTCAGGACCATGGTTGGAAAGCACCACGTCAAACTCGCATTCCGGCTTCCACCCCACGTCATCTCGGATGATGACCGTGACCGTACCTCCGCTCTGGCAGTGGTCGGTGACGTCGTATTCCACTTCTCCTGTCACCGACGCGCTCCCCAGTCCTGCCAGGTTGGCCAGCGTCACGTTCTCCACCCCCGCACCCACGAAATCGGAGGACACCTCGACGATGATCCCGTCAGGATCTTCTCCCCAGAAGCTCAGACCGGAAATGTGGCCGTCGCCGCCATGCTGCTGGTCAGGGGGACAGGAGAGTGCTGGCGACGATCCGGGCCGGGTTACCAGCTGGCAATAAGGCATGTTGATCCGAGGGAAATAAGTCACCGCGTCCGACCTGGCGAATCCCGGACGGCAGGTGGGGGGCCAGAAACAGGTGTCAATGCAGATGGTTGAGGTATCTTCCAGGCTGAATGTCATGGTAGCCACCAGAACCCGGCTTCCTCCCGGGAATCTCTTGTCCGCCGTGCCGGTGGGGACCATTGAGAACCAGAAGTGAATCCCACCGCCCAGATCCAGAATCCTCGTGTCCCACTCTAAGCCTGCCATCTGTTCGGCGTAGTCCATCATAAAGTTCCGCTCCTGCGGGTCGGCCATGCTGGGCAGGTGACGGAAGATGGAGTTCTCCACACTGGGGAAGGGATAAAGGTCGGTGTTGTTCTTATCGGCCGGTAGCAGGGCGTTGGCTGCCGGGTTGCTGGAGGTGAAGCAGAGCGGCATAACTATACCGGCAATGGAGTCGATATAGGGATTCGGGATATCGTTGGTCACCCGCATGTTGAACTTCACGTCAGCAGGGTAGATGTTTACGTCGTCTCCCGGATATATCTCCACATACAAGGTGTCGGGCACACCGTTGTCCTGAGCCAAAGCCAAGGTGAAGCCGAATGCCACCACCATCAAGACTGCAAGAAAAATCAGGTTCCGTTTCATCTTTAACCTCGTATTCCGTCAGCCGTTATCATTGTGATCGGCCCAGCCAGAGACAATATTCCCCTGGCCGGCCCCGTTTGCATCAGGAAAACCGTCTTCATCCCTCACCTCGCGGGATGGCAGAAGACTTCGGTTATCTCAAAACAGCCCGGCGTTCCTCGGGCTCCCTATTTGCCGTAAGGATAGCAGTCGAAACAGGGAGGCATATCGGATCGATACAGGTAGTTGATCAGCCGAACCACGTCGCTGACGTTGACCACCTCGTCGCAGTTGGCATCGCCCCGGCACAGCGGCTCGGGGGCAGGCCCGGATTTGTATAGATAACTGACCAGGTAGATCAGATCGCCCAGGTCGATCAGATCATCTGCGGTCAAGTCTCCGCAGAAGGGAAACCACACCCGCAGGGTCACCTCTGTCGTGTCCGCGGCGCCGCACTCGTCGGTCGATATGAACGAGAATATCCAGCTGCCCAAATCCGACAAGTCAGGAGTCCAGGTCAGGATTGACGGATTGCCGCCGGTACATGAGGGCGTGTTGACCGGCGTGTGCAGGGGATTCTCCACGAACCAGTAATCATCCAGGACGGTTCCTTCAACCGGATCACCGTCCGGGTCCTGGGCAGAGATGGGCCAGTTGAAGGTTTGATCGTGGTACGCAAGCAGCGTGTCGGGAAGGTCGGTTAACGGCGGATCGTTGGTCAGAACGATGGTGAAATAGCACCAGACGAACTCATACCCGTTGGAGGCGGTGATACCGACCGACCCGCTCGGCTGGCAGTGGTCCACCACGTCGTACTCGATGTATCCTTCCACATGGTATGTTCCGATCCCGGTGATGTCGACACCCTCGACGTTGGTAATGCCCGCCGAACCGCCGCCGTAGTGAATCTGGACTTCGGTTATGATCTCCCCCCAGTAAGCCCAGGCGTGAAATGCCCTCGACCTGAAATGGCCGCCGCCGTCACGGTAATCCGGCAGGGGACAGTTCACCTGGGGAGGGGGCGCGTCGGCCAGAACCGGTGCAAAATCCGGGGCAATCAACAACAAACCCACTAACAGAGCTGAAAAGAGAAATATCTTCTTCATCTCGTCACCACCATGAAAACAGGTTCACCGGCGCCGGATACACCGACCCTTTTAGGGTTCCTGCTCCAACCAAGAAGATGTCCGCATACGACCGATGGTACGATGTCTCCTGGTGTCGGGTATACCCTTACTAATATATTGCCGTTCCCTTCACTTGTCAAGGAAAATCGGTAAGAGCTTCGACTCTTTTCACCCTAACAAAGAAGATGGGGTTTGTCCTTATTCCGCTGGTTAGGCTTGAGATGCGGCTGTGACTGCCATCAGGAGGGTCCCCTATGCCCCTATTACGTCTCTGGCAGGCAAGAAACTACGGTAGATGATGATGGGAAATTGCAGGAAATCCGTTTCAGCCGGCGCATCCGGCCGAAGGGGGAGGGCCTTCCCGATAGAGATAATTGACCATGTAGACTACGTCTCCCACATCCACCTTACAATCCGCATTGGGGTCGGCAGCCTCCATAACACAGGGCTGAGGACCGGTCTTGTACAGGTAGTTGACTAGGAATACCACGTCGCCCACGTTCACCAGGCTGTCGTTGTTCGCATCCCCGGGAACGCTCCACCAGATGGTCATATCTCCGGGATGGGCCCGCAAGGGCACCGGCTGCCCGGAGGGGTCCGATAGCTCTCCGGTCATGCTGAACTTCACCGTTCTTTGGGTAAGCGAGTCTGATATGCAGGCTGCATCCACGCCCAGACGAAGAAGCGACTGGTAATTGGGATCGGGAAGAATGGGGTCTCCGTAGAGGGCCAGCCCCAGTATCCGGACGGTATCGCAGAAAGGTTCTGTTGTGTCTCCCGGGGCGCCATGCGCCTCCAGGAAAGACCAGTCCGATATCGCGGATCCGGGCTCGATTTCGCACTCCCTTATGGGAAAGTATTGCCAGCAGGTCTCCTCCTCTGCCGGACAGGTGTCCATGCTGTCAACGTATATCCGGACGGTGGAGAAATCGGCCAGCTCGGGAGGATCGATGGTGATTTCCAAGCCGAAACCGGCTATGCTCTCCGGGGTCCTGATCTGCGCCTCTATCTGGTGAGAGGCTCCCGGATAGGCGGTGCTGTAATTCACAGCTATGTCCGCGGAATCGGACCGGATAGTCGAACTCCCGATAAGTCTGCCGGAGGAGACCCAACTCCGGGCGGATCCCTGCGGCCGTGACGATTCGTCTCCTCCGATCACACCTCCGGTGATCAAACAGATCCAGAGGATGAAACCTGGAAGCACGCAGAGCAGTCTGCGATTGAATTTCATCTTTTCATGTTCCGTCACTAAGAAGTGTATCGTCTGGTTCCGAACCGACTGAACGGGCCCTCTGACCTTTTCGGCGCTCCGCCCGCCGAACAAGCGGAGCAATCATCCCATCGAGTCACAACCCGGCCCGTCCACCCGCAAGAGATAGAAGAGATGAAGTTACCAATTTCTAAGCTCTCTTCCTTCAAGCACCCCGGCTATAATCAGTATACGTCCTCGAACCCCGATTTTCAAAGGGTTTCCCTGACCCTACCGACAGGAAGACCGGGACAAGGTCGGGATGGGAGGGTGGCTCATCCCGATCAACCTCCCATCGAAATCTCTTGACGAGCGAAGATGTTTTCTTATCTTGAGTCGGAGAGGTTATGACTAGGAATTTCGTTGTCGGCATATTGCTCCTGGTTTTGCTTGCAGTCTTTGGCTGCAGCAAGGATGAATCCAACGCTCCGGCTCTGGCCCGGGACGTGCCCGATCAGATCATAGAGAACTCCACCATCATCTTCAGCGAGGAGGGGATCAAATCGGCCACCATCTTCGCCCAGTACGTGGCGGTCTATGAAAAGCTCGATCTGAAGAAGGCCAAGAAGCTGCATGTCGATTTCTATGCTCAGGACGGGAGCCAGACCTCGGTTCTGGTGGCCGACAGCGGGGTGATTCGGGAGGGTAAACAGAAGGTTGAGGCCCTGGGAAACGTGGTGGTGACCACCCAGCAGGGGGTGAAGCTGGCCACCGAAAGCCTCAGATGGGACCCCCAGACCGCCAAGATCGTCACCGACGATTTCGTGACCATCACCAAGGGACAGGACGTGATCACCGGATACGGGTTGGAGGCCGACCAGGAGCTGAAGCATTTCGTCATCAAGAAAAAGGTCAAGGGGGAAATAAAGGAGCTGCCCCAGGAAGACCTGCAGGACAGCCTGTGACCTCACCGGACCGAGGATCGGCTCCGGCAGGTTCAAACCAAGGCATAATCGTTCAAGACAAGCAGCGGGGAAGAGATGAGTCAGGACCGGCTTACATTGAAGTCAGAGAATCTGGTGAAGATCTACCGGAAGCGAAAGGTGGTCGACGACGTCTCCATCCAGGTCAGGCAGGGTGAGGTGGTGGGCCTTCTGGGGCCCAACGGAGCGGGAAAAACCACCACCTTCTACATGATCATCGGCTTCATCAAGCCGGAGAGCGGCGAGATACTCTTAGACCACGAGAAGATAACCCGGCTCCCCATGTACGAAAGAGCCCGCCGGGGAATCGGCTACCTCTCTCAGGAGCCCTCCATATTTCGTAAATTAAGTGTGGAGCAAAACATCATGGCCGTCCTCCAGATGCAAAAGATTTCAGGGGAGGAGAGGGAAAAGAGGTTGCAGGCCCTCTTAAACGAGCTGGACATATCACATCTGGCAAAAAATAAGGCCTACACCCTCTCCGGAGGCGAGAGGAGGAGGGTGGAGATAACCAGGGCCCTGTCGACCCGGCCCAAGTTCATGCTCCTGGACGAACCCTTCTCCGGAATAGACCCCATCGCGGTGGAGGACATCCAGAAGATCATATACCGGCTGAAGGAGAAGGGTTTGGGCATACTGATAACCGATCACAACGTGCGCGAGACCCTTTCCATAACCGATCGGGCCTATATCATGTGCGATGGGGAGATCTTGAAATCGGGAACCGCGGAGTTCTTAGCCTCCGACCCGGAGGCCCGAAAGATATACTTGGGCGAGAAGTTCAAATTAAACTAAAGTAGTGCCATTCCCGATATATCTAAAAAGGGCTTGGCCAAAGGGCACTTTCTGTTTATCTTGGTAGTGCACGGCCCGCAGGGCATAAACCGATTCGCCTGTCCGGCGGGTAAAGCAATCGCAAACTCTAGATGAGGCCGTCATGAAGCTGGGTATGGAGATGAAGCTGAGGCAGACACTGGCTCCTCAGCTCATTCAGTCGCTGAAGCTTCTGCAGATGCCCATCCTGAAATTGGAGCAGCTGGTGAGGCATGAGCTCTCCACCAACCCTCTTTTGGAGGAGGCCGAGAGCACAGAGGAGCCCGACGAGGTCGCCAGCGCCTCGGAAGATGAGAACGGCGACCAGACCGATCCCCAACTGGACAAGATCGACTGGGAGGATTACCTGAGGGACGACGGAGAGTTCTACGCCAGACGGGAGAGGGAGCCGGAGGGTGAGAAGATGGAGAGGACCCCGGTGCGGGAGAAAACCCTCTATGAGCACCTCACCGAGCAGCTTCACCTCGGCAGGCTGGATGAGGAGGAAGCCCGGATCGGGGAGTATATCATCGGCAACATCGACGAGTCCGGCTACCTGGTCTGTTCGGCGGAGGAGATGGCCAGCGCCATAGATGCCTCGCCCGAAAAGGTGGCCAAGATAATCTCCCACGTCCAGAGCTTCGATCCTCCCGGCGTCGGGGCGCGGGATCTCAGAGAGTCTCTGCTGATACAACTCAGAGAAAGGGGCTTTGAGGACAGCTTAGCCTACCGCATAGTGAGGGATCACTTAAGCGACCTGGAGAAGAAAAGCTTCACCCAGCTCTCCAGAACCATGGGAGTGAGCTTCGAAGATGTTCAGACCGCCATGGACTTCATCAAGACCTTAAGTCCCAGACCGGCCATGGGGAGGTTCGTCCCGGCGGCCACTCCGGTGGTCCCCGATCTGGTGGTGGAGAAGATCGGGGAGGAGTACGTGGTCTTTCATAACGACAAGAACGTCCCCCGCCTGAGAATCAGCGGCGCCTACCGGGCGCTCCTTAAGAAAGGATCGCTCAGTTCCGGGGAGACCAGAACCTACCTGGAGGGAAAACTGGAAAAGGCCCGCTGGCTTCTGAATGCCATAAACCAGAGGCGTTCCACCATGATCAAGGTGATGGAGAAGATCGTCGAGGAGCAAAAGGAATTCTTCGAGCACGGCCCTTCCCGCCTCAGGCCGCTCACCATGGAGGCCATCGCCGAGAGAGTGGAGATGAACGTGGCCACCATCTCCCGGGTATCCAACGGCAAGTACGTTCAGACCCCCCAGGGCATATTCGAAATAAAGTATTTCTTCAACACCGGCGTCCCCAGGGAGAATGGAGAGGACCTCTCCAAGCGCAACGTGAAGCAGTTCATCTCCGATTATATAAGAAAGGAGAATCCCTCCGCTCCGCTCTCTGATCAGCAAATCTATGAACTCCTGAAGAAGAAGGGAATAAACATCGCCCGCAGGACGGTGAGCAAGTATCGAGAGGAGTTGAAGATTCTGCCGGCTCGCTTCCGTAAGAGGATGGTTAAGGCCCAGACGGGCGATGCTCCGGCGGAAAGCGCAAGCCTTTCCTCGGGTGATTCGACCTAGAATACGGCCTTGCATCCGGGCGGGGGGTCTTCCCGGTCTTGTTTTGATGTGAGGCGCTGTGAGACGAGACCTCAGCATAACAAAAGGGAATTTGACTTCCGCCGTGCAGATGACCACCACGTATGGTCTCTTTGTGACATGTGCAAGGTGAAGCGTGTCTTTTCCTCAAACCCATGCGATCCTTCCAACCCTTGGTCAAGTCCTCCGCCGACGGATGCTCAATTGCTCCGGGCGGGCCGCACCCGCACGGCATCTTCGAAAGCTGGAGGAAAGGCTTTTTTGTCTTTTCTTTAACCCCCGTGCGTTTCGAGGGTATAAAAGAAACTGAAAGGAGAACCTCATGCAGATCAGAACTACTGCGCGCCATTTTGACCTAACCGATGATCTCAAGGACTACGCGGAAAAACAGACAGCCAAGCTGTCCAGATACTTCGGTAACATCATCGACTCGCACCTGATCATGGAGATGGAGAAATCGAGGATGACCGCGGAGTTGAAGCTGAAGGTTTACGGTACTGTTCTGACCAGCAAACACAGATCATTTGACATGTACGATTCGGTGGAGAGAGTGATCGGCAAGATGGAGGTTCAGCTCAAGCGATATAAGGAGAGGCTCCAGGACAAGCAGGCCAAGAAAGCTCAAAAGGTTTCGCCTCTCAAGCGAGGCCCGGAGGCTGAGTCCACCGAGGACGAGTCCGAGGGAATATAGGCCGGAGATCCGAACCGGACCGTCCGATCATCCGGTTCAAGGGCGGGTTCGCCCCCCGAAAGCAAAAAGGAGCGTTTCCAGTTGAAGGTGGTAACGGTAGGAGAGATCTACAGGGAGAAGAAGGAGGGGCTGGAGCTTACCCTTCTGACCAATGAAGACGGGTTGAAAAGGGCCATTCCCAGCAATGAGATTCACCGCCCCGGTTTGGCCCTGGCCGGATTCGTGGACAGGTTTGCCGGCAAGCGGACCCAGGTCCTGGGAGAGACCGAGATGTCGTTCCTCTCGGCCAAGGGCGAGCCGGAACGGAGAGAGGCCCTGGATAACATCTTCAGGTTCGACCTCCCCTGTGTGATCGTCACCAAAGGCATCACCCCACCCGCCGAGCTCCTCAAGGCGGCCGACCGAAAGGGGGTGCCGGTCTTCTCCAGCCGCCTTTCCACCGTGGATTTCATCAACCGGCTGGGCGTCTACTTGGACAGCCTGTTCGCCCCCCACACCACCATCCACGGAACCCTGGTGGATGTCTACGGGGTGGGGCTCCTCTACACCGGCAAAAGCGGCGTGGGAAAGAGTGAGTGCGCCCTCGACCTGGTGGAGAGGGGTCACCGTCTGGTGGCCGACGACGTGGTCCAGATCATTCGAAAGGCGCCCCAGGTCATAGTCGGCTACGGAAGCGAGCTTCTGGGACACCACATGGAGGTGCGCGGCATCGGGATCATAAACATGGAAAAACTGTTCGGCATCCGGGCCATCCGCATGCAGAAGAGAATCGAGGTTCAGGTGAACCTGGCACACTGGGACGATCAGGTCGAGTTCGAACGGCTGGGAGTGGAGGACAAGTACACCACCATCCTGGGTGTCGAGATTCCGGTGGTGACCATACCGGTCTCCCCGGGCAAGGACATCACCGTCATCTCCGAGGTGATCGCCATGAATCATATGCTCAAGGTCTATGGGGAGGACAGCGCCAAGGAGTTCTCCAAAAGACATGCCGAGGAGATCTACAGAAGAAAGATGGTGGGAGAGTTCCTGGAGAGCGACCTCGAGTGACTCTTCTCCGCCCAAAGAGGTGAACGGGTCATCCGTTCTCGGTCCGGAAGGTCAAGGAAACGCCGGAAATCAGGGGCGAAAGATCCATCCCTATGATTAAATGCATAATCCTGACTCACGGTGATCTCGGTTCCGCGCTTAAGAGAACCTTAGAGGGAATAATGGGAAAACAGGAGGGGCTTTCGGTGATATCCAATTCCGGTCTGGGAAGGGAGGAGCTTCTCACCGCCCTTACCGGCAAGATGAATCAGGAGCACGACAAAGACGGCATGATTATCTTCGTAGACATGTTCGGAACCAGCTGCTGGCAGACAGCCAAGAAGGTGGTGGCGGAAGCTGGCGGCGGTGCGGACAAAAACGTGGTGATCACCGGAGTGAACCTGCCCATGCTGGTCAAGTTTTGCAGCCATAGACAGACCCTCCCCATGGAGAAACTGGTCCCCTTGGTCCAACAGGAAGGGGAGAGAGGAATAAGAACCGAAACTTAATGCCCATCGTCTTGTATAGAGTGGATGAGAGACTGATCCACGGCCAGGTGGTGGTGGGTTGGGGCAACAGCCTCAAGTTCGATCGGGTCGTTCTGGTCAACGATCAGGTGGCCTCCAATGCCTGGGAGAGAGAGCTTTATTTGGCTTGCGTTCCCCCGGAGATCAAGGCCGCCATTCTCTCGGTGGATGAGGCCGCTGAGAAGATGCTGCAGAAAGGATTCGAGGGGGAGAGGACGGTCGTTTTGGTCGATTCCCCGGCCGACATCCTGCGGCTGATGGAGAAAGGGGTGAAGATCGAATCGCTGAACGTCGGCGGGATTCATTCCAGGAGGGGGCGAAGGAAGATCCTTCCCTATCTTTTTCTGGGTGAGGAAGAGGTCTCGGCCTTCAAGAAGATAATCTCCGGCGGCGTGAAATGCGAGTGCAGGGACGTCCCCCTGGCGGAAAAGCATGATCTCTCCGCCCTGTTTGACAAACTGAAACCTTAAACCAAGAATGGCAAGATCAAGATCTGAGATTCGGGAGCAGCCTGATGGATACTCTACAAAGGGAAACCGGGACATCGGACGGGTCGCAGGTTGAGTCCCGCAGGACCGGCAGACGAATTGACTTTTTGGTCCTAACCCCGGGAGCTAAAGGGTCAAAATGAGCAACAGAAGCGTGGAGCTGAGGGTGGGATCGGTGGTGCTTCTCTCCTGCGCCATACTAATCCTGGGTCTGATCTGGGTCAAGGGGATCCGGTTCGACCAGACCCGCTACACATATGCGGTCATCTTTCCCAACGTGGGAGCGCTGGAGGTGGGCGATCCGGTATCGGTCTCCGGGGTGCCCAAGGGGAAGGTGGAGAAGATACAGCTCTACCAGGGGGAGGTGCTGGTTGATCTGAACCTGACCCATGACGTGGTGCTGAAGAAGGACGCCAAGTTCACCGTGATGAACGTGGGCCTGATGGGAGAGCGGTTCATCGCCGTTGAAACCGGCTATTCCGACACGCTTCTGGATCTCTCCCAGCCCATCCGCGGATATTACGATACCGGCATTCCCGAGGTGATGGGGAGGATGGGAGAGATGATAGAGCAGGTGAAATGCTTGGCTGAGAATCTGGAAGCAGTGGTGGGGACCAAATCCTCCCAGGATGCGCTGATCACGGTCATAAAGAACTTAAAGGAGATCACCGACAAGACCAACGCCCTCCTGGACCGCAACCAGGAGAAGTTCGATCGAACCATGAGCGACCTGTCGTATACCTCCGCAGAGTTGAAGAAGATGGTGGGAGACAACAAGGGCAAGATCCAAAGCACGGTGGACAATTTCAGCTCGGCCTCGGAGAAATTCGCCGGCATAACCTCCACCTTAGACACCCTCTCCCTCTCCCTGAAGGCCTTAAGCTCAAAGATCGAAAGCGGTGAGGGAACTTTGGGACAGCTGGTCAACGACACCACCCTGTACCAGGAGATTAAGAAAACCGCCTCGAATGTCGATTCATTAATATTGGACATAAAGAAGAATCCCAAGAAGTATCTGAAGTTCAGCGTCTTCTAAATCGGATTTGTTTTCTTTCCGCGGCGTCAGGCTGTGTCAGGGGGCGGGAACAGGTAATCATACCAGATCAACGGCAGCAGAAGGCAAAAGTCTCCTTGGCTCGAGAGGGCCCGGTTCCTCTTGCCTTTGCCGGAGAATCAGAAGCAACCATTCCTTAAATTCGGGGCCACCATGAAAAAGGTAAGATTCGCTTTCGCCATTCATAATCATCAGCCGGTGGGGAATTTCCAGCATGTGTTCGAACATGCCTTCACCCAAAGCTATCTTCCCTTCCTGGAGATACTGGAGAGACACCCTCGTTTCAAGATCGGCCTGCACTTCTCCGGAATTCTGCTCGAGTGGATAAAAAAGCATCATCCCGAGGTCTTCGACAAGTTGCGCTCCCTGATTCAAAGGGGGCAGGTGGAGATGCTCACCGGCGGGTATTACGAGCCCATACTTGCGGTCATCCCGGATCGGGACAAGATGGGACAGATAGAAAAACTGAGCGGCTTTTTGAAAGAGGAATTGGATGCCGAGCCGCAGGGAATGTGGCTGGCCGAGCGGATATGGGAGCCCCATCTCCCCAAGCCGATCTCCCAGGCCGGGGTGAGGTACACCATCGTGGACGATTCCCATTTCAAGTTCTCGGGGCTTTCCGACGATCAGCTTCTGGGTTACTATGTCACCGAGGAGGAGGGGCACACGCTGGCCTTATTTCCTTCGTCCAAATTCCTGCGCTACTCCATCCCCTTCAAGGAGCCGGAGGAGACCGTCAAGTACCTCAAGAAGATCACCTCCGAGGATGGGCGAAACCTGATCCTGTATGGCGACGATGGCGAGAAGTTCGGGGTCTGGCCCAAAACCTATGAGCATTGTTTCAGGGATCGATGGATCGAGAGATTCTTCGACGAGATCGAGCGCAACTCGGACTGGATAGAGATGATTCACCTTAAGGACGCACTGAGCTTGCTGCCTCCCAGGGGAAGAGTCTATCTGCCCACCGCCTCCTATCACGAGATGATGCAGTGGACTCTGCCTCCCGGTGCCTTCCGGGAGTATGAGGAGTTCGAGGGCATTCTCAAAGAGCAGAATCTGGACGAACGATTCGGCATATTCGTGAGGGGCGGCTTCTGGAGAAACTTCCTGGCAAAGTATCCCGAGTCGAACAACATGCACAAGAAGATGCTACAACTAAGCCGCAGAATCGACGAGCTCGAAGGGAAGAAAGGTATCGGCAAAGCAAAGCTGAGCAAGGCCAAGGACTTCCTGTGGAAGGGTCAGTGCAATTGCTCCTACTGGCATGGGGTCTTCGGCGGATTGTACCTCCCCCATCTCCGATCGGCAGTTTACAAAAACTTGATCGAAGCGGAGAAGATAACCGAAGGGCTGACTCATACCACTAAGACCTGGGTGGATTATCAGATATTCGATCTCGACAAGGACGGCAATGACGAGCTGATGGTCTCCAGCCCCAATTTGGGACTCTACTTCTCTTTGGCCTCCGGCGGAAGCCTGTTCGAGTTGGATTTCAAGCCCAAGGGCGTAAACCTGCTGGACACCCTGACCAGGAGAGAGGAAGGATATCACAAGAGACTTGTCGATTCCCAGGAGAAGCACCAGGAAGAGGGAAGCGAGCCTGTGGCCAGCATCCACGACCAGGTTCTGACCAAGGAGGAGGGATTAGAGGAGTACTTGAACTACGACTGGTATCGCCGGGGCTCCCTGATTGATCATTTCCTGGGTGAGGCGGCCAAACTCGAAGAGTTCGCCGCCTGCCAGTATCCCGAACAGGGAGACTTCGTCAACCAGCCTTACCGGTGTAAGATCGAAAAGGGCAAGAAAGGTTTTGACATTACCCTTTACCGGGACGGATTCGTCTGGATCAGGGACAAGAAGGCTCCCATCACCGTGGTCAAGACGATCTCCCTAAACCCACGAGGCTCGAACCTGAACATCTCCTACAGCGTAATAAACAACTCCCCCTGCAAGGTCAACCTCTGGTTCGGGGTAGAGTTCGGCTTCGCCGTTCCCTGGCGGGAGGATGCAGAGAGCTTCTCCTACGTCAAAGATCAGGCGGCTCAGGCCAAAGAGTCAGCCATGATGGGGAATGCGGCCAGGTGCAATGAATTCGGCATAAGGGACGATCACCTTAAACTGGATATCAACTTCACGCTTGACAAACAAGCCCAGCTCTGGCGTTTCCCCATTCATACGGTCTCCCTCTCCGAGGAGGGGTTCGAAAAGGTTCAGCAGAGCGTGGTGCTGTTCCCCAACTGGAGGCTTCAGTTAGAGGCTCAGGAGAAATGGCAACTGAAGATTGTCAACAATATCGTTACATTGAGGTAGCGTACCGCCCGAAAAGCGGGGGATCAGGCATAGGTCACTTGCCTCGCAGAGGCTCGAAAGGCAAGTCTATGACACAGTAAACCTTGTGTTCAAAAACGGTTCTTTGAATTTGATGGGTGGACGAACCATGAGCGATCGACAGCTTCCTGCGCCCTCCGAATTCAGCGACAATTTGCTCTGCTTTTAGAGAATCGCCCCTCTTAACGTGAACGTTGGACCTCTTCAGAAAAACGGAGACCTCGGCCTCCAAACATTTGTCGATGACGCAGAACACGTTGGTGCGTAATTTGGCTTGGAAACATCTGAATCCCAGGACGCCTTTGCTGATTGCGCCTCTTACGTGAATCCTCCGAAAACTTGAGGCAATTCTCTCACCGGCAATTGCCTCAGCCTGTTTGAAGTAAGTGGGCATCACTCCGCGAGCTTTATCTTCCGCTCCTTTTCCAGTTCGGAACACAAGTCAACGATCAACTCGAGATCCAGTCGAAGCCTTTCGGCGATGTCGGAGTAATAGAGGGGACCGCATTCTCGGAATAGCTGCAGGATTTCTTTCTTGGCCTCCCGGCGAGGCACTTCACGTAGCACGATCAGGCTTTCCGCCTTTGGAGAATAATCCTCTTGGATGAGCGCTACAAGGTCAGACAGCTTGCCCACTAGACTACTGATTTCATGCCTGAGCCTGACATTCTCCTCAATCAACTGATTGAATGCGTTGCGCTCAACCACGTACAAACTCCGGGGGGAAAGTTGCGTCATCGTTTTTGACACATTAAACGCCCCAGCGCCGATGTTGCCCGCCACTCCCGCAGTTGACGAGCGATCGAATTCATTCATAATTCCTTCCGCCAATGGCGACAATGTCTCATCGGCGACAGTCTTGGTCGTCTTCTGTTCATCCACGCTCAATCACTCCAATGTCAATCGGTTCCTGACTACCGCACTCAACTTGTTCTCGAACTGTCCCTTGGCAACAGAGAAAACGTCTCTGATCACGTCTAGCGAGTATGAAGAGATTTTCTTTCTCGATTTCTCCAAGTAATTGTTGATGTCTAATATGACCAAGACGGCGTCCTTTTGACGACCGTCCGAAATTCTTACAGCTCTAACAAACCAGTTCATATTGTATTTCTCGTCCTCCTGCTGCGCAAAGTGAAAGTCCAACTCAGTGAGACTCGCTGGCGTGAAATTGGGCTTGAAAAAGGTTCGGTGCAGGTACCCAACCGACTTCTTTCCAGCAGCAAGGGGAAACACAAAGTGCATGATCACACCCATTCGAGTAATCGCTCTGCCTGTATGCTTATGGAATGAAGTAAAGATCTTTGTCGCCTTCTGCTCCGTTTCACGGAGTACCTTCTTGACCTCCTTGCTTCTGCCTTTTTGTACTTGTACTACGTAATCCATCCTGATCTGGGAAAAACCGCAACCTTCTGGGCCTGGGAAGATCACTCTGGGGGTCTCTTCCGGGTCATCTTCCGCTACTGGAGCCACCAGGGCTGCCTGGGGCAAAATCTCCCGAAGTCGGTCCTCAATTTCAAGGATAACGTGCCTTATCCTGACTTCCTTTTCGAAGTCGATCACGGTCTGAATTTTGATTATCCGAGCCGACCCCGTTACAAGCTCTCTGCCAGTCTGTTTAGATGCTTTCATACACTTAAGTTGTCGACATCATCCAGCGTTATTTCACTATGTAGCCGTGCTTCGCTCCCCCTTTCCTAGTCAGACCGAACTTGTGTCATGTTAGCTGGCTACTTTCCTTCCTATTTTACGAGTGCTGTCTCCAAAAGTCAAGCATTTTTCGCCCTTTCCAATGCTTTTCGGCGAATGCTGACAGTTGGATCGCGGTATGGATATCCCGATCCAGCCAAGGAAGTGCAGATTCTTAACCGTCTCAATCCCCCGAAGTAATGGATTGACCAGACTCCCGCCTCCAGATCCATCGCCAAACGGTCAATGCTTCAAACTCGTCCTTCAAGAAAAGAGGATTCCTGCATGATAATCAAAAGGGAAATCCGAAGGCCGGTGCTGGCGCTGATGCTTCTCTCCTTGGGCGGGTGGATGCTTCATTTCAGGATTCATCCGGCATCCGAGAATCCGGCTAACCTCGTTCCGTTCCTCCTCGGCCTGCTCAATTTCATCATCACGCCTTTATTGTTCAACTACAAGAGGACGGTCATCGTCGCCTATCTGATCAACGGCCTTTCGGTGATGATCGGAACGATCCTGATGGCGCATTTTAGTCTCTCTCATCTGCCCAGCCCGGTAACCTTCGCGAGTATCGTTTTCCGCACCACCCTGGCACACATTCTCATTCTCTTCCCGAAGCTTCTCATCGGGCAGATGATTTTGCTGCACTATTATCCTGCGGGATTGGGTCGCATGTTCACGACCACTTGGTGGACAAGACATTTCGTCTACATCGCCGTGGCCTACTCCTTGGGACATTTTCTCTGGAGTTGAGAGTATGCTGAAATCTTTGGTCCGAGGACGAATCGGGTGGTGGGTTTTACACGTTGTGGCAATCAGCGTGCTATTCTGGCTGGGACATTTCGTCCGCTTCTAACGTTCTTCGCCTCTATCCTCCAGACCGCAGGCGATCATTCTTTCAATCGCCTCACCAATCCGGATTGCAGTCATTTGCCGGGTTGTTGGTCAATCTCTTCATCTGCGGAGGCCCGGAGGTGTTGACGGTATAGATTTCTTGATTGTTGCCCTTACGGGAGGTAAACACGATTTGGCTGCCGTCCGGTGACCAACGGGCGTGTCCGCCTGCATGAGCGGTGTTGTTGGTCAAGGGGCGAAGGCCCGAGCCGTCGATATTCACCACGTATATCTCGGTGCTCGTTACACTCACGGCTATGAACAGGACCCTCTTGCTATCGGGCGAGAATTCGATCTCGGAGATCGTGTACAAACCAAACATTTCAGCCAGCTTGGCGTGCCCGGAGCTGTCTGGGTTCATGATCTCCAGATCACACTTCTCGTTTGGGGGCGGGACGATCAGTCCCCGGCAGAAAGCGACCCTTTCTCCGTCTGGCGAACCTGTCGGCTTGAGCAGACTGGTGCCAAAAAGCGATTCCTGAAGCCTCCGCTTGCCTTGTCCATCTGTCCCGATCACGAAGATTCCGTCCAAACGGGAATAGACCACCTTATCGTTTCCGCAAAACCTGGGATCATACCCCTCGTCCAATCTAAGCTTTCCCGAGCCATCAGGGTTTATCACATAGACTGCGGTTTGCGGCCCGCCGAAGTACGACAGGCGGTGATAGACCAGCTTGCCTCCGTCGGGTGACCAGTCTCCCGGAAAGAGATAAGAGCTGGGCGTCTCCGGCACAACGGTATCCGGCCCGGAACCGTCGGCGTTTACGATCACGACCCAGCCGGTGCTTTTGTTGCCTTGAGCAAAGGCTATTCTTTCTCCGCCCGGGGAAAGAAGAGGATCTCGACCGGAAGTGGGGAATATCCAGGCTCCTTCAACCATCTTCTGCTCGGTTCCATCCGATTTCATGCTCCAGAGCGTGCGCTGATTTCCTGAACGATTCGAGATGAAGGCTATGAGTTTTGCCCCTCCATAGCTTCTGGTCGATTTCTTGCTGCATCCCGGGAAAAGAGAAAGGGATGCTGCTGCCAGAAGCAGGAAACAGATGATCCCGCCAGGTTTCTTCATCCCTTACCCCTTTCTGGAATGGTTAGTCTCTTCCTTGAAATGATACGAAATGAGCCACCCACCACTGCAAGAAAGTTGTCTGCTGGGATCGAGCGGCAATCGCACCATCCAACCATGAACAGCCAAACGAAACCTCACCTGATCACCACCATCTTCCTTCGATCACTTTGCCATTCGGTGTCGAGCCTATAAAGATACACTCCGCTGGCAACGTCCTGGCCCTCTGCGTTCTTTCCGTCCCAGCCAACCTGGTAATCGTCCGCCCTCTGCACCTGGTCCACCAGGGTCCTCACCCGCTGTCCCAGGAGGTTGTACACGGTCAATTCAACATCGGAGTCCCCGCATAAGGAGTATCTGATGACGGTCTCCTGGTTAAACGGATTGGGGGAATTCTGAAACAGGACGAAATACTGCTCGGGAAAAGGCACGGTGCCCCAGCTTACGTGGGCCACTCCGGTGGAGAGGCACTTGCCGTAGAACGTCTTCACGTGGAATCCCTCGTCATTGTACGTGGCTTCGTGCTCGAAGGGCGAGTAGCACTCCCCGAAGCCGAACCTCTCCGGAATCCTGAACTCCACGCTCGAAAACTCCTGGGGGGCCGTCACCAGGAAGAAGTCACTGTGATTTCCCACATGGATATCGTCGATCTTCACAAAGAGGGTGGCCCTCTTCCAGCCCCACGGCTCGGGCCACCAGCGCGAGGCATAGGTCAGGGGCGGAATCAAAAAGTAAAAACCCCTCTGCCCTTCGAAGATGGACGGTCCGACCTCCAGGGTCTCCGTCCAGTCACGCCATTCCGAAGAGTCTTCGCCGGCGAACGCGAACTTGCCGAACATCGAGACATAAGCACGGGTCTCCTGGTTGGGGAACCAGGCATAAAAGGGATCGAAGCGGGTTGCGGTTTCCAAGTCCAATTCGATTGTTCCGGAGAGGTAATAGTGATACAGGCCATCCAAGGTATCCCTCATCTCGATGGTTATGAACTCGTTCTTGACCAGATTCGGGATGTGCCGCCGGTGCTCCGGAACCACCTCGAAGAAGGTCTTCTCTTCCAACACCTCCGTCTCACCCGGGGTGTAGAAACAGATCTTCAGCCTCGTCCAGTATTGCGGCCGACGAACGACCACGTGAGTCCCCTTACCCACCGAGGTCCATTCGGAGGTGTAGTAGGCCTTCGACTTCACCTCGACTACCTGGTTACATCTTATGTGGAGGCGTTCCGCGCTGTCGAGCATGTAGGCATACTGGGAAGTCCCCTGCGACCGCTTATACACGATTTCTCCGATCTCCTCGTGCGGGTAGTCATACGCGTACTCGAATGCGACCTGCAAAGTCTCCTCCAAGGTGATCTCGCTTAGGTATTTCAGTCTGCATCCGTTTTCGAAGACGCTGTCCTCTACGCCGTGGGCAGGGGTCTTGATTCTAAGGGAGGCCCGGTCGAATCGGCCCTTGGCCGACGAAATGGTGTAGGTGTAAATGTAGTCGTCGCTGAGCATTTTCTTCAGTTTCATCTCCACCCGCTCCTGGAGCGTAATCTTCTCCTTGCCGATCCGGATATTCAGGTAGCGGTTGTTCTGAATCAGCTCTCCCCAGATAGCCGGTTCCGGATCAGCTCTTGTCTCGGCAGGAAACAGGAAAACCACGAGCAATGCAGAGAAACAACAGATCATTAGCATTCTTCGCACAAACACCTCCTTCGATAAGTGAGGATCGAAACACCCTCTTCCTCCCCAGAGCTGCCTCTCCCTGTGTATGCTGTGTCCGCCTCGAGATGCCTCTTGCAGTTATTTGCCCGTGCAACTATCATGCCCGGTCGACCCTGCTCCGCCGAGAGATTCCGTTCAGATGTAAGTATAAACTGCGCAACAAAATGCCCCTTTCGACCGCTCAGGTACGGTGTCGGTCCGATCTCACTGCCTCGCCGAATTCGTCGTATTGCACGACTTCACAAAGAGATCCGGAGGTCCTGCGTCAATCTAACTTAAACAGACTTTGGGAATTATGATTACTCGCCAAACCTTGCGACCGGAGCACTGTCGGGATTGATTGCGAGGAAGTCGGCAACCTTCGCTTTGTGGGTTTAAGTCCGTCCGTGAAAGGACGAGGCGGAAGAATGGCCAGCAGACTTGGGGCACGGAAAAGAAAAACGAGGGAGGGGAATCGAGAATCCCCTCCCTCGCTTAAAGGAAAGCTATTTCAGGCATCGCTACTTCATCAGAACCATTTTCTGAGTCTGCTCGAACTCCTGGGTCTTCAGGCGATAGAAGTAGACGCCGGTTGCCACCGTGTTGCCCGCCTCGTCTCTGCCATCCCAGTGGATCGTGTGCGTTCCGGCATCCATCTCCCTGCCGGCTAAGGTCACCACCTTCTTCCCGACGACGTTATAGATGGTCAGGGAGGCGTGGGTCCTTGTCGGCAAGGTGAAGGAGATGTCGGTTTCCGGGTTGAACGGGTTGGGGCAGTTCACCTCCAGGCTGTACCCGGAAACCGCCGGCGCGTAGCTCTGTCCCTTGTTGCGGATGATCACGCAATCGTGCCCTACGAAGGGGGCGCCCGCAAAGGTCATTCCGGTGATGGTCAGCACCCGCCATTCTCCGTCGATCAGCGGCGCCTGGGCCGCCAGGGCATCAATGACCTCTTCCTTTCTGAACTTGAAGGTCATATCGATGAACCCATCCGGGCCGTCGGTGGTGCAGTCGCATGTATCTTCGCGCGGATCCACCGGCGCGGTCACGTCCTCCAGCTCCCATCTGAGGGGCGCAACCCCCTCAAGACGCACGGTTGCCGGGTTTATGTCGCTCACGTCGAACTCGTCCGTGCCCAGTATGGCCGTCGGCAGAACGCCCCCACTTTTCACGTTCAGCGGGTTGGGGCAGGATGTCGGCTTTATGTCGAAGTCGACCAGCCCTCCCCATTCACAGACACGGAGGATTCCTTCCTGCGCCGGGTAGCAGTCGCGGTTGAAGTGGATGCAGTCATTCTTGAACTCGAGCATGGTGGTGTCGCCTATCTCGCCGGTAGCCTCGAAGCAGACCCACACCAAAACTCCGGTGTCTCCCAAAGCCGGGCTTCCGCTCATCCGGATGTAGATGGAATCGGGGCCGATCGCGTAGGTGGGCGGGCCCCAGGCTTCAGCTATGCTGTTCTCCGTGGCAGCGTATGCGGCTTGAGCCACGGCATCGTCGTAGAACATGACCATGTGAACGGCAAAGATATCATAAGGGGGCAGGCTGTCTATCAGCACCGGAATGCAGGTGATCCTCTCCACATAAACGCAGGTGTCGAAAGGCACCCGGACCGGCGGCTGAAGTTGATGCGGGCATGTATCCACGTGAACCGGATCGGCGGCGCTGGCATAGAAGCCCTCCAAACCGAAGTTGTCCACCGCCCGGATATAATAGTCGATTCCGGTCGGCCCGGTGAAGGAACCCGGCACCACCCCTAGGTACTCGTCGCCACCCTGGTGTTCCATGACGGTGTCCTCATAAAAAACCTCGCCGCCGCGGCGATACAAGAGGAAAACGGAATCGACGAAGTCGGTGGTGTCGAAGACGTGGCACATGATGGGGAAGGGGTTGCCCGGCCAGACGCAGTTGGTATCCGGATACCAGACTGCGGTTATGATCGGAGGCTCGTTGCGACATATCGAAACCAGATACGGGCTTACAGCACTCCCGTGATACGCTGTCAGCCCCCAGTTGTCGACCGCGCGGATGTAGTATTCGAATCCGTCGGTGCCCACCACCGACCCGGGCACCGTGCCGAGGTACTCACCCGCTCCTTCGTCATTCATGGTGAGCATAAGGTACCCCGTCTCTTCGATGTCGCGATAGAACAACTGCACCGAATCGACGTAGTCCGTGGTATCGAACACCTCACACTTAATGGGGAAAGGCTCCTCCTCGACAGCACAGGTATCCTCCACGTACCAGACGTTGACTATAACCGGAGGCTCGTTGGGACATATGGGCACGATATACGGAGCGGCAGAGTCTCCGTGGAAACTGTCCAGACCGCGATTGTCGACCGCCCGGATGTAATACTCAAAGCCGTCGGTGCCCACGACCACTCCCGGCACCGTACCCAGATACTCCCCTCCCCCCTCATCACTCATGGCGAGCACATCGTACCCCGTCTCTCCGATGTCCCGATAGAACAACTGAACCGAATCGACGTAGTCGGTGGTATCGAAAACCTCGCACTTGATCGGGAAGGGCTCATCCTCGACCGCACAGGTATCCTCGACGTACCAGACGTTCACTATCACCGGAGGATCATTGGGACAGATCGGTATATGGTGTGGTCCGACGGCATCTCCGTAGTATGCGTCCAATCCATAGTTGTCGACAGCACGAACATAGAAATCCACCCCGGCCGGTCCCACCGAAGCGCCGGGGATCGTAGCCAGATACTCATCTGCTCCTTGATCGGCCATCACAATCATGTCGAACGTACCGGCCCCGGTCGGACGGTAGTATAGCTGAACCGAATCCACCCAGTCGGTTGTATCCAAGACCTCGGCCATGATGGGAAAAGGCTCACCCTCTATCACGCAACTATCGTCGACAAACCAGACATCCGTTATGACAGGCGGTTCATTGGGACAGATCTCTATCTGGTAAGGAGAGGTTTCGGGGTCGACGGGGGGAGCCGAAGCGTCCAGCTCTCCGTCCGTAGCCGTAATATAGTAATCCACGCCGGGAGTTCCCATGGGCAGCTCTGCCCCCGGGATTACCCCCCGATAGAGATCGCCGCCCTGGTGGGTCATGGTTACCTGGGTGTAGGCATCGCCGCTTCCGGTCTCCCTCCAGAACAACAGCACCTCCTGGACGAATGGCGCGCCGGCGTCAACCACCCAGGCCTCGATAACCAGATCCTGGCTGTGAAACTGGCAGGTGTCGCTCAAGGCTATGGTGGGGGGCGTACGGGTGATGACCGGCGGGCAGAGCTCCTGGTAGTACCCTGTATCGCACGGTGTGCACTCCACTCCCCCCTCGCACACCACCACCTGGTGGTTGGTGCAGTCCACGATGGTGTCGGGGCTGGTGTAGGTGAAGACATAGCGGCAGCAGAGATCCGTCTGTATCTCCGCGTAGATGCTATCAAGTTCCTCGGCGGTGGGAGCATAGTAATACCTGCCCCCGGTATTCTCGGCCATGCATATGAGCGGCTCCGGCCACACGTCACGGCCCAGGCCGATGGTATGAATGGGGAAGCCACAGGACCTGGCATAGGAACTGACTAAATCGCAGTCGTCGAAATAGCCCTCGGGGTCATACTTGCCATCCGGGGGCGGCCAGCAGGTCTGGCTCTCGTTCTCCCCCCCGTCACTGAATCCTATGACAGCCGCGACGTTCGTCTCCGCGCAGGTCAGATCCGTTCCCAGCCAGAAACCGTCGAACAGTGCCGTCCTTCCGCTGGGATTCATCGAATTTATGCGGGTAATCAACATCAGGGTGTCGCTGGTGAAACCGCTTACCGTATCGACGCAGGTCGAGTATGCGACCACCGCTATTCTGTCGTCAGGACCTTTCCTGCGGACGAAGGCCTTGGCCGCCTCTTTTGCATCGTCCATGGGATATCCGCCCTGCGCCATGCTCCCGCTTTTGTCTATCACCAGGCATATGGAGGTGGGACAATCGAACGTGTCCACCGACGCAACTTCGAACTCCACCGGCACCCCATCCTGGTAGAGACAGAAGTCTTCCTCCTCCAAGCCGCACCGGAGAATGCCGAACGAGTCCACAACGTCCGCGTATACCTCGATGACCGGAAATCCGGAGGCATCTATACCGGTTATGTTGACCTCTGCAGTCCCCGCTGTGGGGTTGGTATAGATTAGGTCCGGATTGGAGTTGGCCAAATCAAAGGTATCACCGTTTATCTCCACTAACCGACTGTTTTCTGCCACCACGGTTATCAGCGCGACCAAACACGAAATCGCCACGATCACGGGAATAATCCAAACTTTGCCCTTCATCTGGACAACCTCCTTTGTTCTTTTAGCTTTTGTATGTTGGCACAGCTCCAGTTATTGTCATGTTCGCTTGATAACTAGCTTTCCCCTGCCTATCCTATGCAGAAATCCCGCCCTTGTTGTGGACCCGTTGCTTCACCTTCTCAAGAGATTCCAGTCCCCTTGTATCCTCTGCTCTCGAGAGCGCCCGAATGGAGCTCGGTTGAAAGCAGAACCTAGATCAACACCCCCGACTGACTACACAGTCCAGCTGGTCAAATCACTCCACTTCCTTGTGGAACTGTCCATCTGTAATCTAACACTCGCATAAGATTTGTCAAGCGGAAAAGCGTCTACGAAGGGTGGTCGCATCGCGACTCTCACATCGTAACCGATTATGCGCCAAAAGGGAATAACGCAGAACCGGACTTTCTTGGTCGAAACAGTGGTACAATTCCACACATGGGTGAATGCTCTCTTCGGCATCAGGTCGCCCGGCCACGCGCGGCAACCCTCCAACAGAATGGCCAGACTCGTGAAAAAAAGTCCCCCCGCAAACGCGAGGGGACTCAGTCTAAGACACGTTCATGAGCAAACTCTATTTCATCAGAACCATCTTCATGGTCTGGGCAAACTCCTTAGTTCTCAGGCGGTAGAGGTAGACCCCGCTTGCCACCGCGTTGCCGTTCTCGTCTCTGCCATCCCAGCGAACGGTGTGGGTCCCGACGCCCAGATCATGGTCCAGCAAGGTCCGGACCTTTTTGCCTTCGATATTGTAGACGATCAGCGAAGCGTGGGTCCTTTCCGGCAGGCTAAAGGAGATGTTAGTCTCGGGATTGAACGGATTGGGCTGGTTCTGGAACAGGGCAAAGCTCCGGGGAGTGTTGATGTTGTCGCCCGCATCCTCCACGTCCGTCGGTTCCTCAACGTCCAGGAAGATGGTGACATCGTGCTCGACAGGCCCGCCTATCTCCTTTCCGGTTATGGTCAAAATGTAGGTGCCTAAGGGAGTTGAGGCCGTGGTATGCACGTTCAGCATGGTCCAATCGGTCGGGGTGACCACCCGGTCATCGAAGCTGGCGCTGTTGGGAGGATTCGGCAGTCCCGAGACAAAAAGCGAGCAGGGGTTGTGGAATCCGAACAGAGAGTGCAGCTCCACGATGAACTGGGCGGTCTTCCCGGCGGACACATACTGAGTAACCGGGATGACCCAAAAATAGAAATCAGGTGCGGGATCATCCGAGATGGTAATTCGGAACCCGCAGGTATCGGCCAGCCCGCAAGGATCGACTCCTACCAGGCGGATGTAGAAACTGCCGGTGTCGCAGCAGGTGGTCTGCCATTCCACGTGGTCGCCGGCAATGTTCGGGTTGGTGCAGGGACATGGATCGATGTCCAGGATGGAGACCAGAACCTGGTCCCCGTCCGGGTCGTACGTCCTGAAGTCGGTGCTGACGAAGAGATCGCCGGCGAAGACCCCGGCATCCTCCGGACAGAACAATTGGGGAGGTCGGTTGTAGACCGTCACCTCGAAACAGCAGGTGTCCAAGTCCTGCTCGCTGCCCGGAACCGGAGCTTGCAGGCAGATCGTGAATACCTTGCCGGTATCAAGGCAGTCGGTCTGCCATCTCACGTTGTATCCCAGTATGGTCGGCCAGTTCGTGGGCGGCGGGTCCACACTGGCTATGCTCACCAGCGACGGGTCGGCTCCCGGGCCGGTCAGGGTGAAGCCGGTGCTGAGAAAGAGCACCCCCGCATGAGCGCTGTCATCCTCCGGACACTCGAAAACTCCGGTAGGCTTATCCACCGTAACCAGGAATTGGCAGGTATCGGCAAGCCCGCAGGGGTCCGTCGCTACCAGACGAATGGTGAAATCCTGCAGCTGCTCGGCTATAGTGGTCACCCACTCCACGTGACTCCCCACTATCTCCGGAGCATGGGTGGCCGAGGGGCTGATGTCCAGGAAAGTAACCGGAGCAGTGTCACCGTCGGGATCGGTGACCGAGAAGTCGGAGCTGATCAGGGTGTCTTTCGCCGGGACGACCGCATCATACGGGCAGGTCAGCTCCGGCGGCCGGTTGTAGACGGTTACCGTGAACTGGGCCGTATCCTTGGCGCCGCAGTCATCGGCCGCTTCCAGACGAATAACGTAATCTCCGTGTTCGTCGCAGGTGGTCACCCACTCCACGTGACTGCCTACTATGGTGGGCATGTAGGTGGCCGAAGGGTTGATGTCCAAAAGCACCACGCTGGTGGGGTCTCCCTCCAGATCGGAGACCGAGAAATCGGTGCTGGTGAGGGTGTTACCCGCATGAACGCTGTCGTCGTCAGGCGGAGTCAGCTCGGGAGGTTGGTTATATACGTTTACCGTAAACTCGCAGGTATCCTTAAGCCCGCACGGGCCGGTGGCCACCAGACGGATGGTGTAATCTCCGTCCTCCGCGCAGGTGGTAACCCACTCCACATGATCGTCCACAATGGTCGGATCGTTGGTTGCAGAGGGGTCTATGTCCAAGAAGTCGACCGGAATCCCCTCCGGATCGGTGACGAAGTCGGTGCTGACGAATTTGTCCCCGGCGTGCACGCTCCCGTTATCCGGGCAGGTGAGTTCGGGGGGCCGGTCATACACTCTGACGTCGAAATAGCAGGTATCCTTGGCCCCGCAGCTGTCGGTGGCCTCCAGACAGATGGTGAACAGCTTCCCGGCGTCGTCACAATCAGTCTGCCACTCTATGTGATCCGGCACCAGAAACGGTTGATTTACTGGGGTGGGTTCTACTCCGCACAAAGCTACCTCAACCGGAGCGGACTTGGGATCGGAGACCGTGTAATCACCGCTGACAAAATACCCCCCCGCGTGAATCGAATCATCCTCCGGACAGACGATCTCCGGCGGCAGATTGTAGACCGTCACCACAAAGTCGCAGGTGTCCGCCGCGCCGGACGGATCGGTAACAATCAGGGTGATGGTGAAGTCCGGTCCGGTAGTCAGATCGCCGTAGGCTGTCTGCCACTCCACATGCTTGCCCACCAGTGCGGGCGCATTGGCCGGAGAGGGCGAGATGGAATGCAGCACCACCACTAATGAAGCGGGATCATCGTCCGGATCGGAGACCGAGTAATCCGTGCTGGCAAACGGGTCACCCGCGTTGACGCTGTCGTCCTCCGGACAGGTTATCTCCGGGGGCAGGTTGGGGCAGATCTCTATCAGGTAAGGCGAACTCTGCGGATTCACGGACGGATCCGAAACCGCCAGCTCTCCGTCCGAGGCGGTCAGATAGTAATCGACCCCCGGGGTTCCCTTGGGCAGCAAAGCTCCGGGGATGGTTGCCCGAAACAGGTCGCCGCCCATGGCGGTCATGGCCACCTGGGTATAGGGATCACCGCTTCCGGTTATTCTCCAGAACAGGAAGACCTCCTCCAGTGGCGGCGGGCAGGTGTCGATCACCGTGGCCTCGATCACCAGATCCTGAAGAGGTGGCTGGCAGGTTTCACTCAGCCGTATGGTCTCGAGTGTCCTTGCTATGATAGGGGGACCGTTCTCCTTGTAGTATCCTGTGTCGCACGGCTCGCAAGCCTCTCCGCCTTCGCATACCACCACCTGATGGGTGGTGCAGTCCTTGATGGTGTCGGGGCTGGTGTAGGTAAAGAGATACCGGCAGCAGAGCAGGCCCTGTATCTCTGCGTAAATGCTGTCCAGCTCCTCTGCAGTCGGAATGTAGAAATAGCTCCCGCCGGTGTTCTCGGCCAGGCAGATGAGCGGATAGGCCCAGGAGTCCCTGCTGACCCCTATGGTGTAGATGGGGAATCTGCAATCGTTGGCCATAGAGCTCACCAAGTCGCAGTCGTCGTCGACGCTGTCGGGAGGATCATACGGCCCGTCCGGGGGCGGCCAGCAGGCCTGACTGTTGTTCTCGACCCCGTCGGTGTAGCCGATCACCGCCCTGACATACTCCTCCGGGCAGGTCAGATCGACTCCCAGCCAGAAACCGTCGAACATGGCGGTTCTGCCGCTCGAGCTCAGCGAATTGATGGCGGAAAGCAGGATGGTGGTGTCGCTGGTAAAGGTCTGCACTGTCTCCACGCAGCTCGCGTAAGCCACAATGGCTACCCTGTCTTCGGGGTTCTTTCTGCGCACGAAAGCCCGGGCTGCCGTTTTCGCACTCTCCAGGGGCTTTCCCACCATGCTTCCGCTGACATCCATCACCAGACAAACCGAAGTCGGACAAGGCGCCGTATCCAGGGAGGCCAGCTCGAACTCAACCATCTGCCCGTCCTGGTACACGCAGAAATCCTCCGGCTCCAGCCCGCATAGATGCACCCCGAATGAATCCGCCACCTCCGCGTACACGTCAATGACCGGAAATGCCGAGGCGTCGATCTCGGTTATGGTCACCTCTGCAGTCCCGGTGGAGAAGTTCAGCGATGCCAGCTCCTGGTTAACCCTGGAGAGATCTATGACATCCCCGTTTATCTCCACGATCTGGCTATCATCTGCACCGGCCGTCATCAGGGACGCCAGGCAGCAGAGCACTAAAGCGCCTGAAATGATAAGGGCTCTGGTTTTCAATTCGACAACCTCCTCTTAATTTTCAGCTTCAACAGACTTGACTGACCATGCTATCGTCGTATTCTCCCCGCACAAGTCTCCTCTCGCGGTCTCCTGCGTCAGGCAGGCAAACCTCCCGACGCCCGCGAACCGGTTTCATGCAACCTGATTCACAGCAAAACATGGACCAGCGTATCCAGCCCCTCGAGTTCCGAGTCAAGAGGTTAGAAAACCGCGCGGTACAATATCGCATCCCCTTTTGTTAATTTAAGTTGTTTGAGCCAATTGTCAAGCATAAAGGGAATGCTCCGGCTCGGTCGCCCATGGTCGTCTCTAAGATTCTGTTCAATATGTCTACACTCAGCTGCTCTTTGCACACCTGCCCTCGCAATCCTTTGCCCAAATCCTGCAAACCGCGCCGCTCATGCAAGTCGCTTCGCCATAGCGATTTGCCAAAGCGAAACGGAATATTGATACGTAGACCAGAACCCTCGAGAGGAGTTCGGACGCAATCGTCGAAGGCAAACAGCGAGAGCTACTCTCCTGCCGGTCAGCCCCGGTCCGGCCTACTGCCAGTGGGGATTGGCAAAGAGGCTGGGCCTGCTCCAGAAAGAGGGGATGAAGCGGATGTAATCAATGGGCGCAGCCCCGTCACGGTACAGATAGACTATCAGATACACTAAATCACCCAGGTTCACCAGATGGTCGGCGTTCACATCCCCCTGATCCGGATAGGGAAAAGGCGCCGGGCCGGCCTTGAAAAGATAGTTGACCAGGTGAATAATATCGCCAATGTCCAGAACGGGCTCTTCGCCCGGATGGGGCCGGGTCACGTCCCCTCTGTAGAAACCGACGTATCGCAAGACCTTGTGATACCACTGCCGCCAGGTCACGCCATCGTTGATATCCCTGCCGAAATCGATCCAGATTTCGATGTGCCCATCTCCCGGATTCAGTGAGAAGGGCGGGGAGACCATCAGCAAGGCAAAGTCGGAGGGATTCGGATCGAACCAGTCAGGAAATCTGTAATGAGGGTGGGCATTGGTCATCAGAACAAACAGCGAATCCAGACCGTACCAGCCAGCGACACTATCGCAGAAGCCCTCGTTCGGCCTGATCTCTCCGAGAATGTGAACGGCAATCATGCTGTGCATCGGCTCATCATAGAAGGGAGCTCTGTTGACGCCCATCACGATAGAAGGATCAGTCGATTCATACATGTACATCAGGTTGTGAAGCGTGTCCATTTCGACCCAGTTTCTCTGATGATCACCAACGTCCCAGTCCTCGAACAGGCCGGCATAAAGCTGCGGGATGGCAGTTTCGCCAGGATTGTAAAATATCTTGATCTTTATGGAGAAATCCACACCGTCCTGCATTATACCCACCACAAACATCGAGTCGTATTCACCGGGAATGGTCTCGCTGAACAGATTCCCGAAAGCTATGTTGGCATCATATTCAGCGTCATAGTATACGTCCATGTGCTCGGCCGGAGTCCAACCCCAGTGCTCACAGTCGTAAACGTCCAGCGCCATATGGTCGGGGTCGCTGCCAGCGATCAGGAAGGTGCCGTCGAAAAGGTAGTTGTTTGCATACCACAGGAAGTTCCGCCCTGACTCAATGCTGGCGACTGCTCCGTAGTTGGTCGCTCTTTGCATGCCGTGATGGAAGTCCATCTCCGCCTCGTCGTAAGGCGGCCGGACCTTCAAGATGGCATCGCAGATGCGTTCTTGTCCATCATCTCCCAGTCCCCGGAAAGTCAAAGTATAATCATCATACGGCACATCCCAACCGACGGTCACCGCCACGTCCGAGACAAACCAGGGAGGAATCCCGTTGGGAGTGAAGGCTGCGCTGATGTTGGCCGGCGGCATAACGTCCAGAAGACTCAGGGTGACATCGAAGTCGTAGCTCGGGGTCGATTTCACCTCAATTTCATACAGATCAGCGGATGGGTCCCCAGGAGAGGCTTGGGCCATATATGGTGAGCGCCTCAGGGTGAAGGTAGTCTCGACTGGAAACGGACAGATCCATACGTACATCTTGAACATATAGGGAGCCATGCTTTCCCAGGCCGTACCCCCCCACACGCTGGCACGCTCGTTCGGTGTGCTTCCGTCGTCGGTCATGTGAGCCAATGTGTCTCCCGGCTCGAGGGCGTGGAAAACTCCCACATGGAACAACTCACTCGGATCGAATTCTATTCCCAGATGATAGGCCTGAACGAAGGTGCCACCCGGAAACCACTCTATGTCTTCGTAATCGACGTGAAACTCGGCAAGGGCTTCAGACGGGGGATTGGTATCCAGTGGAAACGTGCCGTCAGATAGCCACACGTAGGCGTCCGGGTCTGGGGTCCCCGAACACCCGTTCTCGTAAAAGACCAGTTCTATGTAATCCAGACGCCCCCCGTAATATACCGGCATCTCGAACTGCATATTGGGAAAGGGTTTAAGCGGCGGCTGCTTCCAGTAATAGGCGGGTGCGGCCGATCCCATAAACATAACCAGGTCTGTGTCGCAGGGCTCCTGGGTGGTCACGGTTGCATACGCACTGCCAGCCGGCTCCTTTCCCTTCAGAGGCTGTGAACCGAGGGCATAATCACCACCGAGGAGCAAGAGAACTATTATCAGGAGAAAAACTCCTGAACAACCGAAGAGAACTCTCAGATTCACCTTTTTCTCCTGCCGATCTGGCCGGCTTTCAGCGCCCGGTTGCGCGCACCGGCAACAGCCTGCCGGTCCGATAAATCGCGCAAATTTAATGTGTCTTTGTTGGTTTCCCTGTTCAATATCAACTTACCATCTCTCGAGAATTTGTCAAGTGAAAAACAGGTCGCACACCGATGTCTGGGAACTCCCGCTATGCAGAGGTCGCCGGGACAAAGAGACCGCCGGGATACAGAGGCCACCGGGATTGCATCCCGGTGGCACCATCGGGGAAGAAACGCCTATTCTTAGACCTTGTCTGTCTCTTTTCTCCTTGCAAAAAAACGATTCGAGCTTATATTGGCTAATAGACGAGACGGTCGCTGCTTCGAGCCGAGGCGATGAGTCTCTTGATCTTACCGGAGGCATCATGCAAAGGACCGAGATGAGAGTTTTCTGTCTGCTGGGTTTGATTCTTGCGCTTGCTGTATCTGCCGCTGCTCATAATTCTTCTGATGAAGACCAGACCGCGGATCTGCAAGCTAAGATCGAGGCGTACCAGAGGCTGAAATCCCTCCCCATCGAGCTCACCCCGGAGGAGATGACCCGTTTGGACCAGATCGGGATCGGCCACCGGAGCACCGCCCCGCCCATCGGGCCGGCCAGGAACCCTGCCGAGTGGGAACCCATGACCGGCGCCATAATAAGATGGCCCCTGGGAATTCCTGTCTCCCTGATAGCGGAGATGTCCGAGGATCTGGAAATCTACACCATCGTGGCCAACTCCTCCGAGCAGTCGTCGGCAACAGCCACCTACTCAAGCGGCGGGGTGAACATGTCCAACGTCTTCTTCATAATGGCTCCCACCAACAGCATCTGGACCCGCGATTACGGCCCCTGGTTCATCTTCGACGGGGCGGGCAATTACGGCATCGTCGACCACGTCTACAACCGCCCCCGGCCCTACGACGACTTGATCCCCGGGGTCATCGGCACCGAATGGGGCGTGCCGGTTTACGGAATGGACTTGACCACCACCGGGGGCAACCACATGTCGGACGGATTGGGGATGTCCATGTCCACCCGGCTGGTCTATGACGAAAACCCGGGGATGGCGCACAGGGACGTGGATGCCATGATGAAAGACTATCTGGGGAACGATTACACCGTCTTGGAGTACATCGAGTCGGGCGGAATTCACCATATAGACTGCTGGGCCAAGTTCTTAGACCCCACGACTATCCTGATAAAGGACGTCGCTCCCTCGAACCCCAGTTACAGCCTTCTCAACGCCCGGGCCGATTTCTTGGCCACCAAGACCAGCGCCTGGGGAAGGCCATATACCATCGTCCGGGTCTATTGTCCGTACGGGACGGCGTACACCAACTCCATCATCTTGAATGATAAGGTATTCGTTCCCATTTTCAGCAGCTCCTGGGACGACAGCGCACTGCAGGCATACCAGCGGGCCATGCCCGGTTACGAGGTCCTGGGATTCTACGGCTCCTGGTATGATGACGACGCCATTCACTGCCGGATAATGGGGGTGACCGACCGCTACATGCTCGAGGTAGACCACATTCCTCTTTTCGATAGCGAGGATTACCAGCACGGCTATCTGGTCTCGGTCCAGGTCGAAGATCACAGCAACACCGGCCTGATCCCGGAGTCACTTCTGGTTTACTACAGCATCGACTCCTCCGCCTTCGACACCACGCACCTGCAGGCCACGTCCAAGTCCGACTCGTTCTATGCCTACATCCCGGCCCAGCCCCCGAGCACGGAGATCGCTTACTTCATCAAGGCTGCCGACAGCTCCGGCCGGGTGGTAACTCATCCTCCAATCGGCGCTCCGGGGGCTCATGTGTTCTGTATCACCGGAGAGAACGTCCCGCCTTTGATCGTCTCTCCCGATTCCTTCGCCTGTGCCACTTACGAGACCCTCAATTACTATCCGGAGATCTACGATCCGGACGATACGGTTCATCAGGTAACCTATCTTGACATTCCGTCATGGTGCTCTGTGCAGGATGACACGCTCTCAGGCGAAGTCCCCGACAGCGCCCTGATCGAAGGGTTCACCGTGATAGCCGAGGATCCCTTCCTTGCCGACACCCAGTCGGTGATCTTGTGCACCTATATATGCGGTGACGCCAACCGGGATGACATAGTTAACGTGGGAGACGTGGTCTATTTGGTGAGTTATCTCTACAAAAATGGAACCGAACCGCTCCCCGCAGAGTCGGGCGACTGCAACCGGGACCAGGACGTCAATGTCGGAGACGTGGTTTACCTGGTAAACTACCTTTACAAGAACGGCTCGCCCCCCTGCGACCTCTGACCCCCTTTGACTGCCAGCCCGAGGAAGTCTTCGTCCCAAAAGAGAATTGTCTTGTCCTGCAGGGCCTGGTCCTGTCATGCTGAGCGCCCGGACGGGCCTCCTCTGCAGGTCCGTAGGGCGTCTGGGCAGCGAAGCATCTCTTATTGCCCGTCATTGCGGGGAATCTGTCTCTCTTCCCTCCCTTGATGGTTCCGCAAGCTCACCACAGGCGGGAGGGAATAAAAGGGAGGGTGAAGTTTTAGTCCTAGGTCGAGCTGCCCGACACATGAATCTGCTCTCCCCCGTCATTGCGAGCGAAGCGTGGCAATCCCCTGATATGGCCAGCCAAGGTAGGTCGGGCTGCGTCCAGACGGACGCCCGTCCGGGCGATCTCGCTCTTGGCCGGAGAGCTGCCTGACACATGAATCTGCTCCCCCCCGTCATTGCGAGCGGGCAGACGCCCCCGTCTGGGAAGCGTGGCAATCCACTGATACGGCCAGCCAAGGTAGGTCGGGCTGCGTCCAGACGGACGCCCGTCCGGGCGATCCCGCTCTTGGCGGGAGAGCTGCCCGACACATGAATCTGCAATTTTGCACTTTGCATTTTGCTTTTTGCATTCAATCGACGTCCCCGACAGGCCAGACTCCGTTTTCTGATTTTAGCTATTGCCTTTTAAGGTCGAATCACATATTTTTCCCCAGCCAAGAAAGGCAAAGCTGATCATCCTTTTCCAAGAAAGGAGGGAAGAGATGATTATTGTTCCGAAGATGCTTTTTCTCACCAAAGGGGTAGGCAAGCACAAGGAACATCTCTCCGCCTTCGAGTTGGCGTTGAGAAACGCGGGGATCGCGAACTTCAACCTGGTGCGGGTCTCCAGCATCTTTCCTCCGGGATGCAAAATGCTCTCCAGAGCCAAGGGATTGAAACATCTGAAAGACGGGCAGGTGGTTTTCACCGTGATGAGCTCCACCTCCACCAACGAGCCCAACCGCTTGGTCTCTGCCTCGGTGGGGATAGCCATCCCCAACGACAAGAGCAGGTACGGCTATTTGGCCGAGCACAAGGCCTTCGGGCAGACCCTCAAGAAGGCCGGAGACTACGCCGAGGACTTGGCCGCCACCATGCTTGCCACCACCTTAGGTATCGATTTCGACGTGGACAGAAGCTGGGACGAGAGAAAAGAGATATGGAAGATCTCCGGCGGGATCGTGCGCACCACCAACGTCACCCAGTCGGCCCAAGGAGATAAATCCGGACTCTGGACTTCGGTGGTGGCCGCCGCCATCTTCGTTCCCGAATAGAAAATCTTAAGAAGAGACTCGCTGATGGCAAAACCAAATCAACTCCCGCTCCGCCCCCGTAATTTTCTCGGACTCCCTGACAAGCTGGCCAATTTCGAAGAATCGGAATTCGTGATTCTTCCGGTTCCCTACGAGCAGAGCACCACCTACCAGGTGGGGACCAAACATGCACCGGATGCCATCATTGCAGCCTCCCAGGAGGTGGAGACTTTCGACGAGGAGTTGAACTTCGAACCCTGCCAGGCCGGCCTCTGCACCCTGGACGATCTCGAAACCACCGAGCATTCCGAACGCATGCTCGAGAGGATTCATCAGATCACTCTCAGCCTGATAGGTACCGGAAAGAAGGTGGTGATGATCGGCGGGGAGCATACCATCAGCATCGGAGCGGTCAAAGCCTTCAAAGAAAAGTATCCCGATCTGAGCGTACTGCAACTGGACGCCCATGCCGACTTGAGAGACACCTACCAGGAGAACAAATACAGCCATGCCTGCGTGATGCGCAGGATCGGCGAGATCTGTCCGTTCGTGGGGGTGGGGATAAGAAACCTCAGCAAAGAAGAGCATGAATTCATCCGGCAGAACAAGACTGACATCTTCTTTGACCGGGATCTGACGAATCTCGACGGATGGTACGAGTCCGTTCTCGAGAGACTCGGCCCAGACGTTTATCTAACCCTGGATCTGGATGCTTTTGATCCCTCCGTCATGCCCTCGGTGGGAACCCCCGAGCCCGGCGGGCTTTCGTGGTACGAGACCATCGATTTTCTGAAGGTGTTGATGAAGAAAAAGAATCTGGTCGGATTCGACGTGGTGGAACTTTGTCCCGTGCCGGGACTGGTTGCACCAGATTTTTTTGCGGCCAGGCTGATCTACAAGATCATATCCTACATGGCGGCAAAAAAAGAGAAATTGCTGGCGGAGCGGATCTAGAACTGAAAGAGCAAAGTTCAAAATGACAATTCAAGAGTCAAAATTACCGTTATACGGTTTGGGTTTAATTTTGCATTTTGCTCTTTAAACTTTAAATTTAGCGCAGCGCATGTATTGGTGGCAGAAATTCTTCGACGAAAACTATGTGAAGGTCTATAAGGAGTTGGAGAAGCGGACCTCCCGGGAGGTGGATTCCATGCTCAGGATGATGAATCTCAAGTCCAGGGCCCGGATTCTCGACCTATGCTGTGGCTACGGCAGACACTCCATAGAACTGGCACGAAAGGGCTTCGCCGTCACCGGATACGACCTGTCCGATTTCTTCCTGAAGAAGGCCAGAAAGGACGCCGCCGCCCTGAGGCTGAAGATAAGGTTTGTCAAGGGCGACATGAGGAAGCTTCCCTTCGAGGAGCGCTTCGATGCCGTGATCAACCTCTTCACCTCCTTCGGGTATTTCGAAAAGGAGAGGGATGATCTCAAGGTGCTCAAAGGGGTGGGCAAGGCTCTGAAGAAGGGCGGGCTCTTTCTGCTGGATCTGATAAACCGGGAACAGCTGATTCGCGGCTTCCAGCGGAGAACCTGGCGTCCGAACGGTGATTTCCTGGTGCTGGAAGACAATTTCCTGGATCTCTTCACCAGCCGATGGGAGAGCACCCGCACCTTAGTCTTCGAAAACGGGGAGAGGGCGCAGCATTCCTTTTCTCTGAGGTTATTCTCCTTCGCCGAGATGCTGAACCTGCTCAAGCGGGCCGGATTCCTCTTGGAGGCGGTTTACGGCGATTTCGATTTCATGGAATACAGCATAGACTCGCCCCGCATGATCCTGGTCTCCCGGAAGGAATAACCTTCTTTCCTCCGATAATCGAAAGCATGGAATCCTATCCGCGGGGCGTGTCGTCACCTGCCCGCTGTTTGAATCTTTCCTCTCAACCTTTCATGAAACGATCGCGACTTAAGCCAAGCCCGCGCGGCCCAATTTTGAGGGATTAAGAGCGTATGCTCTTTTTGCATAAGATGAAAGAAAGACTCTGCAGGAAGTCGTGAGAGAAAGCGTAGGGGCGAATCTTCCCTTCGAATTCCTCAGGGCGGTGACAGTTCGGCTTCGCTCACTGTCCCTGAGCAGCGTCGAAGGGAGCGAAGTCGAACCGCAGATTCGCCCGACCTTGGGTGAAGCTGAAGCTTCACCCCTACAAGGCGCTGAGTGAAACAAAGAATGCCATGGCAACATCCAAGATATTGAAATCAGCCGCTGGTTCCGAAGGATTTCGGACCATCAGGGACACCCTTGTTTCAGGGAAGAAGAGGGTCTCAGTCTCCGGGCTGGCCGGGTCCGGAAAGTCCCTTCTCTTGGCCTATCTGAAAAAGGAACTGAGTTCCCCGCTTCTGGTAATAACTTCCGGAACCGAGGAGAGCTGGAAGATATATGAGGACTTAGTCTCCTTTCTGACGGAGGAACGGGTCCGGCTCTTTCCCACCTGGGAGATTCTCCCCTATGAGTTCAAGGTTCCGCCCGGCGAGATCGTGGGCCGGCGATTGGAGACCCTGTATGATCTGGCAGCAGGAAAGACACCTGTGGTGGTTACCACCATCCGGGCCTGCCTGGAAAAGACCATCCGGCCGGAGGAGTTGAAGGCAAGGAGCATCCGGCTGAAGGTGGGCGAGGCGGCCGAGATCGAGGAGCTATCGGATAAGCTCATCAGTCTGGGCTTCAGGCGATTTCCTCAGGTGGAGGAGATCGGCAACTTCAGCGTAAGGGGAGGAATCCTGGACGTATTTCCGTATTCCTCGCCCGACCCGATAAGAATAGAGTTCTTCGGAGACCAGGTGGAATCGATCCGGACCTTCGGCGTGCTCGATCAGAGGTCGATCCAGAAAACCGAATCGACCCTGATCCTTCCCAAAAGAGAGATATTGATCAGCGACCAGAAGCTGGAGCAGCACATATCCGAGTTGGAACCTGATCAAGCTGACCGGCTGAGAGAGAGGCTCCGCTTCCACGATGAGGTGCCCGGGCTGGAGTGGCTGGCCAGCCTGTTCGGTCTTCCCTCCGCCCGAATCGTGGATTATCTCTCCCCCGAATCCGTCGTATTCACTGACGAGCGCCCGTTGATCGAAGACCATCTCGACCAAATCTACCAGGAGACCGAAAAGCTCTTCGCCGAGGCCAGCGAGAAGGGCCATGCCCTTCCCGATCCTCAGACCCTGCTGGGAAGACCGGAGGCGCTCTCCCAAAAGCTGAGGCGGTTCAGAACGGTTGACCACCTTTTCTTTGCAGAGAAGAAGGGTGCTTTCGATCTGGGGATGACCGAGCCGGAGGTCTTCGGGGGGAACGTGGGGCTGCTCAGAAGCCAGGTAGAGACCTACTTTAAGGAAAAACGGAAGGTCTTCGTCTTCTGTGACAACCTGGGGCAGAAGCAGCGGTTGGTTGAGCTTTTGGAGGATCATGCGGATGCCATAGTCTGGGAGGTGAAAAATCTCTCCGGCGGTTTCAGCTTCCCCCGGATAGGAGTGGTGGTCTTAACCGATCATCAGATCTTCTCCCGCTATTTCTGGCGCCGCCGGAAGAGGAGATTCAACGAGGGAATCGCCCTTTCCTCCTACTCCGCCCTCTCCGTGGGCGACTTCGTGGTTCACATTGATCATGGAATAGGCAGGTATGCAGGGCTGGAGACCCTGGAGATCGACCGGCGGAAAAGGGAATGCCTAAAACTGTTCTATCAGGGGGAGGACAAGCTCTACGTGCCCATCGAGGAGTTCAACCGGGTGCACAGGTTCGTGGGGAAGGAGGGGGCGCCCGTGCTCTCCAAGCTGGGCGGCACCTCATGGGAGAATCTTAAGAAGAGGACCAGAAAAGCCATCCAGGATATGGCCCGGGAGCTGATCCAGCTCTACGCAGAGAGAAAGGCCAGGCCCGGTTTGGCCTTCTCCCAGGATACGGTCTGGCAGAAGGAGTTGGAAGCCTCCTTCATCTACGAGGAGACCCCGGATCAACTGGTGGCCATCGACGCGGTGAAGACCGATATGGAGCAGAACACGCCCGCCGATCGGTTAATCTGCGGCGACGTCGGCTACGGCAAAACCGAGGTGGCGGTCAGGGCGGCCTTCAAGGCCATCATGGACGGAAAGCAGGTGGCGGTCCTGGTCCCCACCACCATCCTGGCCCAGCAGCATCTGGTCACCTTCACCGAGAGGCTGAAGAGCTTCCCGGTCAATGTGGCCATGCTTTCCCGGTTCAAGAGCAAAAAGGAGCAGAAGGAGATCGTAGGGCGAATGAAGGAGGGAGGGGTCGACCTGGTGGTGGGCACCCATCGCCTCATCCAGAAGGACGTGCTTTTCAAGAACCTGGGACTTCTGATCATCGACGAGGAGCAGAGGTTCGGGGTGGCTCACAAGGAGAAGATCAAGAGGCTCAGGCGGCAGATTGACGTCATCACCCTGACCGCCACCCCCATTCCTCGCACCCTTCAGCTGTCGCTCCTCGGTGCCCGCGACATGTCGGTGATCAACACCCCTCCCAAAGACCGGCTGGCCATTCAAACCGAGATCGTGCGATTCGACAAGAAGCTGATCGCCGACGCCGTCCTCCGGGAGGTGGACCGGGGGGGGCAGGTCTACTTCGTTCACAACCGGGTCCAGACCATCGAGGCCATGCATAGATTCTTGACCGATCTGATCCCCCAGATCAGAATCGCGGTGGCTCACGGCCAGATGGAGGAGCGTCTTCTGGAGAAGGTGATGCTGGACTTCCTTCAGCACAGGCACGATCTGCTCTTGGTCACCTCCATCATCGAGTCGGGCATAGACATCCCCAGCGTGAATACCATACTCATCGACCGGGCCGACAGGTTCGGTTTGGCTCAGCTCTACCAGCTGCGGGGTCGGGTGGGAAGATCCAACCAAAGGGCCTACGCCTATCTTCTCATACCCAAGGTCAAGACCCTCACCCGGACGGCGCGCAAGAGGCTCAAGGCCTTGGAGCAGTTCACTCAACTCGGATCCGGATTCCACCTGGCATTGAGGGACCTGGAGATTCGGGGGGCGGGAAATCTCCTGGGCCCCCAGCAGCACGGTTTCATCGAGGAGGTGGGTTTCGATCTGTACTGCAAGCTTCTGGATGAGGCGGTCAAGGAGCTCAAGGGAGAGAGGGTCGAGAAGCTGGCCGAGGTCAAGATGGAATTCGATTTGGACATCTACATCCCGGAATCGTACGTCTCCGACAGCCAGCACCGGGTGGGAATCTACCGGAAACTTTCCGAGGCCCAATCTGTAGAAGAGGTCAAAGAGGTGGAAGCGGAGGTCATCGACCGGTTCGGGGCTTTGCCGCAGGAGGTGGAGGATCTGCTCAATTTCACCTGCGCCAAGATCGCCGCATCCCATCTGGGGATATCCAGAGTCTCTCTGCAGAAGGAGCAGCTTACGCTGGATTTCTCTGAGGATAAGAAGTTGGGCAAAAAGGAGATAGAGAAGATGAGGGCCAATATCGAGTTCCCCATCGAATTCGCCGTCGATAAGGCGGTCAGACTCCTGGTGCGGCTTGAGCCTGGTGAGAGGAAGAATACCCGGACGGTCAAAAATCTCTTGCAAAGGCTATGGAGGTAACTTATATTTGCGTATGTTTTGGAGTGAAAACGCAAAATCGCCGTACTGGCAAATCTAAACGTTCTTTTCCAAACCAAGGAGGAGTCAAGTGAAGAAGACGTGGCCGCTGGTGCTGATTGGAATACTGGCTTTTGCATTGTTGTCGGGATGCGCCACCAAGGAGGAGGGCCAGATCGTGGCCAAGGTGGGGGATCGAGCCATCACCGTGGATCAGATGGAAGCCGAATGGCAGAAGGCCTCTCGTTTGAGGATCAAGGGCGTGTCGGACCTCCAGCGAAAGAAGGAACTGGTGGATCGGATGATCGGGGAGCAGGTGGTGATACTGGAGGCCTACAAGGAGGGCCTGGACAACGCCGTAGAGGCCGACACCAATTTCGCACAACAGAAGGAGAGAATACTTCTCAATCTGCTGTATCAAAAGGAGGTGGTCGATAAGTCCCAGCCCACCGAGTCGGAGATAAAAAAAGAGTACGAGATGATGCAGCAGGAGATCAATGCCTGGCACGTACTGGTGGAGACCGAGGAACAGGCCGAGGAGGTCTATCAGATGCTCAAGGATGGGGCCGATTTCGGCGAGCTGGCCAAGGAGAGGAGCATCGACCCCACCGCCAGAGACAACGCCGGGGATCTGGGATTCTTCCGCTGGGGTAAGATGGTGCCCGAGTTCCAGGAGGTGGCGTTCAAGATGAAGCAGGGGGAAATATCCAGACCGGTGAAGACCACCTTCGGATACCACGTAATCAAGCTCATCGAGCGCCGGGACGTGGAACAGAAGCCCTACGAGGAGGCCAAGATCCAGATCATGCCCAGGCTGAACCAAACCAAAAGGGAGGCCCGGGTGAAAGAGTACTTCGCCCAGTTGAGGAAGAAGGTGGGCTTCAAGATAAACCAGGACGCGCTGGATATGGTGATGGCGAAAAAAGAGGAGGTGCCGCCGGATAGCCTGAGCTTAAGAAGACCCGCCGACGTTCTGGATCTGGAAAGTTTTACGCCCGAAGAGGCGGCCATGACCCTCTTTTCCTATAACAAGGGAGAGGTCACGGTGGAGAAGTTTACCCAGGATTTCAACCAAATCCCCCAACCCTACCGCCCCAATCTCTCCGATCAGGAGAAGATCACGGAGATAGCCTTCCAAAGCCTGGTGCGGGATCTGCTGATGGACGTGGCCGAAAACCAGAATTTGGAGAATAGCAAGGAGTTCAAAAAGGACTGGCAGGGCATGATGGAGACTGAGATGGCCGCCAGAATGAAAAACGAGGTCATCCTCAAGGGAATAGGGATATCGGATGAGGAGCTGAAAAGCTACTACGACCGGCACAAAGACAGATTCACCGTCCAGGCCAAGGTCAAGATAAGAGAGGTCCTGCTCCAAACCGAAGGGGAGGCGCGAGACGTTCTGAAGCAGGCCAGGGGTGGGGCCGACTTCGCCAAGCTGGCCCAGGAGAAAACCATCAGAACCTCCGCCAAGGACGCCGGAGGAGACTTGGGAGAGTTCACCCGCCCCCGCTATCCGGAGCTTTTCGATGCCGCCGTGAAACTACGCAAGAACCAGGTGGACGGGCCCATAAAGATACAGGATCGCCAGCACGGCGAAAGCTATGCCGTGATCAAGCTGCTCAGCAAAACCGAAGAGAGCTTGCAGACCCTCGACGAGGTCAGGGACCGGGTGACCAGGATGGCCCGCCAGGAGAAAGACAACAACATATATAACAACTGGATAGAGAACAACAAGCCCCGTTACAAGATCGAGATATTCGACCAGGTGATAGAATCCACCGTGCAGGAGGAAGCGCCTCCGGAACAGGGTTAATTCATCCTCCTCCCGGCTGCAGAAACAGGGTCTACGGCTCTTCGGTGCGGCTGTGCGAGCGCTGGAGCATCCGGCTGAGACCGATGAAATCAGCCGGTCGGCTGCAATTGCCCGGTGGGAATCTGGCTTTCAAGGAAGCGGTTGGAATGACCGGCCTTCTCACAGAAGGGCACCCAAGAATCGGCCGGTTTTCGCAATGGGCGCCCTCCTGTGAGAGGATAGAAACCAAGGTCGCCGCTTCGATATCTTCGCTCAGCAAGGCGGGACAGATTCAACCCCTCCCGGATGCCCGTTCAGAGCATCAGTCGGACTAAGTCGGCTGAAGACGTAAACCGCCATGAAAGTGCGCGACCTCATTAAGATGATAGAAGAGGAGGGTTGGTATCTGGTTGTGACGAGAGGCAGTCATCGGCAGTTTAAGCATCCGGTGAAATCAGGGCGAGTTACCATCGCCGGAAGCGCCAACGACGATTTGGCACCTGGGACTCTAAACAGTGTTTTGAAACAGGCGAAGCTAAAGGGGGAGGAATAGATGTACCGTTTTCTTGTCGTTATCGAGAAGGCCAACGGCAACTACTCGGCCTACTCGCCGGACCTCCCGGGCTGTGTGGCCACCGGCGGGACCCGTCAGGAGGTGGAAAAGAACATGCACGAAGCGATCGAAATTCACGTTCGTGGCCTTCTGGAGGATGACCTGCCCGTACCCGAGTCGCGCTCCTTCGCGGAGTACATTGTCGTCAAGTGAGTATGTCTCTCGTGTCATCGCCCATGGAAGGTCGCCAGAGCGATTGGGCGCCCATGGTAAACCGGCATTGCCCATCGCTGATGACTGAAAGCTAAGGAGATTCCCGGTGAGAACAGCAGTTCGTACCTTCAAAAGACTGATTCCGGCAGCAAAGGCAGTCTTTCTTGTCGTCTGTCTTTTCCATCTTCTGTCGGATGGCTCCTCTGCCCAGCAGATTCTCGACAGGATCGTGGCCGTCGTAGGGGACGAGATCATCTCTGACTCCGAGCTGGAGCTGCAGTTGACCCTGTACGTCAACCAGATGGGAATAGAGGTAACCAGCGAGGCTCAGAAAAACCAGCTCAAGGCCGAGATGCTGGAACAGATGGTCAACGACAGGGTGCTCCTTCTTGCGGCCCAGAAGGATACCACCATCCAGGTCAGCTCCAAAGAGGTGGAGGAATCGGTCAAAGGACAGTTGGACAGGGTCAAATCGGAGTTCACCGAGGAGGAATTCAAGGCCCAACTCAAAGCCGAGGGCCTGACCGAGAGCGAGCTGAAGAAGAGATATAGGGAACAGACCAGGGAGAAGATGATGACCGACAGGCTGATCGGTTCCAAGCTCTCCAGAGTGTCGGTCTCCACCCGGGAGGTTAAGGATTTCTACCAGATCTACAAGGACAGCATCCCGGATCAGCCCGAGGCGGTCAAGCTGAGCCACATCCTGCTGGAGATAGGAGCTTCTCCCGAGACCCTGGATTCCCTTAAGAGCAAGGCGGAGAGGATACGGGAATCGGCCCAATCAGGTGAGGATTTCGCCCGGCTGGCCTCCGCCCATTCCGACGATCCGAGCGGCGAGCGGGGCGGAGATCTGGGCTTCTTCAAGAAGGGGGACATGATTCCCAAATTCGAGGAGGTCGCTTTTGCCTTGAATCCCGGTGAGATCAGTCAGGTGGTCGAAACCCAATTCGGCTATCACATCATAAAGGTCGAGGAAAAGCGGGACGAAGAGGTGCACGCCAGACATATTCTCCTTCTGGTGACCTCATCACTGAGGGACACCATGCGCACCGAGCAGCTTGCCGACAGCCTGCACCAGCTCCTGATGGAGGGCGCCGACTTCGCGGAGTTGGCCAAGCAATTCTCCTCGGATGAGGAATCCAAGAAGATGGGCGGCGAGTTGGGCTGGTACCCGGTGGAGCAGATGACCCCGGAGATCAAGGAAGGGGTGGCCGACCTGGAGACCGGTCAGATCAGCCAGCCTCTGAAAAGTCCATTCGGCATCCATATTCTCAAGGCGCTGGACAGAAGAGAGGGAAGAAAGCTGACCTTGGAGGACGACTGGGACACGCTCAAGGACATGGTACGGCGCAAGAAAACCAATGAGGTGGTCACCGAATGGGTGGAGAAGCTGCGCCAGGAGATATACGTGGAGATAAGGCTGTAAGTCGTCCACGGTCCACCGTCAACCCCCCCAATCTATGCGTCTGGATGCTTTCCTCTCTGATGTACGATTGATCAAACGACGGACCCAGGCCAAGAAGGCTTGTGAGGCGGGAAAGGTCCAGTTGGATGGAAGGGCGGCCAAGCCGGGAAAAGAGGTAAAAGAGGGGCAGATCATCACCATAAACTTCGCCCACAAAACACTTGAAGTCGAGATATTGGAAATTCCCTTACGCAGCGTGAGAAAGGACCAGGCAGCAAGTTTCTACAAGGTTCTGAGAGAAGAGAACAAGAAACGGGAGTCTCTCTGGTAGATCGGCTTTTTCCTCCTTTCGTGGGCGGTTTTTCTACTGCCGGGCAGTCGTAGTCCGGGTTGCCCGGACTTCCTGCGGGCCTGTAGGGCGAGTCCCGCCCTTCGACACGCTCAGGGTGGTGTCGAAGACCTTGAGTCCCATCGAAAGGAGCGAAGTCGAACCACCGAAGGCGGGAGAGCTGCCCGACACATGAATCTTGTTCCCCCGCGTCATTGCGAGCGGGCAGACGCCCCCGTCTGGGAAGCGCGGCAATCCCCTGATACGACCGGCCGAGGCAGGTCGGGCTGCCCGACAGTCAAAGTTCCCACCTCGTACCCTCCCGCCGCCGTCTGAGGTGTGAATACATTTAGGCATTTGTAGGCGCAGACTTTCCCGCCTCCGGCGGGATGCGCCTCTGGCGCATAGTCTGCGAGATTCCTTCCTATTCAAACCAGCGACTTGCCTTGGCCACCCAGATTTTCCTTGCCTGGGAAAGAGAACTCCATTTAATTGTCCAGTGAGGAAGTTGGGCTGCAATCGTCCGCATTTTAAAAAAGCGGCCTGATCAACCAACCCCATTCGATCGTGAGCCATATCAGATGATACCCTTGAAAGACGATATCCCCTCTTACAGCCCACCGGTGGTGACCGTGGCCTTGATCGGGGCCAACTGCCTGATATACCTGTTTCTCCTATCCACCGGCCGGGGATACGAGATGGCATTGATCAAGTGGGGGGCCATACCCTACGAGATCACTCATGGGGTGGAGCTGACGCCCGACCTTCCGTTTTTCGCACCTCTTTCGCTATTCTCCTCTATGTTTTTGCACGGGGGCTTTTTCCATCTGGCCGGCAACATGCTCTATCTCTGGATCTTCGGCGACAACGTGGAAGACCAGCTCGGACACGTTAAGTTTTTCGTATTTTACATTCTGTGCGGGCTGACCGCCAGCCTGTTGCACATCATTACCACGCCCAATTCTCAGGTACCCATGGTGGGAGCATCTGGCGCCATCGCCGGCGTTCTGGGAGCTTACATGATCAGGTTTCCCCGGGCCAGAATCCTGACCTTGATCTTCTTTGGCTTTTTCATACGCGTAGTAGCCATACCGGCTCTATTCGTTTTAGGATTCTGGTTCATACTGCAACTGCTCTACGCCCTTCCCTCTATTGGTTCAACCGGAGGAGGCGTAGCTTGGTTTGCCCACGTGGGTGGGTTTTTGGCCGGGATTGTTTTGTTTAAGCTTTTTTCGGTCTTCGTAAGGAAAAGAGACTATTACTATGAGTGAAAGACCTTCATCCGAAAAGGTCAAGGCGCGCTGTGAAGTCTGCGGCAAGCGGTTCAAAAAGGGCGCAACCCGATACCGGGTCAGCTTGGAGATCGTCTCGGATTTCGACGGACACATCGAAGATTTCTCCAATAAGCCGGATGATCATCTGCAGAAGAAAATCGGAGAGATGCTGAAACAGACCGAAAAGATGTCGGAGCAGGAATTGGAGGAGGAGATATATCTCAAGCGGAACTGGCGCGTGTGCGTCAACTGCCGGGCAAAATTCCTGAGGTTGCTTGAGCAGTTGTAGGGGCAATTCATGAATTGCCCCCACAGGTTCACCCGTGAGACTCGTGAAGTCGTCGGGAGGGCAGTAGGTCGGGCGGTCGATGGTGTGGTGCCACCTCTGTTGGTAACGGACGCCCCGTCCGTTACCTTTGCAGCTTGGTTTTTCGTCACGGACGAGGGCGTCCGTGACGGACGAAGAGATTACTGGAGCAGTTGTAGGAGCAACTCTTGTGGAACATCCCGCCGAAGGCGGGTGAGCCACCCGACAAACAAATAGTCGTCGGGCAGTTCCCCTACGGGATACAGCCCGACCTACAAGAGCATGAACTACAGACGCTATTATATCCCGAATTCAACGGTGTTCATTGTTGGGGTTACCAGAAATCGGATTCCCCGCTTCTCGCATCAAGAAAACGTTGAACTGTTCAAGGAAATGTTCGATGCAACGAGCGACAAATACCGGTTTGAGCTGTCGGCTTCCGTCATCTTGCCCGATCATTTCCATCTTCTTCTGAAACCAGTGGGATGCAACTTTTCCGAAATCATGCTTTCATTCAAGAAGAGATTCACAGACAACTTCAAGAAGAGAAACGGGATCTCAGCGAACTTCAGCTTTTGGCAAGGGAGGTTCTGGGATCACGTGATTCGGAATGAAGGCGATTTCAAGAGTCATCTTGATTACATTCATTACAACCCGGTAAAACATGGTTGCGTTTCCAAGCCTGAAGACTGGCATAATTCGAGTTACTTAGCATGGGTAGAAAGAGGTGCGTACTCAATAGGATGGGGGCATACAAGAATCGAGGAACTGGAAAAACTGAGCTTCGAGTAGGTCGGGTTGCGAGCCGCAGGCGAGCTACCCGACAAAACTAAAAAAGCTGTCTGAGTACACAAAACCCGGTGTTTTCAGTAGGTCGGGTTGCGATTCCGCCTTTAGGCGGGAGAGCTACCCGACAAAACAAAGGAGAGATGCCCTCTCCCCTGGGGGAGAGGGCCAGGGTGAGGGGGACAAGTAGACAAAACCCGTGTCGGGCACCCTACGGGAGCCCCACCTACCAAGACTAAGATTGCGACATGATACACGCCGATTTCGTTCATCTGCACGTTCATACCCAATACAGCCTGCTGGATGGCGCCAACAAGCTGGACGAGCTGGTTGCCCAGGCGCAGAAGTTCAAGATGCCCGCGTTGGCCATCACCGATCACGGCAACATGTTCGGGGGGGTGGAGTTTTACCGGAAGTGCATGGCGGCCGGAATAAAGCCCATAATCGGCTGCGAGATGTACGTGGCGCCGCAGGACAGAAGAAAGAAGGAGCCGGTCAAGGGGCTTCCGGATGCGGGTTATCATCTGATCCTTTTGGTGAAAAACCAGGCCGGATACAAGAATCTGATGAAGCTCTCCAGCATCGGATATCTGGAGGGATTCTATCACAAACCGCGCATCGACAAGGAGGCGCTCAGCCAGCACAGTGCAGGTCTCCTGGCCCTGTCCAGTTGTCTTCACGGGGAGGTCCCCACCCTTCTTCTGCAAGGGAAACACAAGAAGGCCAGAGAGGTGGTCGAGGAGTACAAAACCATGCTCGGCGATCGAGACTTCTTCCTGGAGATACAGAATCACCAGATAGAGGAGGAGCAAAAGGTGATTCCTCTTCTGGTGAAGCTGGCCGAGGAGGCCAAGGTCGGGCTGGTGGCCTCCAACGACTGCCATTATCTGAAGAAAGAACATTCCGCGGCTCACGATGCCCTGCTTTGCATCCAAACCGGGAAGAAGGTGACGGACACCGACAGGATGAGGTTCGCCAACGACCAGATGTATTTCAAATCCCCGCAGGAGATGAAGAGCCTCTTCGCCGAATACCCTTCGGCTCTGGAGAACACCCTGCGCATCGCCGAATCGTGCAACCTGGATTTGGAGTTCGGCAAGACCCATCTTCCCAAACTGCCGCCCGCTCCCGGCTTTGACGACTTAGACTCCAATCTGGAGTTTCTATCCCGGACCGGTCTGGCCCAGAGATACTCCAGGGTCACTCCCGGCCTGGAGGATAGGCTGGCATATGAACTCAAGGTGATAAAACAGATGGGGTTTGCCGGATACTTCCTGATCGTCAAGGATTTCATCGACTACGCCAGGAAGGAAGATATACGGGTGGGGCCGGGAAGGGGTTCGGTGGGGGGCAGCTTGGTGGCCTATTGTCTGGGGATCACCAATCTGGACCCCATAAAATACGGGCTTCTGTTCGAGAGATTCCTCAACCCGGAGAGGATCTCGCTCCCGGACATCGACATCGACTTCTCCGATCGGGGAAGAGACAAGATAATCCACTACGTCATCGGCAAGTACGGCGAGAAGAACGTCGCCCAGATCATCACCTTCGGAACCATGGCCGCCCGGGCGGTGATCCGGGATGTGGGAAGGGTTCTCGACATCTCCTACGCCGAGGTGGACCGGCTCGCCAAGATGATCCCCTGGGAGCCCGACATGACCTTAAAGAAGGCCTTGGAGCAGCGGCCCGAGCTGAGCGCCATAGTCAAGGGCGATCCAAGAATAGAAAGGCTGATGTCTTACTCCCAGGTGCTGGAGGGCCTGTGCAGGCACGCCTCCACTCACGCCGCCGGCGTGGTGATCGCCCCCCGGGAACTGACCGAATTCGTCCCTCTTTACAAGGCCGGCAAGGGGGAGATAACCACCCAGTACGACATGAAGGGGATCGAGGATATCGGTCTGCTGAAGATGGATTTCTTAGGTCTGCGGACCCTGAGCGTGATCGACGACACTCTGGAGACCTTAAGAGAGGATGGCGGCGGCCTCCTGGAGATCAACTCCCTCCCGCTTGACGATAAGGAGACCTTTCAGCTCTTCTCCAAGGGAGAAACCGTGGGCATATTTCAGTTCGAAAGCTCCGGAATGAGGGAGTATCTCTGTAAGCTGAAGCCCGAAAGCTTGGATGAGCTGACCGCCATGAACGCTTTGTACCGTCCCGGTCCGCTGGACAGTCATATGACCGATGAATATATCGACAGAAAGAGGGGTTTGAAGAAAATCGTGTATGAGCATCCTCTGCTGGAACCGATTCTGAAGGAGACTTACGGTGTGATCGTCTACCAGGAGCAGGTGTTGAAAATCGCCAGCGAGTTAGCCGGCTACAGCCTGGGCAAGGCCGACATTCTGCGCAAGGCCATGGGAAAGAAAAAGGCCGACCTGATGGATCAACAGCGGGAGGAGTTCAACAAGGGAGCCAGGGCCAAGGGGATCAAAGAGCAGGTGATAAATAAGATCTTCGATCTGATGGCCACCTTCGGCAGATACGGTTTCAACAAGTCCCATTCGGCCGGATACGCATATCTGGCTTATCAAACCGCCTATCTCAAGGCCCACCATCCGGTGCAGTTCATGGCCGCCAGCATGACCTCGGAGATGGGCAACACCGACCGGGTGGTGACCCTGAAGGAGGAATGCAAGAGAATGGGAATCGAGGTCCTGCCGCCGGACGTCAACCAGAGCGTGGGGAAGTTCAAGGTGGTGGGAAAGCAGATAAGGTTCGGGCTGGAAGCCGTGAAGAACGTGGGACACAACGCCATCGAAGCCATCGTGGAGGCCCGGGAGAGGGCCGGAAAGTTCGACAGTATCTTCGGGTTCTGCACCGAGGTGGACATGAGCGCGGTCAACCGGCGGGTGATAGAAAGCTTAATCCAGGCCGGGGCGTTCGACTCCGTCTCCGAAGGCAGGTCGCAGTTGATGGCATCCGTGGATGTGGCCATAAGCTACGGGCAGAACCTGCAGGAGGAGAAAAAGCGGGGGCAGACCTCCTTATTTGATCTTGCCGGCGAGACGAAAACAGCCTCTGTACCCAGGGTGCCGGAGGTCCCGGAATGGCCCATCAGCGAGATTCTCTCCAAGGAAAAGGAGATGCTCGGGTTCTACGCCTCCGGGCATCCGCTCACCAAATACGAGGACGAGCTGAACACCTTCGTCACCAGGACCACCAAGACCATCGAGGAGGCCAAGGACGGGGAAGAGCTCTATATCGGAGGGGTTATAACGCACGTGAAGACCAGCATCGACCGCAAGAAAAAGCAGATGGCCTTCATAACCCTGGAGGATTTCACCGGCACCGTGGAGGTGGTCATCTTCTCCGATTGCTACGAGCAAAATCGCCGGGTGATAAGAGCAGACTCCATGGTCTTGGTCAGGGGAAGAGCTTCCACCAAGGAGGGAGAGAAGCCCAAGGTGGTGGCCTCGGATATAATGGGCTTGAGCAAGGTATATCACAAGATGCGTCCCCCCATGCATGTTCTTCTCTTATCCTCGGGAACCAGCCAGGATATCATCACCGAGTTGAAGGGAGTTTTGTCCGACCATCCCGGAAAATCCCCTGTGATCCTGCACGTCCGAACCGAGGAAGAAGAATTGAAGATGAGGCTGAAGAATACCGAGGTGGAGGTCTCCAAAGACCTTCTGGCCAAATTGAAGTGCCTCTGCGGAGACAAGAACGTCTACGTGAACCGCATTTAGGGGAAAGAACAAAACCGTCATTGCGAGGCGGAGCCGAAGCAATCCCCAAGTAGAGACTGCCTCACCGTCCGGTTTTGGAAGTCCAAGCGCGAACCCATTCCGAGCGCAAGAATGAACGTGAACGTCATTGCGAGGCGGAGCCGAAGCAATCCCATTGTTGGTAACGGACACCCTGTCCGTTACCACAAAGCGTCACGGACGAGGGCGTCCGTGACGAACCGGGAAGGTGTCTTCGGGAGTACGAAAGCTTGTTGCAACGAAGTGTTCTGACGGACAGCCGTCTGGGTGGAAATCCCGCCCTGCGGGGCCTTCGCGGTTTCTGGAGTCTAGGCCCGGACCGATTCTAAGCGCAACAACAAAGGTGGACGTCATTGCGAGGCGGAGCCGAAGCAATCCCAAAGTTGAGATTGCTTCGTCCCCTACGCCCATACGGGCGGTCGTCTGACCGGGTCCTCGCAATGACAAGCCGGTTTTCCTCTCCCCTGAGAAAGGGCCCTTCCGGCTGGATCGGGGTACCCTTACCCCGATCCTCTCTCCAGAGACCCGTAGGGACACCCTTTCCTTCGACTTTGCTCCCTTCGACTTCGCTCAGGGAGGGTGAGCAAGGTCGAACCCTCAGGACGGTGAGCCTGTCCCTCGACCTTGCTCGGGACAGTGAGCCTGTCGAACTGTCGAACCGCATGGCTGTCCGTTCTCATGCCCGGGCAGGGATCCCGCCAGGGCGGGATTTCGCAGGCTCAACAAGCCCTGTCCCAACGTCTATAGCCAATCTCGGGCGCGTTTCCCGACGCCTGTTTTCCCTTGACTAATCAGGAATTTGTGTTAGGTTGTAGAGGTGGAAAAAGGGCTGCGACAGGGCAACGTTCAAACCCCGTCCCAGCCCACAGGATAGAAGTGCAAATTCTGACCGAAGGAGTCACCCATGAAAAACGTTAGGATCTTCGCGTGCGCCTTTCTTTTTCTAGCTCTTGTCTTCGTTCTTTTTGGCTCTGCTATTCCCAAGGACAAGATCGACGAGGAGATAGAGGCCATCCAGAAGAAGATCGATGAGAAGGGATACAACTGGACCGCGGGCAGAACCTCGGTCATGGAGCTTTCCGAGGCGGAAAGGCAGAATCTCCGCGGTTTGGTGAAACCGGAATGGTATGACGACTGGTTCAAGGGCGCCGACAAGCTGGTCGCTGCAGAGGGGGCATATTTTCCTCCGGTCTTCGACTGGCGCGACTCGGCCGGTGTCACCCCTGCCAGGAATCAGAAGAACTGCGGCAGCTGCTGGGCCTTTGGCGCCCTGGCGGCCTTGGAGGCCATGGCCAAGATTTACATGGGTACCGAACTGGATCTCTCCGAACAGCAGATACTCTCCTGTAAGTCTCACGGGTGGGGCTGCAACGGCGGCTGGATGGGCACCGCCTACGAGCTGTTCCAGGAGTATGGCTCGATCAGCGAGCAGGACATGCCCTACCGCGCCAACGACACCGAACCTTGCATACAGGAGTCGTGCGAGGTTCTGGCGAAGGTGACCGGCTGGACTCCGGTCGCCTACGACGTGGACGCCATCAAAACCGCCCTTCTCACCGGACCGGTATGCGGCACCCTGACCGCCTACGACGATTTCAGTTCCTACACCGGAGGCTGCTACGAGCACGAGGATACCGAGCCGCTCAATCACGCCGTCCTGATCGTGGGCTGGGACGACACCATGTGCGACGGCGAGGGGGCCTGGATCTGCAAGAATAGCTGGGGCCAAAGCTGGGGCATAAACGGTTTCTTTTACATAAAGTATTATAGCTGTGGCATCGGCTACGCCTCCGACCTGATAGACTACATCCCGCCCGGACCGTACGTCACGCTTGAGGAGCTGGTGGTTGACGACGCAGCAGGAGGCGACGGAGACGGCAGGGCCGAACCGGATGAGACGGTCGACCTGTATCTGACCTTCTCCAACATCTGGGTGCCGCTGATCGGCGCCACACTGACCGCAGTGCCGGATACGGACGGCTTGGTTCTGATGACCGATCAGGTCTTTCTGGGTGACGTTCTGGCTCCCGATACCGTGGTCAACTTCACCACTCCGATTCAATTTCAGGTTCCATCCGATTTCCCCTCCACCAGGGTAAACTTCACCTTTGAGATCACCGGAAACAGCGGTGAATACGGCAAGAGTTGGACCGAGGAGGTCTGGATAGGCCGCTCCACCGTCCTTTTGGTCGACGACGACGACGGGGGAACCGTGGAGAGCTATTATTGCGACGCCGTGGATGCGGTAGGTCCTCTCTACGATATCTGGGACAAGAGCGTCCCGCCGGATAAATCCTACACCTTCTCCGATTACGATGTGGTTATCTGGTTCACCGGAGATCACAGGGAGTCGGTCTTCTCGGATGACGACATTCTGACCTTGACCGACTACCTGGATAACGGCGGCAGGCTCTTCCTGTCCAGCCAGGATGCAGCCCAGACATTGTCCGGCTCGCCCAATCCGCAGCACAATCTGTTTCTGCAGGACTACCTGCATGCGGGCTATACAGGAAACTGCAGCCGGCTTCTGATCGCCCAGGGGCCGGGAGACGTGATAGGAGATGATCTGTGGGTCTGGCCGGGAAGCACTCCCGGGGCCAACAACCAGGATTCCAAGGACGCTTTATCGCCCGATCCCGAGGCGGACGCCATTCTGTTCTATGCCAACGCCGGATTCACCCCCACCGACTCGGTGGCCGCCATAAAGTTTAAGGGCGATTATAAATTGGTCTTCTTCGGATTCGGCTTCGAGGCCATAAACTCAAGCGGCATATTCATGCACTACCACTACGTCACCAAGCCGGAGGTGGTCATGCAGAGGGTCTTGGACTGGCTGAACACGCCCTGGATCTACGCTTACGGAGATGCCAACTACGATCAGACCGTAGACATAGGAGACGTGGTCTATCTGACAAACTACCTCTACAAAAACGGATTACCTCCCGTGCCGCCGGCCGCAGGAGACGCCAACGGCGACTGCACGGTCGACGTGGGAGACGTGGTCTACCTGGTAAACTATCTGTTCAAGGGAGGCTCGCCTCCAGTGGAGGGCTGCGCATAAGACTGTAGGTCGGGCTCCCGTCCGTACGGACGCCCCCAGACAGGCCCGTATGGGCGTCTGGGCGCAGGGTGCCCGACAAAGCTCCGATCAATCGAAAGATATTCACATATTGAAGGCAAGTTGAGGAAGGCCGGTGCCTTCCTCGACTTTTATCGAACACAGATTTTCCGAGGCCGCCGGGATCACATCCCGGCCCTTCTGTTCTTCCCCCTTTTCCAAAGGGGGACCGAGGGGGATTTGCTACAGTCAGCCAACTCCCGCGGCGGCCGGGATAGGGTCCCGAACCCCTCCCAGTCTCTTTTGCTGAAGGCCACACGCTGGTGACAACAATCCCAGGAAAATTGCCGCGACCTTCAGGTCGCGGAACCGACTGCAATTCTCCTTCATGTCGGGCTTCAGCCCGTCATATGCAGAGACTAAAACCCCAACATTCTCTTCTTATTCCAATCCACGAGCCAAAGCTCGCGCCAAAAATCCCCAACACATTGCCGCGACCTTCAGGTCGTGGAATCCAACCGCACCACCAATCCGATTGGGCTTTAGCCCACCCTTTCCGCAGCGACACCAAATAGCCAAAACCCAACTTCAGTCAGGTCTTGGTTCGAACCCTACAGCTCTTCCCGGTTTCCTTCCGCTAGCACCGGGATAGAAGACCCCTCCGCTCCCAAAGCCAAATGCCCGGCCCCAGAGGAACGTCATATTGAGCACAGAGGATGCGAGAGGCTTAAGCTTAGCCTTGTTCAGCCTATGAAGCTTCTACAGAAGCACGAAGTCAATCTATTAACCATAGCCCTGAACAGTTTTGCCCTATTCTTCGGGTTCACCGTCTGGCGGGTGATCTTCAACAACTTCGCCAAGGAGGTTCTGGACATCACCCCCACCCAGATAGGCCTGATCCAGTCGGCCCGGGAGATTCCGGGACTGTTGGGATTCACGGTGGCGGCTTTGGCTCTTTACATAGCCGAGGTCAGGATCGCCGCCCTGAGCATCGTGCTCACCGGGGCAGGGTTGATACTGGTGGGACATTCGAACTCCGTTTTCATGCTGGGCGTGGGCACGGTGGTGATGAGCGTGGGGTTTCACGGCTTCGTCTCCTCCAACCAGGCCCTGTTGCTTCACTTTATCAAGACCAAGGAATCGGGAAAGGCGCAGGGGAAGATAGCCAGCGTCGAATCCATGGCCGGGGTGGTCGCCACCCTCTGCGTTCTGATCACCACCCTCTTCGTCGGCTACCGCGAGACCCTCACCGCATTCGGGATCATCGTCATCCTGGTTGGAACCTACTTCACCTTTGTGCTCAAATCCAACCGGGGCAAGGAGGAGGAGAGAAAGGTAACCTTGAAGAGGAAGTATTCTCTGTATTACTTCCTGAGTTTCCTAAGAGGCTGCCGCCGCCACATCTTCACCACCTTTGCCATATTCCTTCTGGTGGCCAACCACCAGATATCGATCTCCGCGGTGGCGCTTCTCTTCTTCGTCTCCAACGTGGTGAACATCTACACCTACCGCCGGATCGGAATCCTGGTGGAGAAGTGGGGGGAGCGTATCGTCCTGGTGGGAAGTTCTTTCTTCCTGGTCTTCATCTTCTCCGGCTACGCCTATATCTCTTGGCTCCCGCTTCTGGCCGTCCTATATGTCTTGGACAATATCCTTTTCGGATCGTCGATTGCACTTCATTCTTATATCAGGAAGATCTCCGACAAGGCCGATCTGACCAGCTGCATATCCTTCAGCGTCACGGTGAATCACATCTCGGCCGTGATCCTGCCCGTATTGGGCGGCGTGATATGGGAGCTTTTCGGGTTCAGGGCCACCTTTCTTTTCGGGGCGGCCATCGTCTTCATCGATATGCTCTTTTCGCTCAGGGTAAAAATCGGGCAGTCACCCCGCAGTAAACAGTTGAAAGAAATGCATCCGGCGTTGGGCGGGATGCATTCTGAAGAATCACACTGATTATGGAGCTTTCGGCCGCGCCTCTGATCTTACCCGATTCCAGGCCAGTCTCCTTCACGCCTCGGCTTTCACAGCCGGCTCGGCCTGAGCCTCCTCTTCGGGCTTCTCCGCGAAGGCCGGGAACTTGATGACGAAAAGTGTGTAGGTTCCCTCGTCGCTGTACACCTCGATGCTGCCCCCATGCTCCTTGACCATCTCACCAACCCACAATAAACTCAGGCCCAGCCCGTCTGTCTTGGTGGTGAAGCGCTCTCGGAACGCCTTGGAGAGATCGGAGGCTCGTATGCCGGTTCCGTTATCCGAGATCTGAACCTGTATCTCCCGCCCCTCGTTGATCCCGCTCACCTCTATGGTAATGGTCTTGACCCGATCCGGGGCCTGCTTCAGAGCATGAGCCGCGTTTTCCAGAATGACATGTAGCATCTGCCGCAGACTGAGCTTGTCTCCGGCAACCTTCGGGGCGGTGTCATGAAAATGGGTGGCGAAGATGATGTCCCGAAAAGTCTCCTGCGATTTCAGCAGAAGCAGCTCCTGCTGGATAAGGTTCACCAGATCCAGCGGCCTTTTTTCGGCCGGAGGCGCCGGCGGAGAGGTCAGGCCCGAGATCAGGTCCCGCATATTCTGCAGGGCGCCCTTGATGGTGCTCATGGTCCGGGCCGACTTGCCCACATTGACCTCGTCCAGTTCCAGCGGCAGGGTCTCGGCCGCCATAGAGAGACTCTTAACGTCCGCGGCCATCACATCGGCTATCTGCCCGGCCATTGTCCGCCTCCAGGCTGATCTCTCCTGCATCCTCTCTTCCAGCTCCCCGCTTCTCCTTTCGGTCACGTTCCGGATCAGGTAAAGCCTCCCCCCACCTGTCCCCTCTTGATCAGAGGTTTGGGCGATGTCCACGACCGAGAGGAACTGCTCGCCGTTCTTCTTCCGGGCTGAAAGCTCTCCTTCCCAAACACCCTCATCTTTCAGTCTCTCCTGAATCTCCCGGGCAAAAGAGGACCAGGAGCTGTTGATCCAGAGCATCTCGAGGGATTTGCCCATCACCTCCTGGCTGCTGTAACCGAATTCCTCTTCTGCGGCCTTATTGAAGAAACATATGGAATTGTCGACTCCGGCAAAGATCAGCGGATGGGGGAAACTTGAAAGCAGCTTTTCTTCAAATCCCTTCTTCTCCTCTGCTGGTGCCTGGGATTCTCCCGACCATTCCCGGCCTTCTTTCTTCTCCGCCTTCTGTCGCAGCGCGCTGCATTCCTGCTGAAGCTGATCGTTCCTTTCCTTGAGCTCGTCGATCTGCCGGAGATCCGATTGCTTTATCCGCGAGCTCAAGACCTTCACGATCTGGTAGGCGATCAAGGGGTGGCTGTTTAAGATGGTCAGGAAATTCGATCTGGTGAGTTCGAATACCCTGGTCGATTTGGTGGCCTGAGCAGTGGAGGGACGGGGGGATTCGTCAAGGAAGCCCGATTCCCCGAAGATGTCTCCTTCTCTCCTCAGCACCCTGCTGGTCTCCTCCTCCTTCTCCTTTGCCGCCCAACTGATCTTTATGGCCCCTTGCTTGATCACGAACAGGGTATCTCCCAAGTTCCCTTCCGTGTAAAGGACCTCGTCGGCAGAAAAGGTCTTCTCTTTGAAGAGACCGCATATCTTCTTCAGGCTGGCGGATTCGAAGGTCGAAAAGATGGGCGTCTTGCGCAACAGCTTGACTATCTCGGCAGACATGGTTCCCCCTTGTGATTTGGCGAGCTTGTCCCCTTCTCTTGTATCGTCAGCCGTCGGGCGGGCTGTAAGTTTTTTCTGCCTCACGGGTCATGCCGTTGACCAAATTCTCCAGCACCGGCGGCGGATAGCAGACTTTCCTCTCCTTTTTGGGGAGAGCGCATAGTCCGTAGGTCGGGCTGTCCGAAGGACTGCCCGACAATCCCACTCCCGGTTCCGGGCGTTTCCGGCGTTTCCGCCCCAGGTTTCACCCGTTTGTTCGGATGTTGTGTTTCAACAGGTTACAATCTGCGATACCGGGAAACAGGAGATTGTCGGGTAGCTCTCCCGCCAAGGGCGGGATCGCAACCCGACCTACAACTCTGGTTCGGGGTGAAGGCACCGCTAACCAACGAGCAAGCTTCAATATCAATTGGATGGCTCATGTCCAACTTCCTCTTGCCATACTCTGGAAAGCGTTCGATTGTCTGCGCTGCCCGCCAAGCCACCTGAAGGGGAGCGCAGAATAAGATATGCCCTCCATATACACTCGGATCATCTTCTTCACCACCGAAGTTGTGGCGTTTTTGCTTTTTGGGGAGAGAAAAGATAGGAGGCCCGGAAACCCGATTACCGGAGGCGACTATCTCACAGCAGAGCTGTGAGCCGCCCGCGAGCCGGCACCCAGCGAGGGAGGGGGGAGCCGGCCCTGAGATTTATCCGGGAGCGCATTCCAGCCCAAGAACTGTGAGATTGTCAATTCTTTCGTACGCATCCCTGATTCTCTGAAGGTGTGCTTGCCAACTTTCGGCACCGTCTGCCCTTTTTATTGTGTCAAATACCAAAAGTATGCCGAAATGGGCGGCGTAACCCTTCATATATCGGACCAAATTCTTGTAGGACGGCTGCATTGGGAGGTTCCTTTTCCGATTCAGATCGGGATTTTTGCTCAGCTTGACCTCAATAAGAATAGGTCCTATGAATCCATAAAAGATGAGAAAATCGGTGCGTTTGCCATCAAGAAGTTGAGGCTCCCTTAAGATATCTGCCTTGGTGAACCCCCTGGCCGAGAGTGCATAGGCAAGTTGAGATTTTGCAGTCTTTTGTATTAAAGCCTCATCATGTCGTCTTCCCGAGACCTTAATCTCGGAAGGGTGGAAAAGGCGATAGGCTCCTTCGTCCTCAACCCAGTGTTTTACATCCTTTTCAATGACGTCTTTGATCTCTTCGTAGAGGTCACAAGCTGAGGCGACGGGAATATAGCGTTGATCTTTCAGGAGATTGCATTTTTGAATACATTCAGCAATGCTGGTAGGCTTACCTATGAAACTTATGTAGGAACGCTTCAATCTCTTTAGCCGGTACCGGAACCAGTTGATGCCTTCCACCGAGGAATGCTTTTCCACAAAGGATTCGAGATTTTTCAAGGGTTCATACGATTTTCCCTCTTTCCGATTATCAAAATAAGCGCAGACAATATCCCACAGGTACTGAACATAATTCCAGTGTCCATCCTTGCTGAGCATTTTGAATGACTTAGCTAACACTAGAAGGAATTGATTCTCATGTTCCTGATGCTTTAACTTCATCAGGGGGGAAGCGAAATCCTTGTCTCGAAGTTCGTGTTCCATTTCACCTATAGCATGTGGGCTGCGCGGCTTTTCAAAAGGAAGGGCACGTTTCACTATTTCCTCAAAACGCCAGTTTATAGCTACCTTGTTCTGGTGGTTTAGTATTAGGAGCTCATTAGCCTTTTCCGCCAGCTTAAACTCTCCATCCTTGATTGCTTTGTACTCTTCAAACACGCTTTTAAGAAATACCGGCTCCGGGTTGAGGAATTCTGAAGTTGTCAGGGCCTGAGTGCGTTCGTGGATCGAAAACTCGTTGAGGCCAACAAACTCTCTAAGTATCGGGACAGCTTCTTTGAGCATGTATCTTCGACTGGCTCTAATGAGACTATCGGGCCTAAAGCGCCACAAGTCAGATGTTCGCTTTCTGTAAATGGAAAGCAAAATCTTGATTTCACTTGAGTTGATATTCGGGACTAGCGAAAAAACACCATCGAGCTCTTCATCATCAAAGGCATAAGGAATATAACCAATGATCTTGCTCCGGTATGTTGTTACATCAATGTCTAAGTCCCTAGCGACTTTGATACAATCGCCGAAAGTACTGATCCACGGGTGGATTTCATAGCTTGTGTGTCCAGCACTCCTTGATATGATCCTAAGTGGTTGGGCGCCAGGATCGAATTTGTCGAAGATGGACCCTTGGACGAGACTCTTCATCCTCTCCTTATGCTTGGCTTGTAGCCGAGGCTTGAGTTCATTCTTGTTGTTCAAATAGAAGGTGAACACGTCACTATCATACTTACCTTTTTCAGGTTCGAGTTTGAATTGAAACATACGGTACGCGCGTTGCGACGCGGACACTTCATCCCGGGGTTTAACCCAGCGTTCTTCTGCTTCGGCATACTCATCGTTGAGATGTTTTCTTCCCTCTTCGTAAATCTTCTCGGCATCTGGTCGATCTGAGAGCTTCACGCGCTGAAGCGTGCGGAGGGCTGCCTGTCTACCATGATCGAATTGAGACAACTCTTCGATAAACCGCTTCACCTGTTCCTCTTCCAGAAGAGCCGAGAACAGGGATTCAAAAATGATTGGATGCTTCTTTAGATTGTCGTCTCGTCTAATCTGTGAGATCAAAGTGAAGAGGTAACTTCTGTTTTTGCTTTTGAGAAGCAGGGCGACCCTTTTGACGAATTCGGAATGCTCCGCCTCATAGGTATACTTTGATGCGAAGGCTTTCTGTATCAGTGTCGCCAATTCACTCTCAATATCACCGTCCCAAACTGACCTCATGTTTTCAATGAGTTGGCCGTCTTTGTCTTTGTGAATACTTTCTCGTTCCAGAAACCTATGCAGAAAAACCGGATCGTAGATAAAAGCATCCAGCAATTGTTTGACACTCTCGCGCTGAGTAACGCCATAAAGCCCGTACCGGGCATAGATGGATTCCTGCTTGGTTCCTTCTATAAAACACTTTATTGACAAATCGTGGTTGGGGTTCACTTCCCTACAAAAGCTCAGAAAGGCATCTCTTATGAGCTTGTCAGGATTTCGCCAAACGCTTTGGACTTTTTCGATAATAGTATCATCTTTGAGTTTGCCCAGTGCAAACAAGGCATTTCTCTGGAGGACTCCATTTTCGTTTTTGTCTTCTGCAAACTCAATAAGCTTCTGTTTCCACCAAGCTCTTTCCCTGCTGTGGACAACGCCTCGTTCAAATAGAAACCCAAGAACTTGAGCAACGTTTCCTAAGCAGATAAATCGCTTGGTTTGATTGGTTTTGTGGCGCCTCTGATCGGCATAATACTTTAATAGAGTGTGTAGCGATTCATCAAAGTAGTAGGATAGATTCCGGGTAATATCCCAGTCGATCCAATGTTGGGCACGCTGATAGTGTTCAAACACCTGTTCGAATATCGCTTTTCGCTCCTCCGTGGTCAGGCGGTGGGTATCCACCTTGGTGAGAAAACGGTGACATTCTTCATCCTCACTGATTATGTCTCCGCGATTTTGGCCAAAATCCAGGAGGGGTTTAAGAATGGAAATATCCAGGTCAACAACAAAGCTCAGCGTATTGAACCAACTTGGATGAATTTCGCGGACTTCTGGATCAACCGTAAGCTCAAAGATCGTGCGGTTATTCCTTCTTAGCCTCAGGATTTCTTTCGCAGCAAGGTATTCCTGGAATTCTGTGTTATCAAACTCAATAGTGTCGATATTATCCTTCAAAATGGTTTTGTCGTAAAAGGTCTCGAGTGGAACTTGCTGAAGCAGGCTCAATTTGAGATCTGATTTCAGATCATCAAAAAAACTCATGAGCTCATCTTTGGTCAGCAGATTTGTTTGGTAGATTTCCATGATCAATGCAAGCTTCTCTAATACTCTTTTTATGAGGTCACGCTTTTGCGTGTCGAGGTTCTTGTCCTCAATTTCAAGCTTCTTATAAATGAAAAACTCAAAAAGCTGGGTTTTGGTAATCTCTCCGATACTCTTATTCTCTTTACCTTGGATATAGCTAACCAGTAATTCAAGGTACCGGGGGGTTTGAATCACAAGATCGCGACCTCGAAAAGAGAGAATGCTCATCATCCTTTGTATATCTTCTTGCGGGATCAAATTGGTCTTGAGGTACGTGTGAACTTGTTCTTTTGAGAAAGGCAGAATACGAAGATATCGAAATGTCGGTTCAGCAAGCAACCCCCGGTATTTCTGGAAAAAATGCCAACGAAGGGAAATAAAAGCAGTGATTCTGGAGTATTGTTGTAAGAACGTCTTTATTTTCTCCGCTGTTCGAGAAAAGTCTTCAAGTTTGACTTCGTCGAGGGCGTCGAAACAAACGATGACGTTCTCGTCATTTTTCAGTTGAAATCCCTCTGATTTCAGTGTCCCGGGACTCTCTGATTGAACATCGATGAATTCAGTGACCGATGCTCGTCTTATCTTTTTTGATTCAACAAAGATCGTGTTTTTTCCCTCATTCGTTGCTCGTTTCTGGATTTCCTGAAGAAGCCTCGTCTTGCCATAGCCTGGTTCTGCCACGACAAAGTTGCGAGGAAAGGCAAACATGTCCCTGAATTCCAACTCCTCTTCTGCTGAAAGAAGATAGCTAGGATATTCTTGCTGGGCTGCCAGCAGCTCCTCAACAGACGAGAAAGATCTAATGGCTGGTTGTATATAGACAGATGTCTCTTTCACCGAAACGAGTATCCCTCTTTCTTAATTCGTGGTGGGCAAATCCGCCGTTTAGGCATCGCCCGGGGGATCGTCTGAGTTGAGGGCGTCCCTCTGGCGGAATAATGGGAATCAGCCTGCAGGTCAGGAGCCCTGTGTCCCTGACCTATCTCTGAGCAATCCGCCAAACGCGAATGCGGTGTGCCCCGCCCTTCATTCCTGCGTCTGTCACCTCTCCGTTCAAAGTGTACTATAGGTCTCCGCTCTTCAGAAGTCAACGGAAATCCTACGAAACAAAGATAGTAACCCCTGTGTCCCCCTTCCTACGGATCTTCGATATCAGCGCCATCAAACAAAAAGCGGACAGGATTTAACCCTGCCCGCTTGACGTTTTCGTCAACTGTCTTTGTTAGCTACACTCTCAAATGAACTGAAAAACGCTAACTTCCTTCCCCCTTTTCCTCCGGCTCATCCGCTAACTTCTCCTCCGCCGGCTTCTCTTCTTCCTCCATCTCTCTTCTCTCTTCTTCCTCTTCGGTCTCGGTCTTCCGCTCCAGGAGGTCCTCGTCGTCCTTCTTTTTCCGCAGGATGATGTAGGTGACGGCCTGCCCGCTGCTTATTATGGCCAGCCCGTAGGAGAAAACTATGAAGATGACCACGATCAGGGAGATACCCATCAAAAACGCCGCGATCTGGCCCGACCAGTTGAGATAGATTCCCGGGCCGATAGCGGGAAGATGAAAGCCGAACTCTATCCCGGCGAAGATATTGGAGAAGTAATCCAGTATGTGTTCCGGAATGGTTACATAAGAGAGGGCTTCTTCGGTGATGTCGGCGAGCTTCTCGCTCATGAAAACGCCGCAGGATGCGTGCACCAACTGGACCGCCCGGAAGGACAAATAGCCGAACACGAACATCCCCACCTTGGAGAGTACCCCGAGCAAGCCGGTGTAGACGAAGAAGCGCCAGGCCTGGTTCCACAGGGTGGAGAAGATCTGCACCAGGGTCTCGAAGGTATCCTCCTTCAGCGTGGCCACCACGGCCGGGCCCATCAGCAAAGAGACGAAGAAGACGAAGATCACGTAGGCCAAGCACAGGCCGGCGGCGAACAGCGGGATAAGATAGAAGATGCCGATGCCCAGCTCGCCCAAGTACGGTATCTTCCCCAGAAGCCCGATGATGATCCCGCAGATCAAGAGAAAAGCGATGAAGACCAAGAGAGAGAGAGGCGACAGGAAGGCCGGTGCCCAGTGCTTCTTCAGGAATCGGAAGGCCTCCTTGGATGAGAAGAAGTCGTCCCCTTTAAGCTGCTCGTAGGTCACCTTTCCCACCATGGCGCTGGCCAGCATCCAGCAGATCAGTGCCCAAAAGACGCCTATGCCGAAGATGGCCCAGCTATACCAGGTGACAAAGGGGAAATTGCTCATGGGGAAAAGGCCGTGATAATCCCAGATATCGGCGCAGGAGAGTCCGCTGGAGCGAAAGGCTAAGTAGGTGAATATCAGATATCCGATGTATCCGGCCACCAGACCCCAAAACTGAAGCAAGATCTTCTTGGCGGAGAGCGCCAGCCGGGGGGCACGGAACACGTCTCGCACGTCATAATAGAACTTGGTCATGAACACCTCCTGCTTATCGCTTTGAAGATACCTTCCCGCTCTTTTCGAAAACCGAAGTCAATCATTTATAATTCTGCCTTACAGCTTTGTCAAGAAAAATCTCGGCCCGCCATATCCATTGCCGCGACCTTTAGGTCGCGGAACCAAAGGCACTCCTATATCCGGTCGGGCTTCAGCCCGCCTGGTTTGGGGGTTAAAACCCCAAGAGTCGTTCTCCGACTGCAATCCGCGAGCTGAAGCTCCCGGCAATAATTCCAAAGAGATCGCCACGACCTTCAGGTCGTTCTGAGGCCGCCGGGATTGTATCCCGGCGTTGTCGTTCGGGATACAATCCCGAACCCCTCATAATCTAATCTAGTGAAGGCCATAGGCTGTTGCCGAAAAGGCCGAAGGCCTTGCCGCGACCTTTAGGTCGCGGTACCAGCCACCTCTCTCTCAGACGGGCTTCAGCCCGACAAATCAGCGGAGACCCGGTCTTGAAAAAGATTGACTTCTATTCCCCCACTCGCTATATTCTCCCAAAAACAAAGGGAAAGAGAGGAATATGAAGGCGCTAATCACTGGTATCACGGGTCAGGACGGGTCCTATCTGGCCGAGCTGCTCTTGGAGAAGGGCTATCAGGTTTTCGGAATGGTCAGGCGGTCCTCCACCGAGAATTTCGAGCGGATAAACCACCTCCGTCACAAGATCGAGCTGCGCCAGGCGGATCTGCTCGATCAGCTTTCCTTGGTCCGGCTGATCGAAAAGTGCCGGCCGGACGAGATCTACAACCTGGCCGCTCAATCGTTCGTTCCCACCTCCTGGGAACAGCCCATGCTCACCGGAGAGTTCAATGCGCTGGGCGTGACCAAATGGCTGGAGGCCATCAGGCAGGTCAACAAGAAGGTCAAGTTCTACCAGGCCTCCTCGTCCGAGATGTTCGGCAAGGTGCAGGAGGTGCCCCAGACCGAGAAGACCCCCTTCTACCCACGAAGCCCTTACGGCGTGGCCAAGGTCTACGCCCATTGGATCACGGTGAACTATCGGGAGAGCTACGGCATATTCGCGGTAAGCGGGATTCTCTTCAACCACGAATCCCCCAGGCGGGGCCTGGAGTTCGTCTCCCGAAAGATCACCGACGGTGCGGCCAGAATCAAGCTGGGGAAGGCCAAGAAGCTCTACCTGGGGAACCTGGATGCCAAGCGCGATTGGGGCTATGCCGGCGACTACGTGCGGGCCATGTGGCTGATGCTCCAGCAGAAGCAACCGGAGGATTTCGTCATCGCCACCGGAAAGAACCACACGGTCAGGGACTTGGCCCAGATCGCCTTCGATCGCGTCGGCTTGGACTACAAGAAGTTCGTGGAGGTGGACCCCAAGCTGGTGCGACCCGCCGAGGTGGACGTGCTTCTGGGAGACCCGTCGTATGCCCAAAAGAGGCTGGGCTGGAAACCGGAGGTCTCCTTTGAAGAGTTGATCCAGATGATGGTCGACGCGGATATGGAGAGAGTCAAGAAGGAGATCAACCGTTCTTAAGCGGGGCGAAGAGAATCTGAACTTTGCCTCGGGTGCCTGCCGCCGAATCGAGCGGGTGGATAGGGTAGGTCGGGTTGCGACCCCGCCCTTCGACACGCTCAGGGTGGTGAGCGAAGTCGAACCACCGAAGGCGGAAGAGCTACCCGACAGACTGCCAGATAGAAAGGTCAAGTTTCTGTGAAGGTTCTCATAACCGGCATCGCAGGTTTCGCAGGTTCGCATTTGGCGGAGTTGCTCCTTAAGAGGGGAAACGAGGTTTTCGGAACCCGCCTGGCCGGCGAGAGCCTGGATAATATCGGACCAATCAGGCGCAGGCTGCATCTTTCCGACTGCGACATCACCGGGTACGATCATCTGCTCAGGGTGATAAAGAGAATAGCCCCCGACCGGATCTATCATCTGGCCGCTCTGAGTTCTGTGGGAAAATCCTTCTCCCAGCCTCGAAAGACCATCGAAGACAATGTCCGGGGAACCTTGAACCTCCTGGAAGCCGTAAGGAATCTCAGGAAGCCGGTCAGGATTCTGGTGGTGGGATCGAGCGACATATACGGGAAGGTCAGGCCTCGCGAGGTGCCCATAACCGAGGAGAAACCTCTCCTTCCGGTGAGTCCTTACGGGCTGAGCAAGGCGGCCTGCGACCTTCTGGCCTATCAGTACTTCGAGTCGTACGGGGTTCCGGCCGTCCGGGCCAGGTCCTTCAATCACACCGGGCCGCGCCAGAGCGCCGGATTCGTCATACCCGACTTCGCCTCTCAGATAGCCCAGATCGAGGCGGGCCTCTTGCCTCCGGTGATCAAGGTGGGTAACCTCTCCAGCCGAAGAGACCTCTCCGACGTCAGGGACGTGGTAAGAGCCTACGCCTCCCTGATGCGCAGGGGAAAACCGGGCCGGGCCTACAATATCTGTTCCCGGCAGGCGTATAGGATAAGAGACGTGCTGAAAAGCCTTCTCGCCTTGTCGAAAAAAAGAATCAAGGTGGAGGTGGACAAGGATAAATACCGGCCCGCAGAGATCCCGATTCTTCAGGGAGACAACTCCAGGATAGGAAAGGAGGCGGGCTGGAAGCCGGAAATCCCTATGGAAAAGACCTTGAAGGACACGCTCGATTTCTGGAGAGACAAATACGGAGTTAGCTGATCTGATCGATCACCGGGGGGACCTGAGAACGGGATACATCGAGGACTTGAAGTCCGAACAACAAGCACCGAGTCTTTCACCAGGAGGCACAACTTGTACAAGAAATTAGAGAAGAAAATCAAAGAGAAAAAGGCGGTGGTGGGGATCATCGGCATGGGATACGTGGGGCTGCCCCTGGCCGTGGAGTTGGGAAGGGAGGGCTTCCAGGTCGTTGGAATCGACATAGACTCGCGCAGGGTGAAGCGGATAAACGCGGGCAAATCAGATATCGACGACGTCGGCGACGACGATCTCAATCCCCTGGTCAAGAAGAAGAAGATAAGCGCCACCACCGACTTTTCGGTCCTAAGCCGGGTCGACTGCGTGGCCATATGCGTTCCCACCCCCTTGAGCAAGACCAAGGACCCGGACGTCTCCTACATACTGGCCGGGGTGAGCGAGGTGCAAAAATACCTGCATCCGGGCCAGCTGGTGATCCTGGAGAGCACCACCTACCCCGGAACCACCGAGGAGCTGATCCTCCCCATGCTGCAGGAAACCGGGCTGGTGGCGGGAAAGGATTTCTTCTTGGCCTTCTCCCCGGAGAGGGTCGACCCGGGAAATGAGAAGTTCACCACCAAGAACACTCCCCGGGTGGTGGGCGGGATAACCCCCCAGTGCACCAAGATCGCCAAGCTCTTCTACGAGCAGACCATAACCCAAGCGGTTCCGGTCTCCTCCACCAAAAGCGCGGAGATGGTCAAGCTTCTGGAGAACACCTTCCGCTCGGTCAACATCGGGCTGGTCAACGAGGTGGCCCTGATGTGCGACAGGCTGAACATCGACGTCTGGGAGATCATCGACGCCGCCAACACCAAGCCCTTCGGGTTCATGCCCTTCTATCCCGGGCCGGGCCTGGGCGGACACTGCATCCCCATCGACCCCCATTACCTGTCCTGGAAACTCAAATCGCTGAACTATTACGCCAGGTTCATCGAGCTGGCCGGAGACATAAACTCCCGCATGCCCGAATACGTGGTGGAGCGGATCACCCGGGCCTTGAACCGGGAGAAGAAAAGCTTGAAAGGCTCCAAGATTTTGGTATTGGGTGTGGCCTACAAGAGAGATATAAAGGACTTGAGGGAGTCGCCGGCCTTAGACGTGATGGAGCTTCTGCAGAAGGCCGGGGCGGAGGTGGACTATAATGATCCCCACGTCCCGTCGATCCGCCAGGACGAATCGGAGATCAAGCCGGTGAAGTTGACCCGGAAGGCCCTTCAAGACTCCGACTGCGTGGTCATCTTGGCCGACCATTCCGCCTATGATTACGACTTTATCGTGCGAAATGCCCGGATGGTGATGGACACCCGCAACGCCACCAAGAAGGTGAGGAAGAACCGGGAGAAAATCGTAAAGCTTTAAGACTTCGGCACCACAGCAACTTGTCACGATTCGCCGGTCGACCAGGCGGGAACCTTCCGGGCCGGGTGTTTAGGTCGATTTCAAAACCGAGGTGGTCTCCTTCCGCCGCACCGACTCGAAGAACCGATCCTTCACCGGGACTGAAGAGAATTTGGCCAAGCAAGCTCTACAAATCGCCCTTCTGACTCTTCTCTTATCGCCTCTCTTGTCTGTTGTCTCGGATGCCACCCTGCTGGAGAACGTCCCTCTGGACAGTTGGGTCTACCAGGTGACCGACGAGCTTCATCTCCGGGGCCTTTTCCCTTCCCTTCACAAAAACGTCAGACCTTACCGCCGGGGAGAGATCGCCTCTTTGATATTGGAGGCAAACCTCCTGTTGAGGGAGGGGGGCCTGGAGTTGACCGAATCTCAACTCTGGCTGCTCCACAAACTGAACCAGGAATTCAGAGCGGAGCTGCGGGAATTGCATGAAAACCGATATGAGACCGGGGGAGAACGGAAGACTCTCCGCTACGGAGCCAGCCCCATCGGCCAGGCAACTCTGGCTGAAGGTGACAGCTCCTACGAGCGAATGCAGGCGAGATTCGAGGCCAGCCTGCAGTTCGGCCAGAGATTCGTGCTTAAGGATCGGGTGGTGATAGACACCGACGCCGAGAAGGAGAGCAGGTATGTGGGCAGGGAGTGGAAGCATGGCCTCACCGGTCTGTTCGATCAGGCTTACGCCAACATAGATTTGGACTACTTTCATCTTCTGCTGGGAAGGGATCATTTGCGCTGGGGCCCGGGATATCAGGATGTCCTTCTCCTCTCCGACCGAATTCCCCCCTTCGACATGGCCAAGCTGGAGGGAAACTTAGGGTCCCTCAAGCTGATATTCTTCGCCGCCGCCCTGGACAGGTTCTGGGTGGATGATTACGGTTTCATGGCCAAAAGGTACCTCGCCGGTCATCGAATCAATATGAAGCTTAAGTTCGGACTGGAGATGGGCGTCTCCGAGGTGGTCCTCTACGGCGGGGAAGAGCGGGATTTGGAACCCTACTATCTCAATCCCCTCCTCCCTTTCTATGGAGAGCAGCACAATCGGCGCCGGGATGACAACATCCTGTGGGGCTTCGATATCACCCTCTCCTCCTTCAGGAACAAGGAGGTCTACTTCGAGCTTCTGGTGGACGATTTCCAGTACGACTTCGAATCGGAACCTCACCAGACCGGTTTTCAACTCGGCCTCAAGTATGCCGACCCCTTCGGCCTGAGGAGGAGTTGGTTCAACGCGGAGTACACCAAGGTCAATAATTGGGTCTACGGGCAGAACAAGCCCTGGAACCTTTATACCTATCACGGCAGGGGAATAGGGAGCATCCTGGGTCCGGACGCCGACCGCTGGTCTCTGGGCCTGCTTTATCATCTCACCAGGGAGGTCGATCTGGCGTTCTCGGCGGAGTACGGCAGAAAGGGGGAAGGAAGAATCGATGTGGCCCAGACCTCCGCCCTCCCCTATTCCGACGAATTCCCCTCCGGGCTGGTGCAATATACGAGTAAGCATCAACTCACACTGACCTATCAACCCGACGCCAGGTTCAAGCTGGACTTGTGGCTGGGACATCTGAGGATCAAGAATCTCGACAACCAGAGTGGAGAGGATTTGAGTGATTTAACCGTTGGCGCAAAGGCAGCGCTGAAACTGTGGAAGGAGAGAGGGTTTTAGCTTGGAGAAACTGACCGTCAAATCCCCCGCCAAGATAAACCTCTCACTTGAGGTCTTGAGGAGAAGGGAGGACGGATATCACCAGATCCGCTCCTTGATGCAGGCGGTCGATCTATTCGACGAATTGACCCTGGAGCAACGGCCAAGGGGCGTGACCATAAGCTGCGATCATCCCGGATGTCCCGCTGATGAAACCAATCTGGCCTCTAAGGCCGCTTCTCTTCTTCTCGAGGACCGGAATGAAAGCCGCGGCGTAGCCATTCACATAAGAAAACGTATCCCCGTCTCTGCCGGCCTGGGGGGAGGAAGCTCCAATGCGGCCGCCGCCCTCAAGGGAGTAAAACAACTTCTCAAGCTGGATGTGACGGACGAAAAGCTCCACCAACTGGCCGCCCGAGTGGGATCGGACGTTCCATTTTTTCTCTGCTCAACGCAGGCGCTGGCAGAGGGAAGAGGGGAGCAAATCCGGCCGATAAGAATATATGGGGGGTATTGGCTGGTGCTGGTTTTCCCCGGGATAGAGGTTTCCACCGCCTGGGCATACCAGAATACAAGAATTAACTTGACAAGGGACAGAGCGGGGGTTACTTTTAGTAATCTGGAGGATGCTTCGGGATTCTTCCACGCCCTTCCGGGTTTTGAGAACGATCTGGAGGCGGCGGTGGGAAAAAGATATCCTGTCATCCGGACGATAAAGGAAAACTTAGAGGATTTTGGTGCGGTAAAGTCATCCATGTCGGGAAGTGGACCGACCGTCTATGGTGTGTTTGACCAGGAACCACTAGCAGAGGAGGTGGCACGAAAGCTCTTGCAAGGTGATTGGCAGACTTTTCTGACACGACCAATCCCCGGTTAGCATTCAGGTCCCGGACGGGTTGATCCCATGAGCCTTTGGCACTCACCCCGGGGCTGTCGAATCATTCTTGCTTCTGGCTCGAGTCCAAGTCGATCTGAAGGCCGGAGGTGCGATGTTGTCATCAAACGTTAACCGTCCACAGGTTATTTCAACCAGGAGGATAGTACAGTGGAAATCACCGAGGTAAGGATCACACTGAGGGATGAGGCGAAGCTGAAAGCCTTTGTCAACGTTACCTTCGATAACTCCTTTGTGATTCGGGGGTTGAAGGTGATAAACGGCACCAAGGGTTATTTCGTGTCCATGCCCAGCCGGAAGAGAAAAAACGGAACCCATCAGGACATAGCGCATCCCATAAACAACGATATGCGCAGGATGATCGAGGATAAGGTGCTGGCCGCCTACGAGAACGAATTGAGAAACAAGGAGGCCGGCATACCCACCGAGGAGCTGCCGCCCGGAGAAGCGCCCGAGGACAGCGATGTCGTCGAGTGACCTGGGTTTTTCCTTTCGATTACGTCTGTGGTCCTGGGTCTGGTCGGACTTGCGGCCGCGGACGTGAATTGTTCTTTGACCACTCCTTTTGGGGCGTCGTCAAGTGGTAAGACACAAGACTTTGGATCTTGGATCCCAGGTTCGAATCCTGGCGCCCCAGGTTTAAAATCCTGTAGCAGAAGAAAACCTCCATGAACGAAAAGATAAAGCTCATAACCGGGAACTCCAACCGTCCTTTAGCTCAGAGGATCAGCGACTACCTGAAGCTTCCCCTCTGTGATGCCGAGATCAAGAGCTTCTCCGACGGGGAGATCGCGGTCAAGATAAACGAGAACATTAGGGGAACCGACGTCTTCATAATCCAGTCCACCAACCCTCCGGCCGAGAACCTGCTGGAGCTTCTGGTGATAATCGACGCGGCCAGGAGAGCCTCGGCCGAGAGGATCACCGCGGTGATCCCCTACTATGCCTATGCCCGCCAGGACAGAAAGGACCAGCCCCGGGTCCCCATCACCTCCAAGCTGGTGGCCAATCTGATAGCCGCCTCGGGAGCCGACCGGGTGTTGACCATGGACCTGCATGCGGTTCAGCTTCAGGGGTTCTTCGATATCCCCATGGATCATCTCTTCGCCAACCCGGTCTTTTTCGACTACTGCGCACACTTCAAACCGGAGGAGTGGGTGGTTTTGGCCGACTTGGGAAGCATAAAGATGGTGCGGAATTTCGCCAAGAAGCTGGCCATGCCCTTTGTCGTGCTGGATAAGAAGAGGCACGAGGCCAACCAGGTGGAGATCTTGAACGTGATAGGAGAGGTGAAAGGCAAGAACGTCATCGTTCGGGACGACATAGTGGATACCGCCGGAACCCTCACCCAGGCGGCCGACTTCCTGGTCAAACAGGGAGCTAAGGAAATCTACGCCTGCCTGACCCATGCCGTGCTCTCGGGCAGATCACTGGAGTTGATCGAAAAATCGTCGATCAAGAAGCTGGTCATCACCGACACCATAGGTTCAGAGGGCAAGAATCTCTCCCACAAATTCGAGATTGCATCCGTAGGCAAGATATTTGGAGAGGCCATCAGCCGCATCCATAAGGGAGAGTCGGTAAGCTCCCTTTTCGACTACTAACAACCCAAGGAGTGAGACCGAGATGAAGGAGATCGTACTTAGGGCCAGAGCTCGAACTGAATCGGGAAAAGAGTATGCCAGAAAGCTGAGAAGAAACGGCTTCGTGCCTGCCGTTCTGTACGGGCCGGAGACCGAAACCCGGCATCTGGAGGTCGAGACCAAAACCTTTCTCGCCCTGGTGCGAGGTGGGCTGGGGGAGAACGTGATCGTCAACCTGCTGTTGGACGACACCGAGAAGGGCAAGCGCAAGGTGCTGGTGCGTGAGGTTCAGCGCGACCCGGTCACCGGAGACATCCTGCACGTCGACTTCCACCAGATATCCTTGACCAAGAAACTGACCATCGAAATCCCCATTCACCTAATTGGGACTCCCGAGGGGGTGGCCGACGGCGGCATCATGCAGCACGCGCTGCGCGAGCTGCAGATCGAATGTCTGCCTACCGCCATCCCGGAGAAGATCGAGGTCGACGTGAGCCATCTCAAGATCGGCGACTCGGTTCACGTGGGTGACGTGACCGTGGAGAACGCCGAGATCCTCTCCGACTCAAAGAGCTCCATCGTCAGCGTGGTTCCGCCCACCGTGTTCAAGGAGCCCGAGGTGGCGGCTCCGGCGGCCGAGGAGGAGCCCGAGCTGGTCGGCGAGAAGGAAGAGGAGGCCGAGAAGAAGGAGGAGAAGGAAGAGGAGAAGGGCAAGGAGGCCAAGGCCGAGAAGAAGCCCGCCGAGGCAGGCAAGGAGGAGCCCAAGAAGGAGGGCAAGTAGAAGACCATTCAAGCCGGCCAATCTTCGGCCTCGGCCCGGCTCGAGAGAATTCCCTCAGCCGGTCGAGAGACTTCGACGAGGATTCAAGATGAAGATTTTCCAGACTTTCTGTCTGCTTTTGCCCCTGCTGCTTTTCGGCTGTCACAGCATGGAGAACAAGACCGAGGAGAGGGCCCGGGAGAGGATCAAGGAGTTTGTCTTCCTGATGGCCACCGACCGGTTTGAGGAGGCCGAAGCCATGCTCTCCAGCGATCTTGCCGACAGCGAGAGCAAAGAGGTCTTCTTAAGCAACTTCGATAACCAGCAGTTGAAGGACACCACCGACATCATAGTAGACGTCAGCCAGATATACGTGCCGCCCGAAGATCCCAAGAACCGGGCCATGGTATCGATGACCGTGCGCAGCGAGAAGAACGATTTCACCAAGATCATCTCCATGCCCATCAGATACGAGAAAGGAAACTGGTACATCGGATCATGAAGGGCGTGGTACTGGCAGGTGGATTGGGAAAGCGGCTCCATCCCTTAACCAAGATCACCAACAAACATCTCCTCCCGGTACATGATAAACCCATGATCTTCTATCCCCTGCAGACCCTGATCAACGCGGGGATAGACGACATCCTGATAGTCACCGGAGGAAACCACGCCGGAGACTTCCTCAGGCTTCTGGGCAATGGCAGGGATTTTGGCTTAAAACACTTAAACTACACCTACCAGGAGGGGGAGGGGGGCATAGCCGAGGCCCTGGCCTTGGCCGAGCATTTTTCCGATCACCAGAAGATGGTGGTCATCCTGGGTGATAACGTGGTGGAGGGAAACATAACCCGGGCGGTCGAGGACTTCGGCGGGCAGGAGAAGGGAGCCAAGATCCTCCTAAAGGAGGTGCCCGATCCCCAGAGATTCGGGGTACCGGAGATTGTCGACGGAGAGATCCTGGGCATCGAGGAGAAACCGAAGGTCCCCAAATCCCGGTACGCGGTCATCGGAATCTACATGTACGACGGAAGGGTCTTCGACATAATAAGGACCCTCAAGCCTTCCGGCCGGGGGGAACTGGAGATCACCGATGTGAGCAACGCCTACATCAGAGAAGGGAAGATGACTCACGATATTCTGGAAGGATGGTGGTCCGATGCGGGCACCTTCGAATCCCTTCTCCGAACCAGCAACCTGGTGGCCGAGGGGGGAGCCAACAAGAGCAGCCTGTAAACAAAAATCGCCTCCTTTAGTTAGAGTGACTCGGTTTCTTTCAGGCGACCACGGCCGGCTCGGATGTCGAGATACCAGTAGAGGAAAGTCATGATCGATGGAGTGGTGGTCAAAAAGCTCCGGGTGATCCCGGATGAACGGGGCAGGGTGATAGAGATTCTGCGGTCCGACGACGAATTCTTCTCCCGATTCGGACAGGTTTACGTGACCACCGCCTATCCCGGCGTGGTGAAGGCCTGGCACTATCACAAGAAGCAGACCGATCACTTTGCCGTGGTCAAGGGGATGGCCAAGCTGGTGCTGTATGATAACCGCAAGAATTCTCCCACCAAGGGTGACATAAACGAATTCGTCATGGGAGAACACAACCCCTTGCTGGTGAGGATACCCGCTATGGTTCTGCACGGCTTCAAATGCATAGGCGGACAAGAGGCTGTCTGCATCAACGTGCCCAGCGAGGTCTACCACGACGATCAGCCGGATGAGTTCCGGGTCGACCCGCACGAAAACGACATCCCCTATTCCTGGGACAGGAAGGACGGATAGGTGAAGATCCTCATCACCGGGGGGGCAGGATTCATCGGGTCCAACTTCGTAAGATACCTCCTCTCCGAATATCCCTCCTATCGGGTGGTCAACCTGGATAAACTCACCTATGCCGGAAATCTCGACAATCTCTCCGACCTGAAAGATAACCCCAATTATCAGTTCGTGAAAGGGGACGTCTGCGACCCGCAGGTGGTGAACCGCGTAGTTGGAGATGGTGTGGACGCCATCGTCCATTTCGCCGCCGAGAGCCATGTGGACAGATCCATAGACGATCCGGCCGTATTCGTGAGGACCAACGTCCTGGGAACCCAGGTTCTGCTCGAATCCGCGCTCGCCTTCAAGACAGGACGATTCATCCACATCTCCTCCGACGAGGTATATGGGAGCCTGGGCAAGCAAGGCAAGTTCACGGAGGATTCTCCCCTTTTGCCCAACAGCCCCTATTCGGCCAGCAAGGCCTCGGCCGATCTTTTGGCCCGATCCTGCTTTCAGACTTTCGATCTGCCCGTGGTGATCAGCCGGAGCACCAACAATTACGGTCCCTACCAGTTTCCCGAAAAGCTCATTCCGCTCTTCATCACCAACGCCCTCTCCGATCAGCCGCTCCCCATCTACGGAGATGGTCTCTACGTCCGGGACTGGCTGTTCGTGCAGGATCACTGCCAGGCTTTGGACCTGCTTCTGCACAACGGAAGACCGGGCCAGATTTATAACGTCGGCGGGGGGAACGAAAGGACCAACCTCGAGATCACCCGCATGATCCTGGAAAAGTTGGGCAAGCCCCAGACGCTTTTAAAACATGTCAAGGACAGGCCGGCGCACGATCGGCGATATGCGCTCGACTGCTCCAAGATCAAAGATGAGCTGGGCTGGGAGCCCGAGACATCCCTGGAGCAGGGAATCTCCGAGACCGTGGAGTGGTACCTTGCCAACCAGGCCTGGTGGCAGAAGATCAAGAGCGGCGAGTACCTGGAGTATTACGAAAAGCACTACCTGCACAGGGAATCATACCGGGGATGAGATGTGAAGACGGTTCTGATCACCGGGGCGAACGGGCTATTGGGGCAGAAGCTCTGCCGGGATTTTTCCCAATCGCATAAGACGGTCGCCGCCGACCTCCATCCCCAAAGCCGCCTCTCCCTCCCCAACCTATCCTACGAAAGCCTGAACGTCACCGACAGAAAGGCGCTTGAGTTTCACCTTCGATTCTACAATCCCTCTGTCATAGTAAATGCTGCCGCTTTTACGGACGTGGACGGCTGCGAGATTCACCAGACCGAGGCCTGGGCCGTGAACGTGGGTGCGGTCAAGAATCTGGTCAATATCTGTCGGGAACTCAAGATCAAGCTGATCCACTTCTCCACCGACTACGTCTTCGACGGTGAGAACGGACCCTATTCCGAGGATGATCCTCCCCACCCGGTCAACTTCTACGGGAAGACCAAGCTGGAGAGCGAAAACGTGATAAGGCAGAGCGCCATCGACTCTCTGATCGTGCGTACCAACGTTCTTTATGGGTTCGGAGAGAAGGTAAGCAAGAATTTCCTCCTCTGGCTTCTGGAAAAGCTATCCGCCGGAGACAGACTCAAAATCGTCACCGACCAGCTCAATAATCCCACCCTGGCAGACAATCTTTCCGAGTGTACTCTGGAAATGGCTGAGAGAAATCTTTCCGGGATCTTTCATATCGGAGGGGCAGAATATCTCTCCCGCTACGATTTCGCACTGAAGGTCGCCAACAAATTCGGTTTCGACAAGACAAGAATATCCCCTGTAAAGACCGAAGCCCTCAAGCAGCAGGCAAAGAGACCGCTGCGCGGCGGGTTGAAAACCGAAAAGGCGCGAAGCGCCCTTCAAACCAAACTTCTGAACGTGGAAGAAGGCTTGGACCGGCCCCGACAAAGCACAATCACTTAGGGCAGTTCCGAAATCCTCCCCGTCAAGGGAGGTTTCGGACAAGAAGAATTGTCGCGTGACCCCGCCGGGGGACATGTCCGAGCCACGAAGTCACCTACTGCTTGCTCACATCCAGGCACCTATTCAAAAACTTCCTTGACCCGAATGCCTCCTTCCGAGAAACAGAAGCCTTGTAGCCCTTGTCTGTTATGACAAGAACGGTCGACAAACCTGCCTCTTTCTTGCGCCTCTTCTTGAGCCAGCCCAAGTAGGGCTTAAGGTGCACCGCTATTTGCTTCGCGGTAGTGTTGCTTCGTTCTCTCAAAACAATAGCGAGGGTTGCATATCGTCGTTCGTCCTCGCTGAATTTCTCTGCCTTCGTCAAGTCGCCTAGCACTGTTTTTCGTGACGGAGTCGATTCGAACTCAATTATGAAGGCCAGCTGATTCCTACGATTGCGAAGGATGAAATCTGGACGGTAGCCATCGCACACCTGAGACCCAAACTCTGACGGCCGGTGGGTCCCGAACCGATGGTCCAGTCGTCTAAATTGTTTCTCTATCATCACATCCTCCTTAGTCAAATCCGATGTGTTTCGCAGCGCAGCCACTGGTTCCCCCTGACAACATCTTTGACCACAAGCATTGCTCCAGGCTTATGGCTGTCCTGGACGCGTGGCCCGGCCTGCCCGCCTTAAACGGGCCTGCTCGTCAGGCGGGATTATCATATCTTGTCCTAAAAGAGAGGCAGTACGCCCTCCCTCTTTCTGCGGTAGCCTAGGGCCTTCTCACCCGGTAGCTAAGTCTTTGCCGCAAAGCCCATCCTTACTTTGGAAGAATTCTTCTTAGAAGCAGGAAAGGCGCAACAACGCCAATGCCAGCGTGCATTAGTTCTATGAATCTAGCCGTGAAGACCTTACCAGCAATCCCGCTCTTCTTGTCTGCGTCCTCAATGATGGGCTTCTTGTTGTCGAAGAGGCCGAGATACTGTTCGTGTTGCGCAATGAATGTGAACTTCTGCTTCTGCCGAACCCGGTGGTGACTGGCGACGGTCCATCCCAAGATAGCTACAAGAAGTAGTACGACATACGCAGGGATCATCACGAAATCCCCCACATCCTTGATCTCCAGCCCCACGACACCCAAAAAGACCAAGGCCGCGTTGCTGAGCGTCTTCCAAGTTTGATCGCGCATGTGGAAGTGATCTTTCCACTGCAGCTCCAGGTCTTTCAGTACTGCATCTCTGTGCGCGTTCTGTTCCTCCAATCGATTCCTCCCGGTTCAATAATGATCCACGTCAGATCATTTCGCCCCCCTCATGTATGACCCATGAAGGATGTTGCCATCAGGTTCTTGGCTTGGCCCTGTTCGCGATCTTAACGATAGCATCAAGCTTCTCGCTGATCTCGGGGTCAATCTGGTCCTTGGGCACCAACATGGCCAGCTGGTGATAGTCTGCTTTCCGAAACGTGAGAGGAAGATTCAGTTTACTGAAGAACTTCTTGAATAGCGGATCAAGGAACTCATCGGTCGCTTTGATATCCGGGCTCCAGCAGTCTGGTTTCCCCAGTGTCTTGAGGGCCTCCGACACCTCAGTTATAGACTCTCGCATCGCTTTCTCGCGATTCTGTTCGTCTTCCAGTCCGAAGAGGTCGTCCGCAGGTTTGCCGCGTGCGTAAGTCAGCAGAACCTCCTCCTCACACAAGTAGTTTTCTATCTCGCGACGCCGCCACATGCACTCCACGAATTCCTTTGTTTCCTGCAATTTTGCATCGATACGATCAAAAATGGCAATCCCCACAAGTTCCGGTGTGGCTTCGCAAAGCCCGTAGAACAGTTCGCGCGCCTTCTTGGGGAGATTCGTGGACACATAGTGAACGAACGCCTGCTTCAAGTGAGACCGGGCAGGGTGGCCAAGCGTTTCCGCAAATGCCCTAAGAATGGCCAGGTCGCTCGAACTCTCCAAGCAAAGCAGCCATCCTTTTTCTTCAGCTTGATAGTATTGGTGCCAGCCAATATCACTCAGTGCCTTTATCACCTGACTGGGGCGGTCATTCACAGTGTGTGGCTTCCCTACGAACGCAACGACTTTGCCCCGGCCAGCGGCCTCATTTAGCACGACCTCCGAGTGACTGGCCGAGATGATTTGCGACCCCTGTGTTTCAGCAACCTCGATTAGCAGTTGATAAATTTGCCGCTGACGCAGGATTTCAAGGTGCGCGTCTGGTTCGTCAAGAAGCAGTACTGTACGCGGATTTGCATATAAGTGCGCTAGCAACAGAAGCGTTTGCTGTAACCCGCGCTCGGCCATGTACTTCGGTGCGTCCAACACGACCCCGAACAGATCGGATATCCGTTCCACTATGTGTTCCCAGTCCGACTTATCCGGTTTGTTGTAGACCTGATAGCAGAGATTTCGCAACACTTCAGCCGTCCGGCCTTGTCCAATCAAAAAACCAATCTCTCCGGTTTGTTTGAGGTGCTCGCGGTCAGTCAAACCGGACATCGGCGGCAGGTAGGCAACTTGAACCGTCTTCGCATGCTCGGGGATCTCTGAGAATCTGGCTTTGCTCACCGGTTCCTTCTCGTATCCTGGCAAGCGAACAGGTCGCGCGACAAAAGACTCCTCGTTCGTGTAGTCAAACTCGAAACCGCATTCCCAAGTTTGGTCTTGAGTCACTCCATCAACAATCACATCGACGCGAACATTCTCCGTTCGAGTTTTCCCCGCGACCTTCTGGACATTTCGTGTGTGCAGTTGGTGCCAAAGGAGATTAGCTGCCGGGACCGGGACCGTAATCAGATCCCGACGGTTGATGGCAACACCAGGGCGTTTTTCTGGAGACGCCTTTCCCCCGCGCTTCGCAAGCCATGATCGCAATCCGATGTCCCACATCGCGAGAGCTTGAAGCGCGTTCGTCTTGCCCGAATTGTTCGGCCCGATCAATACCACCGCCTTGCCAAGTTCAATCTCAGCCAAGCCGAATTTCTTGAAGTTCCGAATAGTGAGTTTTGTCAGCATAACGCATTCTCCACTCTTGGATTCCAGTATCTCGCGGCCAGTGCGCAGTTGCTAGGATTGCCTGTTCACAAGGTCGGAGTTATCACAGGAATGGCGTGTGGCGCAACCAACGCCCCAATGTAAAGCTGCCCCTCATAGATGTCAAGATGTTTTCAGAGTCTATCAGGGGCTTCTTGCGTTACGAACGAATGGTCCGGTGTGTTCGTCACGCCGAGTTTGTCACATTTCCCTGAGTGCCGGAATCCTGTTTGTTTGAGGTCGCAAATTGCAACCTCAGACCTCTAACCTCTTGCGCCATAAGCTGAAACTCTTGTTAGGATAGGGGTTGTACCCCTATCCTCATTTATACGGGCAGGAGTCCAACTCCTGCCCGAACAACCAAGTGTTTTCGTCACGAGCCCTAGTTCATAAACCGAAGATTATGTACGCTTCTCCCACACCTTGAACCCCATCTTCCTCCGCGGTGTCTGCGGTGGCGGCAGAAGAAGGGGTCTAATCTTCTGGTACAGGTCTCTCAAGGCCGCGTCATGCGAAAGGAGAACCTTCTCGATTTCGGCCAGTCGCGTCTCCAGTTCCGTGCGTTTCAGCAGTTGTTCCCGCATCTTAATGAACGCTCGCACCACGAAGACGCTCATTTCTATGGCTTGTCTGCTGTTAAGCACGTTTGCCGCCATGATCGCGCCATGTTCGGTAAAGGCGTAGGGCAGGTAACGCGGGCCGCCTCTTCTCTTTGAGGTGCCAGTTTGGAACTTCAAACTTCTTTCCTTCTCTTTGTTTGAGGTTGCAAATTGCAACCTCAAACCTCTAACCTCTTGCGCTGTAAGCTGAAACATGAAGTCCGAAGGGAAGCGATCCGCGTTCCTGCGCACCTGCTGGTTGAGCCTCTTCGTTTCCACCCCGTAAAGGCGAGCAAGTGCTGAGTCCAAAATCACCTTCTGCCCACGTACGGTGAGAATCATCTCCTCAACGGCGAGTGCCGTGTGTTTTGCGGGCTGGCCCGTCACAACGACCTCTTGAGACTTCTTCTTACCCATGTTCCCTGTAAACCTGAGAATCCCAGGAATAGCCCGATTTGATGAAATCTCATTGAACCAGTCAGTGTGAATCTACCCCGAATATGCGCAGTTGTCAAGAGATTTTGCGAGCGAGCCCGGATAGCTGCCGTGTGAGGGATACCCGAAGGGTAACTTGATATCGCATTGTGCGACTTCAAACACCTAAGTTCCTGGTGCGCAAGCTGGAACGCGAACTGATCGGGGAGACGTTTGTAATTGCCTTTTGCTGCTTGATTTAGCCGGGAACCGGCCGCAGATTGTGACCGGTTACGGCGGTCTTTGAAATCACAAATCGTGATCTCAGATGTCCAGCCTCTTTCCGTGTCTGCCAGGTCCCCTGACTTGGTAGGCCATATCCCTTTTCCCCAACCCCCTCCTCTGCGAATCCCCAAGGTGAAAGGGCATGAATCCTTCCCTCCTTTGTTTACCCGCCTATGGCGGGATGGGAGGGAATAAAAGGGAGGGTGAAATGAAATAGTGCTCCTGCCAGGGTTTTGTATCAGTTCCGACCAAGAGAATCCCCGTCCCTTCCACCCCCGCATGTTTCCACCCCCTCCGATCTTAGCGGGCGATCATGCACCATCTCTCCCATTCAGGTAGTTTTCTTCTTGACTTCTGAGATAGAAGGGTATACTATGGGGCTGGTAGCCCTTAATCAGTGGAAATCTGTTTAAGCATCTTTGCTTGCTAAGTATGTACCCTGTGCAGCAAAATACCTTATAGTTCAGGCGCTATCCTGTCTTTAACCTTCATAACAAAGGAGGGAATCATGACAGCCCAAAAAGCTCAATCTCGGTCAAAGCCAGCACGACCGCCGAAGGCTATTAAGTGGAAAAGCAGCGAAGTTTATCATCTCAGAAGCATGCTGGCCCACGTTCAGAGCAAGTTAGACCGAATTCACGTGTTGGGTCCCCGTCTAAGCGTGGAGGCTCCGGAGATGCAGGTTGGTGATCTCATCTCTCGTCTCCGCAAGCGGAAAAAAGAGCTCATCAAGAAGATCTCAGAAGAGCAGAAGAAAACCCTGAAGAAGAGGCCTAAGAGCGGTGGCGTCCCCAAGGGTGGGGGCGAGAGCTATGCAGCAGAGCGTTGGATTCCACCCCCGGAGCTCATAGATGCATGGCTTGCATCTAAGATGGGTTGGTGGGCAGGCAAACCTTCTTTTATCCTTGGGTCGGGGGTTGTCGAACCGGAGTATTGGAGAGAAAAAGCTTATGAAAAACTGAAGGTGAAACATAAGTCAGATGCGTCATATAGCGCTGGTTTTGGTTTGGAGCGCGACAGCTTCTATTTCCACGGAGAATTGAAAGACGACGCAGCTATTTCACTCGTTGATAACCCTAATCAGGCCTCCTGGGGTTCGGAATTGATTTACACCATGCCACCCCCTGAGGCCGATGCTGTAGTCCACGTTAGCTTTCCGATTTCGGTGGGGTGCAACTTCACCAACGCAGCAGATGATGGGGGACTCCTTGTTCATTCGGTGGTAGTCAATCATACGGATCCGGATGGCAACTGGCCCAACTATCCGGTTGGCATTTATGCAGAAGTTGAACCTAGTCAAGTGGTCTTTTTGGACGTCAAAGAAACCGGCTTTTACTACTCCTCCGGTCCGGGGATTTTCGACCTTGCCTTTGAAACCAAACGGGGCAGACAGCCAGCGATATTCGTTCTTTTCGTTACACACTTGCGTGCTCAAGATGGCCTGGTGGACACAGACGGTTGGTGGTATGTTCCTGCCCGAATGCAATACCATTTCATCCGCGCCTAACCAGGTGCTCCGGCCAACCTGCCTGAAACTGGCGCGCTTGAGCTCTGTTTCTGGCTCTGCTGCGGTTCTCCCTTTGTTAGGATAGGGGTTGTACCGCTATCCTCATTTCTCCGGGCAGGAGTGCAACTCCTGCCCGAACAAGAGAACCGGTTGCAAATTGCAGGTGCAAGCCCCTAACCTCTTGGGCCGTAAGCTGAAACACGAAGTTCGAAGCGAACCGGTCGCAAAATGCGACCGGTTGCAGCGCTTTTTGAGGTCGCAAACTGCGGCCTCGAATGCCTCCCCTTTCAGGATTGCGGAGGGAGCGCTGGCCCTCCGAGCTGCACCTGCTTCAGAATTGAATTGGGAACTCAGGGCTTTCAAACCATAACTCGTTTTGTGGGTAATCGCCAGATGGAAGGAAGGGGAAGGGTTTAATACAGAAGGGAACCAGAACCCTTCCCCTTGGTTTGGGGGCTAATTTATCGACGGGTGGCACGGGCTGTTCCTCGCCTAAATTCCAAAACATCTCTCTTTGCTGCCCGTTCCGTGCTTCCCGATGCCTCCCGCCGTCATGCGGTTTGTTGGTCCAGGTACCGTCGCAGCCGTGCAATAACGAACGGTCTACGACCTCACTGATCCTCTTTTGCCTTATTCCTTAGGTTCGGAATCTCACCGATGGGAAAGTCTTACTCTCGAGCCTCAGGAAAGTTATACGTTTCGCATTCCGTTTTGTCGAGTTAATCAGGGGAAAATACTTATATTTCTTTACAGTCTCATTGGACGTCAACGGATACTCGAGAAGTATTTGTTGCATGCCCCCTCTTTCCATGTCTGGCAAATTCCTCGACCTGGTGGGCCACCATCCGGCCAGGGTCGGCGATTCCAGCACCCCGTTAAGGACTCTCTTCTTCCCGGCTTTGGTCGGCATTGTAAGTCTCAAATCTTGATGTTTTGGCCATTCGGCTAGCTTCTCCTCGATTCTGCCCAGACGCCCTACAGGCCTGCAGGGCACAGAGGCCCGTCCGGGCAGTCCGACCTACAATTCTGGCCTCTGCCTTGCGACGGTCGGCGGCCGGCCGACTGACCTGGCGCACCCTAAAGGGTGTGGCTACCGTGCTGGCCGGTCTCCCCCTCTGGTTTTCGGTGGACTATGGACTGCGGACTGGGGACGCTTTTGCGGCGGTCAGCGGACAACGGACGGCGGACGGTCTTTCCCAGGGTAGGAAGGGGAAGGGTTTAATACAGAAGGGAACCAGAACCCTTCCCCTTGGTTTGGGGGGCAATTTCTTGGGACGCGTCCACTGCCCCATATCCTTTTATGGCCGGCGCAAAGATCCGGCCCGCAAAACTCTCTCGGCAGCTCTGACCGCCCTGGGCGCAGAGCCGTTCTCCGGATGCTCGAAGATGGGCAGATAACGAACCGCCATGGCAAACACAAAGAACCCGGTTGCCACCAGGGCTAAGGTGATGGCGATCTCCATCCAGGAGGGAAAGTAGTTGACCCCCGATGACGCCACGAAGCCGGTGGTCGACACGTTCAACCTGTTCAGCAGAAAGCCGACAATGGTGCACAAGGCGGCAAAGTAAAGTCCTCTGGCCGAGAGCCTGATCTTTCTAATGGAGAGCAGGATGATGGGGGCAATCACGCCCGACAGGATCTCGAACCAGAAGAGCCAGGTCTCCATGCGAGGCAGGAAGAACTCCGACCATACCCCTCGCATGTAGAAATCGTAAACTTTCATAAGCAGGTAGATCACCAAAACCACCAGAAGGATCCTTCCGATATCCGCCAGCACGTCGTGCTTCAGCCGGTGACCGAAAGCTCTGAAGCTCAAATGCGATTCGAAGATCACCATGGCGCAGCCCGCCGCAATGGCGGAGACGTAGAATAAGAGCGGCAGGGAGGCCGTATACCAGAAGATGTACAACTTCTGGGGAACGATCAGGAACAGCGAACCCAAAGATGACTGGTGCATGGTGGAAAGAACCACTCCCAGTATGACCAGGGGGACCGTCACCCGGCCTATCCATTTTTTGGGACCACTCCAGCCCAGACGCTCGAAAAGGTTGGGGCTGAATTCAAAGAACAACACCGTGGTGTAAAACATCACGCACATGGCTACCTCGAAAAGGGCCGAGTGGGGATTCCCCATAAACAGAGGATTGTAGATCTTGTCCGGGCGTCCCACGTCGAAGAGCAGACCCACGATCACCAAAACGTATCCCAAGAAGGCGGTCAGGATGGCCGGTTTCAGAACGGGATAAAAGCGCTTTACATGAAACACGTAGACCGCCGCAGCCAGGGTGAATCCTCCGGCGGCCAGACCGACTCCCGATATCACGTCGAAGCCCACCCACAGCCCCCAGGGAAACTTGTCGCTTAAATTGGTGGCTGCTCCCAGGCCGCCGGTGAAACGGACAAAAGCCGCTATGATGCCGGCCAGCCAGATTACAACCAAGACAACCCTCCAGAAAGTTATCTTGAACGGTAATTTGATGCTCACCTCGATCTCCTTGTCGTTATCAGCCTTCGAGCTCGCTCTTGCGGCTGCGGGTTTCCATCTTCTTTTTCAGCTCCGAATCCTGTTGCTTTCCTTTGTACTCTGCCAGCTCCATCCTGCGGTCGATGATCCACCAAACGCCATAGAGAAGCGCGCCGCCGAAGATGGCGATGCTGGGGACCTTCTTCAGCGCCGCCCAGGTCAACTCCGGCAGGGGACGATCGCCCAGGTTGCCGGGGAAGCCCAGCGTCTCAAGCGGCACGTTGGAGATGATCAGAACCGACGTTCCGCCGGCTTCCTTCTCGCCGTAGATGTGATCCACGTACTCATCCGGATTCTCCTTGATGCGCGCCCGGGCCACCTTGATCAGCTGATCTCGATCTCCGAATATGGTGGCCTCGGTGGGGCAGGCTTCGGCGCAGGCGGTGATCTTTCCCTGTTTCTGCCTCTCATGGCACATGGTGCACTTTTTCACCTTGGGCGCACGTTTGTCCCACTCGTAAGTCGGAACGCTGAAAGGACAGGCCTGCATGCAGTAGCGGCAGCCTATGCATTTGTGAGCGTGATATATCACCGCGCCCTCCGGCGTCTTCTCGAACGCCCCTACCGGGCATACCGAGGCGCATGAGGGTTCATTACAGTGCATGCAGAGCCGACGATAATAGACGTCGTCCTTTTCCTTCACCACGGTGTAGGCTGTGGAGGAGAGTTCCTCCTCCTCCTCCCCGGGCAGACCGTTGGCTTCCTTACAGGCCATGGCGCAGGCCCCGCAGCCGATGCATTTGGTGATGTCTATCAGAAGCGCTTTGGTTTTTGCCATTTCACAACTCCTTTTTGTTTCTCCTTAAGTTGCCGTCGAATCGCCTGTGCCTTAGCTGCTGGCTTCCGCGGCGGCGTCGCCGGTTCCGTGTTTCGGGGAACGATCTATCATCCCTTTTTCAGCCATTCGGTCCAGCACCAACTCCGCCGGAACGGCCTGACCCTTGGCCAGGGCCCGGATCATGGCGTCCGAAAGCTCGGTGGGGGTGAAGGGCTTGGGCACATAGTCGGATATCCCGGATCTCAGCGCCTGGATCGAGGTCTCCACCGAGGGATAGCCGGTGATCATCACCACCGCTATGTTGGGATTCTCCTTCTTAATCCTCTTGGCCACCTCCATCCCGTCCAGCTGGGGCATCTTCCAATCGGTGACCAAAACGTCGAAGTCGTTCCCTTTGACCTTGCTCAGGGCTTCCTCTCCCGACATGGCCACCTCCACGTTGTACCCCTCCCGGGTCAGGATCTTCTTGCAGCTGTTGCAGACGGTCTTCTCGTCGTCCACCACCAGCACGCTTGGGGCAACCGTTGCGACCGCCGGCGCCACCCCCGCCCCGGCGAAGGAGGGCAATTCCAAACCCTCTTCTATCCTCTTGCCTCGCCTCACCAGAGCATCGATCAATATGGCCGCTATGAATGTGAATACCACCAGTAACGCTACCATCTTCTACTCCTTTTTCTGTTTAGCTGTCATCTTGACATCTCAATCTGATCTTCTCTGCCATTCCCAGGTTGCGTGAACCACGCTAATCCAGCGTCTTCTTACCCATAACCGCCTTTACCAACCCCGCGAACAGGGCGTAAATCACGATGGGACCCAGGGCGATGAAGAACAGCCTGCCGAAGACCGGACCCAGGACCGATTTGAAGACATACCCGATCGGACCGACCTTGGGCTCCTCTGCCGGCGCCGGGGCCACCGCCGCTGCGGGCGTAACCTTTTCTTCGACCGTCTCGATTCTCTCCGGCATGGCCTTCCGGTCGACCACTCCCTTCTCCACCAGCCGGTCCAGCACCAGGTCTGCCGGCACTGCCTGACCTCTTGCCAGGGCCCTGATCAGAGCATCCGAGAGCTCCTGCGGGGTAAAGGGCTTGGGCACGTAATCGGACACCCCCGACCGGATGGCTTCGATCGAGGTCTCCACCGAAGGATAGCCGGTGATCAGTATGACCTCGATGTTCGGATCCTCCTCCTTTATCCTTCTGGCCACCTCGATGCCATCGATCTCCGGCATCTTCCAGTCGGTGACCACCACATCGAACCCGTTCGCCTTGACCTTGTCCAGGGCCTCCTTTCCGGATGAAGCCACGTCCACGTTGTAGCCCTCCTGGGTCAGGATCTTACGGCAGCTGGAACAGACGGTCTTTTCGTCGTCTACCACCAGGACATTTCCTTTGTGTTTCATCTCAATCACTCCCTTCAGTTAGCCCCACTGGGACTAACCCTAAAAAACCAACCTTTTATTATCGCCCCGATCGTTATAGGAGCCAAAGCCAGAAGGAACAGCCGATGAGTCAGGGCCGACAGAAGGAGCTTGCCCAAGGGTGCTTTAGTCGACCGACGTTCTTCGGCCAGGCTTGGCGTTCGGCGCGATTCTGTCTTCGGGTCCAACTCCAGCCCGTCCATGCCTCTGTTCTGAGAGTCAAGTCCATGCTGCGCCCGGTCCGGCGGGATGGAGACGTTACCCGACCACCCTCTCAGATCCTCCTCCAAATTCGAGGGCTCCACCTGGGCGATCCACCCTTTCCCGAAAGGATCCTTGTTGATCAGGTCGGTATTGAAGTTTATCTCGTGGTTGATCTGTACAACTTTGCCCCGGATGGGAACCAGAAGCTTGTGCATCTGCTTGTCCGAGGCTAAGATCCTGATGAACATCCTTCCCTGTTCCACCCTGCTGCGGTGGCAGGGGAGGTCCACGTAGAGAATGTCTCCCACCGATTCCCTGAACAGATTGTTCACGCCGATCTTCACCGTCCCATCCTCCAGCACCTTGGCCCAGATGTACTTCTGGTAGTAGAGCAGATCCATCTTGGCGCTCTTTCTCTCATCCAGTGCTTTCCTCAGGGTCTGGCTCAACACCGCCGGATTGATAGGCTTCGGAACGTAGTTGGAGACTCCCAGCCTCATTGCCTGCACCGCCGATTCCACCGATGGGTATCCGGTTATCATGATCAGGATGATGTCCGGATGGTTCTTCTTCACGATCCTCAAGACCTCCATTCCGTCCACCTCCGGCATCTTCCAGTCGGCGATGAGCACGTCGTATTTGTCCTCTTCCACCTTCCGCAGCGCGTCCCTTCCGCTGAGAGTCGTCTGAACATTATGTCCGTCCCGACCCAGTATCTTCATGCAGCTCTTACAGACTATCTGCTCATCGTCAACCACCAAGACATTTGCTCTGTACGACATACTCATCTCACCTTCCTTTCTTTCGTTTCCGCGCCCCTAATAAGCAACCGCTGTGCCAGCTTGTGATTCCTTTCACAAAATAGGCTGGCGGCGTATGCCCAACCAATTGGATTACAGCGGATTACGATTCTCGGTCAGAGCGAGGACGACCATATCATTTGCAGGCCGGGAATGACGATGCATATGAAGCATATGCAGCTTCTCTAAGAGCGCTTGTTGGAAGACAAGGAGTTACGTGAAAGACCTGCTGTATTAGGGAAATATACGGTGGATAGTTTTCTTATGCGATTTGGGCACGACGCGCGAGCGACGAACCACTCCTCTACGAACGTATTTTTGGCCCACATGAACTTATATCGCTTTAATCCATTGCCCTTCTTCGAAACAGAGTTCGTTCTATTCCAAACTCCTTCTCTGGTCGTTGGCCGTACTTCACAAGGAATATATCAAACTCACGGATTGGATTGTCTGTCACCCAGCCGATATCTATTTCTAAGTCCTGTTGCTTTGTTCTTGACACTATCTCCCGGGTTAAGTCTATAATAGGTTTATACATCCTTTCATCTGTGTATTTGAACCGTTGACCATGTTTTCCTTTCCCCTCCAAATCTTCGAAGGTCAAGTCATTCGGAAGTCCGGGGATTTTCTTATGCAACCAGCCCCAGTCCAGAAAGATCTTTGAAACAACAATATCCGGTTTCATTACCTGAAAACCAAGATCCATCATGAAGTGTAATGCGGTGAGATGGCCCCGATACCCCATTTCCATCAGGTGCCGGTGTATGGCCCACACATCATCATCGCTGTAACCATTCCTTATGAAATCAAGAACCGGGGTATCTGGACTCTTGTTCTTCAGAAAACCTATCAATAGCCTCGCCAGAGAGACTATCTTAACGAGTTTCGGGACATTGCCGATTGTCTGCTTGTTTGAAAAGGCACCCGATCTACTAAGAAAGTCCCGAACTTGCTTCCCGCAGGTAATGACTTTGTGCCCTGAAGCCTCTATGTCCCAGTCCTCCGAAGAGAACATTTCGTAATCATCGAAGATACTCTTGATATCGGCGATCTCTCTTGTAGCGATCTGGGACGTGATTCGAGCATATCTGATTTTGGTCCATAAGTGATGCCAAATAGCGGTGGCTGCATTTCTATCAGTTCCACGGTATTTTCTCAAGTCAGCGTCATCACACAACTTTTCGACGCTTTTCTTAAGTGTTTCTCTATTCTTCCTATGCGTACCGGGATCATTCGATAAGGGTCGAGTTGCCTCTTCATAAACAGCGATGCGAGTCTTGCGATAGATTTCGGACATCTCGTGTAAATCACTTTCCTTCATCATGCTTTGCTCCTTTGTTCCACCTGATCTCGCTGTCGCCGTCGTGGCTGTCTCATCCGCATACAGGTGAACTTTGTCGCCGGTCCCTCTTTCTCCTAAGGCTTACGGCCTGCAGTTCAGGAGCCTTGCGCTCCTGGCTCGCTTATGGATAGGGTGGGCCCAGGACCGCCCGGTCTAACTGTCATTGAGCAAAAAGACCGCCTGGTTCGTCTCGCGTGCTTGGCGGCTTTCGCGCCTCCTCCGGCACCGGTGGCAGTTCGTCGGCGCGCAAGCAGGGGCCTTCGACGACCGCCTCAAGCAGCTTCGCCTGCGCAGGATAACCTTCTACTGTGGCTTCCAGAACCCATAGAAGCTCAAGTAGTTCAGTGGTGAATTGGCTTGTCCAGCGTTCGGGGCGTATGTCGTCCAGAGGCGACGACTTCTTGCCCGCTCCCTTCTTCATCCGATACTTGAGCCACGACTGCACGACCTTGAGACCTGAAACCTCAAACTCGTAAACTTCGCGGGACACCGGGCCGAACTCGCCGTCGCCAACATGGAGCACCTGCGTGGTTTCGTTATACCGAAATGATTCGGGATACCCAGCCCGGTCGCCAGGCACAGTCTTCACGCATCTCCCACCCCCGCGCGGAACCTGCCCCCGCCTCTTGCCTTTCGGGACGAAACGCTCGCCATAAGTATGCAGCCACAAGAGTCGCGCCCCCAAGGCAGACACTTTCGCGAAAAGGGTGGCGTCTTTGGTGATCGGGAGCCGCAATTCGTGGGTCTCCAGTTCCTTCGCATGCCGCGCGGTGAAAGCAGGCTGCGCAAGGACGCCGTAGACGTAGGCGAGGAAATCCTCGGGAGTGACGTTGTGTCTGTAAGCCTTGCCCAGCAGGTCCAGGAGGGTAGGCAGTATGTTGACCTCCGTCGCTTCGGCGGTGCGGTAGAGAGGATGGGCGACGCCGCCACGATTGTTGAAGGCATTGATATCCGGAACATATGGAGTGGCGACAAGTGCTGGCCCATGTGAAAAAGACTGCCCGGCTAGGGTGATCAGAAATACTTGTCGGTCGCCGCGACTGCGCCAAAGTGGCGGGCGGGGCATGTCAATGAGCCTTCGATCTGCAATACACCACTGACGATCGAAACTGCGGTAAAAAACCTGTTCTACCGCCTCTGGATTTTCTCTCACTGCAAGGGAGTCGAGTCTTGGAAGCGCTTTGCCGCTAATGAAGCCCAAATAGGTCTGGTCTGCCCGCACATCACGGGTCTGTTTGAGCAGAGCCTTCTGCTCTTTCCCACTCGCAGCCAGAAGACGACTCCAGCGCGCTTTCAGCAACGCAGGTTCTTCGCCCACGGGCCATGTGCGTGAGAACTGAATCCCGCGTCCTGACCAAGGCATGAGATCACTGAAAAGCGGCCAATGGAAGAATTGGCCCTTGCCAGACGGGCGGAAAGGCGCTTGCCATTCGTTTGGGCACGGCTGCCATTTCACCGAGGACAAATCGGCAATGGCGTCCAACTCCGCGAGCTTGGCGTCGCGCGTTCCCTCGATGCGGGCTAAATGGACCTTGGCGGGCTTGTCCTTTCTCCCCTTAAGAGACCGGACGGCAACAGCTATAGCTACCGGTGTCAGAATGGAAAAGACATTGTGGCTCTTGCGTGCCCCGCGCCCTTCCCCACCCAGGTCTATCACCCAGATTTCATCGCACAGGCGGCGCATTTGCTCTCGCATTCCGCAAAACGCATCCCCGTCAAGATAGCTCGAAGCGCTTATGAAACTCACTACGCCGGGCCCCTGTGTCGTCGCATGCTCAAAGACCTTCCACAATCCCCAACGCCAGAAGTACACATACAGATTATAAAGGTTTTTCACGTGCACGCTATGTCCGGCCGCGACGGCCGGATCGATGAAGCTCCTGAGAATCGAGTGCTTTTGTCTCTCAGCCAGTCTTGATTGGGGAGTTTTGAGCTTTATCAGTTTCCCCTTTTTGTTCTTCTTCGAAGTACCCGGCAGAGGGTCGCCAAACCGAACCCACCCTCCGTACCGGGAAAGGTTGTCTTCCTTTTGGGTCTCCACCGCCGCATGCCGATCGTAAGGCGGGTTGCCCAGGCACACGATCACCGGTACTTTTTCCTTCACTGCCAGAGCCTTCGCGTGCTGGTCCGCAATCGGCTTGAAGAAGAGGGGAAGCTGCAAGGGTTCCGCATTGGGGCTTTCAAGCGTATCCGTCAGGTATATGTGTGCACCGCCGTCCGGCAGGCTCGCGCCGCGATCGCGCAGGGCGCGGCTCACTCGCAACTCGGAGACGGCGTAAGGCCCTACCATCAACTCGAAACCATAGAGATTTGCCGCCAATGTGGTGGCTTGGCCCGGCACTGCGCCACCCCCCTGTTCCGCCTCGACTTTATTCAGTGCATGCTGAATTACGCCCAGCAAATATGTGCCGGTGCCTGCGGCCGGGTCGAGTGTGATGACGCTCGGATCGGCGAAGCCGAGTGGCTTCTGAAGGCGGTTTACCAGCAGGTCGTCGATGAGGTGCACCTGAGCCCGAACTACCTCGACAGGCGTATAATACGCGCCTGCATCCTTGCGTAGCTTGGGGTCGTACACCGCCAGGAAGTCCTCGTAAAAGTACAGCCACGGGTCCTCGGGGCCAGCCAGCGCGGCAATGGGCACAACGCCGATGACCCGCAGAAGCAGCTCAAGCGAAGCCTTGATATCAGTTCGTGCCTGTTTCTCGGTAAGAACCCGGAGAGCTCGTGAAAGCAGTGTGTGATCTGGGGCAAGAACCCTCTCGGCCGTCTCGAGCGCCAGGGGGTCGGCTCCTTCACTGCGCCCCAAAAGTAGCGCGAACGTCACGGTCTGCGCATAGGCGTCGGAGAACTGTTCGTCGGAAGCATCGGGAAAGAGAAGTTGACGCCATTCCTTGGCCAGTTGAACCAGCGGAGAGTCCTTGTCTTTCAATGCGTCGGTGACGTCCTCTCGAAGCATCCGGCACAGCGGCGCAAGGAGTTCGGCAAAGCCCTTGAGGTCTACCTTGCCTTTGCGATCCCTGGGGATGATGGGCTCCCAGGCAAGGAAATCGCGTAGCAGGTGTTCCAGTCTGCTGGCGTCATCCGACCCAACCGCCTTCTTGCCCTCTTTGCTCACGTCGCCCGCCAGCCGGACGAGTTTCCCCACTTGTTCACCATAACGGTACAACGCCCACTCATTGCCGTCGCAGTAAAGCAGGTTAGGGATGCACTGGAAACGCTTCCACTGTTCGCGGTTGTGGCCCGTGAATCGCTTCGGGTTAGCCCCTACCCCTGGTGCCTTTAACTCCGCGTATCCGGTAAGCAGCCTGTCGAGAAGGACGGCGAAGTCGGGTTTGCCGAGGCGGCCGGGAAGGCTGGTCTCACCAGTGCAGACGATATTCCAGTCTAGCCCCCGCGCGATGTCCGACATGAACTTCTCGAATGGACTTCGAAGTTGATCTTCGGGTTCCCCCCTGGTAAGTTGGGACGATTTCGTAGTTACAGTCTGGGCGAAATCCTTGAGAGCCTCGTAGACTACCATTCCCCTGCTCCTGCCGCGATCATGAGTTGTTGCGCCAACAGATGAATCTACCTTCAGGAGTCCTCTATGTCAAGATGTTTTCAGGACGGACCCCGCGCCCATCACGCCTTCACTCGCCAGGTGCTACGAACTTGCCCGGCCTTGTTCAACATTCCCCTCTCAGTGCTTCCGGCAACAACTCCTTCAACCGAGGAGACGACTCAACCAGCCGAAGGATATCAGCCAGATCCTTCTGCCGTTTGCTCTTGCGTCTCTGCTCATCGGAATACGCCCATATTTTGCCCTGCAAGACGTCCTCTACCGCCGCAACCTTCATCTTATAGCCCATGACCGCCTTCGTTGCAGAACGGGCTGTGAAAGCTTGATATCGAGCATCGGTCCATAGTCGGATTCTCAAATCGCTTTTGGTGCTGGTGAGATTCACACTGTGGGGGAACTTTTCTATACGAAAGGTCTTCTCCGCTGCCTTCAGGAGACTCTCCGTTGCCTCGGCTGCCACAACGATATCCAAATCCAGGCTGACCACAGGTTCCACATAGGCATTGACGGCGAGTCCTCCAACCACACAATAATCAACTTTCATCTCATTCAGCAAATCCAGCATTTGCTGTAAGATGTCCTCTTGCCCATTGCCCACACAATTCATGAACTCTTTTTTGTTCACGGCAAGCTTCCCTGTCCAGTTCGGCAAACGGCGGGTAGTTAAATTAATACACAACGCTACACCCAACAACCCCCGATGTCAAGCTATTTTATTGGTTTGCTGCGCGGATAAGCTGACGCGAAGGGTTCAAGGATTCCAGTGTTCCGGGGTCCAAGGTTTTCCCCTCGGCCCCTCGAATCCTCGACCCCTTGAATCCTGTGTTTCTTGACCCCTCGAATCCTCGACCCCTTGAATCCTTTGTTCCTCGAATCCTCGACCCCTTGAATCCTTTGTTCCTCGAATCCTCGGCCCCTCTTTCGCTCCCCGTGGGATGTTATCCCGGACGGGTCTCCGTCATCCCACGGCCTGAGGGCGGATGATGGTTGGGAGAAGGCTTCAAGGATTCCAGGGTTTCACTCGACCCCCCGAATCCTCGACCCCTTGAATCCTTTGTTCCCCGAATCCTCGACCCCTTGAATCCTTTGTTCCTCGAATCCTCGACCCCTTGAATCCTCCTAGCGACCCCTGCCGAGGCCAGCCTATTTCTCTGTCCTGATATTGTACTTCCTCATCAACGCCTGAAAATTCGGCCTCTGCATCCCCACATCTTCTGCGGATTTGGTGACGTTCCAGTCGTTTCTGGTCAGCGCGTCTAAGATGAACGATTTCTCGATGCTCTCCACGGCCGACTCCCTCAGCCTCTTCTTGACCTCTTTCAGCTCCGCCGAGGTTTTTGGGGTGGGGGTGTCGGAATGCGCTATGTCCGATCGGACCACGAAGGGAAGATGCTCCGTGGTTATGGTGTCCCCCTCGGCCATCACCACCGCCCGTTCGATAACGTTCTCCAGCTGCCGGACGTTTCCCGGCCAGCTGTGGCCGGTCAGCATGTTCATCGCCTCCACCGAGATGCTCTTGATCTTCTTGCTCATCTCCTTGGAGTACTTCTTCAAAAAATGATATGCCAAAAGCGGTATATCGTCTCCCCTCTCCTTCAAAAGCGGGATGTTGAGGGTGACCACGTTCAGCCGGTAAAAGAGATCCTCGCGGAACTTCCCATCCTCCACCAGCTTGTCCAGGTCCTTATTGGTGGCCACGATGAACCTCAAGTCCACCTTCCGGGCCTTGACGTCCCCCACCGGCGTGAACTCCCGCTCCTGTATCACCCTTAGGAGCTTGGACTGGAAATTCGAGCTGGTATCGCCGATCTCGTCTAAGAAGATGGACCCCCCGTCGGCCACCTCGAATAAGCCCGGCTTGGTCACGATAGCCCCGGTGAAGGACCCCTTCACGTGCCCGAAAAGCTCCGATTCCAAAAGCTCCTGGGCCAGCACCCCGCAGTCGACCGGCACGAAGGGCTTCTCCTTGCGGGGACTGTTGAAGTGGATGGCCCGGGCGATCAGCTCCTTGCCGGTCCCGCTCTCCCCCCGGATTAAGACCGTGCTCTCGGTGGGAGCCACTTTGCGGATGAGCTTGTATACCTCCTGCATCTTGGGGCTGCTGCCGATGATGTTGTCGAACCCATACTTGGCCTCCAGCTCCCTGCGCAGGTAGATATTCTCAATTATCAGGCTTTTTTTTTCCAGGGCCTTTTCCACCACGATCAAAACTTCATCCGGGGTGAACGGCTTGGGGATGTAATCGAACGCGCCTAATTTCATGGCCTGGACCGCCGACTGGACCGTGGAGTAGCCGGTGATCATGATCACCACCACGTCGGGGTATTTCTCCTTGACCCTTTCTAACACCTGCAGCCCGTCGACTCCCGGCATCTTCATATCGGTGATCACGATGTCGAACGGCTCGGTCTCCAGAAGGCCGAAGGCCTCCTCACCCGAAAGGGTCGTGGTCACATTGTGCCCGCCCCCCTCCAAGATCTTGCGGCAGCTTTTCAGCACGATCTCCTCGTCGTCCACCACCAAAATTCTCGCTTCGGTCATCTACTCTTTCCCTTTTGCTTCGCTTTCAGGCCTCTTTTCCGTGATCGGCAGCTTCACCGTGAATGTGGTCCCCTTCCCCACCTTGCTTTTCACTTCTAACTTGCCCCGATGCCTCTCCACGATGCCGTAACTCACCGACAGCCCCAACCCGGTTCCCCTCCCCTGCTCCTTGGTGGTGAAGAAGGGGTCCAGTATCTTGGGCAGATTCTCCTCCGGGATTCCCACCCCGGTATCGGAGAACCGCACCACCGCCCTCTTCTCCTCGATCTCGGTTGACACGGTCAAACTTCCCCCCTCCGGCATGGCCTCGATGGCGTTCAGCAGCATGTTGATGAACACCTGCTGGATCTGCCCTGCATCTATCATCATCTTGGGGATTTCGGGCCTGATCTTCTTCTCGATCTTCACGTTCTGCAGGCCGGCCTGGTGCGAGATCAAATCGATCGATTTCTGCACCACCTGGTTGATATCCGAGAGGGTCTTTTGCGGCTCGGTCTGTCGGGCAAAGTCTAAAAGCCCCTTCACGATGTTCTTGCACCGGTTGGTCTCGTTGACGATAACCTCCAGATCCTCCTTGTCCGGATCGTCCTCCGGCTTGCCCTGCAGCAGGAGCGACGAGTAGGTCAGAATTCCGGTCAAGGGGCTGTTGATCTCGTGCGCCACCCCGGCGGCCAGCTTGCCCAAGGATGCCACCTTATCCGAGCGGATAAGTTGATACTCGGTCTTCCTAAGCTCCTCGGTTCTCTGCTCCACCTTCTGCTCGAGGGTCTTGCCCCAGTCAATCAGCTTCTCATCCGCTTTTTTCAGATCCGATGTCATCTGGTTGAACGATGCGGCCAATTGGGCGATCTCCCCCTCGGTCCGGATCGGAATGGTGTAGCTCATATCCCCCTCGGCGATCTTCTTGGTGCCGGTGACCAGCTCCCTCACCGGCCTGGTCACGTACCGCCTGATGGAGATACCGATGGTCACCGAGATCACCAGAAAAGCGATCACCGCAAAGAATATCATCTGGTTCTGGGCGCCCTGTACCTCGGTGTCCACGTCCTTCAGCGACATCCCAATATCCAAAACGCCCAACACCTTCTGCTCCGGCGGATGCGCGTGGCAGTCCGGGGTGGAGCAATCCGGCTCGTTGTATATGGCCGAGATGACCCCCAGCACCCGGTGTTGGTCCTTGGAGGTGAATATCCTGGAGCGGTCCGGTATATCCAACCTCTCCAACGGCTTCTCGGCCGCATGGCAGACATAGCATGCTTCCGCCTTCTTATCCACCATATGCCCGATGTCGCTGCTGTCGCTGGAGAACATTATGTTCCCGTCCTTGTTGAATACCCTGATCTTCTCCAACCCCTCCTGCTGACCGACGTACTCGATCATCTGGTGCAGATCACCCCTTAGGTTCTTGAGCATATCGTACCTGGTGCTTCTTCTGATCGTCTCGCTGATCCGGAGCGCGCCCCGCAGCACCTCGTTGGTAAGCTGTCTCTTCTGCGAGGCGATGCTGAGGTAGGCGTAGATCCCGATGGACAGGATCAAGATGAACCCCACCACCAAAATCAGCTTGGCGCCAATGCTTTTCGGCCACATGATCTTCTTCTCTCTCTTAGTGAATTATTTCACAAACTTCTTATAACTATACGCACACAGGCGCCGGAATTCGATCCAAAAACGCGCTCCGGCCTATAGCTGTTCAACCATGACACTAATACTATCGCTTGGAAGAGGGATTGTCAAGAAATCTTATTCTCAGCCGCACCCGGGCGGAAGGGGGAATGATTTCTCCTCTCCCCTTGTGGAAGAGGAATCGAAGGAGAGGGGGAAAGGTTTCTCCTCTCCCCTGGTGGGAGTCGAAGACCCCCGGACAGGCCCGTATGGGCGTCTGGGAGGAACTAAAGTCGAAGATCCCGCCATCGGCGGGAGAGAGGGGGAGGCTTTTTCCTCTCCCCTCGTGGGAGAGGACTAAGGAGAGGGGGTTCCTTGTCTCGTCCTCCTGACATGGAACATCCGTAGGATCGAAGACCCGTAGGGGTCGAACATCCGTAGGATCGAAGATCCGTAGGAAGGGAAACCATAGGGGGGGCCCTGATCCTTCGGCAATGACCTCAAGATCCCGCCAGACGCGGGGGAATTGCCCCCGCAACTCAACCACCAATTTGATTTTTGGAAAAGATCCGCCGGGCAAAGGCTCGACTGCGGCAACCCAACACGCGCACTGCATTAACAAATGCGACTGTTCAAGTCCCATTTGCCGACCATGCCTACACAAGGCCCAACCTTTGACAGATCACTACATAAGGAAACCGCTTGACGAAGGAGTCGTTCTCAACTTATATTGCCTACAGAGGATTGAGATATGACACGCAAAAGCATACCATCTGTTGAACGCGCCACGCCGGACTTCGTAGCTGGTCAGGTCGAGCGTCTGAAAGAACTCTTCCCGGAGTGCGTCGCCGAAGGCAAGATCAACTTTGAGAAGCTCAAGGAGACCCTCGGCGAGATCGTCGACGACGGACCTGAGAGGTATTCATTCACTTGGGCGGGTAAGCGCGACGCCATTCGGTTACTCCAGGTGCCCAGCCGTGCCACGCTCAAGCCTTGTCCCAAAGAGTCTGTCGCCTGGGAGACCACCAAGAACGTTTTTATTGAGGGCGAAAACCTCGAAGTCCTTAAGCTGCTTTACAAATCCTACGCGGGTCGCGTGAAGATGATTTACATAGATCCACCGTACAACACGGGCAACGACTTCCTTTACCCGGACAACTTCGCTGACCCGCTCGAAACTTACCTAAAGCTCACCGGCCAGAAGGATGCCCAAGGCAACCTTCTCACCACCAACCCCGAAACGAGCGGCCGTTACCACTCGGCGTGGCTCTCCATGATGTATCCCAGGCTGTTTGTGGCTAGGCAGCTGCTGCGCGAGGATGGGGTAATCTTCATAAGCATCAACGACATTGAGGTATACAACCTCCGGCTATTAATGAATGAGATTTTCGGGGAAGAGAATTTCATCGCTCCGTTCATATGGCATTCGAAAAGAGGAGGCGGGGGAGATGTCGCAACTGCAGTCGTCGAACACGAATACATCCTAGCCTATGCCCGCAGCCTGACATCGCGTTCCGTCAGCAAGGAGGAGATCGAGGCACTTCCTCTAGACCAGCGAGACAAGAAAGGGCCCTACCGCAAGGGTCGTGAACTCAACAAATGGGGCGTAGGTTCGGCGCGACAAGATCGTCCTACGATGTTCTTTCCGATTCCAGGGCCAGCGGGCGAAGACGTTTACCCGATACGCAACGATGGGACTGAAGGAAGATGGCGGTGGGGAAAGCAGAAAATGCTTCAGATTGTCGAACGTGGCGATGCACTTTTCGAGCGCCGGGCGGATGGAACATACATAGTCTATGAGAAGGTCCGCGACACCGGCCCGCGGTCCAAGGCCTATAGATCGCTTCTTTTGAACATTGGGGGCGTTGCCGACGGGACATCGCAGATGAAGGACATGTTCGACGGAAAGTGTCCATTTGATTTCCCGAAACCCACCTCGCTCGTGCGTCATCTCATACAGGTTGGCTGTGAGAATGAAGACGACATCGTCTTGGATTTCTTCGCTGGCTCCGCCACCGCCGCGGATGCCGTTATGGAGGCAAACAACACAGACGGCCGGAACCTGGTTTACGTTATGGTGCAGCTGCCTGAGCCAACGCACATCGACTCGGTCGCTCGAGATATGGGGTTTGGCACGATCGCAGACGTGGCCAAGGAACGCCTGCGGCGAGCAATCAAAAGACTCAAGGATAAAACCAAGCATCAACAGGGGCTATTCAAGGGCAGCGAGCCAGCCAACGATTTCGGCTTCCGGGTGTTCAAGCTGGCCGAATCCAACCATCGCCAATGGCGAGGCATGGAGCACAGAGACGGCGATAGGTACGCCCAGGAGATGGAGTTCTTCCGGGACCCGCTACTGCCTGGCTGGAAACCTGAGAACGTCATTTGGGAGGTGGCTATCAAGGAGGGCTACGGGCTCTCGTCCGTCGTTGACAAGCTGAAGAACATGAAGGGCAATCGGGTATGGCGCATGACCGACCCAGACCGGTTCCAGTCGTTCTTGATCTGTCTGGATAACAAGGTCAAAGCCCAAACAGTGCGAGCCCTCAAGCTTGCGAAGGAAGATCTCTTTGTCTGCCGGGACGCGGCCCTCACCGACGAGCAGGCGGCTAACCTCGCCCTCATGTGCAACCTCAAAACAATCTAGCGATTAGACATGGAATTCAAATTCGATCCGAATCAAGAATTCCAGATTAAGGCCATTGAAGCGGTCTGTGACTTGTTTGAAGGTCAAACTCGCGCACAGGCGTCCATTCGCTTCAAGACAGGGACACTGTCCTTAGCGGCTGTTGCCAACCGCCTGGATCTGCCCCAACAGCAGCTCCTAATGAACCTCCAGGCTATACAGGAGCGTGAAGGAATCCGCCCAGACCCGTCCCTAAAGTGTATTGAAGAAACCATCTCCGTAATCGAAGGCGAGAAGCCAGTTCGCTTCCCCAACTTTTCTGTGGAGATGGAAACCGGCACCGGTAAGACTTACGTCTACCTGCGTACCGCACTAGAGCTTTTCCAGCGATACGGAATGCGCAAGTTTGTCGTGGTAGTGCCGTCTGTTGCCATCCGCGAGGGCGTTCTCAAAACACTCCGGGTCACGGAGCAGCACTTTCGGGAAATCTACGGCAACCCGGTGTACCGTTACTACAAGTACAACTCAGCCAACCTCACCCAGGTGCGACAATTCGCCCAGACTGACAGCGTCGAAATCATGGTCATGACCCTCGATTCCTTCAACAAAGCATCCAACGTAATCCGCCAGTCTACTGACCGGTTGCAGGGTGAAACGCCGCTTTATCTCGTACAAGCGGCGCGGCCCGCGTTGATCTTAGACGAACCGCAAAACATGGAGAGCGAGAAGGCGATCGCCGCCTTGGCCGCGCTCGATCCGATTTTCGCTTTGCGCTACAGCGCTACCCATCGGAATCCATACAACGTCGTGTACAAGCTCACACCCGGCGAGGCGTACCGACAGGGCTTAGTTAAGAAAATCGAGGTGGACTCGGTAATAACGGAGAGCGACGAAAACCGGCCGTACCTCCGGGTGGACGCAATCCAGACGCAGAAACGCACTTTAACGGCCAAACTCGCCGTGCACAAGCTCTTTAAGACCGGTCAGGTCAAAGAGACAATTGTCACCGTCCGGCCAGGTGATTCTTTGCAGAGGAAGGCTAATCGCGCAGAGTACACTGAGTTTGTGGTGGATGAGATAAACGCAGCGGCCGGGTTCGTCCGCTTCGGTAACAACGTCGAGTTGAAGCTCGGTGAAGAGCAAGGCGCCCACCGCGAGGTGCTTTTCGATGTGCAGATCCGACACACTGTAGAAGAGCACATGCGTCGGCAGGTCCGATTGAAAGATCGGGGAATAAAGGTCTTGTCACTTTTTTTCATCGACCGCGTGGCTAACTACTCTGCCGATGACGGTCTGATTCGGCGACTATTCGACCGAGCTTTCAACCAGATCAAGGCCAAGTACCCACAATGGAGGCACCTGTCTCCCGAGCAGGTCCGGGCGGCTTATTTCGCCGAAAAGCGCCGCAGGAGCGGACTCACCGAGATGCTTGACTCCTTCTCAGGCGAGACCAAGGAAGACGAAGCTGCCTATGACCTCATTATGCGCGACAAAGAAACATTGCTTAGCTTCCCCGAGAAGACGGATGACGAGGAGACACGTCGAAAGAAGAGAGTGGCTTTCATCTTCTCTCATTCAGCCTTGCGCGAGGGCTGGGACAACCCGAATGTCTTTCAGATATGCACGTTGAATCAGACCGCCTCGCTTGTGAAGAAACGCCAGGAGGTGGGCCGTGGCATCCGCCTATGTGTAGATCAGACGGGTCAGCGTGTGCATGAAGAACCGGTCAACATACTCACTGTGGTGGCCAACGAGAGTTACCGCCGGTATGTGCAAGACTACCAGAGCGAAATCGCTTTCGAGTACAGAGCCGAAATCGAAGCACGCTATGGAAAGACGATCAGCGACCTCTCCGACCACGAGCGCCGGAAGGTGGAGGAAGAGTATGGCGAAGGTATACTCCCTCCTCAGCCGCGCAAGGCTGGCGAAAACAAGGCACGACTTCGCAAAGCCAGAGCTCTCTCTCCGGAGTTCAAAGAACTTTGGGCTCGCATTAAACACAAGACCAGATATGCTGTCAAAATTAATACAGAAGCAATCCTCCAAGAGGTCGTGCCGGAGATCGAGCGGTCACATGTTCCTCCGCCGCGCGTCACCATCACCAAGGCCCAGGTGGTGGCACGAGATGAGGGTGTCTTCGAGGCCATGCAGACAAGCGCGGCAAAGACTGCCAAAGACCTCATCGGACGCTGGCCGCTCCCGAACTTAGTCGATCTCATGACCGACTTGCTGGAGCACACCTCGCCTCCGGTGCGCCTGACGCGACGTACGCTTCTCGAAGTGTATCGGCGCGTTGGCAACAAAAAAGCGGTCCTCGACAACCCCCACGAGTGGGCTTCCACGGCAGTGCGAATACTCAAAGAGAAGCTAGCTGACCATCTCGTGAACGGCATCCGGTACATCCGAGTCTCGGACGTGCCCGGCGCGCAGAGTCTCCCCCCTGACGACAAGTGGTATGAGATGCGGCAGATCCTGGATGAAAAGCACGTCGACCTGTTTAGCAAGCACATTGTCCGCACGGGGGACGACAAGTCCGTCTATGACCTTGTACCTTGCGACTCGGAAATCGAGCGGCAGTTCGTGAAGGATCTGGAGGCGCGACAGGACGTGAAGCTCTATCTGAAGCTTCCGTTCTGGTTTACAGTCCCGACCCCCGTAGGCGAGTACAGACCCGACTGGGCTATTGTCATGCAGGGACCTGAGAAGAATGGCAAGCCCGTGCTTTACCTCGTGTCGGAAACAAAAGCATCCCCCCGCATGCACGACCTCCGTGCAGGCGAGCGCCGCCGCATTCAGTGCGGTGCCGCACACTTCGGGTCTAGGCTGTTCAAGAAGAAGGGCGCACTCAAGGGGGTCGACTACAAAGTCGTCGCAGAGGCAAGCCAACTCCCTTAGGCCGATGGCCCAAAGCTCTGGTGTCACAGAACGGCGCCCTCCAATCAGGGTTTGTGTTTGCCTGTCCCCTCTTTTCATCATCAGCAAAAATCCCACAACTTCTGTGGTGAAAGAGATCACCCGAGTGTAAGTGGAGAGCATCTTTTGTCTCTCGCTCGCTTTTGAGTCCTTCTTTAGCAAAGAGGGATATCGAAGATCCGTAGGACAGGGGGATTTGCCAACGTTGAGTCCGCTCCCCCTAACCAGCCGGGCAGACAATTGCATGCTCTCCCAGATTAGGAAAAAACGGGGTTTCGGAGTGCAAAAGCTCGCTTTTGCGGTTTTCTTGATTTAGAGGTTTCAAATGATTCGGTCAATTGATACTACACCTGCCGCTGGGCCAACCCACGACTCCCTCCAACTCAAGCTCCTCGACACACTCGTTCAGAAGATCATCGAGGCCTTAGCCGACAACTCCTGCAAGGTCAAAGTCGGCGACGCACTCAGAGCCATCCAGCTGAGGGAGAAGGTCGCCAAAAAGTCCGAGGCCGAGCAAATCTTCTGGCAAATGATAGAGGAGATAAAGGCGGAAGGACCGCCCGGGTCTCAACCCGAATTCACCGGCCTGCAAGGTCAAATCCACGCTGCCATCTTACCTCTCAGAGATTGTGTAAAAAACGCCATCCTTCCGGTCAAGATCATCACTGAGGCTTTCAATAGCACCAGGTCCGAGCAAGCAAGGCTCACCACCCGCCGCATGTGCAAGCTTCTCGCAGGCATGGGCTTCACCATGGTCAAAACATCCAACGGCTCCTCCGCCATCATCTGGGACGACAACCTCCTCCCCCCGCCCCCACCCTCCGAGCCCCCTGAGGGACCCTGTAGGTCGGGTTGCCCTTCAGGCCTGCAGGGCGATGCCGCTGAAGGCGGCGGAGTTACCCGACAATCTGTTGCAGGCAGGGAAGAGCAGACGGGTCATTCCTCTCCCCCGAAAAATGGTGCAAGTCGTAGGTCGGGTTGCCCTTCGGGCCTGCAGGGCGATGCCGCTGAAAGCGGCGAGGCTACCCGACAATCTGCCTCACCTCGACAAGACTTCATCCAGGGGATCGACGTATTCCCCCTCAATCCGCCCACTCCTCTTCCTTGGGAAACCACGGAAAGCCCTTCTTCACTCATATGTCCTAAAATTCATCCCGGCTCTCCCCCTGTCGAGTTTTCGCGTCGACTCGCCCTGTCATCCGGCAGGATGAACCGCATGGTTCATCCCCTACCCGGTGGAGAAGGGAAGGGCCCTTCCTCTCCCCTTGTGGGAGAGGAACTGAAGTCGAAGGGTCAAGTGCAAAGATTCCTGTAAAATTAGGCGGCGCGATATACGCTTCTTCGTTTGCGAGTGACGGTGTCTTCATTGATTTTGGCATTTTCACCAAGGACCTCATTGCGTAACTGGATGA
>Ga0180436_10000017_pt1 | contig 180038 bp, 132 predicted proteins | sample SS_ome_2_FD_132434 | JGI IMG/M metagenome (GOLD analysis project Ga0180436, IMG submission 132434) | Hypersaline lake sediment archaeal communities from the Salton Sea, California, USA - SS_3_S_2 metaG | ecosystem: Environmental > Aquatic > Non-marine Saline and Alkaline > Hypersaline >...
AGACCTCATGGAGGTATCAACAAAATGACTCCTATACAAAAACTAAAATTGAAACTCAACCCTCCATAAACTATATTCCAAAAAACTCTCTCGGGTGTCCGAAATGTATCCGGTCATTACATTCTTAAGCTTGAAGCCTCCTGTGTCGGATGAAGCTGGTCCGATCCAGGAGATTCTGCGAAGCGAAGCCGCCGTCAGCGCACGCCTGCCGGGGCCCGAGATAGCCGGTTGGGTGGCCGGATTTCATAAATTTATTGAAAAAGCTACCGATAGAGATAATAGCTTGTATTGTCGACCAGGACGGCGGTCGATTATCGTTAAACCGGCAACCGATGAGACGGATACAGAAGTCTAAACTCAAGCAGTATGCCCTGACCGTGTGCATCGCCCTGGTTATAGGGCTGCTGTTGCGCACTTTCGTGGTGCAGGCATACCGCATCCCGTCGCGCTCCATGGAGGATACCCTCCTAAGCGGCGATTTCATTTTAGTGAGCAAGGTGTCCTACTGGCGTTCCGATCCTCAGGTGGGGGATATTGTGGTTTTCAGATACCCCCTAAATCCCACCAAGAATTTCGTCAAGCGAATAATCGCGACTGAGGGCCAGAGCGTGGAGATAGTCAACAAGAGGCTCTACGTTGACGGAGAACCCGCCGAGGATTGGTTCCCCTACAAGTATACCGACTATCAGATATATCCACCGGAGTATTCCAATCGAGACAACTTCGGCCCGTTCGAGATACCGCCGGGGCAGTATTTCGTGCTGGGGGACAACCGGGACAACAGCCAGGATTCTCGGGAATGGGGCTTTCTGGAGAGAGAGTATATTAAAGGAAAGGCATTCATGATTTATTTCTCCTGGGCGCCCGATTCCCAAGCTCCCAAGTGGTCGAACAACTACATAGCCGCCTTCTTCAAGATCATCTTCTACAACCTGGCTCATCTCCCCTGGCGCACCCGCTGGGAGCGAATCGGCACCCTGGTTCGATAGAGCCGCTTTACCGACCTGCCTCCATTGAGTTTTCTCTTTTTGCCATTTTCTCTTCGGGTTTTGTCTTCTCGCAGACCGACGTCGAGCACAGGGTCTGCAGATTTCAGGATCAACCATCTCAGTTCATAGGGGATTGATGGGGCCGTTCAGGTAGTCAGCCCGACGAGCAAGAAAAAGGCCGAACCTCGGAAAAGATTCGGCCTTTTCGTAACCCCCATGTTGCCTCAAACCTCAACAGAGGGGCTCCGGTCCTCCTTTGTATAGATAGCTAACCAGGAAGACGATGTCACCCACGTTTACTACCTCGTCGCAGTTGCAGTCACCGACCCAGATCGGGTCCGGGGCAGGACCGTTCTTGTAGAGGTAGCTCACCAGGAAGACTATGTCTCCAACGTTTACAACGTCATCTCCATTGGCGTCGCCCCGCTGAGAGCCTTCTTCAAATCCCGGCAAGAACCCCGAGTTCATATCATAAGAGTTTGAACTGCCCGAACCGACTGCCAGCTGTCCAATCGTCTCGTCCAGCTCATAACCGGGGGCTCGGCTCAGTTCAAGAGAACCTGAAGTACCGCCCTGGATCGCTCCTGCCGAGATCACCTGCCATGTGAGCTCTGTGCCCTTCTCCTCAGTCCCCGAAGCAGAAGAGGTCGGAGCCGTTTGCGGGCCGAGAGACTTGACCTCTGCTACTGGCTCAATCGGCTTTGGGGAAGTGACGCCAGCCTTGGTCTTGACTTCACCCTTCTTGCCTGGCTTACTGGCAGAAGACTCGGGAATGCAAAGAAGAGCTGTAGCGAGAAGGAACGCAAGAACCATTCCCATCCTCACTTGATGCGGCCTGGCTCGTCCCCTGTATGGTTTGGCCCGTTTATTCAGTCCATTTTTCTTCATAACTGCTTTCTCCTATTTGTGGCGATTTACCTACTCGGTGTGACGTGGTCTAAAAGGACAATGGACGCTGTGTGGCCGTTCTTTGGTCTCTGGATCTCATCACACCCGCACTATTGGAACCGGATAGTCACTCCTCTTGTGGAGGATCCGGCTAATTCGATCGTTATTAATACACTCTGATCTGCCCTCCATCGCTGAATCGAATCTGGCCGGTGAACTTCATTCCCTTGCTTCGATCTTGGTCAGAAACAAGCCAGATTCGGCCTGCCCCTCCGTCGGCGTGCAAGGTACCGTTCGCGACGATCTTCAAGTTGTCCATGAATGCCACCACGACAGTTGGCAATATAGTGAGTGTTTCACCGCTCGGAACCACGATGTTGCAACGGACATAGTAATCCCTGCTATTCACATTCAGGGGCCCTCGGTACCCATTGTAGACGGTTCCGCACAGACTCCTGGTTACGCACGGAACCAGCCTAAGGTCCGTATCCCCAACAAGATCCGTGCAATTGGATATCGCGCAGAAAGGGTACCAGAGACAGGCAACATCAAAGGCCTCTTGCACGGTGAGTCCAGCAGCCATATTTTCGAACAGCACGTCCTGCCACGCTATCGAGAAGCCCCAGCAAGCGTCACACTCTGGCTCGCTCATGCCACAGTATCCAACTACCACAGCGTCATGGTTCGACCCTTTCCTGAACTCGAACGACAAGGTATTATCTGTCTGATCACACATTCCATCGCAACTTCCCAGGAAAGTGAATGGCATAGTAGCATAATCAGCAATCCATGTTTCCACTTCACTCCATAATATGTAGTTGTCTGGGCATTTGTTATGAAAGTGGGTGTAACCTCCATGAGCCAACTCGTAAAACATCGCAGTGTTGTCAGATTCAATGTGGGCCTGAACCTCTGCATCGGTTGGACAACCAATCATCTCGGTCACGTAACCCATTTCCTCAAACCAGTCTTCTGCGTTTTCTGCCCACTCCGGCCAATAGGGATCGCATTCGCCGTAGTCGGGTCCGGTAAGTGAGAATCCGGCGAATGGCGGTGGAATACCGTAGCCCAGCTTTTCCCCGGTCATTGCGTCAATAATGGTGACGATCATCCTTCTATCATCAATGCTCCTCACAACCCAGCACGGGTTCTCGGGGGTTGGCTTGATTGGGAAAACGTCCGATTCAGGGGAGATGAAGTACAACTTGCTGAACTGGGCAACACCCTCAGCCATGGTCTCCGCCTGCTCCTCAGTTATCACTGCGACCGCACGGTCAGGCAGATCTTCTCGCCATTGTGTTTTCTGCTCGATGAGTTTTTGTGTTTCGAGGTTGAACTGATATCGGATGAAGTCCTTTTCAACGATGGCCTCATCGATCTTCCTTTGATGAAAATAGGAGACGATCTGTCCTATTTGTAGTCTGGTGAATACCCTGTCGCCGCTCTCGTATCTTCCCAGTATTTCATCTTGGCTTGGAGTAACACTCTCTCCCCAGACCCAACCGGAAGGAGCCAGCAAAGGAATGCCCAGAATTATGAATATCAGAAATCTACACTCTCTCATGTCGTGCTCCTCTCTACTGTAGGGTCACCAAGACCAAGATCTCTCCTTTTTCGCCTTCCGAGAGGGACTGCATCGCTTTGCCTAAGATGGCACCCTGCGCCCTGGTGTAGTCCTTCACCAGCATGGCATATCCCGGATTCGGAGAGGTTGTCAGCAACTCACCGGGTGAGACTGCGCCGTAGGAGGCATCCACCTTGCAGTACACGCGGCCCGCGAGAGCTACGTCCCAGTCGAACTGATCAGCACCCAAACGCACGCCGGATCCCATTCCGTTGGCCCCGGCCACAATTCCCGCAACTCTGGAATCGTAGGGCCTGTCGCTCATTCTCAGTTTGCCGGGGTTGTTCGAGTCGATAACCAGCACCGCTCCGGGAGCAATCTGCTTGTGATCCGAAACGTCAAAGCCTTCAGCGTAGTCGAGCCCTTCGCCCAGCTCGACAACCGGGTCCCCGGTGCTGGCGCTCTCGATCAGTATGTTGCCGCGGACAGTCAATTGGCGTGACGGGTCGTTCGTCCCGATGCCAACTCCTCCGGACGCTCGAATCAGGAATTGATTGGGGTCGGTCGATTCGAAACTCTCGCCGCTCTTATCCGCCCAGATGAAGGTACCACGGTACGCAGCCGTCGCTCGGTACCCGCCTGCAAAAGAATAATTGCCACTGACGCTGTTGCCGTAGCCACCGGCAACGGTGGAATAATCCCCTGTCGCGACGTTATGATAGCCACCGCCGATTGTGCTATACGGGCCCGCGGCGGAGTCGGCAAATCCGCCTCCCACGTAGGAATGCTCGCCACCAGCACGGTTCCGGTCGCCACCAGCGACCGCGGAATAATAGCCTTTCGCGCCGTTATCGAAGCCGCCGGCTACCGTGGAGTAATTTCCATTTGCCTTGTTGTGCCACCCTCCACCCACCGTGCTATACGGGTGGTTGGCGGTGTCCCCAAGTCCGCCGGCGAGTGTGCTGTAGTAGTCGCTGGCAAGGTTAGCCAGTCCCCCCCCGATTGTGCTGTGGTCGCCGGTGGCCCAGTTGCTGTTACCGCCGCTTACTGTGCTGCGTTCACCGCTGGCGTGGTTGCTGCAACCGCCGCTTACTGTGCTGTGAAGGCCGCTGGCGGTGTTGTTGGACCCGGCGACAAAGGCGAGTGAGCCGGTGTTGGTATTGTAAGGACCAAGAGTGGCCTTCCCGGTTATCCGAAGATCACCATCCAGATCCAGGTCACTCTGAATGGCCACATCACCTGAGATGATCCCGCCGGTGGCACCGTCCACGGTGCTTACCCGGTAGGCATAGGGCACTCCGCCCAGCCGTGCCCGTGGGGTAATCTCCGCCCCCCGTCGATGCTTACCCCCAGCCATCTTGCCGTGTCGTCAAACACGGTATCCCCCAGGGGATACACCGAACCCAATAGAACGGTGAACAAGCCATTGCTGACGACGACCTCATCCTGGCTCTCTGTCCAAATGGCATACAGACCGGAAGAATCCTCATAAATGGTGAACGTCATGGGCAACGTATCGGTCACCGGCGTTCCGCCGTCGGTCAAGCGCCCCTGGTAGGTCATTACTCCGGGTACACCAGCCGTCGAAGTTATCGCTGACCCAAGAAGCACAAAACTAAGAATAACTGTTAGCAATAGCATCCGTTTCATTTCTTACTCCTTTCCTCTCGTCAAATATACCTTTTTTCAGAATTCTGCCTGGGTAGGAGTTGCCTTCTCACGTGATAAGGGCACATCCTCACCCGTCCCCTCTCCAGTCTGTAGATCCTTTCTACGCCCCCGGAGAAGAGGGGAGCCTGTTCCTACTTAACCCAGATGCGGCAGTCAGCAACGCCATTGCCGCAAATGGCGTCACCACGGCTGCCGGCGGTCAAGTGAACTTGTTCATTCTCTCCCTCCTTGGAAGCGTGTTAGTCACGCATAGGTCGGCGATAACACAGATGAGGTGCCGACACCGTTGGAAGAGCGGTTTGGTAGAATGCAGAATTACCCACCGTAATGCTTTCTTAGCGCTATCACGGCAGTCACCGTCACTCCGGTGGGCGATCACGATCTGTTAATCAGACAACTGGCAAGCAGAGAACTCTTGCGGCCCAAGCCCCTAGAAGTAAGTGGAAGTCCCTATGGGCCTGTCCTTGTAGCTGCCACACATTATGGTTCTGACATTCGCGTCTCTGCCAAAGACGCATTTGGTTCCTTCGGTTCTAATTTACATCATAACTCATGTGATGTCAAGCTTAAAGTGAAGATCGCCTCGTGGCTCAAACCAGCTGTGGCTACCCAAACGACCAGTCCACTCATAGGGACTTGTACCATCTGCGCCCGAGACGCCAGGTCAGAGAGGCAGCCTCCATCACAATCGGACAGAGAGAATCCCCCGCCCGTTCAAGCAGAAAGGAGCCTTCGGGCCAAAAACCCGACGATGCGTTACGCAAAAACGCGTCGGTTTCGCATCTGTTGCCCTCTGTCTAACCTGGATTATGCTGGACAAATACGGACTAATATGGAGGGTCAGCTCTTCATCTGAGCTTCTGGGCGATCTTGAAATATGTTGGCTTGCAGGAAGTTACGCCAGACGGCCGGCTTGTGTTAATGAACCGAAGGCCGCAGGTTTGCTTCGGCTCAACGCCTCAGCGCTGTCGCACATCCTACCTGGGCGCTCGTCTACTCTTCAGATCGTGGATATGTCAACCGCTTCAACATGTTCACACACGAGAGAGTTTGAACTTTGGCTTACCAGTAAAACCGGAGAATCGTCTCTGAATCCACAAGCTCAGAGTCCGGGAATGACCTGATGCTTCGCGACCATGCGTGGTCGCCAATTCGCATCTTGACAAAACCGGATTATGTGTTATGTTGAATTAAGAAGTGTGAATTGGTGGTCGATGAGGAGTTTCTGGACTGCCAGGGGTCCGAAGAAAAGGCTGCACTTCTGACTTCGAAATCGAGAACGGAAAGGCCAGATCCATGGCTCCGGCGCGCCCTGCTCTCAGGGGGCAGAATGGAGTTTCAGGCTGCGCCGCCGATATTAGAGACGTAGAAGTATTTGCCGACAGTGCCTCGCTCCGAGGGAGTCTGAGTATGAAGAGTGAATTTGCTCGTCGTTTGATTTTGGTTGTTTCGCTGCTTGTACTTCTGGCAGCCTACAATCCCGCGTTTTCTGAAGACAACGACATACTGTTGATCCCCCAGGAGGCTCGAACGCCCAATGCGTCCCCTCTTGAGGCTGGCGCAAAGGCAGCCTGCCTCTTTCAGTATGACGACGGGACGGCACTGACCTACTTCCCCAACTGGAATCCGGGCGATATGGTCGCGATCTACTTCGACCCTCAGGAGTGTGCGGTTCCCTATCCTTATCCTTTTCAGATAACCGACGTGGAGTTTCTGCTGTTTGATCACGCCGGTGTGGAATCTGCCCAGGTGAGACTCGGCGTGTGGAGCATAGGAGCCCAGATTTGTGAAGGTCCGCAAACAGAATTGTGGTCGTCTCCGATTTGCACCGTCACCACCTTCTCGCCGGACTGGACCCTGGTAAGCCTGGCTGACGACGTCTGTATTGACGAACCATTCTTCTTCACATTTGAGTACGTGAGCGGCGAAGGGGGAACCATACCAGCCCTACCTTCGGACACCCAGCAGGATATGGTGGACACATGTTATCAGTGGTTGTGGCATTCCCCGGCTTCTCCTCCCTGGTGGGAGTGGAGTCGCTTCTGGAACGACCCGGATCCGGGCTGGATCATGCTTCGGCTGGCCGGCGAGACCTATTCCATGGTCTGTGACACGGGCTGGACCTGGCTGGGCGACAACGGATATGCACCCAGCGGCACACCGGACGTCGACGCAGGTCAGGACGAATGGTTTGCCCGCTGCGGTCCGGTGGCGACAGGGAACTGTTTGCAGTGGTTCGGAACGAACATCCCACTGGGTTGGGGCGTGCCGGAGTTCATCGACACCCTGGGCAGCTACTTTCAGACCGACTCCTCCGGCACGGAAGTTCACGACATGAGGACCGGAATCGACGATCTGCTCCATCATTTCGCCATCACCGAGTTGTACACCAGCATCTGGCCGGCTCCCGATTTCGATGAGATGGCGGACTCCCTTGAGGCCAGCCAGAACATCGTTTTGCTTCTGGGCTTCTGGTGGTGGGACGGAAAGGACTGGTGGAGAGAGGGAGGCCATTTCGTCACCCTGGCGGGGGTTAAGCCCCAGGAACTCAGGATTGCGGTGAGCGACCCGGAAAGGGATGCGGCCGAGTACGGCTGGCCGGGTAGGGTCCGGCCGCTGGATCACCCGGCACCTCCCCATGACGATACCCTGCATAATCACTTGGAGTATGTATCTCACGACATATACCTGGTTGGCTTGGAATCCCCCTCCCCGGGGAATCCTGCCTGGCAGCTTACAGATTATCTGCTGCTGGACGGAGATTTCGCCCGTCAGTTCACCGGGATGAATTTCCCTGCGGAGTTTGACTCCTTTTATCAGCATGCTCCCGCAGGAACGACCTTCGTGACCGAGGTGGAGTACGCGGTGATGATCTGCACCCAGCAGGAGCATATGTTCTGGGAGCCCGCCTTCCCGGACTATGCTTCCAGCGGAATGCCGGATTTCGATCAGCGTCAGGACAATTGGATCAACAGCGGGACCGGACGGTTCACCTTCTCCGCCCCCTCGGCGATTGCCAACTCATTTTGGTGGTTGGATTCCAAGTTCAATCTCCCTCTGGGAACCATGGGAGACGGGGTGGACCAGTTTCCTCTGGTAAGGGGTTACCTGGCCAGCCTGCCCCCGTACAGCGACTGGGACGATCACGATCTGTGGAACGTCGATAACACCGGATCGCCCTGCTGCCTTGCCGGACCACCCCCGGCGACCCCGCAGCCCTTTGTGCCGGGTCCTCAGACTCCGGGCGGTATGGACCACTGGGGCGAGCTGGTAGAGAGGCTTGCCTGGCGCATGGACACCGATGGTTGGAGGAGCGCAGGTTCTCAGGTGGGGACCAAGGTTCAAGACATAGTCCCTGCTCTGGACGAATGGCTGTCTGGAGAGAGCTTCGCCGACGGATCCCAACTGAGCGACAGCCTGTGCGCGGAGGTCTACGCCCGCCCCACGTTTTCCGAGGTTCAATTCCTGGTGCGCGAACAGGAGAACGTGATTCTCCTTCTTGGCTTCTGGTACCTGGTGGGCAACAAATGGTGGCGGGCGGGCGGGCATTACGTCACCGTGGCCGGGATAAACCCGGTCGAATCTTTGGTGGCATTCTCCGACCCCTTCGTTGACCATGCCGAAACCGGCGCCCCGGGGAGAGTGCTCTCCGGCTCGTACATTCCTCATAGCCCGATACCACACGGCGATCCGACCATTCATAACGATCCGGGAAACGTCTCTCATGACACCTACCAGGCGGACGTGAGCACCTCTCACCTGGCGGGCGAATGGCAGATTCCTGATTACGTGGTCTATGACGATCTCGATTACTACATGAACGTTTTCGACCAGCAGGACGTTCCGGAGGAGTTCGCTGCGGTGACCCAGTCATACATTCCGGGTTATGATATCAGTACCGTGGTAGAGTACGCCATTCTTGTCGACTGCCTGGATTACAGGGGAGACGTAAACGGAAATGGTGCACCGGACGTGGGGGACGTGGTCTTCCTGACCAATTATCTCTACCGAGGAGGTAATCCTCCCTGGCCTCCCTCCCTGGGAGACCTCAACTGCGACCGGGTGGTCAACGTGGGAGACATAGTGTTTCTGATCAACTTCCTCTACAGGGGCGGCAACGCGTCCCGTTGTTGCGGGCCTTAACTGCCTTACCGGCCTTTCTTCATTTAGCGACAATACTCCTCCGGCGCCGATGAACTTCCGGTGGCCGGCTAACGGTGTTCACTTGCCGATCGGCCATCACTCGCGCACGAAGCCAGCGAAAGCTTAAACGATCAAAAGGCCCACCAAAAAACCGTTGCCTTCACCCGTTAAACTTATTATAGTGATCCGAGGCCGGAGCGTTAGCCAAAAGGGCTGGACTCCTTGGTGATAGTCCTGGAAAGGTGCGAACGTCACTTTCGGTTAATCAAGCCAAGGATTGTTCTCTTTTGACTGATGACTATTGACTGTTGACTAATGACTGCCTTTCACGGAGAGATGTCCGAGCTGGTCTAAGGAGCACGCCTGGAGAGCGTGTAGAGCCCACAAGGCTCTCCTGGGTTCGAATCCCAGTCTCTCCGCCATTTCCGCAAGGAAATGGCGCTGAGCGATAAGTCGAAGGGCCGACATTCGGTGCATGGCTCCGTTTTTTCCAGCGTCACAACACCTGAGAGAATCGTGCCAGGCGCACAAGGCTCCTGACCTGCTAACATACGCACAGCAAGCTGTGGGCCACCCGTCCCGGGCTACGACACAATCGGTTCCGCATCACCCCTGGTGGTGATGTGAGAGCGGCAGACAGAAAAGAGGAGGAAACCATGGAGCAAAATCGAGCTACGCAGTTCATGCAAGAAGGTTACGTTTGATCGGAATCTGTACTCCTGGCCGTGTGCCAGGAATTCGAGATAGAGACGAGGAACGATGCGATTCCGCGAATTGTCTTCGGTTTCGCCGGCGGGATCGGCAACACAGGAGACGTGTGCGGTGCAGTCGTGGGAGCCGTGATGGCTATCGGCCTTAAGTTGGGCAGAGCCGACACGATGGAAGAAGGGCTCCGCAGATTGGCAGTACCGCGGGAGTTTCGTCGCCGCTTCGAGGCCGAGATGGGGACCATCAATTGCCGTGAACTGACAGGGGTGGATCTGACCACTGAGAAGGGAATCGAGCAGGCCATGAATTCTGACATATCCCAGAAGGTCTGCTTTCCCGCGGTCGGCGCAGCTTACCGGCTGGTGGTGGAGCTGCTGAAGGAAACCACGTAGGCAGATGTGGGCAGCAAGTAGATCAGGTGCCTTGAACACCTGATAACGCTATAAGTCAGGAGCCTGGGGCTCCTGACCTAAGCACTCGAGCAGTCAGCCCGAAGAGTAAAGAAAAAGCGGTTCGACTGTGCTCACCACACGGCCGAATCTCGGGGGAGATTCGGCCTTTGACCTCGACGCTCCGAATTCGGGAATTAAAGACAGCCCGGTGGCGGTCCTCCCCTGTATAGATAGTTCACCAGATAGATGATGTCGCCCGCGGTCACTTCTCCGTTGCAATTCGCATCTCCGGCGTCAACCGGGGAGGGAGCGGGTCCGCCCCTAAAACAGTATTGCACCAGGTAGATAATATCCCCAACGTCCACGATCCCATTTCCGTTGGCGTCGCCGCGAATGAACGACGAGTTCAGCAGATTCAGCAGAATCGAGACATTGTCGGAATTGAAATTCGCCACGGCCAGGTCCAAATCGTCGTCCTCGTCCAAATCTGCACAAAAAACAGAATGAGGATCTTGACCGGCACTGAAGTTAACCGCAGACAGAAAAACTCCGCTACCGTTGTTCTCCAGTATGGACACGTCGTGGCTGGATTCGTTTGCCACCACCAGGTCCATATCAGTGTCATCATCTATGTCCGCGCAGAAGATAGAACGCGGAGCATCGCCGGCGGAGTAGTATTGTATAGGTCCCAAACTTCCGTCCCCGTAGTTCATCAAGACCCAGACATCGTCGGTAAGCCCATTGGCCACCGCAACGTCCATATCAAGGTCCCCATCCAAGTCTGCACAGAAAACCGAATTGGGATAGATTCCTCCCCCGCCGGGGGCATAGTCGGCAGGAGGCTGAAAAGTTGCATCTCCGTTGTTCATTAGAATGGAGAGACTGTGGCCCCAATGGTTTGCCACGGCCAAGTCCAGATCATCGTCTCCGTCCATATCCGCGCAAAATACAGAATAGGGCCCGCCTCCGGCTGCATAGTTGACAGCGCCGGCAAAGGTGCCGTCTCCGTTGTTTTTCAAAATGGAGATATTGCCGGTGAAGAGATCGGCATTCGCCACGGCCAAGTCCAGGTCTTCATCTCCATCCAGATCGGCACAGAATACTGATTGCGGTGTATTTCCTGCGCCGTAGTTGATCGCGCCGGCAAAGGTACCGTCTCCGTTGTTCATCAGGATGGAGACATCGCCGCCCGCAGAATTCGCCACCGCCAAGTCCAGATCGGTGTCATCATCCAGGTCCGTACAGAAAACAGACTTAGGGCTATATCCTACCCCGTAGTTGACTGCGCTGGCAAAAGTGCCGTCTCCGTTGTTCATCAGGATGGAGACTCTGCTATCATAGTAGTTGGAATTCGTCACGGCCAGGTCCAGATCCGTGTCCCCGTCCAGGTCCGCACAGAAAATAGACGCAGGTTCACTTCCTACATCGTAGTTGACCGCGTCGGAAAAGGAAATGTCAAGGGGATTAGGACGCAGGATCTGAGCATACCCCGTGGCCACCAACCCAGGCAGGAGAAAGAGAAGGGCGAATATAATCACGTAAGTCTTACTCTTACCCCGTCTATGCATTCTTTTTGTTGAGCAAGGCGGAGACGGCAAAGCTTTAGGAGTGAAGGGCATTGAACCTCCTCTGATAACGGGTACTGGTTTGAAGACATTGCTCTTTAGGAAGAGTACCGGGCAAACACTATGACTTTAATCACAGTCCCTTCTGCGATAATAAAATACCATATTTGTCTTCATTGTCAAGAGGAAAGTGGGATTGCTCAAGGCTGAATCCAATCTCAAACGGATAGAGTAGATTATCCATATCGGAGAAGAGTTTCCTTTCTTTCAACAACTCCCCATTAATCCCTCCGTTTCTTTAGCCTTCAGGAAGTTGCCCGAAATGATAGGCGGAGACTCCCAGTCTCTACGCCATGAACCATGCGGTTCATGACAGCGCAATGTACCATTCGGTGCATGGCCCGGGTTTTTCTAGCATCACCACAATGAAGAGAATTATGTCAGGAGCGAAGGGCTCCTCACCTCCCGGCTATCGCAGTAGTCCTTGACTTAAGTCCTCCTCTCAAGTCTTCGTTTAATGAGACACATGTAAATAACGATAATACTAATAAGACAACGAAGGCTCGGGTTTCTTTCCGGGCAAAGTGAATGGGGCACCAGCGGGGTTCTCTAAGTCAAGTAAGGGGGTTCAATAGTGGGGATAGGATTTGTCCTAATAGTATGGCTGATCGCTTTTATTGTTCTAGCCATCCTAGCTTCTGCCGTACTCTGTCTCTTAACACGTTCTTCCACGAAAGCCGTTCCCAAGAAGCTGCGTACAAGAAGAATTCTCATCGCTGCTGCACTCCCTTTTGCCATCATCTTTTACTTCGGATGTGCATTCATCGTATATGGGTCTTGGTGCCTTATGGTGCGAAATGTTGATCCCGGTATTGGCGATGGATGGATTGTGCCCGTGGGTAATGGCTACGTAATGGAAATGATCGACATGCCGGAAGATGCATTCATACACAAAGATAACGAAACACACGTCAGCGGCATTAAATCTGTGGCTAAAGCAGGATCGTACGTATTTGGAAGATCTACAGACGGGTATTTCATTCTAGACGTCAGTTCCGGAGAGTTGTATCAATCTGAATCTGAACACGATTTCAAGGAAGAACTCAAAGAACGAGGTGTCTGCGAAACAGATACCTTGGAACCCCCGGACTCTTTCTATCATATGAATCGCTGGGGAATCGCAGATCTCATGGCGGCCCTTATCACTTTCTCTATTCCTGCGATAGGCCTATATTTCGTGTGGAGGCATTACTGGAGGATACCTAAGCACATTAAGCTATCAAGCCAGTCAAGCGCATAGTTCTCTCGATGTAATAGATCTCCATACAAAGTTTAGGTCATCCCACAATACGCCTTTTCCAACTTCCGACGATTCTCTAACGGCGAAGTCCAACCACAAGGAACCTAATAATCAGACGGGCAAGGAATTAGGTGCATGGCTCCGATGGGACCCTTGAGGTTCGTAACACCGATTTTCGATTCGTATAAATAGGTTGATGAGGAGGCGATTGTTTTCCGTCCTTTATGGCCCATGATCACGACGTCATCCTGATCTGACAGGAAATACCATGAGCACTTCTCACTTCCACCTGCGACCAGGACTGACACTGGGTCGCAACTATTATATCGTCGAGTTTCTTGGAAGCGGCTGGGAGGGAGAGGTCTATAAGGTTGAGGAGCGCCGAACCGGCATTCTCCGGGCCGCCAAGATATTCTACGACCATAGAAGACTCAATGCAAACCAGCTCAGACGCTATACCCGCAAACTGCACAAGCTCCGGGGCTGCCCTATCATCACTCAGTATCATCACCGCGACATAGCCAGGGTTGGGGGAAAGCAGGTGGAGATTCTGGTTTCCGATTTTGTCGAAGGCGTACTTCTGTCTGAGTATCTCAATCAGAAACGGGGTAAACGTCTGGTTCCCTTTGAAGCACTCCATCTTATACACTCGCTGGCGCTGGGAATCGAGCAAATTCATTTCCTGGGCGAGTATCACGGGGACATCCACACGGATAATATTCTGGTTTCAAGAAAGGGTCTGGGATTTGAAGTCCACCTGATCGATTTCTTGGATTTGGGCAGATCAACCCGCGAGAAGATACAGATCGATGTTTTCGACATAATCGGAGTGCTCTACGAGTTGGTGGGAGGGGCCAAAGGCTACAGGCACTGCGGCAGGGAAATTCGAAACCTGGTACTGGGTCGCAGGCACAGCCTCATATCAAGAAGGTTCAAAACAGCAGGGCAATTCCGACTGGCCATGGAGAATCTTGAATGGTGAGTCGATTTAGCGGTCCACTCACCCGCACGAACTTATTACACTTCTTCCTTACTTAATTAGAGGGCAGGTTCGGGGGCGCGGGGCTCGCAGATGCGGCCGGATTTCCAAGCTTTCTCTGTCCCGGTGGAAGGGGGAACCACGAAAGTCATTCTTTTGCGCAGTTACGAGCATGACCCCGCACCTTCCGGTGCAAGTAGGCCAAGGACTGCTTCGTCCCCTTCGCCCATACGGGCGGTCGTCTGACCGGATCCTCGCAATGACGGGGGATGTTGTCTTTAGAGTCTCCCTGATATCGAATATCCGTAGGAAGGGGGATCTAGGGGGTTTCGATCAACGGTCTCGCTCACATTCCGCGGGCAAGATGCCCGCCCCAGCAGAGATTCAAAACCCGCCCTCACCCTGTCCCTCTCCCAGAGGGAGAGGGAACCAGGAAACCCGCTGACTTAGGTCATTGCGAGCGCAGCCCTGAACCGTCCGGTGCAGGGCGAGGCAAAGCAATCCCCCTGTGGTGCCAATAGGCGAGGGATTGCTTCGTCCCCTTCGCCCATACGGGCGGTCGTCTGACCGGGTCCTCGCAATGACGGGGGATAATGCTTTTGAAGTCCCCCTGAGAAGGGGGATCTAGGGGGTTTCGATCAACGGTCTCGCGCACATTCGGCGGGCAAGATGCCCGCCCTACCAATGTCTACGGAAATCCCCTTGCGGTGTAAATAGGCTGGGGATTGCTTCGTCCCCTTCGCCCATACGGGCGGTCGTCTGACCGGGTCCTCGCAGTGACGGGGGATAATGCTTTTAAAGTCCCCCTGAGAATGGGGATCTAGGGGGTTTCGATCAACGGTCTCGCGCACATTCGGCGGGCAAGATGCCCGCCCTACCGAAACCAGTAGGCGAGGGATTGCTTCGTCCCCTTCGCCCATACGGGCGGTCGTCTGACCGGGTCCTCGCAATGACGGGGGATAATGCTTTTGAATTCCCCCTGAGAAGGGGGAGCTAGGGGGTTTCGATCAACGGTGTCGCTCACATTCGGCGGGCAGGATGGTCGCCCTGCCGGTGCCAGTAGGCTGGGGATTGCTTCGTCCCCTGGGGGTCCTCGCAATCACGGCCCACTTTCCCATCCCCTTGACCCGGAGGGCAAACCGGGTGGGCGGGGCTTTCCTGCACTTGGCGGGATACCGCTATTACTATGGAAGCATCTAATCCATGTTGGAGAAGTCTCAAACCAACGCCAGGGTCGGCCCCCGAGGGAAGCATCAAGCCCGCGGCTCAGGCGTACTCTTTCGGGTTCTCCGTGGGTTCACCCGGACTCTCGAGCGTGTTCCTCGCCGTCCTTCTTCAGCACGCAATCGACGGCCTGGTCCATCGACATTTTCCGACCTTCGTTCCACTCCTTGGCGAAGCTGCTTTCGCCCATGGCTGAACGTGTGCTGGAAATGGCCTTGTTGATCTTCTCCTGCTTGGCAGGAGAAGGCGGGGCGCCGATCTGCTCCCGCAAGGAGTTCGCCGCACCTAGGAGCCGCGCAGCTTGCCCAAAGTCTTTGCAGGCGGCGGCCAACATTCCTAAGGCTTCCAGCGAATCCGCAACGTGCATGCGATCACCGAGTTTTTGTCGGATGGCCAGACTCTGTTCATAGTATCTGCGTGCCTGGTCAGATTCGCCCTTTCTTGCAGCCAGCTCACCCAAGCTGTGCAGCGATTCCGATCTTCCCATGGGGTCCTTCCGATCGCGACGGTTCTGCAAAGCTTCTTCATGATAGGCCCGGGCCTGGTCAAGCTCGCCGTCGTGTTCGGCCACCACCGCCAGGCTGCTTAAAGAGTCGGCAACGCCCATCAGGTGGCCCACCTCTCGAAACAGGCGTAAGCTTTCCTGGTAAACAGCGCGGGCCTGGGCATAATCGTCCTGCCTGAGACAGAGTTCTCCTAAGTTGTGGAGAGAAACCGCTATGGCCCTTCGGTCCCCTATCTGACGCCGGAAAGCCAGGCTCTTCTCGTGATATTGGCGCGACTTGGCATAATCGCCCAATTCCTGCGTCACAGCCCCCAAGTTGTTGAGGGTTTGAGCCAGCCCCGAGGCGTCTCCTAAGTCCTTCCAGATCGACAAGCTCTCCTGGCCCAGCTCGAGTCCCTTTTCAAAATCACCCTGCCAGTACGCCAGCCATGTGGCCCAGTCAAGTGCCGTGGCACGGGCCCTGGTTGGCTCGCCGGCATCCGGACGGGCAAGAATTTCCGACAGAAGAGTTCTCCCTTCGCTCCAACGTCCTCGCACGAACCAGTATCTTCCCAGCCCACCCGCCATCTCTAAAGCGAGTTGGGCATTCGGGGAGCTTCCCAGGTACCCATCGATTGTGGCCCGCAGGTTCTCATGTTCGGCTTCCAGACGAGCAACCCATTCCCCTTGCGCCGGACCGGTCAGGTGACGCTCTGCCTCCCGGGCCAGAGCGAGGAAGTAATCCTCGTACCGCCGCCGAACATCCCCTTCCTCTTCCTCCTGCTCCAGACGGTCGCGAGCATACTCCTGAACGGTTGCAAGCATTCGATAGCGCACCTCCTTGGCCTGTTTTGCGGACTCCGACTCCATCTCCACCAGTGACTTGGCGACAAGCCGTGAATGCAGATCGATGAGTTCTCCCTTGGTGATGCCCTGCCACCTGCATACCGTCTCAGCCGCCTTCAGATTCCAACCGCCTGCAAATACCGACAGCCGGCAGAAGAGCTTGCGCTCGTCCCCGGAAAGCTGATCGTAACCCCAGTCGATCAGCGCGCGCAGGGTTTGGTGATGCGGCAGCCCGGTCTTCCTACCGGCGGTGAGCAGGCCGAAACGATCATCAAGACGCTTGGCAATCTCTTCCACCGGCAGCGCGCTGACCCGAGCTGCGCCCAATTCAAGGGCCAGAGGAATTCCGTCCAGACGCTGACAGATCTGCACGACGGCCGGGGCATTCTCCTCGGTTAAGCTGAACCCGGTCTGCACGGCGCCTGCACGCTCGACGAAAAGCTGCACCGCCTCTACCTGCTCCAACTCCTTCAACCGAGGCCGGGCCTCTGCTCCGGGGACCACAAGCGGGGAGAGATGGTAGATCATCTCTCCGGTCAACCCCAGCGCCTCACGGCTGGTGGCGAGGATTCGCAGCTTGGGACAAGACCGCAGGAGTTCTTCGGCCAGCCTTGCGCATTCGGTTATGAGGTGCTCGCAGTTGTCAATCACCAGCAGCAGAATCCTGTCCTTCAGATGATCGATCAGGCTTTGTGTGAGGGGGCGGCTGGTTTCTTCCTTCAGTCCCAGAGCAGCGGCAACGGTTTGGGGCACCAGGGAAGGGCTGGACACCGGCGCCAACTCTGCCAGCCACACGCCATCCGGGTAACCCTCGAGGAGATCCCAGGCGGTCTCCAGCGCCAGTCGAGTTTTGCCGCAGCCGGCGGCTCCGGTTAAAGTAACCAGACGGTTCTCACCGATCAGCTTCTTGATGTCCGACATCTGCTGATCCCGTCCGACGAAACTGGTCAGCCGGAGTGGGAGATTGCTGGGTTTGGGATAGGCTTCAGCCACCGGAATGGACATGGTGGTTTCGGTCTCGCTGATCCCCTTGAAAGTCTTCAAATCGACCACCACGTGGTCTGCACGCTGGTAACGCTCCTTCGGCCTCTTTGCCATGGCTCTGCTGACTATCCGCTGCAACCCCGCGGGCAACCCCTTGCGCACGGCGGTAATCGGCGGCGCATCCCGGTTCAAAATGGAGTAGACCATTCCCCCGTCATCCTCGCTCTTGAAGGGGAGTTGCCCGGTCAGCATTTCATAGAAAACCACCCCCAGCGACCAAATGTCCGATCTTTGGTCGGCCTCTTCTCCGCGAGCCTGCTCCGGAGACATGTAGGCCAGCGTTCCCAGGAAAGTCCCGGCCGATTCCGGTTCGGTCTGTCCGCCCAACTTGGCCAAGCCGAAATCCACGATCTTCACCACCCCCTCGTCGGTGATCATGATGTTGGCCGGTTTGATGTCCCGGTGAACGACACCCTTCTGATGGGCTTTGGCCAGACCTCGGGCCAGTTGAATGGTTATGTCGGTTGCCTGGTCGGGCTGGAGAGGGCCGCGTCGAATCTTCTTCTTCAGCGTTTCGCCTTCATAGTAGGTCAGGACAATGAACATCTGACCGTCCTCGGTCTCGTCGATCTGGTGAACGCTGCCGATGTTCGTGTGATCAAGAGCCGAAGCCGCCCTCGCCTCCCGGAGGAAACGACCTTTCCAGTTTGGGTCTTTGGTCAACTCGGCCGGTAGAAATTTGAGTGCGACGGGACGTCTGAGCTTGATGTCCTCACCCTTATACACTACGCCGGCAGCTCCGCCGCCGAGCTTCTCCAATATCCTGTAATGAGAGACCATTGTACCGATCATGTTGTCCTCAAAAACGCCTTCCGGTAGTATTGTACTGAAAAACGCTGAATTGTCAATCAAATACTTGTCCGTGGCTGAAACAAAAGGGTTTCTGGCTGGGCAGGTGCTTGCCCGGCGTCTGAATCCGGGCACGCAGCTTCCAACCAGCTTTCAATCGGGGGGAACCTGTGCATCCAGTTATGGAAGTAGTCCCTGCGCCGTCCAACGGATTCCCCTTTCTTGAATCCGTACCTTTGCGTTTGGCGGGCAGGATGCCCGCCCTACCAAGGTTTGTAGCAGCGTCATTGCGAGCGGACAGACGCCCCCGTTCGGGCAGCGAAGCAATCCCCTTGCGGTGTCAGTAGGCCGTGGATTGCTTCGTCCCCTTCGCCCATACGGGCGGTCGTCTGACCGGGTCCTCGCAATGACGTGCTGGTCCTTATTAGGGTAGGGATTGTACCCCCACGCTCTTACGGACAGGGGTGCACGGACGTGCCCGTCTGGGCAACCCCTGTCCGAGCGGATAAGCGAAGCAACCTCTTTCTGGTGCAAATAGGCCGGGGGTTGCTTCGTCCCCTTCGCCCATACGGGCGGTCGTCTGACCGGGTCCTCGCAATGACGTGGCATGATGCTTCTGAAGTCCCCCTGACAAGGGGGATTTAGGGGGTTCTAATCACCGGCCTCGCGCAAACTTCCGAGGGCGCACTCCGAAAACCGCATCAGCCCCGCCATGGCGGGGTCTCCGCGTGGCTACGACAAGCTGATGCACTCCTATAATAATCCGAAATCCTGCCTGAGTTTGATGTGGCTATCAGAATTCAAAGCCCAGAGAGAACCGATGCACGCTGGAGAGATTTGAAAAATCGGCCCAGGCGTAGCTTATGTCCATCTTGCTGTTCTTGCCCACATTGACCTTCACGCCGCCTCCCAGGGTCAATCCCTCCTCCTCATAGTTCAACTTGTATCCGCCTCTTAGGGAGAACATCTCCTTCCACTGATACTCGCTTCCAAAGCTGGCCTGCTGAACGTTGTCGTTGGGATGCTTGGCCTCGGCGGTTACGGTGAATCTCGATTCCGGGGAATCGAACAAATCGTAAGCCACCCCGAACCTGAAGGTCAGGGGCAAATCGTACGGGTCAACCGCCAGCTTGGCCTGGACGTTATCGTAGTTGGGATTTCCCGGTTGGGGGTTATGATAGGTATCCAGCTCCGGTCCGGCCAACTTCAGCTCCGGCCCCAGATTGGAGATGTTCATGGCGATTCTCAGACTCCTGATGCCGGTGTAAAACAGGGTGCCGAAATCGAAGGCGAATCCGGCAGCTCTCTCCTCGGATATGGCCTCCCATATGTATTTCCCGTTTACGCCCGCGGAGAATCTGTCGGTCAGCTTTCGGGCATAGCCAAGGGTGAGAGCGTAGGAGGAGGAGGTGAAGGTCTCTCCGGTCCCCTCCGGCTGCTCCACGGTGGTAATCTCCATGTTGCCCATGGTCAGCGCGGTGATGCTGACGCCGAAGGCGCTGTACGGATCCAGCGATTTCCCGAAGGTGGCATGATTCAATTGAACGTCCAGTATCCAGTCCACGTTGGTCAGCGAAAGATTTGATCCGGTTATCTCGGTAAGCGCCGCCGGATTCCAGTACATGGCATAGGCGTCGTTGACGCAGGCTATGGATGCCTCACCCATGGCCACGTACCTGGCTCCCATTCCGATCTTGAGAAATTGGGCGCCCACCGTGCCCACCCTTGAGAACTCACCCGAATTGGCCGGGTTCGCCAGGCTGAGAATCAACAAGATGGCGAGCAGGCCAACCACTTTCGTTTTCATTCTTCCCCCTTGTTTTGCAGGACAGTCGTTGCTCAAGACTCTTTGCCTGAATGGTTATGGTCGATTCGATCAGTTGAGCTATTTTATTATGGCGAATTTTCCCAGCTTCTGCCCATACTCCGAGTCCACGTGATAATAATAGACACCCGGAACGATACCCTGCTGGTCCCTGTTCAGCAGATCCCAATCCTGGGTGCCGGTTCCGTCGTCGTGCTCAACCACCCGTACCAGATCGCCGGCCAGGGTGTAGATGCGTATGGTGCACTGGTCCGGGAGGTGGGTAAACTGGATCTTCCGTATTCCCTCCTTGGTTTCCCACAGGGCGTGAGCTATGTATGGATTGGGCACCACCTTTATCCGGGAAAGCTCATTTTTGGCATTCTCCGGATCTATCCCCCCGGCACCGAAGACGAACTCGTCGTCCGGGCCGTTTAGCCCGGCGCCCTTGATCTGGTAGACATCTCCAGCCGCGTAACCCGTGTCGGTGGGGTCGAAGGCAAAGAACCAGGCGTGATTATAGGGGAAGGCCTCCGGGTGAGGTTGCTCGTCGTAAGGCACGTTGACGATATCCAGGTAGTCCCCGTGATGTGCATCCCATACTCCGTTCTGGGCCCAGTCATAGACCTCCACCAGAACCTGCTGATCGGTGGTTGTATTCCAGACCTCGAAAGGAACCCACACCGGGGTGACGTCGTCGAAGAAACTGTATCCCTGAGAGCCCTGCTCGGTGAACCTTAGTTCGTAGGTGGACCGGAAGTGCACGTCTCCGCCCACCGGAAAGCCGAAGGTCTCTCCCATGCTTCCCAGGAAATGATACATGTGCAGGGTGGCCTCGGAGGTGCCAAATCCGATCTGACCCCACGAAGTCGGTACTCTTTCGGCATTGGTGACGATGACCTGCAGGCCGTCCACCACCGGGTAGCTCTCTATGTCTCCCGACTGCTTGGTCTGATCCGCCAGGACCGTCTCCTGGGTGGTCAGGTCGATCACGTGCCAGTAGGTGGCGTCCGGATCGTCGGTGAAGACGACCTTATACTCGTGCCCGGTCAGAGTACCCCGGTCGAACACCACCGGCGTGACCGTGCCCTCACTCTGCTCCTCGTTTCCAAAGTAATCGTGTCTGACCGTGGCCGCGGCATTGTAATGTCCCGCCGGGTCGGTTCGGGGATAGGCAAAGTTGCAGTTGACGTCCTCCCCGGGTCTGCCGTAGGCGGTCTGCAAAGGCTCGATCGGCACGTTGGTGTCCCCCGCATCGAAGGAAACCACGGAATACCAGTATTCTATCCCGTTGATCAGGTCGTCGTCGGTGTATGTATGCGGCACGATATCGTGCTGGCCCTCCTTGCGGAAAATGGCGATGGGCACGTAATCCGGCCCCAAGCTTCCATCCGGGTTTCTCACCAAATCGCCCCAGGTCTGACCCATGTCGGTGCTTCTGTAGATCTTGTAACCTTTGAAGTCCACCTCTCCGCTGAGAGGATCAACCGAGCTTTCCGAAACATTATCCCAGGTGAGCTTTACCTTCTGGTAGCCCGGGGTGGCCACCAGTCTGGCCGGCTGCGGAGGTTCGGGCCCGATGAAGTAGTTGTCGTACACCACCTGGGCCATGGATGCGTTGTTCCTGAGATCCTGTTCGTCATATCCGGCTATAAGCGCGAAGACCACCCGAACCGTCTTCCCGGAGTTGAGGCTGATTCCGCGGGTGCACTGAACGTAATATTGGTCGGTAGGGGGGAGGCTTTGGTCAAACTCCTGACTGTCGATAAACTCGTATTTCCCCTTGTCGTCGTCCGGCAGATCCTCCCATCTCCCGGTTCGGAAGGCGGTCATCCCGATGTCGTCCGGGGTCTCAATGTACTTGGTGCCCATCACTCCGGTTTTGACCAGCGGACCCCAGCCCGGGTCAAAAAGGTCCTCGTCGTAGGTCCAGGCCAAATTCATGGAGGTGTCGAAAGCGACCAGGTCGCCCAATCTTCCGTTCTCAAAAGTTCCCGGGACTATCCCTCCGACGTCGAAGTCGCAGTAGAGACCGAAGGCAAAATCAGAGTAGTCGTTCTGAGAAACGTTTTTGATCTCCAGCACCACGAACAGATAATCCTGGTTATAGCTGTAATTCCACTGGTAAACCGTCTGGGTCAACTCCAGGCCGAGAACCGAGACGCCGGTGTTGGCATCACAGAAGCGATAGTGGCTCTCCTGAAGGGAAACCGGACCCGCATCCACCATGCCCTGGGAGAAAGCCCAGACCTTATTGTAGACCCACTCCTCAGAGTCGCTGTTCCAGACCCTCCATCCGTACGCCGCCTTCCCGATGCCGAGGCCCACGGTATCGGCGGGATCGTAATTATAGGAACTGGCGTCCGTGGAGAGACGTATCCGGTAACTCTCCTCCCCGTTTATGATGGAGGAGAGGGGCATGAAATCATCGTCGGTATTGGCCACGATTGTGTCCCCGTCCGGCTTTACCGCGCCCATCCAATACTTGATCTCAGCCAGATAGTGACGCTCCGATCCCTTGGGCCACTCGCCCGACGGCTTGCCCAGGTGGCTCTGGCCCCCGATCTGCCCCCAGTTCTGAATGGTGGTGGCGAGGTTCCCCTTGTTCTGAATGATCTGATCCTGCAGCGGAGTCGGGGGGTCCAGACTCTTTTGCCTCTTTGCGCTACCCTCTCCCCACAGGAGGAAGAACAACAAGGGAAGCACCAGGACGGCTTTCTGCATGCGCATTTAGTGACCTCCTTGCAACTTTTATTAGAAAATGAACTCTATGCCCCAGCGCACTGTCCTTGGAGCATCGTAGTTTTGCGGATCCTTGGCTAACAGACGGTAGTATCGGTTGACGTCCTCTGCGGTCAAAGGTCCGTCTCCATCCGGGTCGACGGTCAGCTCGTAGTGATACCCATCGTCATTCGGCTTGCCGGTGTTGGAGTACACGTGAAGAACGTTCCGGCGATCGAATAGATTCACCACCTCGGTGAAGAAGGAAAGATGCGTCTCCTTATCCTTGAACAGATAGAAGTCCTTGTTCAACTTCAGATCCACCCGATAGGTGGCGGGCATTCTTCCCTCGTTCAGTGCACCCAGGCGGTTCCCCTGATCGTCGGTTTTGGTGTAGGGCATGCCGCTTCCATACTTGGCCAGGGCGTTCAGTCCCCAGGCTCCGGGGAGAGTCAACCCGGCAAACTTCCCGCGCCAATCGCGGGGAACCCGGTAGTCCACATCCACGGTCAGAGTATGCCTCTGGTCGAAGGCCAAGGGGTACTCCCGGACCGGCCAGACCGGCGCGCTGGTGCCCGCGGTGAAGTAATCGTAGTACCCCTCGTAGGCGGTGGAGGCGTTGCCCTTGGCTATCATGTAGGAGTAGTTGACGGTTCCTGAAAGATTCTTGTGATCAGGTCTCTTGGTCAGGATCACGTCCACCCCCTTCACCGTACCGTAGTCGGCGTTGACGAACTGGGTGTAGGAGCCCCCGGTGTAGACCACCTGCCGTGTGGAGGCGAGGTTGGTGAGATCCTTATAGTAGGTGGTCACCTTCATGGTGATGTCGTCGGCCAGCGCATGATTCACGCCCAATTCGTATGAAACGCTTCTTTCCGCTTCCATGTCCGCATTGCCCACCAGCGGGTAGCCGGTGGTCAGGTCTGCCTGAAGGTTGGTGAACATGTATTGATATGGCGGAACCTGGAAGTAGTACCCATAGCTGAAATGGATCACCGTGCGATCGGAGATGGGGTGCGAGACGCCCAGGCGGGGGCTGAGTTGGGTCTTGGGTTGGGTATGAACCTTTCTCTCCTTGGTCACCGGGTCATTCCAATAGTCGATGTCGGCGTCAAGATAATCCAGGCGCAGCCCGGCGTTGACGATGATCTCCTTGAGCTCGATCTTATCCTGCAGATACAAGGCGGCGTAGTTGGGGTCGACCTCGTACTTCTCGCCGTAAGGCCGAACGTTGAAGAACTGCTTGTCATCCCACTTCAGGCGATTAATGCGGTACTCTCCTCCCAACTTGAGTTGATTGTGCTTGTCCACCTGGCTTATGATATCGAAGCCCAGACTGCTGTACTTGGCCCTGCGGTAGTGATAGCGAGGATAGTAATCCGGCGCGGCGGTGAAGCCGGTATAGAAGTACTCCTCGGTCGGGTTGTAGTTGTCGTCGTCTATGGTGCCTATGAAGACGCCGCTGGAATCCTCCAGATAACCGGGCCATTGATTCCAGTAAAGATCGAAGAGATGTTCAGGGGCCAGTTTCATATCGGTGTAGAAATGGCTGAGCTTTATGGTCAGGAAGGTGCTCTTGGACGTGGCATAGGACGTCCTGGCCCCGAAGCTGTATGACTTGTTTCGTATCTTCCCCAGCCCGTCTAAGTTGAAATCGTAGGAGATGCTGTTTACGTCCCTGTGTTCGTACCGCAGCAGCTCCCTGGTGTAATAGTTGCCGCTGAAGACCACCTTCAGATTGTTGGTGGGGCGGATGCTTATCTTGCCCGTTCCGGTCAGAAGCTCCTGTCTGTTGTGAGGGAGATGGCCGTCATTCCAGATCTTCTCTCCGGATAGGAAGAAGGTGGCTGCGTCGCTCTGCTTCAGGGTCAACGGGCCGCCCAGATTGAAGACCAGGCAGTGGTTGTTATTCCTTTGGAGCTTCTGATAGTCTCCGGACTCAACGTCATAGGAGTGAATCAATCCATCGTAGGCCTTGATCTTTCCGGTGAACTCGGGCCCGCCTTCCCGGGTGATGGCGTTGACCACCCCGGACAGAGCCTCGCCGTACTCGGCGGTAAATCCTCCCGTGGTCAGGTTCAATTCCTCCAGAGCCTCGGGCGGTATTCTGGTTCCGGCACGCCCCACCAGCGGGTCCTGCACGTAGATGTCATCCAGAAAATAGCTTACCGTGGCCTCGCGTCCCCCCCTGACATGCAGGTCACCGTATTCATCCACCACCGTGCCCGCCATGTTGGAGATCACCGGTTGTATCCCCACCGTATTGGGAAGGTAATCCAGCTGTTCTCTGATCACCATGTCGGTAGAGGAGGTCAAGTCCTTCTGAATCAGGGGACGGGACGCCACCACCGTGACCCCCTCCTTCAGCTCGATGGGGGTGGAGTTCAACTCGAAATCGAGAGGTGTGGTCAGGTCCAGAAGCACGGTCACCTGAGTCTGGATGATGGTTTGATACCCGATTAAGGACGCCTCAATGGTGTAGGTTCCCACCGGCACGTTCAGGATGAAGTACTCCCCATCCTCGTCGGTTGAGGTCCCGATGCTGGTGCCCTGAATTATCACCGTAGCACCGGGTAGCGGGCCTCCGCCTTCCGAGTCTCTGACCACCCCGGCGATCTTTCCGGCGGTTCCTGCCCAGGCGAACTGACTCAGCATAAGGAGCAGAAGACTTGCCCCCAGAATCGCCTTCGCACCGAGCGATAATCCCCTTGAGATCGTGGTTTTGCTAGTCAATTTACAGCCCTCCTTTTTGAAAGTTCGGTTAATCTGATGGCTTTAGAACCGGTCGCCTGCAATACAACAGATATGATAGAAAGCCCTTATGGGCTTAGACGTTTTCATATATAAGATGCGGCTATATGGTTAATCGACGCATGGTCAAGAAACTTTAACTTGCAGAGCCTGTCTGTTTCACGGTGAGCCCGGCGAAGTATATGGGTCATGCCATTGACATCCGGGCTATTGGCACGCCAGCGCCTAAGTATCATCATCCTCCCGCTATAATGGTAATCTGATCCTGAAGGTGGTTCCTTTATCTTGTTTGCTTTCCGCCTGAATGGTCCCCTGGTGAGACTCGATTATCTTTCTGCATATGGGCAGTCCCATACCGTGTCCCGACTCCTTGGTGGTGAATCCGGAGACAAACACTTTTTCCAGCTCTTCTCCGGACATCCCTTTTCCTGTATCACCGACCCATATCTCCAGGGCCTGATCCTCCGGCCGGCACTCGGTGCCGATGGTTATGTGGCCTCCCTCGCCTTTCCTCTTTCCCATGGCGTCGGCAGCATTGTTGAGGAGATTGTAGAGCACCTGCTGAATCTGACCGGAATCCACCGAGAGGTGAGGCAGGTCGGGTTTCAGCTCGGTCTGGAAGACGATGTTTTTAAAGACGTTTTGGGGCTTCACAAAGGTCAGGGTCCTTCGGATCAGTTCGTTGATATCGCATTCCACCTTCTTCGTCTTCATGGTCGAAAAATCCAGAAGCCCTTCGGCAAAGCTCTTTATCTTCTCCAGGTTGACGGATATGGATTCCAGCTGCTTTTCAACTGAGCCCATCTCACCCTTTTTCATCCTCATGTCGAGTATCTGAAAATTGCCCATGATCACCGTCAGATAGTTGTTCAGCTCGTGTCCGATTTCGGCGGAGATTTTCCCCTGAGTGGCCATCTTCTCCAGACCGATCATCTGCTCCTGCAGGCTCTGCAACTCCCGGTAGGATTTCTCGGTCTCCGTCAGCAGGGTCTGGTTCTCCAGCGAGATGGCGGTCTGAATGCCCAGGATGGCAAGAAGCTTCAGATCCTCCTCGGAGAGCTCCTGTACCGACGAGGTCTTCCTGAGAACGATCATTCCGCAGGCCGATTCGGCCTTTCTAAGCGGGATGAGGATGGCCGTGTCGTCCGCTTTGGGAAGCGCTTGGGCCACGGAGGAATCCGAGACCAGGTCCTTCAGGCGGGCGAAGAGGGGATACTGATCGGGCCTTTCGACCTGCAGGATGTCTTTCACCGAAGAGGACTCGGCCACCAGTTTCTCATCGACCTGGATGCTGAGTTGGCCGAACAGGTTCTGCCCCGGGCTTTCCGTGTGAAGTATCAGAAGCTCCCCGGTGCTGGCCGGCCAATACAGGATCATCCCGCCTTTCAACCGGCCCTGAACCAGGGCGAATTCCAAAGAAAGCTTCAGCAGACTCTTGCAGTCGCCGGCGGTGTAGAGGATTCGGTTTAGGTCGAAGAGCTGAGACAGTCCCTTCTCCCTCCCCTCCTTGATGTTTTGGGCTCTCTTTTGTACGGCGCGCGCCACGGCACTCCGTATCTCTTGGAGGTCGAAGGGCTTGAGGATGTAGTCGTAGGCTCCTTCCTGTATGGCTCTCTTGGCCGTGTCCAGGCTGGCATATCCGGTCATGAAGATGGCGCCCATGGAGGGATCCATCTTGTGGGCGGACTGAATCAGTTCCATCCCGTCCATCTCAGGCATCTTTATGTCGGTCAAGATGAAATCGAACTTCTCGTTCTTGAGCTTGTCCAGTGCCTCGAGAGCCCCGGAGGAGCCGATCACTTGATGCCCTTGACTGCGCAGGGCATCACAGGCGAGCTTGAGCATGATCTCCTCGTCGTCTACCACCAGGATCTTGACCGGGTCGTTCCGGTTTAACATCTGATCTGCCTCTCCTCCAGATTGGCGCTTCCCACCCGTTGAATGATCTCCCTTATTTCCTCCAAATCGAACGGCTTATGCACGCAGGTCAGGGCGCCCCTGCTCTCCGCCTCACGCACCAGCTGATCGGGATAGCTGTCCATCATGGCCACCGCCAGCCGGGGGAAGAGCCGGCGTATCTCTATCAGGGTCTCCAATCCGTTCATTATCGGCATATGCACGTCCATGAGAACCAGCCGGAATGCTTTGCTGCGGGCCAGCTTGAGGCCCTCCAGCCCGTTAACCGCCACCTCCACCTGATGCCCGTCGTTAGTCAGAACCTCCAAGAGAAGCTTGCGGATTATGGGATCGTCATCCACCACCAAGATTCTCATCAATTTGCCTCAAAAGCCGGTTTGCGCCGAGCCAATCCGATCTTTTGCCCGGCCATTGCCCACCTCTATCGACTGACGGTCAGCTCCTTCTCATCTTGGGCCCCGGCGGCGACGCCTCCTTCCCTGACCGGCAGGATGACCGTGAAGGTGGTTCCCCGGCCCACCCCGCTTTTCACCTTGATCTCTCCGCCGTGGTTCTTTATCAGGCCGTAGCTGACCGAAAGGCCCAGGCCGGTCCCCTCCCCCACTTTCTTGCTGGTGAAGAAGGGCTCGAATATCTTGTCCAGATTCTCCTCCGAAATGCCCACCCCCGTGTCGGTGAAGGAGATGTGCACCGTTTTCCTATCTTCTTCCATTCCGCTGGCGACGGTCAGTGACCCCCCGCCCGGCATGGCCTGCACGGCGTTCAACACCAGGTTTGTGAAGACCTGCTGCAACTGACCCGAGTGTCCGTTGATCTGCGGCAGGGAGTCGGCCAACTCCTGCGTCAAGTTCACCTTGCTCTTCTGAATCTGATGCCTGGTGAACTTCAGGGTCTCCTCCAGGACCGATCCTACTTCGGTCGGCTCGAATTCCTCCTTGCGCGAGGCCCGGCTGAACTTCAGAAGACTCTGGATGATGGACCGGCACCTCTTGGTCTGTTGTTCGATGTCTCTCAAGTATTGCAGGAAGGTGGCCGTGTCGTCGGGGGTGAACTCCGAGAGTTGGTTTCGTCCGATCTTCTCCAGGGCGAACTGCGAGTATCCCAGAATCCCCCCCAGGGGATTATTCAACTCGTGCGCCACGCCGGCAGCCAACTGTCCTACCGCCGCCATCTTCTCCACCTGGATCAGCTGAGCCTGGGTCTCCTTAAGGCTCTTCAGGGCGTTCTCCAGCTCCCGGTTGGTCTTTTCCAGATTGCTGGTGTACTCCTCCACCTGCCGCTCCAGCTTCTTCTGTTCGGTTATGTCGCGCAGGGTCTCCAGCACGTAAGAGTCGCCCCTCTCGTCCTGAAAAAGGTTGGCTGACATCTCGTAATGATGTCCCTGGGTGTCCTGGTCGAAGTAGGTGAACGTCTTCTTTCCCTTTACCAGTATCTCATCGATGGGACAGACCGGGCACTTCTCCTTGCGATCCTTGAACTTGTCGTAGCACTTCTCACCCACCTGGTCGCCGAAGATCTCGATTAGGAATTTGTTCATAAATCGGATGTTGCAGTCCTTGTCCTCGATCACGATCCCCAGGTTGGGGGTATTGACGATGGCCTCCAGGCGGTCATACTCCACCTGCAGGAGCTTGGTGGTCCTCTCCAACTCGGCGGTTCTCTCCTTAACCTTCCCCTCCAAGGTGCGATTGTACTCCTCGATCTTCTCTCTCGATTCCTTAAGCGAGTTGGTCATCCGGTTGAAGGAGGAGGCCAGGGTTCCTATCTCGTCTCTGGTGTTGACCTTCACCACATGGGAGAGGTCTCCGCTGGCCACTCTCTCCGTCGCCTGAACCAGCTTCTTGACCGGCCTGATGAATATGTTGACCAGGAAGATGGTCAGCATCACCCCTGTGGCCACCACCAGCACGGTCAGCAGCACCACTATGCGCTGCATTTCCGCGATCTCCCGGCGCATGTTCTGCAGGGACATCCCGATCTCGGCCAGCCCTATCTGTTTTTTCCGGGTGACCGCAGCGTTCTTGCCCTCCAGCAGCAGTCCCACCTCTTCCTTTGATCGCTCCACCCGGGTGGTCTTGATGGGGCAACTGAAGTTGAAGAACTCCTGTCCCTGAAAAACAAGATATTTCTTTGACGGCAAAGTGGGAGGGGCTTGGGCGTCGCCTGACCGGGTTCTTGAGTGAATCCTATGAAACTCCGCGCTCCGATCCCACTCGGCCAGAACGCTGCCTCTCCGATCCAGGATGTTGATGTAGACCACCTCCGTCTCCTGATAGAGTCCTTCCATCAGATTCAACAGAAGGGGTTTGTTCTCCACCAACACCCCGTATTCGGCGTTATGAGCCACGTTCCTCACCATCAGCTCCCCCCTCTTCTCCAGCTCCATCTGAATCATGGAGCTCTGTCTGGCGATCAAGAAGACGCTGAGGATGACAGAGGTGATTAATATCAGACAGGAGATGGTCAAGACGAATTTCGCCTTGAGTCCTATGTGCAGTCGGAGGGACCCCAGTCTCATTGGTAGACCTCCTTGGCTACGCTGACGATGTGAGGAGGAATATCCAGGTTAATCTGCTCAGCCGTTCTCAGGTTCAGAATCAGGTAGATCATTCTGGGTGTGGTGATCGGTATGTACTTGGGGTTCTCACCGGCCAGAACCTTCACCGCCAATTCGCCCGCCTGTCGGCCCACGTCCTTATCGTTCCAGGCTAAGGTGAAGAGGGCTCCCGCCTTGACAAAGGAGGTGAAGGGTCCCTGGAACGGGATGCCCTGACGCAGGGTGTAGAGCAGCAGGTATTGAGTGGACTGGGGTGTGAAAACCACCGTATCTGCCACCGCCCACAGGCCATCCACTTTCTGCCCCAACTGCTCTATGGCCTGGGGGATCTCCTTCTCCGAGGATATCACCGCCGGGATCAGCTCCAGACCGATCTGCCTGCAGACGAGCTCCGCTTCCTGGACCACCGGCTCGGAATCACGGGTGCAGATCACACCCACCTTCTTCATCCCGGGTACGATCAACTTGAATTTCTCCAGCTGGGTGCTGATGGGTATGTCCAGGGACGATCCGGTCAGGTTGCCGCCGGACGATCTCATGCTTTGAACGAATCCACTGGAGATGGGATTCAATACCGCAGAAAAGACAATGGGTATGTCCGTGATGTGCTTGGAGAGCAGGGCGGTCGACTTGGAACCGACGGTCACGATCAGATCCGGATTCAACTCGCGGACCTTGGCGATCTGCCTGTTGAACGGAGCCTCAACCGAAAGGTCGTACTCGATGAAGACCGGGTCCAGGTTGGCCCTTCGAATCTCCTTCTTCACCCCTTCGGCCGCAGCCTGGAAGAATGGCGATTCGCTGCTTTTTGCGATGACGATTCTTTTCTCTTCGGAAAAGGCCGTCCCGGCTAACAAGACCAGGAGCAGAAGGGTGAGAAGCGCCCTCCCGAAGATGCTCATTCTTGTGAAGAACATCAGCTTATGCAATGGGAACAGGTTTAGTCTTCGCATTTCGACATATGTTGTTATCGACGGCATTTCGTTCTTCTTCACACAATTCTTGTCTGCGCGGCGCGTAAGCGCCTGTAATATCGCAGACTGAGGTGATCCTTTTCCGCAAAGCTGATTCTCCAAACGCGACCGCCAGTGTTGCCGAGGGGCGTGAAAAGCCTTTGCCGGCGCGCGAGCCGGGGGCAGTATCCGGGGGCATGGAAGGATAACCAATCCGTCCGCTGTGAACCGGCCATGGGTAATGGTGGGCCGAGGGCAACAGGAGACCTTGCCGCGTTAAGCGCACCCCCGTCGCGAGCGAAGTCGGTCGGAATGCAGAAAACCGGGGTTATCCTTTGTGAGGGATCATCCGATAAAACAAGCGAAGGGGATTTGGCCGGGGCGAAGGAGCGGAAGCAGTCTGGCCAGGTCCGGGTCTCTCGAATCGAAAGTGACGGCATCCGAAAGGAATGTATCGATGACGGAACTGCCAGATCTGGTATCAGGTAAGAATGAGCCGCAACCTGAGCATGAGACCCGGTCCGTCTCCCCGATTCAACACGCATCCTGCCCGATTGCCCTCCATTCGACATCTGGAGGCGAGGCTCTGCTTACGGTGCAGGGCGTCAGCAAAACTTTCCACAGCAATCTGCCGGCCTTACAGGAGGTCAGCTTTCGGATGGCGCGGGGAGAGTTTGTTCTCCTGGTAGGCCCCAACCGGGCGGGCAAGACCACCCTGCTTCGGCTGACAGCCTTCGAGGAGGAACCAACCCAGGGTGTGGTTCGCTTCGGAGAGTTTGACAGCCGCAACATGAATAGGAGAAAAATGTCTATTCTCAGGCGGAAAATAGGGCGTATCTTTCCCGATCTCGGATTGATAGACGACCTGACGGTCTTCGATAACGTAGCCTTGCCTTTGAGAATACTGGGGAGGAGAGAGAGGAGGATCAGAAGCAGGGTGGGAGAGCTTCTGCAGATGGTCGGCATACCGGAGACAAGCAGGCGTCTTCCCGCCGGCCTCTCCTCCGCCGAGAAACAGAAGGCGAGCATCGCCCGAGCACTGGCCGTTGATCCCTTGCTATTGTTGGCTGACGAGCCGATCATGAATTTGGATGAGGAGAGCGCAGATGAGATCCTGACGCTCTTAAGAGAGGTCAACCTTCTGGGCACCGCGGTCTTGCTCGCCACCCGACATCTCCGGCCGGGGAACGGTTTCCATCCCACGATTCTCAGGCTGGAGAAAGGCAGAGCCGTGAGCGCCGGGGTCTGACATCGAATCGAAGTCCATGCCGGACCATCAAGAAGAGGGTTCGACGTAGCGAGGGATGAGCGTTTTGAAGCGTTCGATCATGCGCAGCGGGTTTTCGTTCATGAAAGCTGACTGCGATGTCTAACCAATATCATCCGGACCGATGAGGATTTCCTATCTTATTGCGCAGGTTCCCTACCTGACCAAGAAAAGAATCAAGACCGGCCTGATTCTACTCCTTTGTATCGCTTCGGCCTTTCTGGCTTTCGGGACTTTCACCCTGATTACCCTGAATCTGAGGGCTGCGGTGTATAAGGCAAAGGGAGAGATGCAGATCGAGGTCTATCTTGACGACCGGATAACCTCAGCGGAATTTCACGCGCTCCTACAGACGATGAAAAGACTTCCCGGGGTGGACAAGGTAAAATACAAATCCAGGCGTGAAGCCCTGGTCCAGATGGAGAGTTTTCTCGGAGAGGATCTCTTGCAGGAACCGGATTCCATTCCGCTGCCGGCCTCCTTTCTGTTAGCCCTGGGAAGGGAGCACCGGCGATTCGAGGAAGTGAGCCGGGTTGCAGCGAGAATAGAGGGAGAGAGCGGGGTGGAGGACGTGGTCTTCGGCGGGGCATCCCTGATGAAGCTTGATCGGACCATCTCCACCTTTCTGGTCGTGGACCTGGTGCTGGGCGTCTGTATGGCGCTGGTGGTAGTGGTATTGGTGGCGAGTCTGGCGGGAACCGTGGCACGGGAGAGAGCGGACTCAATCCGCATCATGAGACTTCTGGGAGCCAGCGGCGCGGACATCTCCCTGCCTCTCCTGATTCAGGGAATCCTCTTGGGGGGGCTGGGAGCGCTTCTGGGCATGCTGCTCTTGCGGACAGGTCACCTGTTTTTCACCAGTCGATTCTCACCCGCAGAGTTTCTGCCCGCTCACCTGCTGGCGGCCATGATCCTCTGGGGAGTGATTCTGGGAGCCGTAGGAAGTTTCATCCAGGCCAAGAGGATTCTTCGACTCGGCAGGTAAAACAGTTGGCTGCCTGCAAATCCCAAAACAAAGAAGGTGAAGGCACGGCGAGAAGACCTATGCATCGATATCTGCGGAGGCAGAAGGTGTTCAAGGAGATTTTGCTGGCTTTTCTGACCGGGTCTTGTATATTTATCAATCCGGTGCTGCCGGATTCGTGCCGCGCGGAAACGACGGAAGAGGCGCGTGAGTTGGCCCGGATCGAAAGGGAACTGGGCGCAAAGAGAGCCCGGATCAAGATGCTCGAGCAAAGGGAGAAGGTTGCCTTTGAGGAGCTTTTGGACCTTGAGGAGAAACTTGAGCTGACCCGGCGACTGATCGGCAGGCTGACCTCGAGGGGAACTGCGGCGGAAGAGGAGTTGCGGTCGGACGCGAGAAGCCTGGATCGGATCGCATCGAGATCATGTGACCATCGGGAACGCTCGCGGGTCAGATTGAGAACCATCTATAAGCGCGCTCGACCAGTCTCCCAGACCCTGATCTGGGCGGGTGCCTCCCCGCTGGATCTGACAAGTCGAGCAGGACTGGCCCGAAGGATTCTTGGGGCCGACCGGAGCCTGGCCAACGAGCTTGAAAGGCGGACAGAGCATCTGGAGAAGAAGAGCCGGAACCTGGGGACGAATGTTGCCGAGCTGTCCTGGTTGGCGGAGGCAAAGAGCGAGCAAGAGAGAGCCTACCGGCAGCAGTTGCGGGAGAGGGAAAAGCTGGTGAAGATCATCAAATCGGAGAAGAAGCTCTCTCTTCAGGCTATTGCAGAACTGGAGCAGAGGGCCGCCGAGATACGCAGGGTCCTGGGTGAATTGGAAAAGAAGGATGTGACCCTGCCCACAGAGACGTCGATTGGCAGCGGCCGGTTCGAAAGCCTGCGAGGAAGACTGCCCTGGCCGGTGCGGGGAAGGGTGGTTTCCGCCTTCGGAGAGGACAAACATCCCCTGTTGGGCACCAGAATCGAAAACTCCGGGATAGAGATCGAGACCGAGGCCGGAACCGGGATAGCGGCCGTGGCCGAAGGAACGGTGATATATCTTTCGCGGTTGAGAGGGTATGGCAACCTGTTGATACTGGATCACGGCAACGACTATTACACGCTGTATGCCCGTCTCTCGGAGATCTCGGTCTGGCCCGGGGCGGAGGTGCGGCGGCTTCAAAAGGTCGGAGTCGCCGGCGAGGGAGAGGTGGGGTCATCCCCCTGCCTGCATTTTGAGATCAGAAGGGGGAAGCAACCTTTGGACCCGCTGGAGTGGCTGAAATAATGTCGTTTGATAGAGTCTTGGACCAGAAGGTTCCCAAACGCATCCTTTCGGGTGCCCTGAGGAACGACCTCCTGGCCTCCGCTTATCTGTTTTACGGAGAGCAGGGAACCGGAAAGTGGGTCACCGCCCTGGAGTTGGCCAAAGCCATCAACTGCGAGAATGGTCTCGGCGGCGCCTGTGATGCATGTGCTTCCTGTCTTAAGATAGAGAAGATGATTCACCCGGACGTGAAGATGATCTTCCCGGTGCCCTCTGCCGAATCGGGGGAGAAGAGCCAGAAGGAGGCGGAGAGATTCAGGAAGCTGAAGTCCCAGAACCCATATGCCATAGTCAAGTTTGAGAAGAACGTCAATATCCCGGTGGAACAGATTCGGGCCATGCAGAGGGAGATTGCACTCAAGCCCTTCCAGGCGAAAAGAAAGGTGATCATCATCGACCAGGCGGAGAAGATGCACGTCTCGTCCGCCAATTCGCTGCTAAAGACCCTGGAGGAGCCTCCTGCGGATGCAAACCTGATTCTGACCAGCAACGACATCAATAAGCTTCTGCCCACGGCCGTCTCTCGCTGTCAGCAGATCAGATTCTCCAAGATACCGACCGAGGTCATCGCAGAACAGCTTGCGGCAGCTCATGAACTGGACGAAGAGAGAGCCTCATACTACGCCAATGCCTGCAACGGCAGCTACGGCAGGGCCCTGGACCTTTTGCAGGGGGAGAAGGAGAATCTGCGTGAGGACGCCCTGAGTCTGCTTGAGGTCGCCGCCGCCGGCGGGACCGGTCGGATGGTTCAAGCCGTCAAGGAGCTGCTCGGCCGGTGGGATAGAAACTCGATTTTAGAGATGTTCGAATTCCTGGCCGCCGTTTTCCGGGACGTGCGCATGGTCATGGAGGGAAGCGATCGGTTGATCAACTCCGATCTCTCCACCCAGGTGGTCAAACTATCCCGCAGGTTCAAGCGTCAAAATACAGTTGAAGAAGCTTTCCAACTGGTCGAGCAGGTCAGGGCCGACTGCCAGACCAGAAACGCAAGCCAGAAGCTGGCCCTTCTTAGGTTGTGCCTCGAAATGAAGCGGTTATGGCAAAGGGAAGCGAGGGCTGCCTGAGCGGGCGGCAGCATCGGCAGTGACTGAAGGCCGGCCTACACTGAAATAGAGAGCCAAGGAGCGCGATGTGGCTGACATATATCTGGTGGAGTTCAAGGGATCACGCAAGGATTACTTTTCCAACCCGGACTGTCTGAGCATCAAACCGGGCGACTATGCCATCGTTCAGGCCGAAAGGGGAGAGGACATGGGCAGGGTGACCAAGAAGGTCCCGGCTCAGATGGCCAAACCGGAGAAAAAAACCCAGAGGATCCTGCGTTTGGCCACCCCCGAGGACGCAGACCGGCTCCGATCCAACCGGGAGAAGGAGCGGGAGTGTCTGAGGGAATGTGAGAGAATGGTTTCGGAGAGAAACCTCCAGATGAAACTGGTGGACACCGAGCTTCAGTTCGACAACAACAAGATCACCTTCTATTTCACTGCGGAGAAGCGGGTGGATTTCCGCGAGCTGGTGAAAGAGCTGGCCTCCACCTACAAGACCAGGATCGAGCTCAGGCAGATCGGGGTGAGGGACGAGGCCAGGAGGATAGGCGGATTCGGGGTGTGCGGTCTCCCCCTGTGCTGTGCCAGCTTCATCCGGGAGTTCGAGCCCATCTCCACTCATCTGGCCCGCGAGCAGAACCTCTCTTTGAACCCGGCCAAGATATCGGGCAATTGCGGCAGGCTGCTCTGCTGCCTGCGATACGAGAAGAAGCTCTACGAAAAGACCCTCCCCCTGTATCCCAAACTCGGTGAGAGGTTCAAAACGGAGAAGGGCGAGGGTGTGGTGGAGAAGCTCAACATCTTCAAGGAGTATATGGTCTTGAAGTATGAAACCGGCGAGGAAGAGAAGATCACCCTGACTCAGCTGCGCAAAAAAGAGAGGGAGAAAAACAGGCGTATGTCCAGAGCGGCCAGCCAGCGAAGATCAAGTTCCTGACCTGCTCTGCATTACTCAGGATGGGAGTGTTTCCGGCACCTAACTTAAGTTAGGTGCTGGTTGTAAGCTCTCAAAATACGGTTTAAGTTGGGCAGCGTAAATCCCTTTAGTGCATTAGGTTGTATTCGGAGGGATGATGGGTATCGGAGCGAATTGGCAAGGATTGACTCTCTCCTTCCCTCCCTCCCGGAAGTGATTTCCCGCAGTCCGCGACGTTGCATTCTCAAGACCCAAGGAGGAAGAAATTGGCAGCAAGATTCATGGTTACCACCCCCATCTACTACGTCAATGACAAGCCCCATATAGGCCAGGCTTACTGCACCATTGCGGCGGACGTGCTGGCGCGTTTTCATCGATGGGCGGGAGAGGAGACCTTCTTCTTGACCGGCACGGATGAGCACGGGTCCAAGGTGGAGGAGACCGCAAAGAAGCAGGGGAAGACGCCGCGTGAGCTGTGTGACATGAACGTGGAGCATTTCAAGAGGGCGTGGAGGAGCCTTAACATATCCTACGATTATTTCGTGCGCACCACCGATGAGCGTCACCAGAAGGCGGTTGAGAAGCTGCTTTCGGTCATGTACCAGGCCGTCGGTGACAGGGGCGAGAAGCTGGTCTATCCGGGAGAGTACTCCGGGCTATACTGCGTGGGATGCGAGAAGTTCATCACCGAGAAGGAGTTGGTGGACGGCCTCTGCCCGGATCATCTGCAAGCGCCAAAGAAGTTGAGCGAGAAGAACTATTTCTTCCGGCTCTCCTCTTATCTGAAGCAGGTGGGGGAGCTTATCCGGGATGACAAACTGAAGATCTCGCCGGAGGAGAGGAAGAAGGAGACACTGGGTCTTCTCAAGCAGGGTCTGGATGATTTCTCCATATCCCGGGAGAAGGTTAGCTGGGGCATTCCGCTCCCCTTCGATCCGAAACAGAACGCCTACGTGTGGGTGGATGCGCTTCCCAATTACATCTCGGCGGCCGGCTACGGTGACGATCCGGAGCAGTTCGAGAAGTGGTGGAACAAAGGAGAGGTGGTTCATCTGATAGGCAAAGACATCCTGAAATTCCATGCCATCTTCTGGCCGGCCATGCTCCTGGCCGCGGGCGTGAACCCGCCGGGTCAGATATTCGTTCACGGATTCTTCACCATAGACGGTCAGAAGATGAGCAAGACCGTGGGAAACGTGGTGGATCCCGAATACCTGGTGAGGAAGTATGGATCGGACGGAACCCGTTATCTGCTCCTGACCCAGTTCCCCTTCGGCCAGGACGGTGACATCCAGGCCGACAGGTTCGCGGAGAAGTACAATTCCGATCTGGCCAACGACCTGGGGAATTTGGTCAGCAGGACCCTCAAGATGGTGAAAAGCTATCGCCAGGGGGAAATCCCCCAGCCCTCGGCCTACCAGGAGCCGGATGAGAATCTGAAAAAGGAAGCCACCGACTCTGCCCGGGCGGTGTGGCAAAGCGTGCAGGAGATAGATTTGAAAAGGGCCGTGGACCGGACCATGAAGCTGGTCAGAAGCACCAACAAGTACGTGGAGAGCCAGGCACCCTGGGCGCTGGCCAGGGACAAAAACGAGGAGAGGCTGGATACGGTCCTCTACACGGGCTGCGAGACGCTGCGAATCATCAGCGCTCTCTTTTACCCGGTGCTTCCGCAGAGATGCGCGAGGATAAGAGAACTTCTGGGCTTCTCCGGAGAGGCGTTGAATCCGACCTTTGAGAAGGCTAGAGAATGGGGTGTGCTAAAACCGGGGACCAAAGTCGGTTCACCCGAGTCTCTCTTTCCCAGATTAGAGAAGAAGGTTAAGCGGGAGAAAGAAAAGATGACGGCCAAAGAGGAAGTGACCGGCGAGATTTCGTTCGAAGAGTTCTCCAAGATCGATCTGAAGGTTGCCGAGGTCAGGGAGGCCGAGAAGGTCAAGGGCGCGGACAAGCTCCTGAAACTCAGAATAGATATCGGCACGGAAGAAAGACAGATCGTGGCCGGGATTGCGGAGCAATACTCTCCGGAGGAAATGATAGGGAAGAGGATCGTGGTGGTGACGAATCTCCAGCCAGCCAAGATCAGGGGCATAGAATCCAGGGGCATGTTGCTGGCAGCCAAAGACGGGAAGACTCTCGGCCTGGTCATCGCGGATAAGGACGTGAAGGGTGGCTCCGAAGTCAGCTAAGCGACAAGAAAATAATGGCTTAGACGGAGTCGTTTAAGTATAACCTAAAGGCCCGAGAGCGGGCTTGATTAGGCAGGTTAAGAAAAGAAGCCTCCCCGCCTCTGACGGAGTGTGAGTCACACGCACCCTGAAGGGTGCGACTACCTTCCTACCAGCACTCTTTGTGCACAATAAGGACCTGGTTCGGTCGCGGCAGGCATTTCCTTTCAGTCGCACTGTTCCACGAATTTGGGGACGGATTGACACGTGATAGATACACACGCACACTTGGATTTCAAGCAGTTTGACCAGGACAGAACAAAGGTCATAGATTATGCTCTCTCCAACGGAGTAGAGAAGATAGTCAATATCGGTGTTGATCTGAAATCGAGCGAGAGCTCGGTCGAGCTGGCCGATGAGAACGAACACATATACGCGGCGGTGGGATTTCATCCCCACGACGCCAAAGGTCTGACCGAAGAGTCTCTCAAGCGCATTGCCGAATTGGCCAAGCACAAGAAGGTGGTGGCAATCGGTGAGATCGGATTGGACTTCTACAGAGATCTATCCCGTCGGGAAGATCAGAGAAGAGCATTCAGAAAGCAGATCGATCTGGCCCAAGAGCTCGAGCTGCCCATAGTGGTGCATGTGCGGGAGGCCTGGGAGGAGGCGTTGACCATCCTCGGAGAGACGGAAGCCGGCAAGTTCGGAGGGGTGCTCCACTCTTTTTCCGGTAGCTCACAGCAGGCCAAGGCCGCTCAGGACTTGGGATTCCACCTTGGATTGAACGGAACCCTGACCTATCCCAAGTCGAGAATCCAGTCTGCGGCACGGGAGGTCTCCTTAGATTCGATTGTGGTGGAAACCGACTGTCCCTTTCTCTCTCCCGTCCCGCATCGCGGTAAAAGGAATCAACCTGCGTACGTGAGGTTAGTGCTGGAGAAGTTGAGTGATCTTCTCCAACCCCTGACGTTTCAGGACCTGGAGCGTATCACCACCCTGAACGCCTGCCGGCTTTTCGGGCTGGATCACCAGTCCGCAGGCAGAATAGCCTATCCCATTCGCGACTCCCTGTATCTGAACATCACCAACCGCTGCTCCAACGCCTGCTTGTTCTGCGTACGCAACCGCACCGATTTCGTCAAGGGCCACAACCTGCGCCTGGATCACGAGCCCACCTACCAGGAGGTGATAGACTCCATCAACCATCCGGAGAAGTACCGGGAGGTGGTCTTCTGCGGATACGGCGAGCCGACCATGCGTCTGGATTTGCTGAAAGAGGTGGCGCAACATCTTAAGGGCAAGAATATCGAGGTAAGATTGAACACCAATGGTCAGGGAAATCTGATCCATAAGCGAAACATAGTTACGGAGCTGGTTGGCTTGATCGACACGGTCTCCATCAGCCTGAACGTGGACGACGGCGAGAAGTACGAGCGATTATGTCAACCCCGTTTCGGCGACAACGCCTTCGGACAGGTGGTGGCGTTTGCCAGGGAGTGCAAGAGACTCCTTCCCCGAACCATCCTGACCGTGCTGGACATGCCGGAGGTGGATCTGAAGAGCTGCGAGAGAATCTCAAAAGAGCTGGGCGTTGAGTTTCGAATCAGACACTACAACAAGGTGGGGTGAACCGGCGGTCCCTCGTCGCTGGCTTGACAGCCAGTAGGCCATCGATGGATATCGACTCCCACCCAACAAACCGGTTTTGAAGGTGAGACCCAAGAGAAGCTTAGGTCAGAATTTCCTGTCGGATGACTCCGCCGCGAAGAGAATCGCGGAGAGCCTGGGGCTGAAGAGTGACGATACCGTGTTGGAGATCGGAGCAGGGAAGGGGGCCTTGACCGGGCACCTTGTGGAGTGCGCAAACAGGGTGCTTGCGGTGGAAATTGATGCGCGGCTTTGCCGATATCTGCGGAGAAGGTTCCGGAATGCGGAGAATCTGACCGTCATCAACACAGACATCTTGAAAACGGACCTAAGGGACGCGATACAGCCCTCGGGCAAGTGCAAGGTGGCGGGAAACCTTCCCTTTCAAATTACCTCGCCGGTCATCTCACTGCTTTTGGGAAACCGGGAGCTGATCGACACCTGCGCGCTGATGGTTCAGAAGGAGGTGGGCTTTAGGATTTGCGCGCTCCCGGGCAGCAGAGATTGGTCCCCCCTTTCGGTTGCCGTTCGCCTTCGCTCCGACGCCGAAGTTCTTTTCCACCTGAAGCCTGAATCGTTCTATCCCCCCCCCAGGGTAGACTCGTCGGTCATCAAGATCACCTTTCTGGCCAGGCCGAGGGTTTCGGTGCCGGATGAGGAGTGGTTCTCCGAGGTCGTGCGATCGGCCTTCGGACAAAGAAGGAAGATGGTAATCAACTCCCTGGCAGGTAGTTTAGATTTGCCCAAGAGCAGAATAGAGGTTATCTTGAAGGAAGTCGGCATAGACCCTCGAAAGCGGGCGGAGGCTTTGGATTTGAGCCAATTCGCCGATCTGGCCCGCGCCCTGAGGGAGGTTCGCAAGTAGTGTCTGTCGCCGGTTTGTGAAGCAGCCGCCTGGAATAGCTCATAGACCTTAAGACTCTCTCCTCTCACCATGTCAGGGATGGGAGATGACGGAAGAACTGCCGCGGGAAGTCCGAATGCCGATCCCGTGGCGATGATCGAGGCCATAAGGTGCGATCGACCTGCCTCTTGTTACAGACGCCAAAGTACTTTCTTTTGATTCTGCTTCTGTTCTTGATTCTGTCTTCGGGAGAAGTCTTCTCTGCCCAGTTGAGGTTGGACTTCTCCCACGACAACCGTACCTATGTTTGGAACACCAGGCTCGATTGCCGGCCCGAGATCAAACGGAGATTCTCCTGGGGATTCTCCACCGACATAAACTCCACACTCACCAAGAGATCGGTCTTCTCAAATAACCAGGACCGCTGGCAGGAGAACGGTGGGGTCGATTTGACCCTGAGCTATGCCCTGACCGGCAAATTGAGAATCGGTGGGTTGTTTTCTCAGAACATAAGCTCGCTGGAGAGAAGGAAGGTCACCACCTCGGAGTATGGCATAACCTCCGAATATGACATTCTGGGGGTCAAGGTCGTGCAGACAATCGGAGGCAAGGACATAGATCGCAGGGTGGATCAGGGCAGGAGGAAAGACTCGGGGCTCAGCCACAGCCTGAAGCTTTCCCACTCCCCGAGAATACTAACAAACTCGGTCACCACAGTCTCCTTCAGCCAGATCAACTCACGGCTGACCAATATCCCCCTGGTCGAAAGAGATATCGGTTTATCCTTCATCAAGAGTTTCTCGCCGGAGGAGAGCCTGAGCGTTTTCTATCGGGAGGCTTACTCCAGAAAGGACTTCTACCAGGGTGATCTGGTCGAGGCCCTGGTCAACACTCAGAGAAGCGATCAGAGGGTGATCAACCTGCGGTCCTCCGCTCGGATTCCCTCCCGCATCAAGGTCGGTTTTGATTTTGATCTGGCATCCAGCAAGTACAGGTATTCCGGTGAGCCAGGGGCTTATGGCCCGGGACTGCGGGACAACTCCTCATCCTCTCACGGTTTTCGTCTGAGGGTCGAGCGCGGTTTTTGGGGCAGGTTTGCGATGCAGAGCTTCTATAAGTATACCCGGCGGAAGGAGGATTACGCCGACGATCCCAGAGATCAGAAGGTGGAGAGCGGGGAGTTGGGTGGAAATCTGTCCGTCCGGATAAGAGGTTCGGACTCGCTTTATCTCACCGCCTCTGCCGGGGTGACGTCGTTTTATGCCGGGGAGGCCTCCGGCCGGTTCGACGACCGGGACATCCTGACTCTCATCGCCTGGGGAGAGTATCTGCACCTCTTCAGTCCCATATTCAACCTTCGGATGGAAGGCGGCTTTCGTAACTTCCACCGGATCTACGTCAGCGGCCTCCGTTCGGCCAACAACAACCATAACCAGACCTACGTCCTAGCGCCCACCCTGACCTGGAAGCCTCACCCGAGTTTCAGCCTGGAGCAGAACTACAACATTCAGGCCAATTACATCTATTACGACTACGAGAAATCGATAGAGAGCAACAGAAACAGGTTGTTCCGCCGGGCCAGCACCAGCACCAGAATGACCTATGCTGCCTTCCCCCGGGTAAGCCTGACGCTGGGTTACACATACGGATATGAGGATTACGGCCAGCTCATCTGGAAGGATCAGTGGGTGCGAAAGCCGAGTTGGGAGCGGAGAAGCCATACCGTGGATTTATCCCTCGAGTACCGGCCGGCAAGAAATGTGGTTTTCTCTCCCCGGTATACTTATCAGAGAAGAAAGACCTGGGATCATTTCGCCGAGCCGCTCACATTCGAGAAGCGGCGTGAATTGCGGGACCGGTTCGATCGGAATCTGATCTCCATCTCCTGCAGATACTCGATCGACGACCGTAACTGCGTCAGCCTTTCCGGAGCTCGCCGGGTTCAGGAGAGCAGTTCAAGCCCCGAGGAGACTTATAACTATGCTACCGTCTCCGTAAACCGTATGTTCTGATTGAGGACTACTCTCAGGAGGTTTGTCTTGTCGATCCGTGCCGGTCTGACCGTTCTTTCCTGTTTGCTTCTGACGGGATACTGCTGTGTCTCCGGATGCAAGAATCCGTTGAAGACCAGAAGTTCACCACCGCCGGAGTTCAGGGAGGGCACTTGGGAGACGCCGGCCCTTCCGGAGACGGTGATCGACAATCTGCTCAACGCCTACCGGGAGAGGATCATCGATAATTTCGCCGAGTGTCTGCACGATTCCTTCAGATTCTCCGCGCCGGAGGACTCGATCGACGCCGTCAACTACGGTCTGCCCTGGCTTTTTGAGGGTTGGGACAGAGAGGTGGAGGTAAGGGTTACCGACAACATTTTCAAGACGGCCCTCCAATACTCGGATTCATCGGACTATGACCTGTATCTGCACTTGACCTCGCCCAATCAGGACGAGGAGAACGATAGCCTGGCGGTGTTTTACAGAGACTACGAGCTGTTGGTTTACGATCTGAAGGCCTCTCCTCCCGAGACCACTCTGGCCAAAGGAACTGCCGCCTTTTACATGAGGCAGTCGTCGCTGAACTGGTGGAGCATCTATCTCTGGAGCGACATTCCGGCCGAGGCGGGGGAGGATGATTGGGCGGATTTCAAGGCCGCCTTCAGGCAGTAAGAAGGGAATTTTTCATGGCGGTTTTATCGTCAAAACGGTCGCGGAGGTTCTTTTTTGCGCTTCCTGTTCTGGCCGGTCTTGCCCTGGCCGTCGGCTGCTTCAATCCGTTCTCTCCCTCGGTCACCGGGCCGGGACTCCTCAAGCCGATAGCTCCCCAGATTGATCCGGACAGCGTTCTGTACAACTTCAAATACGCCTATGAGAATCGGGACAGCATCGTCTACGAGAACTGCCTGGATGAGGACTTCATTTATGAATATCTGGATCAGGACGAGATTCAAAGGATAGTCGAAACCGAGCTTCTGCGAAGCGAAGATCTGAGGGTCACCAAGGCGATCTTTCGACTCTTCGACGAGATCAGACTGGACGAATGGCGGGTGACGCTGGCGCCGGACAGCGTGGGGGAGGAGGTCTGGAAGGTCAGAAAGGTGAGTTACAACCTGCTTTTGTGGGATACCGACGGTGACTACGACTATCAGAGTTTGCAGGCTATCGGATCGGCCGGTTTTCTGTTCCGGCCGTCAGAGAAAGACGATCTCTGGAGAATCGTCCGCTGGATCGACAGGACCATATAGACCGTGAAATCAACGATGAACTTCAAGGAGACGCAATATGGCGAAGCTGAGCATAAACGTGGATCACGTGGCCACCTTAAGACAAGCCCGAATGGCCTCAGAGCCCGATCCGGTGGCGGCGGCGGTGGCGGCCGACATGGCCGGGGCGGATGGGATCACCATCCATCTAAGGGGGGACAGAAGACACATTCAGGATCGGGATCTGAAGCTCCTGAGGCAGGTGGTCAAGAGCGCTTTGAATCTGGAGATGGCCGCCACCGACGAGATGCTGGAGATCGCCCTTCTGGTCAAACCGAATATGGTGACCTTAGTACCGGAGAGGGAGGGCGAGCTGACCACGGAAGGCGGTCTGGACGTGGAGAGCAACTACGAACAGCTCAATCAGGCCACCGGTAAGCTCCAGTTGAATGGGATACTGGTCAGCCTGTTCGTCAACCCGGACGAGGAGAGCATCAAGACGTCGGCCAAGCTGCGGGCCGACTACGCGGAGATCAACACCGACAGTTACGCTTGCGCCGCGAACGTGGCCGACCAGATCGCCCAGCTGGAGAGACTGGAGAAGATGGCTGCCTTGGCACACAGGCTTAACCTGGGAATAAACATGGGCCACGGGCTGGACTACCGAAACGTCGTAAACCTGGTTCAGATACCCCACGTTCACGAATTCTCCATAGGCCACGCAGTGGTCGCCCGGGCCGTGCTGGTGGGGTTCGAACGGGCGGTGAGGGAGATGTTGGACTTGGTCAGGCGTTCACGGTAGACCGGCAATCCGGGCGCGATGGGCGGGAGAGAAGGCGACTCTGGCCTTTGGCGCTCCACTGCAGCTTTCTGTTCCGAAGGATTCAAGTCGTCCGTTCCGGGTTTCCGGAGCATGCAGCCGAGGTCGGCATGCGAGCTGGGGTTGATCAGGTCTCAGGCACAAGTGAAGGGAGACTGAACCGATCGTCGGTCCCGGAGGGCACGACGCCTGGGAGACCATCTTGTCCCGGCTCCGCCGTCAGGCAAGGGGCGAAAAAATGATTTGACTTTGCCAGAAAATGGTCTTACTTATGCTCATGATCCAGCAAAGACACAACCCGCTGAAGAGAAGGAGATTCCTACTATGCCAGAGTTTGGTGTTGCCGCTAGAACGGACGTGGCCAAGATCACCCTCAAGTCCGCCCCGGATCGACCGGGAATAGGCGCCCGGGTGTTCGGCGCCCTGTGGTCCTATGACATCAACGTCGAGCTGGTTTCCAGCAGCTCCGGCCTGGAAGAGGGGCAGGACATTACCTTGGTGGTAACCAAGGATCACCTGAACTCCGCCATCCTCAAGCTGAACAAGATCAAGGAGGAGATAGACGCCAAGGACCTGCTGGTCGATCACAATATAGCCGTCATATCCATCACCCATTCGGGTCTCTCCAAGACGCCGGGAGTGGGGGCCAGAGTCTTCTCCGCCCTCTCCAGCGCCCAGGTCAACGTGGAGGCGGTCTCCAGTTCCACCAATGCCATCTCCTGCGTGGTGCGAAAGGAGGAGAAATCGAAGGCGGTGGAGGCCTTAAAGGGAGAGCTTGAATCCTGACGTCCCGAATTCAAGGTGTCTCCCGATCAGCGGGGGACTTCAGTTTCCCGGTCGTTCAGGCGCCGCGGGGATAGGATTCGCGGCTTTTGTTACGAGAACCCGAACTTCTCTTTGAGCTTTCTTTTCACCATATCCGGAACGAAACAGGATATGTCGCCGTCGAAGCGGGCGATGTCCTTTATCAGGTTGGAGCTTAGGTAAGTGTACTTCTCCGAGGGTATCAGAAAAACGGTCTCGGCGTGGGGGGCCAGCTTTCTGTTCATCAGGGCCAGCTGAAACTCAAACTCGAAATCGGACACGGCCCGAACACCCCGGATGATGGCACAAGCCTGACGCTCCTTGACCAGGTTAGCCAGAAGTCCGGTGAACAGGAGCACCTCGACTCGCTGTTGATCTTCCACCGTGGCCCTCACCATCTCCTCTCTCTCCCTGCCGGAGAAGAGAGGTTTCTTATTGGGATTGTCGGCGATGGCGACCACCAGCCGATCAAAGAGCAGGAGGCCCCGCTGGATCAAATCCAGATGACCGTTGGTTACCGGATCGAAGCTTCCCGGATATATGGCAATCCTCATAAGATCTCCTAGGTTTGAGGTAAGCACCTCGAGTAGCTGTGGTGAATTCCTTTAGTCGATTTTGAGCAAAAACGATATCACCGTGTCACCGAACCTCTTTTCCTTCCAGACAGAGAAACCTTCCTGAGGCAGGGAGAACTCCTCCTTCTTGTGATGCTCCAGTATGAGAAGGCCGTCTTTGTGAAGCGCCTCCGATTGGGCCACCGAATCGACCACCCTTTGAAGGTGTCCCTTGAGATAGGGGGGATCGGCGAAGATCAGATGGAACCTCTGCTCAAGCTGGCCCAGGGCCTTCAGTCCGTCCAGGCGAAGCACGGTTGATCTGCCCTCGAGATCGAGGTCGCGGAGATTCTTCTTCAGGAGGGTGATGCTCTGCCGGGACGCGTCCACGAAGGTGGCCGACTCGGCCCCCCGCGACAGGGCCTCGATGCCCAAGCTTCCCGCCCCGGCAAAAAGGTCCAGGACCCTCTTTCCGGCGACCAACGTCTGCAGAACGTTGAAGATCGACTCCTTCACCCGGTCGGAGGTGGGCCTTACCCCGGTCTTCTTCAAACCGGCAAGGCGCCGACCCTTGCGATGGCCGGAGATCACCCTCATCTGTCGGATCCTTCCGTCTGGTTTTGGATTGTCAGGTAGCCCCTGATCGCTTCGAAGGTTCTGGGACCGATGCCGGAAACCTGCATAACGTCCTCGATTTTGACGAACTCTCCTCTTGTCTCTCTGTGCTCCACGATGCGCCTGCTGAGTGCTGGTCCCACGCCGGGAAGAAGCTGAAGCTCGGCGGCCGTGGCCCGGTTCAGGTCGATCAGTTTCCTCTCCTGCCCCGGACCCGAAATATACTTGATTTCACCGAGGGAATCAACATCGCTCTTGTGCAACTTCAGCTCCGGGGCGAACCCGGGATGGCTTCTCTGGTACAAAACTATCCCGCTGCCCACCAGTAGGGCAATCAGAAGAAAGAGTATGGCTCTGGTTTCCTGAGGGGTAAAGTTGAGAAACCGCATCAGGGACGACCCAAAAACAGGTCCTCGGATAGTCTGAACGTATTTTCCAAAACACCGGCCACGAATCCGGTTCTCCGGTCCGGTGTCAGATTCCTTTGTAGAGTATATCCAGAAGCAGATCTCCGATCTTCTGCAGACTCTCCGGGCTGCACTTGTCCGGAGTATCGGCGGTGGTGTGCCAGTGCGGGTAATCGAAGTCGATCAAGTCGATCACCCGAATTCCCGCGCCGAGCAACGGCACGTGATCGTCGTATACAGCATGTTTGACCGAATCCTTGAAGCAGGCAAGTCCCATCTCCTTCGCCCTGGCCCAGACCGAGTCGGTGAGTCCCCCGGCGTATCGCGCCGAATAGGCCTCCTTGTAGACGGTTAAGTCTTTGTCTCCTATCATGTCCAAGAGTATTCCGAATTCGGGCTGGTAGCCTCCCTTGACTCGGGCAAAGTGTTTCGAGCCCAGGCAGAAGCCTTCATGATCGCCCGCCTCTCCTCCGTCCTCGCCGTCGAAGAGCACGATATCCACTCCCAGGCGGGGTTCACTCCGGGAGACGACTCTGGCAATCTCCAGAAGCACCGCCACCCCGGATGCTCCGTCGTTTGCCCCTAGAATAGGCTCCTCCCGCCGGGTCGTGTCGGGATCGTGGTCGGCAAACGGGCGGGTATCCCAGTGAGCACACAGCAGCACCCGCCTGGCTTTCTCCGGATGGTAGGAGGCTATGATATTGGTCAAGTTCAGCTCGGTGCCCTCCTCTTGATCTGAATGGACAAACTCCTGTACCTTAACAAAACTAGTGGTCTGGGAGAGCTTGTCAAGGAAATACTCTTTGGCCTCCCGGTGACCGGCGGAACCCGGATAGCGAGGACCGATCCGGCACTGATCCAGAAGGTCGGCAAAGGCCCGCTGGCCATCGAATCGGGGCGCCGGGGGGGAGGCACAGTGAAAGGCCAGCAAAGCCAGACCGACCAGACCGAAGAGGATTGACTCTTTCTTGTTAGGGATCGTTTTCACCGCAGCATCCATTCTGACTTCAACTCTCCAGGCAAACACAACCTGTTTTGATCACATGCAGCGAAGGTCCTTTGCGGAAGCGAGCTGCAGACGCCATCAATATCGCAGAAAGGGAAGTGTCTTGCGTTTTCCAGGTGGGGAGGATGAAGAAAACCCTCCCGGTCTCGCCCTCTTCGAACCATTCCGATTGATGGAAGGTCCCGCGGAACCGGTCCGTGGATTCTCACCGGAAAGACCTTTAGAAACGTATCTCCATCCAGATTCCCAACTCTCTGGTATGGGTCTTCCTCCTGGTTTTTTTGTCGTTGGTATCGATCCAGCCTATCTTCACTCCTCCGTTGACCTGGGAGGAGAAGCGATAACTGACGTTGGAGGTGATGGAGATCCGACCGTTGTCCTGGGTGATGTTGAATCCCTGTCCTCCAACCGAACTCTCCGTCTTGCGGGAGGCCAAGGTGACGTTTGCGGAGATGGAAAGCGAGCTCTTGAACTTCAGCTTCTTCAAGAAGGGAAGCTTTATGCCATGAGGAGCGCTGAAAGAGTATTTGTTGGTTATGTTCACCGAGTTGTCGTAAGACTTGGTGATCGACCGGTTCCCTCCCTGTCTCCTCAGGTTCTCATCGGTGGTGACCTTTCTGGTGAACTTCACCGAACTCTGAATCCCCTTTTTCCAGGTCATGGATATCGATGCCAAGGGTGAGAAGTTCTCGGAGATCTTCTTGCTGAAGGTCTCGCCGGTTCTCTCGCTTCCTCTTTCGTCGACCAGCTTGAAGTAGCCGAAGTTATAGGAAAAAGAGGTGAAGAAGCTTCTCAGCGGCCAGAGTTTTCCCAAATCCCTCAAGGCGAAACCGAAATCCGGGAAACGGGTGCTGGTTACCTTGGTGGCCTCGGTGGCGGTTATGGTGCGGTTGACGTTTCGAGCATAACTCAAGTCCGTGTGCGTGGAGAAGAGCTTGAGCCCGCTTTTGGCGGAGAGGTCTTCTCTCTCGGTGACCCGGTCGGTCGACTGGGCCTGACCCTTCCTTCCCACCCCGGGAACGTCGGTGAACCCGAGGCGATAGGCCACCTCGGGACGCCCCATAAGTCCGCTCTTGCTGAAACTCTGGTTCTTACGATATGAGACCTTGACCGCATCGAGTCTATTGGTTAGCCTTCTGAGCAGGGTGAGGGGGTTTATGGTGAAGAAGGAGTTCTTCTCCCCCTGCTTCTGGGACTCCCTTCCCAGTATCTTCTGCCAGTCGAGGGTGAAGCTGGCGGATCTATTATTGCTGTTGCCGACCGTTCTTGTGCCCCCGAAGTTGTAGGAATCGAGCTTGTCGGCATTCTCGTTGTACTTGGAGTCGAAGCTGAAATTGGCGCTCAAGAAGGACAACCAGGAGGGTGTGTACCTGGCCGAGAAGCTCTCCGTGTATCCGGTCTCGATGCCCAGCTTGGCTTCCTTCGGGTTGATGGACCATATCAGGGTCTCGCGATCCCTGATGTCCCTGGCAGTGGTCATGTTGTAGCTGATGGGGATGCTCTTTATTGGGCTGGCCTGAACATTCAGATTTCCGTTGAAGTTCCTGGTCATGGTCTTGTATATGACTCCCAGGTTGGTCTCCCGGTGAGATCGCGCTTCACTCATAGTCCCGCCGACGGAGACGGTGGTGGGAAGAAAAGAGAAGCTCATCTGGGTGAAACTCTTGGGAACCAGGGCACCTTTCAACCAGCCGAAAGGTCTGACGGACAAACCTCGTCCCAGCGGAACATTGTACCCTGCGCTTATGCCGGTGCTGTTGGCTCTCTCGACCGGGTTCAGGGGACTGCTCTTGCGAGAGGTGCGGTAATTGAAGCTGTGGCTCATCCTCCTCAGCGTCGCTCCAACCAGCCAGTGCTGGGTGGGGTGATCAAAAGAGGGCGAGAAGGTGAAGCTCTTGGTCACGGACTCGGTTTTTTCTTTGTCCCTGAGCTCCTTGGGCAGGACGATGTCGGAGCCGCGCTTCCATTTGGGGACATTAAGGTTCTTGGTGTAGCTAACCGAGACGGGAAGTTTGTATCCCAACGAGATCGGAAGGAATTTGTGAACCTGGATCCCGCTGACGTTGATATTGTAGTCCGTGGTCGACTCGGTTCCCTCTTTGGTCTGGGTCAGGCTGCGAAACTGGCTTTCCGATTTGCCGAATGAAACCCTGAGGTCGGCAAGACCCGCCAGCTTGGCGGTGACGTCAAGCTTTCCCTTTACCCCCTTCTCCTTTCTGATGTCGGTGACCCGGAGCTCATCCACCCACACCTCGTTGGATACGGGCAGGAAGTTGACGGTATCGGCATTGACCACTCCCAGAGAGAACCATCTTATCCGGTTTAAGGCCGGGCTTCCTCTGACGTGATAGGGCCCCTCCCATTTGTCTATCGGATCACCGGAGCCGCTTGGAAGTTCGGCCTGGGCCCGGGCCTTCAGGCCGGTGATCTGGTCGAAATCCATGAGCACCTCGTTCCGGCCGTCCCAGCCGGGATAGACCCGTGTGCGGTACTCATAGTAATTGGAGGAGTCGGCCCCCAGTTTCAGGAAGAACATCAGAACGCCGACGGAATCGTCTTCAGGGCCGTGGACGAACATCTTCAAATACCGGTAGCTGGTGTAGTCCTCGGGTTTATATAGTATGCGGTAAGCCGTGCCCTGGTGGTTTGGTTTCAAGTTCTCGTACTTGAGAACCAGAGACTGTTCCTTTTCCCTCACCTGGGTTCTGCGGTCGAGAGTCCCGGCGATACCTTCGGGCGGATAGTAGTCCAGATCCTCGTGAGTGTTTTTCACGAACACATCGAACTCCTCGTTGGGTGGGGTCCCGACCGGCAGAGGGCTGTGCCGGCTGGTTAGGCTGGAAACCCCCATGTTCTCCCACCTGTTCCCCACCAGCTGAATGGAGGCGATCTCCACCAAACACTCCTCCTGGCAGCCGACCCATAACCTGGCAAAGCGGATCTCGGTCCAGTCCGGGGCACCCACCTCGAGGAAGTTCTGCGGATCCTTAAGGGGGACACGGTAAAGCCTCCACCCTCCGCTCGTATCTGCCGGGTCGGCTAAGAAGTCATTGCTGCTCAAATCCACGGCGAACTCGAAGTAGTTGTCGGTAAGATCGAGCACGCTGTTGGAGTTTATGTCCTCCGTATCGGGCCGCCTGCCCCTGTCCGGGTCCTCCCGGTTCCCCTGGGTACCGTTGATATTGGTGTAATCGTACCTGTCGTCGTAGTTCCAATCGTCGCCGGCAGGGTCCGACAGGGTCGAGGCATACAAATCCCGCTCCTGGTCGTTGTCTAAGGTGTCCAGCCCCAGATCCTCATCGTCGTCCAATATCCCATCCCTCTGACCGTTTCGGGGCTTGTCCTCGGTGTCCAAAACCCTGTCGCCGTCCAAATCCTCGGAGATCTCCCCCAAGTCCACGTGCAGGATGCCCTTGTCTCCCTTGACCCATATCTCCAGGAACTTGGTCCGGGTCTGATCGTATGCGCCGGGATAAAGAGCCCTCATCACTCCGTTCCAGTTTCTCTCCGGTGAACCGGGGTCAAAGTCGGAGTTGGAGGGCCGATGGGGCTCTCCGGGGAAGGGGTGGAGGTGCAGTACGTTGGTCTTCTCCTGGTTTCTTTCCACGTCCTTGTTGGGCCAGATTTCCTGTATGGGGACCTGATCGTAAGGATTATACCACCACATGCGGCATCTGTCTGTAAACGCCATGCTCACCGGAGGACTGGAGAGAGTCCATCCCCCGCGACGAATGCCCAAATCGGTATACTCCAGGGAACCCTCAAAATCGTCGATAAACGCGTGGTTCTTGGTGTTGGGGTTGGGGATGCTCTGGGCCACGTCGCCCCTGAAGGTGATGGAGGAAGGGACGTCCGTGTCAATCCAGGGTACGGCGTTGAACATATTGGTGATGAAAGCGGGTGAGGAGTTGAAGCTGAGATTGCTGCCCCAGATGAAGTTCCGCACCGGCTCCTGACCCACCCGGGGCCTCTCGTCGGCGGTCTTCTCGCTCTTGTAGATTCCCACGGCGCCGAACTTGAAGTTGCTCCCCAGATCGTAGTTGGCCATGGCGCCGAAAACGCTTTTCTTCTCGGGCATGAGCAAGGGAGCGTACTCGTAGTCCACGGTCAGATTGGCGGTGGGGCTCAGAGCCTCCGGATTCATGAAGGTGATCTCCCCGATCTCATACATTATCATGTAGTCCTCGCCGCGGATCAGGGGCCTTCCGTTCAAGGTCACCACGTCGGATCCCTCAATGATGGGCGCGTGACCCAACTGGAATTGAGAGCTCCGGGAGGAGGATTGAACGTGGATGTAGTACCTGCTCTGCTCCCTGCGATCCTCCAGTCTGTCCGACGTATATATGGTGTCCACGGGGTCCGCAAGCTGGTCGTTGTCGGAGGAAAAAGGACGGTCCAGAGGAAAGATCAGATATCCCAGCCCAAAATCTATCCACTTGTAATCGACTATTCCGTCCGGATCCAGATCAGCATTCAGATCCAGCTCATCCAGCCCGAACATTCTGAGATAGAGGGTGCTGTCCTGGTAGTTGGGGTCCTCGGTGACGTTCTCCGCATTGTCGGGCCCCCGGTAGATGTCGAGGGCGAAACCATCGCGTTCTATGTTTCGGGCCCCCAGATAGTACACATTCTTCCATTCGTAGTACCAGGTATGATCATCCGGCTTGGGCGTTTCCGGCTTGATCAACTTGAGCGTCATACAGGTTTCCTCTTCTGCGCTGGTGCACGAATCCTTGAAAACGCCCACGGTATCGATACTGCCGTCGTTCCGCAAAACCTCATAATAGACCGCCAGTATATCGTTGGTGCCGATCTGGCTGAAGAACTGAATCCAGAACTGGTTCCTTTGCACGAAATACTCATTCGGATCGATCTCCTGAAATCTCCGCCTGTAGTACCCTTCGGGGTAAGATGCGGCGGTGTCATTGGGATCAACATAGGCGTTGCCGAAGGGAGCAGGATCCTGGGCCGTGTTGCTGCTTATGCTGGTGTTGTTCTTGTACAGCTTAATTTCCACGATGGAATCGCCCCAGGCGAAGCCCTCGGCCAGGTCCTGATCCGGTTTGCCCAGATAATAGAACGTGCGCTGCAGATACTCGTAGTCCCGGATCACGCTGGCCTTGCTCTCGGCGCCGGCGTTGAACTCCGCCTTCTGGTTGGATCCCTTGTCCTGGCTGGTTATCATGGTCAAGTCCCACCCGCCTATCTTGGCGGTGGTCTTTATGCCGAAGAGGCCCTGCTTGCGCTCGCCGTATCCCACCACCCCGCTTCCCACCGAAAGGTTGGTGTTCCCGGCCTCGATGCTCTGGATGATCTCGTCCTCCTCGCCCTTGTAGCGCAACTGCAGGGTGTTCTCCAAGTCGGTATGTCTTCTGCTGTCTTGATCCACCTTGACCGAGATCTTGCTCCCGATGGTGCCGGTTATGGTGAAGGAGGAGTATTGCTCCATATTCAGGGAGGGGAATTTGGACTGCCTGGAGGTGGCGGTGTTTTTCAAGCCGTCCTCCCAGGTGCTCCTTCCGGAGAAGCTTATCCTTCTGTAGCCCGAGACCTTCAGCGCCGGGCCGCCCTCGCCTATGATCCTGGAAACCACCTTGGGGAACTTGACCGGTATCTCCCACTCGAACAGTCCTCCGGACTGGCCGCTCCCGCTTAGGAAATGAGTGCCCAGATTACGCCTCCACTGGGCGTTATCGTGCAGCCGGTTGCTGGTCGAGGTGTATGCGGAGACCGGCAGAAACAGAGGTTTCCGCAGCTGATAGTTCCCGTGCCTTTCACTGATCTGCACGAAACCTTTCTTATACTGCACCAGCACGGCCTGGGTCACTCTGAGATTGGTTTTCAACAGGGGGATAGAGTCGGAGGAGACGGAAAGCCCCACTTCCCGGGGCAGGTGGCCGAAGCTCACGCAGGATCGGTCGTTGTGCTCCAGCCCGATGGCACAACCCACGGCCTGAGCCGGGCCGGGAGTGATGAATTGGCCGACAGTCAGACCGGACAAAAACAAAACCGCCAAACCCAGCAAAGACAACACGCCCTTGGCGGTCTTCTGATTCTTTCGCAAGCGATAATGCATCAAAAGACGACTCCTCTTGCGCTTCATCAAAAATCTTTAGCTACTTCTCGATATCTCCTCCTTTCCTTATAGTCGGCAAGAACCTTCAGTTTATGTATACGACTTCTTGTTCCAACTTAATGCCGAATTTCTCTTCAATCTTCCTTCTCAGTCTGGCCGCCAGCCTTCTTATGTCGGCGGCACTCGCCGATCCGCTGTTTATCAATATGTTGGCATGTCCGGCAAATACCCGGGCATCCCCCTGATGCATCCTCTTGGCGCCGACTCTGTCCAGCAACAGCCCTGCCGAGACCTTCTTGCCGTCCAACACCACGTTCTTGAAGAAACAGCCGGCCGACTTGTCCTTCCAGGGAACGCTCTCTCTTCTCTTCTTCAGGTTGCCATCAATCCGGCCTCTGATCCGCGCCCGGTCGCCCTTTCTGAGCCGCAGCGTAGCCGAAAGCAGGAGATCCCCTGTCTCTTTCAGCTTGCTCTCTCGATACGCGAACCGGAAATAATCTGCCTCGACCTCCTTTATGTCTCCTGCGGACGTGAGCAGGACCGCTTTGGTCAGCCGCTCACCTACCGAATTGCCGAATGCTCCGGCGTTTCCCCGTATTGCGCCTCCTACCGTCCCGGGTATGCCGGCCGCAAATTCCAGCCCGGAGAGACCTCGAGTGCATGCTCGGTTGACCACATCCTCCAGCAGGGCTCCGGACTGACAGGTTACCTGGTTACCGCTGATCAGGATATCGTCCGATTCGTTCTTTATCACCAAACCCTTGAAACCGGCATCGCTGACCAGAAGATTACTTCCGCCGCCCAGAACCAAAAAGCGCATCTTAAGCGCCTGAGCCGTTCTGACAGCGAACACCAAAGTTTCCGGCTTAGTCGCGGGATAGAAAAACGCGGCTTTTCCGCCGATGCCGAAGGTGGTGTACGGGGCCAGCGTGACGTCGAATTTCAATTCGTCGCCCAGTGCTCCGAATAACCTCTCGCGAACCTCCTTTTTTCTTGTCGAACGAGTTGATCTTGCTTTGGTTGTCTCCATTATCCCCCGCGCTCTACCTCTCATATATTATACGACACAGGCCGAAAAAAGCAAGCGGAATCCTCGTGTTTACGGCTCTTGAGCTGTTTCCGGTCAGGATTTTCAGGTGTTCAATCCTTGAGCAGAACGCTCCGGTCGGTTGCAGGGAGTCCCATCCCGCGTTCGGAGGAACAGCCGAAACCTCCAAAAGACCCTTGAGAGCAACGCTGAAGCCCCGGTGCACAATCGCTGTTCAGAGACCGAACAGGAGCGCGCTTGCAGACATCAAGGCTTTAGGCCTGGAATTCCTTGCGCAGGGCTTGCACGGCCTCCTCCGCCTTGTCCCTTGCCACGACGCAGGTGACCGAGGACATGGAGGTGGAGATGGTGTCGATGTTGATGCCCGCCGCGGAGAGGGCATTGAACAGCCTTCCCGCCATGCCCGCTGTCTGCGCCAGCTGATGACCGGCGATGGAGACCAAAGCTATGGAGGAAGTATGTGAGACTCTCTCTGCGCCGATCTCGTCCTTGATCTTTCCCAGAAGCGTCTTGATCGGATCCAGCTCGCCTTCCGCCACGGCGAAAGACACGTCGACTCTGTCCTTGTAACTTATTCCCGAGACCACCAGCTCCACGTTGAAGCCCTCATTGCCCAACCTGCCGAATATGTCCGCCGCGATTCCGGGCCTGTCCGGGACCGAATGGATGGTCACTTTTGCCACGTTGGTGTTGCTTGCGATATGAACGTCTACCATGGTTTAGCCTCCGAATTCTTTGATAAGAGTTTTTTTCGCCTTCCGCCGGCCACGTGCCGTTCGTCCCCGGTATCCTGAGGATGGCATAAATCTAATGCCAATGGGGTAAAAAGTCAAAGGATTTTTGCCGGTCGATTACGCCAAAATGAAAGTCCGCCTTGCTTTCAACTCCGGCGGGATCATCGAATCGCACCACCCCTGAAAGATGGAGGGAAACGGAGATGTCATTGCCGGTCCCGGTGGTATGGACCATACGATCTATTCTTTCGGGCTCGCAATGATCGCCCAGAGACGGCCATCCTCTCTCCTTGAATCACTTGCACAGACAGGTTGTATCGACCGGTTGAATCCGAGGGAATCTTTGATTGACTTTGATCGCGCCGGATGTTATTTTCCTATCTCCTGGATGCGTAGGGTCTTTGATGAATGACTTTTACAGTGCTCGATGACCAGAGGGTCCCGCCCGGGCGTCCGGGAATCGAGCAGCTACGAGGATTGAAGGAGAAACCGCTAACCGAAGAGATGCTATGAAATACAAGGCCTTATATGGCACACACGACATACTCCCTGATGAATCCGGCCTGTGGCAGTACCTGGAGGCTCGGCTTAGGGAGATATTCGCTGTCTACAACTACGGGGAGATACGCGTTCCCATCTTCGAGGAGACCGAGCTCTTTGCCCGGAGCATAGGGCAGGATACCGACATCGTTCAGAAGGAGATGTATACCTTCCAGGACCAGGGGAAAAGGAGCCTCACCCTCAGGCCGGAGGGAACCGCCGGGACGGTGAGGGCCTATCTGGAGCATAACCTGGGGGAGAAATCGCCTCTGGTGAAACTCTACTATCTGGGGAGCATGTTCAGGCAGGAGAGACCGCAGAAGGGACGCATGCGAGAATTCCACCAGTTCGGGATCGAAGCCATCGGCTCGGCCGACCCTGCGGTGGACGCCGAACAGATCGAGATGGGGGTGAGAATCTGTCAGGAGTTGAAGATTTCGGACTTCAAGCTGCACGTCAACAGCATCGGCTGCCCGGTCTGCCGGCCGGTGCACAGGGAGAAGCTCCTGGAGTTCATGAAGGACAAGATCGGTGCTCTTTGTGATGATTGCAAAACCAGATATCTGCGCAACCCCTTGAGAATGTTTGACTGCAAGAACGAGGAGTGTATCGCGCAGCTTGAAGGGGCTCCGGTGATGATTGACTATCTCTGCGATGAGTGCCGGACGCATTACGATCAGGTGAAGAAATATCTCGCCGAGTTGGGTGTAGATTACCTTGAAGACACCAGACTGGTGCGCGGGCTGGATTACTACACCAAGACCGCTTTTGAGATAAAGTCGTCGCTTTTGGGGAGCCAAGACACTTTGCTTGGCGGCGGGCGGTACGATCTCTTGGTAGAGGAGTTAGGCGGCAAGGCCACCCCTGCCATCGGCTTTGCTGCCGGCATCGAACGGTTCATACTGGTGCTGCAGATGCAGAAGAAGGTTGATCTGGAAGAGAAGAAGTTAAATCTGTTCATCGCCGCGCTGGGAGACGAAGCCAAGGCCTTTGCGGTCAAATTGGTCAGGGATCTTAGGCAAAAGAATATTTCCTGTGAGACAGACTACCTGCAGAGAAGCCTCAAAGCCCAGATGAGAGAAGCCAACCGGCAAAAAGCAGAAAAGGTTCTGATCATTGGCGAAGAGGAGATGAAAAAGAGCAAGGCTGCGCTCAAAGATATGGAGAGCGGAGAACAAAAGGAGATCGATTTAGACCGAATAGCTGATGTTCTCTAGTTATCTTGTTTAATGCAGGAGAAAAAGCGTCTGGCGGGAGGAGGGGGTAGCCGCAGATCTTCAGTCTGCGGCGTGGGGAGGAACTCGGTCAACGGATTGAACGGATGCAGCGGATACGATCAGTCACCCATCGCCGAAACACAAGCGAATGCCGGTCATTGCGAGAAGCCGTAGGGGACGAAGCAATCCCTTCAGGTTGAGGAGGTTGCCTCGTTGAGCCCTGCACCAAAGGGTGGAGGCCGATGCCCGCGATGGGGACTCCTGCAGCTCGGATATGTTAGTCAGACCTATGCGAGGGCAACCCACAAATGCAAACTTTCTACAGAAAAACACAAGTCGGCTGGTTGATGATATTCATCTTTGCACCGTTAATCCTCTTTTTCCTTGCTCTGCTCTACTATCAAGAGGTGTTGGGCATACCGTTCCTGGGCGAGCCGGCGCCTTCCTGGCTGTACCCGGTTCTGATTCCGGTCTTTGCGTTCGTCCTGGCTCTTTTCTGGTCGCTTTCCGTAACCGGGTACACAGACCATGTTGAAATCAGATTCGGCATCGGGCTGATTAGGAAGAGGTTCTACTACAAAGACATCCAGTCCTGCTCGGCGCAAAAGACCCCGATCTATTATGGCTGGGGCATCCGGGCCATTCCGGGTGGCTGGCTGTTCAACGTATCCGGCACCTGGTCGGTGCAACTGGATATGAAGAACCGCAAGATATATCGCATCGGAACGCCCGAGCCGCAGAAGTTGGAGCAATTCATTAAGAGCAGGTTGAGTTTGTTCGGTGGCGCATGAGATAGAAATCCCCCTCACCCTAGCCCTCTCCCAAAGGGAGAGGGAAACAACCTTACTCTATCTTCCCCTGATTCTAAGTTTTCCTTGACTTATAGCCAAATGCGGTTAAATTGGTCAGAAAATTCTGAAGGGAGACTGAAGCACTATGAGCAAAGATTTTCTGGCAATAACGGATTTCACCACGGACGAGATCAAGGAGACGTTTGAGATCGCGCAAGACATGAAGTCGGGCAAAATCACACCACTGCCGCTGGCGGGCAAGTCTGTGGCATGCATCTTCCTCAAGCCATCACTTCGCACCAGAGTCAGCTTCGAGGTGGGCGTCACGCAGCTGGGAGGCAAGTCGCTCTATATCACGGGCGATGAGATAGGATTGGGTAAAAGGGAGTCGGTCTACGATGCAGCCAAGGTTTTGTCTCGGCTCGTGGATATGATAATGATCAGGGCCTTCGATCACAAGCCGGTGGAGGAACTGGGCAAGCATGCGGACGTGCCGGTGATCAACGGACTGACCGATCTTCTCCATCCCTGCCAGTTGATGGGTGACATGCTGACCGCCTTAGAACACAAGGAAAAGGTGGAAGGGCTCACCATCGCCTATCTGGGGGACGGCAACAACGTGGCCAACTCGTGGCTAAACGCGGCCACCAGATTTGCCCTCGACCTCAGGATCGGCACCTCCCAGGAGACCCAGCCGAACCAGGAGATTCTGGAGAACGCACAGAAGGTCGGCTTGAGTCAAATAACCGTGACCTTCGATCCGAAGGAAGCCATAAAGGACGCGGACGTGGTCTACACCGACGTTTGGGCCAGCATGGGAGAAAAGCATCTTTCCGACGAGAGAAAGAAACTTCTGAAGAGCTTTCAGGTGAATAGCGATCTGTTGAAGCACGCCAAGGATGATTGTATCGTGATGCACTGCCTGCCGGCAAACAGGGGAGAGGAGATCACCGACGAGGTCATGGACGGCCCGCATTCGGTGGTGTTTGACGAGGCGGAGAACAGACTACACGCGCAAAAGGCTATAATGGTCAAGCTCTTTGCCCAGACACTGGGTGAGCGCGGAGCATTCCAGAAGTTTGAGTGACCGGAGCTTGGCGATATTCTCCGGCAGGGCCAACGGGCCGGGGCGCAGGCTGAAGCCTTCGGCTACCACTGCGAAAAGGTGAGGCCGATTTCGATACGGTTGTCGCAACCTTCAGGTTGCGCACACAGGGACGACTCGAATAGTCGGCTCGCTGGCGAGTTCATAAAACAGGCAGAAAGGTCGAACAATGGCAAAGATAGTTGAGTGTGTACCCAACTTCAGCGAGGGGAGAAGACCTGAAGTTATCGATGCTATCCTCGAAGAGATCAAATCGGTCCCCGGGGTCCTGCTTCTGGACAGGGAGATGGACAAGGATCACAACCGTGCGGTGGTGACCTTCGTGGGCGGGCCGGAGGAGGCCAAAGCAGCCGCTTTCAAGGCCATCGCCAAGGCGGCCGAGTTGATCGACATGGAAAAGCACACCGGCGAGCACCCCCGGATGGGAGCCACCGACGTGGTGCCCTTCATTCCCATCTCGGAGGTGACCCAGAGGGACTGCGTGATACTGGCCGAGCAGTTGGGAAAGGAGGTTGGGGAGAAGCTTCAAATTCCGGTTTACCTGTACGAGGCGGCGGCCACGAGGCCGGATCGCACCAACCTGGCGGCCGTCAGAAAGGGCGAATACGAGGGGATCAAGGCGGAGATAGAGACCAATCCCGACAGAAAGCCCGATTTCGGGCCGGCCAAGATGCATCCCAGGGCGGGCGCGGTTGTCATAGGTGCACGCATGCCCTTGATCGCCTTCAACGTTTATCTCGGTACACCCTACGTGGGAATAGCCAAGAAAATCGCCAACTCCATAAGGTTCGCACGCGGCGGTTTGAGATTCTGCAAGGCCATGGGTTTTGAGATCAAGGAGAGAGGACTGACTCAGGTTTCCATGAACCTGGTCAACTATCCCAAGACCCCCATCTTCCGGGTCTTCGAGATGATCAAATCGGAAGCTGAGCGATACGGGGTGCCGGTGGTCTCCAGCGAGATCGTCGGTCTGACACCTGAGGAAGCCCTGTTGGACGTCGCGGAATACTACCTTCGTCTGGAGAATTTCAAGAAGGAGCAGGTGCTGGAAAGCAAGCTGATGGTCTTTGCCGGCGGAGAGAAGGAAGGACTGGAAGGCTTCATCGACCAGGTGGCCTCGTCCTCTCCCGCACCCGGTGGTGGAAGCGTCGCGGCCGCTTGCGGAGCACTGGCCGGCGCTCTCTGTTCCATGGTATGTCGATTGACCGTCGGAAGAAAGAAGTTCAAGGATGTGAGCGATGAACTGAAAGGCGTCTTGAACAAGGCAGAGTCGATCAAGAAGGAGATGGAGGAGTTCATCGTCAAGGATGCCGAGAGCTTCGACAGGGTCATGGCCGCCATGAAACTCCCCAAGTACACGGATGAAGAGAAGCAGAAACGGAGCCGGGCGGTCCAGGAGGCGACCAGAGGGGCCATAGCAGTTCCGCTTGAGGTGATGGAGAAGGGACTGGAATCGCTGAAACTCAGCCGGGTGGTGGTGGAGAAGGGCAATCCCAACATGATCTCGGATGCGGGCGTGTCTGCGCTGGCCGCCAAGACGGCGGTGGATGGCGCTTACTATAACGTCAGAATAAACCTGCTGTCGATCGAGGACCAGGATTTCGCGACCTCCACAAGGCAAAAGGCGGACCATATCAGACAAGAGGCTGCAGCTCTGGCTCAGCAGATCGACGGAAAGGTCGAAGAGAAACTGAAGTGAGTATCTGGAAAAACAAATGCAGAAACGTTGGGTAGATCTCCACATTCACACCAACGCATCCGACGGCCTTCTCACCCCGGAGCAGGTGGTTGAGTTCGCCAAAGAGGCAGGGCTCTCCGCTCTCTCGATTACCGACCATGATACCATCAACGGATACCTGGCGGCCAAGCAGAAGGCGCAGGAGCTGGACATTGAGCTTATTCCGGGGGTGGAGCTCTCCACCTCGTACAAGGGCGACGATTTTCACCTGTTGGGGTATCTAATCGGATGCGAGAACCCGGAATTCCTAAAGAAGATCAACAGCTTCCAGGAGGATAGGCGGGTTCGGGGCGAGAAGATGGTGGATAAGCTGAATGAGCTGGGACTGGACCTAAGCTATGATACGGTCAGAAGGATCGCCGGGAATAGTTCGGTGGGACGGCCTCACTTAGCCGACGCTCTGCTCAAAGAAGAATTCGTTCATACCTATGATGAAGCGTTTGCCAGATACTTAGGTTATCACGCTCCGGCCTACGTTCCCAAGAAATTCTTGACTCCCCAGGAGGGGATTGATCTGATTCACCTGGTCAGGGGGGTGGCGGTTTTGGCCCATCCGGGAACCACCAGGTCGCACGAGGCCATCTACGAGTTCATGCAGATGGGCTTGGACGGGATCGAGGCATACCACTCCAAGCATGACCGGCAGGCCACTCGCCATTACGTCAACTCGGCAAACAAGCTGGGCCTGATCTACACCGGGGGGTCGGATTGTCACGGCCGGAGGGGTGAAAAGACTCTAATCGGGACCGTCAAAGTCCCGTACCAGTGCTTGGAGATGCTGCGAAAGGTGAGAGAGGAGAATTATTGACCGGGCTTTCAATTCGGGGGACCCGCAGGAAGATCTGCTGCCAGGCATCATCCGGGCTGATTCCCAAGCCGGCATGAGATTATCACCAGGTTTCAAGCCTCCTATCTGGGCAGAGAAGCGGTCCTTCGTTTCTCCGGTCTGCTCCAGTCCTCATCACCGCCGGCAAGATCTGTTTTCCTAATCTCAGAGGAGAGATAAGATGCGAAAGTTCATCTGCCTTGCGATTGTCATTCTTGCTTTTCAGGCTGCTCAGGCCGACCAACAGAAGCTAAGCCAGGCTTACGAGCAGCAGCTCATAGAAAGGGTCAAGAGCGTGTTCTCTCCCACAGCTGCCGGACAAGCGACCGAGCGTCCCATCTGTGCTACACCCATCTTCTTGGAGGTGCACGCAAACTGGGACAAGCTGTCGCTGGGAGCGAAGAAGCTGCTTGAGGACGAGACCGATCGGCCGGTCTACAGTTACGAGGAGCACACATACGATACGCCGGTCGCCAATATCAAGATTCATTATGTCAGGGAGGGCACCCACTCTGTCCCGAACCCAACAACCGATCTCGATTTCAATGGGCATCCCGACTGGGTGGATGGCGTTGCTGATGTCCTGGAGCATGTCTGGGATATGGAGATAGGCGTTTTTCATTATAACCCTCCGCCCAGCGATGATTGGTATGCCGATACGCTTAACAACGGCGGAGATGGCAGGTATGACATCTATCTCTGGAACTTAGGCGGAGAACCGCAGAAGTATCTGGGGTACACCAACCCCGAGTTTTTCGCCTCTCAGACATCGGCTTCCGTTACCAGCCACATCGTGCTGGATAACGACTACGCGGATTACGGCATAAGGCACACGCCGCTTGAGTGGCTGCAGGTCACCGCGGCTCACGAGTTCTTTCATGCAGTTCAAATGGGCTACGATGGCACGGAGTACGAGAGCGATCCTTTCAGACCGTACTGGATGGAGATGTCGGCGGTCTGGATGGAGGAGATGGTCTACGACGATGTTAACGACTACGTGGGTTATCTTCCTTACTTTTACGATCACCCCGAGTGGTCCTTAAAGACCTTCGACAGCCAGAACCGGGAAAAAGCTCTCCACGCTTACGGTAGCTGTGTCTGGCCGATGTATCTGCAGGAGAGATTCGATGATACAACCATCATCAAGGAGATATGGGACGGCTGCGCGCTGGTGGAAGGGGATAATGCCATGGACTATTCGGGCGGCCAGTCGGCCACCGACAAAGTCCTGCAAGCCAGAGGCATGACCTTCGAGGAGGCTTTCCGCGAGTTTTCGGTTTGGAATTATTTCACCGGCCATCGAGCCAGGACGCAGTTCTACTTCTCGGAAGGGGATACTTTTCCGGAGGTGGAGGTAGACAACGTGCACCAGGAGGATACTCTTGACTGGACCCAGGCCAATCGTCCGCCGGAGAACTTGGGCATAAACTACGTGGTCTTCGAGACCGATCTGAACCTGACCGGCGGTCTAAGAGTCAAGTTCGACGGGCATGGCATCGCCTACCAGGTTTCGGCCGTGGGATACAGCGACGCGGTCCTTGAGCCCTTAGACACTACTTTCCTTCTCAATCCCGTGACCATGAGCGGCCAGGCTGAAGTTTACAACTGGAACACCTACTCCGAGATCGTGATGATCCCGGCGGTGACGGAGAGAAGCCCCGACTTCGTCCGCATATACGATTACCAGGCCGAGTACGATGATTCGCTCTACGGCGAGGCCAGGCTGCCCCAGGCCGACCAGATACTGCAGAATTATCCCAACCCGTTCGAAATCACCTCCGAGCTTGACCGAACTTACTTCCCCTTTGTTCTCCATCGTCCCAGCAGGGTGCGCATCGACATTTTCACCCTCAGCGGAGAGAGGATAAAGACCATCATTCCCAGGGGCGATCCGGAGCTGTGGGTGGGAGAATACCTGTCGGAGCATCTGGCCATGCCCTGGGACGGGAGGAACGAGGAGGGGGAGTACGTATCCTCCGGCGTCTATCTCTATCGATTCAGGACCGACAGAAACACCGAGGTCATGAAGATAGCGGTGATCAGATGAGTTTCTCGGCCAGGAAGCTAACCCTCGCCGGGGTCCTGATCGCCTTGGCCATCGCACTGAAGCTTCCTATCCTTTCGGTTCCGAACGTCGAGTTTTTCACCTTCATAGTCTTTTCTTCCGGCTATCTCCTGGGGATGATCGGGGGCGTGGTGGTGGGAATCATCTCCATGTCGATTTACACCTCTGTTGTGACTCCCTATGGATTGCCCCCTCTGCCGATAGCATTCGCGCAGGTTTTCTCCATGGCGCTGATCGGTTTTGCCGGAGGTATGGCCTCCCGGCTCGATAAGTTGGCTTTCAGACAGGGATTCCCCTCTCGAATAGTGGCCGTCATGTTCATCATGGGACTGGCCGGCCTGGTGCTGACTCTAATCTACGACCTTCTCACCAACTTGGCCACGACGGTGGTGGTGGGCCAGTTTTGGCCGGTGATGATTGCGGCCCTTCCTTTCGCGCTCCTTCACATTCTGTCGAATATGGTTATCTTCGTTGCCTTATCGCCCCTGCTTCTGAAGATGGCAAGATTCTATCGCGAGAGGGTTTGACGCAAGACCATTATCCCTCGTCCGTCCCCGGTTGCTTGGGCCTCCCCTATATCTTTCCCTTGAAAGTGCGTGATTCGCGTCTGTTTGCAACAGAGGATGGTCGGAAATCACTTGACAAATCAAGGGGAAGTTGCATATTGTTTTTGGGGAGGAAACTCAGGAGATCAACATTTGAGGAAAACATGAAAAGGATCATGTCCTTCGTGATTGTTCATTCGTTATTCGTCATTCTGTGCGTCAGCACAAACGCTCAGTGGGAGGGGGCCGAGGTGCAGCGGTTGACGCGCAACGATGTGCCCAACAACAGGGTGCGCGAGTTTTGCATAGACGAGAATGACAAGCTGTACCTGTTCTATGTTGAGGGCATCAAAGATACGGCGACTGGTTTCGTCTATCGTTCCAAGCTGCTTTTCAGCGGCAGGGACAAGGACGGCAGCTGGAGTCACCCGGAAGAAACGGGTAGTCCCGATGGTTTAATATGGGGGGGCGTGAGAGTGGCCCATGATGTAAGGACTGGCATCACGCATTTCGCCAGTCTGGCAAATCACTCCCTGGCTTATGATACATTATACTATACCAACAGCCAAGTGCCCGATTGGGAGCGCTCAAAGGTAGATTCCCTAAGTTACGAGTACAATGCCATCTATGGGCATCTGAAGATGGTTTTGGACAGTTTGGGGAATGTCCATCTAATCTGGCACGTGGATTTTGACTCGGCGAGTTTCAGTTGGTACAGACTCATGTATGCCAACAACTCCACCGGCCAATGGATTAAGCAACGGATTTCTCCGTCAGTTTTCTTAGGAGGGATGGGCAGCGGAACTTCATATCTTGCGGTACAGAAGAACGGAATAGTTCACATCGTTTACCACGGAGATGTAGATGGCTCGGATATCCCATATTATTATGTAAGAAATGACAGTTTAAACAGTGAGGTTTGGCACTTGGACACGATTCCTCGGCCCTCTCGTCCCATCTGGAGCTATGGTGGCGGCCCCCTGAAGATTGACTCGAATGACATCCTCCACCTCCTGACCTGGGGCTGCGTGCAACCGGGCTATTGCATCGACGACGGCCTTCACCGCACGTTCTATTACCACAAGGAGAGCGAGGATAGCGTCTGGTACGGCGGCGACCTGATATTGGACTCGCTTTTCTATCCCGCGGAGTTATTTGTCGACAGCGAAAGCACTCCTCACTTGTTGGAATGGGATGCATCCACATTCTGCTGGTTCTTCACGCACAGAAAGCAGGGATTCTGGCAAGAGCCTTACCGGATATTTGATACCACCACAACGTGCCACCAACCTTCCTCGATGTATGTATCAGGGCCCTCTTTTGTGTTGGACTCGGAAGGACAAGGCCACGCGGTCTTTTCTGGGTGTTTCTTTGAGTTCGGCGCGCAGGACGATTCGCTTGAGATATTCTATTATGGGGTGCCTTTTACATCAGTTGAAGATACGTCAGAAGATCAGGGAAACTTGAGCTTCAGACTGTTTGAGAACTATCCGAACCCCTTCAATCAAACCACGGTGATTCGATACTCGTTAAGCACGGCCCGCCCCATTCATACAAGCCTGAGACTCTACAATGTTCTGGGAAAGGAGGTGAGGGAGTTGGTAAATGCGACTCAGAGCAGAGGGTACCATCAAGTCCGCTGGGACGGGAGAAACAAGGACGGAAAGGGGGTGGCAAGCGGGATATATTTCTACCAGCTAACGACCGTCAACCACAAGCAGACCAAACGGATGGTCTTGCTCAAATAGTTAGAACCGGGCGGAGCCCCGGATATAGTCTGTTCGGTCGTCCGCCTCGTGTCAGAGCCTCCCGCTGGTGTCTGCAGAGGCAGTTCCCCTTTTCATGACTCCTCCTTTTTGCCTTGAGAGCGAGACTTGCATTCTCTCTCCGTCCGTTTGTGACAAATTTCACTTGACATAACCCATTTCGGCGTATATACTGATAGACTTTGGAGTTAGGAAACACCATCTTGCGTTGGTTAGATCAGAGTCGACCCGCAAGTTAATCCAAACAGCATGAATCGAAAAGCGAGGACAAAATGGTAGGAATAACCGGCTACGGAGCTTATGTTCCCAGACACCGGATCAAAGTGGAAGAGATCGCCAAGGTATGGGGTGCGGATGCCCCCAGCTACAAGAAGGGCTTGCTGCTTAAGGAGAAATCGGTCCCCAGCCCGGATCAGGACACCATCACCATGTCGGTCGAGGCCACCAAGTACGCCCTCAAGAGGGCGGGAATCGATCCCAAGGAGATCGGGGCGGCCTACGTGGGGTCGGAATCCCACCCTTACGCGGTAAAGCCTTCGGGCACGGTCCTGGCCGAGGCCATTGGCGCCACGCCGGAGGTACACTGCGCCGATTACGAGTTCGCCTGCAAGGCGGGTAGCGAGGCCATGTTCGTTTGCATAGGCCTGGTGGAGTCCGGGCAGATCAAATTCGGGCTGGCAGTGGGAGCGGATACCTCCCAGGGTGCTCCCGGCGATGCGCTGGAGTACTCGGCCGCAGCAGGAGCCGCGTCGTTCATCTTCGGCAAAGAGAAGTTGATCGCCAAGGCCCACCACACTTACTCCTACATGACCGACACGCCCGATTTCTGGAGAAGGGAGCATCAATTCTATCCCCGTCACGCCAGCCGCTTCACCGGCGAACCCGCTTACTTCAAGCACATCACCGGGTGTGCCAAGGGGATCATGGAGAAAGCCGGCATGAAGCCGGAGGATTTCAAGTACGTGATCTTCCACCAGCCCAACGGCAAGTTCCCCCAGAGGGTGGGCAAGATGCTCGGATTCACCAAGGAACAGATAGAGCCGGGATGGCTTTCTCCCACCCTGGGCAACACCTACTCCGGTTCGTCCCCCATGGGACTCACCTCGACTTTGGATGTCGCCCAGCCGAAGGACATGATCCTGATGGTCTCCTACGGTTCGGGAGCGGGGAGCGACGGCTTCATCTTCGAGGTGACGGACAGGATCAACGAGGTGCGCGATAGTGCCCCGCTGACCAGGTATCAGTTGGACAATAACAAGAAGTATGTGGAGTATGGCACCTACGCCAAGTTCAGGGGAAAAATCCGCATGGGTACTTGAGCCCGACGAACTCAAAATTGAAAAATAAGAATGCAAAATTGCAGTTCAAAATTCAAAATTGAAGAATGCATCACTTTCCCCCTGGGTGTAATTTTGCTTTTTGAATTGTGATTTTGAACTTTGCGTTTTGCTCTTTGAATTTGTAGAACATCAATCGACAAACAATACTCGAGCCAACCAAGCCAAATTAGGCAGGGAGAAGAGATATGAGAGACGTTGCCATCATCGGTGTTGGAATGAACAAGTGGGGGGAGCTGTGGCAGAAATCGCTAAGGGACATCTTCGTGGAGAGCGCCCTTCTGGCCATTGAGGATGCCGGGGTCGACCACATCGATTCGATGTACGTGGGCTGCATGACCTCCGGCCTCTTCGTGGGGCAGGAGCATCTGTCGTCGCTCTTGGCCGACTACCTCGGTACCGCCTCCATCCCCTCAGCCCGTGTAGAGTCCGCCTGCGCTTCCGGCGGCCTGGCGGTTAGGATGGGTTTCATGGACGTGGCCTCAGGTATGTCGGATATCGTCCTGGTGGGGGGAGTAGAGAAGATGACCGACGTGGGCGGAGACGGCGCCACCTTCGCGCTTTCTACCGCAGCGGATCAGGAGTATGAGGTCTACCATGGGATAACCTTCCCCGGTCTCTACGCACTCATGGCCCGAAGTCACATGGACAAATATGGTACCACCAGGGAGCAGTTAGCTCACGTGGCGGTCAAGAACCACGAGAACGGTTCCAAGAATCCCCTGGCCCAGTTTCCCCAGAAGGTTACGGTGGACCAGGTGATCAAATCGATAATGGTGGCCGATCCCCTGACCATACTCGACTGCTCTCCCATCACCGACGGCGCCGCATGCGCGATTCTGTGCCCGGCGGAGATGGCCAAGAAGATCTCCAAGAAGCCAGCGGTGAAGATAATCGGCACCGGCAACGCAACAGATACCATCGCCCTGCACAGCCGCGGGGATTTCACCACCCTTTCCGCAACGGTGAAGGCCGCCGAGACCGCTTACAAGATGGCCAAAGTGAAGCCGGATGACATCGATCTGGCCGAGGTGCACGACTGCTTCACCATAGCTGAGATAGTGGTGAGCGAGGATCTGGGTTTCTTCAAGAAGGGAGAGGGAGGCAAAGCTGCCGAGAGCGGTGCCACAGCCGTCGGAGGAGCCAAGCCGATCAACACCAGCGGCGGCCTGAAATCCAAAGGGCATCCGGTAGGCGCCACCGGCGTGGGACAGGTGGTGGAGGTGGTCCACCAGCTCAGAGGAGAGGCCAAGGAGAGGCAGGTGAAGGGCGCCAAGATCGGGCTGACCCAAAACATGGGCGGCAGCGGCGGGAGCGCCGTAATCCATATAATGCAGGCGATGTAAGTGTCTGGCCAGTCGAGGCCAATAGGCATGGGTCTCTTATGCGTCATTGCGAGGAGTCCCGCCTTTGGCGGGACGACGAAGCAATCCCCTGAGATTGCTTCGCTCCTTTCAGTCGCTCGCAATGACGGAATAAGGGTCTTGACACGAGCATCGCCAACGACAAACGAAAAACAAAGTGAATTGACATACGGAGGTTAGCTGATGTTTCCAGCCAGGTACTGGAGAGAGATACCGCAGAGATACAGATTGGAGGCCAGCAAGTGCAAGGGCTGCGGAAGGATATACTTCCCCCCGCGCCTGATCTGTGCCGAGTGTAAGTCCAGGGATTTCGAAGAGACCAAACTCAAGGATCAGGGGAAGTTGCTGAGCTACACCGTGATCCGGGTGGCCCCCAGCCAGTTCGTGGATCAGTCCCCCTATCCTATGGGGATAGTTGAGCTGGATGACGGCGCCAGACTCCTGACCCAGATCGCGGATTGCGAACCTGAAGAGCTTAAGGTCGGTATGAAGCTGAGGCTGGAGTTCCGAAAGATCCAGGAGGACGGGGAAGCCGGCATCTTGTGTTACGGCTACAAGTGCGTCCCGGCATAGCCGAGTGCAACCGGAGTCTAAGGCTCAAAGTCTGTTGATTTCCTCAGCCAAACGCTGACAACTTACAGCCTACAGCTAAAGGTCAAAGAATGTTCAGAATCGAGAGCAAGATCGACACGAAGAGCTCTGAGTTTCAGCAGAACAAAGCTGAGATGCAGAAACTCGTCTCGCAGTATAAGGAGAGGTTAGAAAACATAGAATTAGGGGGACCGGAGAAGGACCGCAAAAGGCATCACGATCGGGGAAAACTCCTGGTGAGGGAGAGGCTGGAACTCCTGTTCGACAAGAATACTCCCTTTCTGGAGCTATCTCCGCTGGCCGCCTACGACATGTACGACAACGGTGCGCCTGCCGCGGGCATGGTCACCGGCGTGGGCGTGGTGCACGGCCGGGAAGTTCTGGTTGTGGCCAACGATGCCACGGTCAAAGGGGGAACATATTTCCCCATGACCATAAAGAAGCATGTACGGGCCCAAGAGGTGGCCATGGAGAATCGGCTTCCCTGTATCTACTTAGTCGACTCCGGCGGGATATTCCTTCCCTATCAATCGGGAACCTTCCCGGATAAGGATCATTTCGGAAAGATATTCTTCAATCAGGCCCGGCTCTCCGCGATGGGCATTCCCCAGATCTCCATCGTTATGGGTTCCTGCACCGCAGGAGGAGCCTACGTCCCCGCCATGAGCGATGAGGCGGTAATCGTCAGAAAGCAGGGGACCATCTTCATCGGCGGCCCGCCTCTGGTCAAGGCGGCCACGGGTGAGGAGGTGACCGATGAGGAGTTGGGCGGTGCCGACGTTCACTGCAGGATATCCGGTGTGGCCGACCATTACGCGCAAAACGACAGGCACGCGCTGGAGATAGCCAGGAACATCGTGGAAGCGCTCGATCCCTCCAGGAAGTTCGAATTGGATGTTGCCGAGCCGGAAGATCCGTACTACGATCCGGAGGAGATGTATGGCGTGGTCCCCTGGGACATAAGAAAACCCTACGACATCCGGGAGATCATCGCCAGACTGGTCGACGGAAGCAGGTTCCAGGAGTTCAAGGAACTCTACGGCCCGACCATCGTGACCGGATTCGCCCGGATAATGGGCTACCCGGTGGGAATCCTGGGCAACAACGGGGTGCTCTTCTCGGAGAGCTCCCAGAAGGCCGCCCACTTCATCAACCTCTGCACCATGCGCAAGGTGCCGTTGATCTTCCTGCAGAACATTACGGGCTTCATCGTGGGCAAGCAGTATGAGCACGGCGGAATCGCCAAAGACGGGGCCAAGATGGTGCACGCGGTGGCCAACGCAGATGTTCCCAAGTTCACCGTGATAGTGGGCGGTTCCTACGGAGCAGGAAACTACGGAATGTGCGGCCGGGCCTATGACCCGCGCCTCATCTGGATGTGGCCCAACGCCAAGATCTGCGTGATGGGAGGAGAACAGGCGGCCAACGTCCTTTTGACAGTGAAGATGAGACAGCTAAAGAAACAGGGAAAGACCATGACCAAGGAGGAGCAGGAGAAGTTCATGGAGCCCACGGTTAAGAAATACGAGGAGGAATCCAGCCCGTACCACAGCGGAGCCAATCTGTGGGACGACGGGATCCTGGATCCCCTCGATACGCGCACTGCGCTGGCCCTGGGCATCTCCATGGCGTTGAACGCTCCCATTCCCGATCAGAGATTTGGAGTCTTCAGGATGTAAATCTGTTCGCTCACCAGATTCTCCAGGATAGAACCGAAACCACACTCTTTTAGGGAAAAATCACCCAATCGGAGTTGAGAGAATTGACAGAAGACCGCGAGTTTGAGACCATTACCTGCTTCTTCGAAGATAAGATCGCGACCATCACCCTCAATCGTCCCGAGGTTCATAATGCCTTCAACGAAGTGATGATCGCCGAGCTGACCGAGATATTTAAGAAGATCTCGGAGGACGACGGAGTGCGGGTGGTGGTTCTTACCGGAAACGGAGAATCTTTTTCCGCCGGGGCCGATCTGAACTGGATGAAGAAGATGATCAATTTCGGCTACGAGCAGAACCTCGACGATTCGCTCAAGTTAGCTGAATTATTCTATTTGATGTATTCATTGCCCAAACCGGTTATTGCCAAGGTCAACGGCGCCGCAATAGGCGGCGGGACCGGACTGGTGGCGGTGTGCGATATAGCCATCGCCTCGGAGAAGGCCAAGCTCAGCTTAAGCGAGGTGAAACTGGGTCTGGTGCCGGCATGTATCTCTCCCTACGTGATCCGTAAGGTGGGAGAAGGGAGATGCCGGGAGTTTTTCCTCACCGGAGAGAGGCTGACCGCCAAAAGGGCCGCGGAACTGGGCCTGGTGAATCAGGCCGTGCCGCCCGAAGAACTGGACCAAGCGGTGCAGGAAAAAGCTGCCCAGCTCGTGTCCAGCGGTCCCGAGGCGCTGGCCATGTGCAAGGAGCTTTTGAAGAACGTCCCCGGCATGGAATTCGAAAGGGCAAAGACCTATACAGCGGATATGATCGCCTCCATGCGTATCAGTGACGAAGGACAGGAGGGCATGAACGCCTTTCTCGAAAAGAGAAAGCCGAAATGGACGGAATAGCGGGATAACGTATGGACAGGGCTTGTCCCTGTCCGGGTTGCGGACAGCCACAAGGGCTGTCCCTAGGACTCGTTTCTCCCGATTGCGAGAAAACAATATGCCCGACAAGAAAAGAGAAGAATTCGTCACCAGCCTGTTCCTAGATGAATACCACCGACACGTGGGTAAGCGCTATAAAGTCGTCGGGAGACCTGAGCAAGATGAGGCGTTGGCGGGAACGTATGATTTCCTGTGTCAGGAGGAAAACTCCAAAAGTAGCAGCTATCTGGCTATAGAAGAGAAGAGTATGCATCTTTCTCCTGTCAATGTCCGCGATGCCACAGTGGTTGGATCGCTGTTGGAGCAAGTGAAGCAAGAGGTTGCTGGAAAGAGGATCATTGGTGACAGGCGGTACTACTTTTTCCCAGATTTCACGACTGCACCGAAGAAAAAAGACAAAGACAAATACGTCGAGAAACTTGCTGGTGTAATAGAACGAGCTGTACTTGATTATTCGCAGGTAGATGTGCACAGCTCGATTACCTTGTCCGTGCCGGACTTGGACTGTCTGAAGAGTCTCAGACTAATGAGTGCACGTGAGAGTTCGTGTGGCTCCCTCGAATTACCGTTCCACGTAGCTAGTAACGCGTCCTGGAACGTACGGGACGACATACTTAATGCACTCCGGGCCGTAGTGGTCAGCGGGAATTGCAGCCTCGAGATACCGAAACAAGAAGGAGCAAGAACGGTATTGCTTGTCACCGACTTCCTGGCCTTTGGGGACGGGCCGGCGTTTCGGGAGGCGATGGATTCCATCCCGCCGGAGCTTCACCAGTCCGTTGATGAGGCTTTTGTTGTGGGCGGAAACCTGTCCACTGATTCGTGCTCTTTGTACAGGATCAAATAGCTGGGAGAACAGCGGACAGCCACGAGGGCTGTCTCTACGATTGATAATTATAGGCAATGATAAAGAAGATACTCATAGCCAACCGGGGCGAGATAGCCGTCAGGATCATCAATGCCTGCCGGGAGATGTCCATCCCCACGGTGGCTGTCTTCTCCACTGTGGACAGGGCCGCCCTGCACGTTCAGATGGCAGACGAGGCCTTCTGCATCGGAGACCCACCTCCGCTGGAAAGCTATCTCAATATAGATAAGATCGTTCAGGTGGCCAAGGACTCCGGCGCGGATGCCATCCATCCGGGCTATGGATTCCTGGCGGAGAATCCCGATTTCTGCGAAAGATGCGAGAAAGAGAAGATCATCTTCATCGGCCCCAACTCCGAGGCGTTGAGATTGGTGGGCGACAAGGTGGCCTCGCGCAAGACCATGACCGAGGCCAAGATTCCGATTATCCCCGGCATGATGAAAAGCGGAAGGGACGTGAGCGGGTTCAAAGGGGCGGCAGAGAAGATCGGCTATCCGGTGATGATCAAGGCCTCGGCAGGAGGTGGGGGAAAGGGGATGCGGATCATCGATTCTCCCGAAAACCTGGACAAGGGAATCGAGGCCGGGATGCGGGAAGCCAAATCCGCCTTCGGGGATGAATCGGTTTACCTGGAGAAATATATCGAGGAGCCCCGGCACGTGGAATTCCAGGTGCTTGCGGACAACTCCGGAAACGTGGCGCACCTGTGCGAGAGAGAGTGCTCCATTCAGCGCAGGCACCAGAAGATCGTGGAGGAGACCCCCTCTTGTGCTCTTGACGAGAAGCTGCGAGCTAAGATGGGTGAAGTGGCCAGAAAGGTTATCAAAGTCTCCGGCTATAACAATGCCGGCACGGTTGAATTCCTCCTGGACAAGAACAAAAACTTCTACTTCCTGGAGGTGAATGCCCGGCTTCAGGTGGAGCATCCCATAACCGAGCTGGTGACCGGGTTTGATTTGGTGAAACAGCAGATAAGGATAGCTTCCGGAGAGAAGCTATCATTCGCTCAGGAGGACGTCGCGCAGCGGGGTCACGCCATAGAGTGCAGAATCTACGCGGAGGACCCGGAGAACAACTTCTTTCCGTCATCGGGCAAGATCCTGTTCATGAAGGAGCCCTCCGGACCCGGCGTCAGGCACGATTGCGGCATATATTCGGGATGCGAGGTCTCGGTCTATTACGATCCGATCCTGTCCAAGGTAATCACCTGGGAAGAGACCCGGGAGGATGCCCGCAAGCGGATGATCATGGCGTTGTCCAACTACACGATCTTGGGAATCAAGACCAGTATCGACTTCCTGTCGTCGGTGATGGGACATCCGGAGTTCGTGGCCGGGAATACACAGACGAACTTCATTGATAAGAACATGTCGGACTGGATGGAAAAGAAAAAAGAAAAGAGATTCGCAAAGGAAGCTTTGATCGCCGCGGCCATCTCTTCACAGATCAAGTCCCCCACAAAGAGAAGGGTCAAAGGAAAGGAAGAGATGCCCACTCCGTGGGTCACTGTGGGAAAGTGGAGCCTGGGAGAGCAGTGAATTAGAACGGCTACCGGACCGTGTTATGGAACTGGAATTCAACATAGACAATAAGTCTCATAAGCTCCAACTGGAGTTCAAGGACGGACTGCACAAGGCCAATCTTGGCGATAAGGAGTATGTGGTCGACTCCACCGTTATCTCCGACCATTGTCTTTCTATGCTGGTTGACGGCAAGACGTTCACCGTCTACCTCGCGGAAGCCAACGGAAAGAAGTATGTTTCGATTGCAGGCGAGCAATTCCTGATAGAGGAAGCCGAATCAGAAGCTTCAGCAGTTTCCGGAGCAGATGCGACCGCGGTCGACGAGGCACCTGTTGCCGCCTCACCGATGCCCGGCAAGGTGGTTAAGATATTGGTCAAGCTGGGCGATAAGGTGGAAAAGGGGCAAGGTCTGGTCATCGTCGAGGCGATGAAGATGGAAAACGAGATCAAGTCACCGGTAAAGGGAGTCGTCGACAAGGTAAACTTCAAAGCCGGCGACCTGGTGGATGCGGCCCAGCCGATAATTGAAATTAAGCCGGAAGACTAGATCCAATATCCTCCTCAAGGTTATCAAGAGCCCCCCAAGCCGCAGGATTTATCCACAGACCCTTGATCAGGTCTGCTCACCCCGAAAGGCAATCCCCGGCAGGTATCCAAGTGCCGGGAAGGCTTCAGACTTCCATTCTGCTTTTGGAAACCTGAAGGTTTCCTCTGCATGTGGTTGCTGGGCCGCGAACGCGGCGATAGCGGACAGATGATTCGTTCCTAGCCGGAAGCAGACTTCCTCTTCAGGAGGTAGGAAAGGGAGGCGAAATTCATATGGAAGAAGAGAATCATGATTCCGAGAAAGAGGAGCAGGAAGTCTTTGATGAGCAGGTTTGCACCTTCCTTCTTTCCTGCCGGATCGGTGGAGAAACAGCCGCAGTTTAAGTCGACACCGCGATAGAGATTTATCGAGATGGCTATCACGAAGATCATCAACATGAAACAAATCAAAAGCGAGGCGCTTTCGGTGAAGATGCCCAGGATCAGAAAGACTCCGGCTATGAGTTCCACCCAGGGAAGGGTGATGGCGAAGACGTTTATGAGAAAGTCCGGCAGAATCTTGTAGTTGTAAATTATCCGGGCGAACTGCTCCGGATGGGCGATCTTGTCTAAGCTGGCGTAGACAAAGACTACACCAAGGACCACCCGGAATATCAGCACGACTCTTCTGTCTGTAATTATGCTTGCTAAAGCTCTGAGTAAACTCATATTCTATTCACCGGTTTCCACTGGCAAGCCCGCTTTCAACCACTCCTGCCATCCTCCGAAGAAGACCTTTACGTCCTTGTATCCGAGCTCGCGCAGCTCTCTGGCCAGAAGCAGGCTGGATTCGCATTCGGTCCCATCGCAGTAGGCTATGATCTCCTCCTCCTTGGGAAGCTGGGGCAGAACCTGCGGCGCATATTCCTCAGACTCCTCGTAGGGAAGGTTGATGGCGCCCTTGATACGTCCCGCCCTGAAGTCCTCGGGATAACGGGCGTCCAGGAAAATGGTATTCCTTGATTGAAACTTCATCATGGCATAATCCAGGCTGATGGCTGGCGGGTCTGTATCCTCTTCGTAGCCGTAAGGAACCGCAAGGCTGTCAGAGGTGGTCTTGGGACTCCAGTTTCCCACAAGGGCAATTCCACTCGGCGAGACGGCATTGTAGGTCAGGCCGATGGCTGAGCCAACAAGTATCACGATCAGGCTTTTGATTAAGATGTCGGAGAGGTTTCGACCGGTGCGCATGGGCTTGAGAGAGGATTATTCCTGGGCTATCACCGCTGCAATGGGAATGCTGATTCTGGCTATCTTGGAGCACTCGAAATCCAAAGTCACGGATGTGTGAAGGCTACCCGAAGTGGTCCCCTCCTTGATTGTGAGGGTCATCTCAGCCTTCTCACCCGGATCCAGGCTCTTGCCGGGCAACTCGACTTCCATTTCCTCGCCGGGACCCTCTATCAACCGCAGGGAGAGCTTCTCCCCGGAGATATTCTCCAGGGTTACCGTCCGGACAGCGCCGGCGTCCCGCGATACCGTGTCGAAGTTTATTCCGGCCGGATAGACCTTGACCAACGAATTGGCTTTTCCGAGCTTGGCGGTGAACTGAACCTCGGCAATCGGGTGTATCGGATCGTTGGATATGACCTGAAGCTTCCTTTTGGTCTGGTCACCGGCCATCAGTTTCTCGGGGTCAAAGACCACCTTCATGTCGGTAGCCTCATCGGGGGCGATTCTTTCCTTGGAGAGAGGTGTGGTGGTGCAGCCGCACGTGGTTCTGACCTTGGCGATGATGAGTGTGTCCTCCCCGATGTTTCTCACCTCATAAATATGAACCACCTTCCCGGTCTTGGGAACGTACCCAAAATCCCACATGACTTCCGAAAAAGATATCCTGGCCCGAGATTGGTATTCCTGTTGGGCAAACGCCGGCAGAGCGAAAAGTAGAATCAGAACGGCTATTACACCGCTTTTCGCCAGTGAACTGTCCCCAAAACGCGTCCGTGAAGCCATTGGCAGTCGTCCTTCCCAGATATTCTTCATTTTTGTTACGGAGGCGAAAAAGGTCAAGTTGGCGGCAAAAGGGAAGTGCGTTTCTGCAAAAAAAAATCTTTCAACTATTTCAGGAAAACAGACGTAATGGGGAGCCTCACGAGGTTCTTCGGCGGTCAGGGAACAAGAATCGATTGGCTGGTATTATCGTCGGTGCCCGGTCACAACTTGAACATCTCCAGAAGCTTCTTCCTTCGGAGTATGATCAAGAGCAAAGGATACCCCAAGACAAAACAGGTGGCCATCTCACCGATTGCGATGTAAACCACGGTAAGCCAATAGGGGAGTTGAAACAGAAGGTGAAGATACAGGCTCACCCCCAAGGAGTTGACCAGAACGGGCGGTAGCGGCGCCAGTATCGGCCTTCGAGTTCTGGCCAGAAGATGGGTCAAGAACGCGGCCAGCAGGGTGAGCAGGCTTCCTCCTACCACGTCGTAGATACCCAGTCCGCCGAAGATGTTCGCCACCAGGCATCCGATGAAAAGACCGGGCACGGCGGCCGGGGTAAGAAAGGGAAGAACGGTCAGGGCCTCCGAGACCCGCAGCTGTATGGGACCGTAGCTTATGGGCGCCAGCACCACGGTCAGGGCCGCATACAGGCCGGCGATTATGCCGACCTGGGAGATGTAACGGGAGGAGAGGTTCAACTGTTCAAAGGTTCAAAAGCTCAAAAGTTCAAGAGTTCAAACGCTCAGGCGTCTCGCGTTTAACCTTCCAGTATGGTTCAAAGGTTGCATGCTGCGCTCCTCGACCACAAACAGGTGACTGCCAAGAGGAAGTTGGCCCATAAATACTAATTGCGGAGATGGTTGTCAACAAAAAAAACTTGCCTTTACGGGAAAACTTAGTTAAGATTGAACCGACGACGAATCGAGCACGTAACCTTTGCTTTTCTCGGAGGATCGGCTATGAAGATCCTGGTGGTAGGCAGTGGCGGCAGGGAGCATACACTGGTTTGGAAGCTGGCCTCCAGCCCGGAGGTGAAAAAGATATACGCCGCTCCCGGAAACGCTGGAATGGCTGAGTTGGGAGAATGCGTCGACATCAAGGTGGATCACCTGACTCGCCTGGCAGACTTTGCCGAGAGACAGTCGATAGATCTCACAGTGGCGGGGCCGGAGTTACCCCTGACCCTGGGGATCGTGGATGAGTTTGAGAAAAGGGGCTTGAAGATTCTGGGTCCTGCAAAGTCGGCGGCGGAGATCGAGGGCAGCAAGGTATTTGCAAAGCAGTTCATGCAAAAGCATCATATCCCCACCGCCAGCTTCAAGATATTCGACAAGCCCGAGGAGGCTTCCGATTTCGTGAGGGCATCCGAGATGCCCCTGGTCATAAAGGCGGATGGGCTGGCTGCAGGCAAGGGGGCCATCATCGTGGAGGATACGCGTTCTGCGCTCTCCACCATTCAGAAGATCATGGTGGATAAGGTATTCGGCGGCGCCGGTTCACGGGTGGTGGTGGAGGATTTCCTGGTGGGAGAGGAACTCACGGTCCTGGCATTCACCGACGGCAAGACAGTCTCCCCCATGCTTTCGTCACAGGATCACAAGAAGATCTTCGACGGCGACCGGGGTCCCAACACCGGGGGCATGGGAGCGTACGCCCCCGCCACCGTCGCCGACGAAAAGACCATGACCCGCATATACGATGAAGTTCTGGAACCCACGGTGGCCGGTCTGGAGAGAGAGGGGAGAACCTTCAAGGGAATACTCTACGCCGGATTGATCCTGACCGAAATGGGACCCAAGGTCATGGAGTTCAACTGTCGGTTCGGCGACCCGGAAACTCAGGTGATACTCCCTCTCTTGAAAACCGATTTAGCGGAGATATTTCTCTCCATAATCGACGGGGAACTCTCGCTGCAGGATGTGGAGTGGGTCGACAACTTCGCCGTGTGCGTTGTGTTGGCTTCGGCCGGATATCCCGGAAGATACGAGAAGGAAAAAGAGATTCGCGGGCTGAGGAAGGCCGGGCAGATGCAGGACGTTGTGATCTTCCACGCGGGGACAAGAAGAGAGAGGGATAGGGTCTTTACCAGCGGGGGAAGAGTCCTGGGAGTCACCGCCACGGACAAGAGCATGGATGGCGCCATTCAGAAAGCTTATTCCGCCGTGAAGAAAATAGAGTTCGAGGGGGTGCAGTATCGAAAAGACATAGGACACAGAGCGACCGTCGTCAAGAAGAGATTCCTGTGAGAGAAAGCAGGTGGCAAGCCAGGTGATTCCTTTATCGCGGCCAGATCGATCTGTGGCTGCAACCTGAGAAAGGAAAAAAGAGAATGTCGGCTCCAAAGGTGTTGATCATGATGGGGAGTGCGAGAGATCAGGAGGTCATGCTGAAGGGCGCGAAGCTCCTGGAGGGATTCGCTGTCTCCTGCCAGATGGAGATCAGTTCCGCGCACCGCGATCCGGACAAGACCAGAAAGCTGGCACAGGAGGCAGAGAAGAATGGGGTCAAGGTCATCATTGCCGGAGCGGGCATGGCAGCTCACCTGCCGGGTGTCATTGCTTCGCATACGACTCTCCCTGTGATAGGTGTGCCCCTGTCCGCCTCCTCACTCTTGGGACTGGATTCGCTCCTGTCCATGGTTCAGATGCCGTCCGGCATCCCGGTGGCGACTGTAGCCATAGGTGAGGCCGGAGCGAAGAATGCGGCCGTACTGGCCATTCAAATTCTGGCCCTGTCGGACGAGAAGCTGAAGAAGAAACTGGAAGAGTTCAGGAAGAGGGGGAGCAAGTGACAAGGGTCAAGGGGCAAGGGGCAAGGGTCAAGGGGCAAGGGTCAAGGGGCAAGGGTCAAGAGGCAAGGGTGAAGAGGCAAGGATCAGGAAACCAGAGGCATGAGCTTCAAGAACCTAAAGGCTTGGCAGAAAGCTTATGATTTGTCTCTTAAGGTTTGCCGGGCGGTCAAGAAGTTTCCTCAAACAGAACGATTCGCTCTGGGAACGCAACTGTCCAAGGCAGCAATATCGGTTCCGGCCAACATAGCTGAAGGATACGAGAGGCAACACAGGAAAGAGTATGTGCAGTTCTTGTCTTTTGCGAGAGGGTCGTTGGGTGAGGTGGAGACGTACACCATGATGGCAAAGGATTTGGGATATTTCAGTCCCGAGGAATATGAATCGCTCGAGGGCATCCGGGCCGAGACCGGCAAGCTACTGAGAGGCCTGATGAAGTCCCTTTCTTGACCCATGCCCCTTGCCCCCAGACCCTAGACTCTGATTCTCAGAGGAGGAAAAATGGGAGGAGCTTTCGTAGTTCTTTTTTTTATCTTGGTTGTGCTGGGCGTGCCCGTTCTCATTCTAATTCTCCTGTATAACAAACTGGTGAGGCTCAGGAATCGCTCGGAGAACGCCTGGCACCAGATTGACGTGCAACTGCAGAAGAGGGCCGATCTGGTTCCCAATCTGGTGGAGACGGTTAAGGGCTATGCCCAGCACGAGAAGAGCGTGCTGGAGGAGGTGACCAAGGCCCGGTCCATCTACTCGCAGGCCGGGACCATGAAGGAAAAGGCTGATGCCACAAACATGCTGACTGGCGCCCTGAAGACCCTGTTTGCCGTGGCGGAGAATTATCCCGAGCTAAAGGCCAACCAGAATTTCCTTCTGCTGCAGGAGGAGCTTTCCGGGATCGAAAGCAAGATCGCCTACGCCAGGCAGTTCTATAACGACGTGGTCCTCTCTTTCAACAACGCCCAGCAGGTATTTCCCTCGAACATCATCGCCGGCTGGTTTGGATTCAAGCTCAGAGAGTATTTCGAGATAGAGGAGACCAAGCGGGACGTCCCGAAGGTCGATTTCAAGTAACCTGTCCGGCCGCGATGCTGTTGAAGATGGGGAAGATTACTGGAGAGGACAGCTGGTGTTCTCCGGAACCGGCCATAAAGGTGCGGGATCGGGTCTCCCCATCGGGTCAATATCTTCCTCACGTTCAAGTGAAAACGAGAAGAAAGGTCCCCGGGCGTCTATGATTTATGAAGAGATCGCGGCCAACAAAAGGCGGAGCTTCCTTCTGATATCCTTCTTTGTGATGTTTCTGCTGGCGTTGGGATGGATCTTCGGAATGTCATATGGGGCGGGGGAAGCGGGAGTGGCGATGGCTCTGGCAGTGGCCCTGGTCATCTCGCTGGTAACGTTCTTCTGGGGCGACAAGATGGTTTTGGGCATCAGTCGGGCCCGGCCGGTGGATCGAAAACAGAATCCGTACCTGGCAAACGTAGTGGAGGGACTTGCAATCGCGGCGGGAGTGCCGACGCCCAAGGCGTTCGTAATTGACGACTCTGCCCCCAACGCCTTCGCCACCGGAAGGAATCCGGAGAATTCGTCGGTGGCGGTGACCACCGGTCTTCTCAAGAAGCTGAACCGGCTGGAGTTGGAGGGGGTGATCGCTCACGAGATATCGCATATCAAGAACTTCGACATCAGATATGCCATGTTGGTGGCCGTCCTGGTGGGAACTGTGGCCCTCGTCTCGGACTGGATGAGGCGGAGCTTTTTCTACCGGGGGAGAAGGAAGAAAGGCGGGGCGGGCAGCGGGCTGATCGTCGTTGTCGCCCTGGTTCTGGCCATACTGGCCCCCGTAATCGCCCAACTCATCCGGCTGGCCCTATCAAGGCAGAGGGAGTATCTGGCGGACGCAAGCGGCGCCCTTCTTACCCGTTATCCGGAAGGCTTGGCCTCCGCCCTGGAAAAGATCTCGAAGGACACCGAACCGTTAGAGGCGGCGAACAAAGCGACCGCTCATTTGTATATAGTTAATCCCCTTCTGGAGCACCGGGGAAAGCTCAATTCGCTTTTTTCCACCCACCCACCGGCCGAGGAGAGGATAAAACGGCTGCGAGCCATGTGACAACTTTTGACTAAAGAAAGAAGGGCGGCGGTACGAAGCAAAAAGGGAACGGCCATTAGGTCCCCTTATGGGGACAGGGAGATTGAGAATGGCAAAGAAGCTTTTCATATTCGAGGATGATAAATACAATCACTTCTTTCCCTTGGCCTGCAACCGGCCGGTTTACGAGCTTCTCTGCGGCGCGAGAAGAATCAGGGAGAAGATCGAATCGATCTTCCCCGAAGCCGAGGTGACATTGCTCTGCAGAGATCATCTGAAGTCGGTTCTGAAAGCCAAAACCGGTTACCGGGTGAACGATCTCGGGGTCGCAGACGAGGATGATGTCCTGCTGGTCAACGGCAGGATTCTTGTCAAACCTGACCTCCGCCAAGAATTGGAGTTCTCGGGAGTCGAAAGATTCTGTTTCCGGGGAGAGGATCTGGTCGCTTGGACGGGCAGGGGAGAGGGATTCAAGAATCTCGCAAGCTCCTTTAAATCCCTGTTCGTCAAGGATCAGATCAGGACCCTGAAAGCCAAGGTGGACTTCGTGGAGTTGAACGTCGAGATGGTCGGCTACATCTGGGACGTCGTCTCGCGGAACAGTTCGGAGATCGTCGCCGATTTCGAGCTGGCCAAACCCGACCTGGATTTCAAGAACATGTTCAAGCGGTGTCAGGTGGATGACCGGGCATTGATCTATGATGTCGAGAAGGTCTATATCGGTAAAGACTCGCAGATCGACGGCCAGGTGGTTTTGGATGCCCGGGAGGGTCCCATCTTCATCGGAGAGAGGGTTACCATTCAGCCGCACACCAGGGTGTCGGGCCCCGGTTACATCGCCGACGACTGCGTCCTGGTGGGTGGCAAGGTGAGGGAAAGCAGCATCGGACCGGTCTGCAGAGTCGGAGGAGAGGTGGAAGAGTCGTTATTCCTGGGACATTCCAACAAGTACCACGAAGGTTTCTTGGGTCACTCGTATGTCGGTGAGTGGGTCAATCTGGGTGCCCTGACCACCAACAGCGACCTGAAGAACAACTACGGCCCGGTCAAGGTGATGATCGACGGCTCGCTGATGGATTCGGGTTTGGCCAAGGTGGGCGCCTTTTTGGGCGATCATGTGAAGACCGGAATCGGGACGCTGCTCAATACCGGGGTTACGGTCGGCTTCGCCTCGAATCTGTTTGGCGGGGGAATGATCGAACAGAGAAGCATACCACCCTTCTCCTGGGTAGGTTCAGGAAAGCGTGAGGAGTACAGGCTTGACAAGGCGATCGAAACCGCCCGGGCAGTTATGAAGAGACGAAACGTCGAATTGAGTTCCGAGGAGATCGATATGTTTAAGGAAATATTCAAACTGACCGAAAAAGAGAGAGGAAAAACGTAGGTTCGATTGCCGTGCTGCCGGGCGTTAGCTTCGTATTTCGCGCCCTGCAGTCCCCGCAGGTTACGAATGGACGCGACAAGGGCCGAAAGGACCAACATAGTTCAAGCAGAGTAATGGTTTGGCAGGATCCGAATTCCGCGAAACGGGGTTTCGCCAGGATTTGTGCAGTCATACAACGAAAGAAGACCGCGTTTGGGGAAACATGTAATGAGACTTTGCCAGCACATTTCGGTTGACACCGTGAAACACCTTACATATCATTGAGGGCTGAGACAAAGCAATTCTCTGCACAACAGGGTTTAGGAGGAGAAGGTGCCAGAACTTAGAAAGGATCCCATAATCGGCAGGTGGGTGATCATCTCCACCGAACGGGGGAAAAGACCATCGGATTTCTCCGGCGCACCCAAGAGAAGAAAGGAAGCCAAGCTTTGCCCCTTCTGTCCGGGCAATGAATCCGCCACGCCTCCGGAGATTCTGGCCTATCGGCCCGATTCGTCGGAGCCGAACAAGCCGGGCTGGACCCTTCGGGTCATCTCGAACAAATATCCCGCCTTGCGGATCGAAGGTGATTTGAACCGTGAGGGGGTGGGCATCTTTGACAAGATGAACGGGGTGGGGGCGCATGAGGTGATCATAGAGACGCCCGACCACGACAGTGACTTAGTCGACCTGGACGTGAAGCAGGTGGAGGGGCTCATCTGGGCCTATCGGGCCAGGGCCATCGACTTGAAGAAGGATCCCCGCTTTCGTTACATATTGATTTTCAAGAACCAAGGAGAGTCGGCCGGCGCCTCCCTGGAGCATAGTCACAGCCAGCTTATCGCCACTCCCATCGTGCCCAAGAGGGTGATGGAGGAGGTGGAAGGCGCGGGCAAGTATTACGAATACAAGGAGCGGTGCATTTTCTGCGACGCGATAAAGCAGGAGATAGCGGATGATGAGCGGGTGGTCATTCAGAACGACGCCTTCATCTCCTTGGAACCCTTTGCCCCCAGGTTTCCCTTCGAAACCTGGATACTGCCCAAAAAGCACCTGCCGGCCTTCGAGACCATCAAAAAGGAGGAGGTTCCGCTTTTGGCTTCGATATTCTTGGAGACTTTGCAGAGATTGGCCAAGGCGCTGAACAACCCACCGTACAACTACGTCCTGCATACCAGCCCGGTGGACGATGGTTATGCCGAGGAATATCACTGGCATATCGAAATAATGCCCAAGCTGACCAGGGTGGCCGGCTTTGAATGGGGTACCGGGTTTTACATCAACCCCACCACCCCGGAAGATGCCGCCGCCTATCTGAAGGAAATCGAAATCTAACCGCCTAATCGAGGGGAGAAACTTGGATAACCAAAGGCTGAAAATCCTGATTGCCTCACCTGAGGTGGTCCCTTTTGCCAAGACCGGAGGATTGGCCGACGTCACCGGGGCCCTGCCCAACGCTTTAGCCAAGCTGGGTCACCAGGTGAAGGTGATCCTGCCCAAATACCGGATGGTCGATCAGAAGAAGTTCGGACTGACAGAGGTCGAAGCCGGCTTCCGTCAGATTCCTGTGGGAGACGCGAGCAAAGATGTCTCGGTGAAAAGACTTGTCGGCACAGGTTCGGGCGAAGTGGAGTGGCTATTCCTGGCCAACGACGAGTATTTTGACCGGGAGGAGTTGTACAAGGATCAATCCACCGGCTTCGATTACCATGACAATGACCAGCGATTCATATTCTTCTCCAGAGCGACATTGGAGATTCTGAAAACCCTCGATTGGCGACCCGACATAGTGCATAGCAATGACTGGCAATCCGCTCTCATGGTCGCCTACTTGAGGACTCTATACGCCGGCGATGAATTCTTCAAAGATACGGCAACGGTTTTCTCCATACACAACTTGGCCTATCAGGGGACCTTCCCCAAGAGTACGTTTGAGAAGATCGGTGTGTCACAAGCTCTGTTCTATCCCACCAGCCCCTTTGAATTCTGGGGAAAGGTGAACTTCATGAAGGCGGGGATCTGCTACGCGGACGTCATCAACACCGTCTCCGAGACCTATGCGGTGGAGATTCAGTCCGGATCCGAATACGGTTACGGGCTGGAAGGCGTCCTGAGAAGCCGCAACGAGGACCTGTACGGCATCGTGAACGGCATCGATTATGACGTCTGGTCACCGGAGAAGGACAAGCTCATCCCGCACAGCTTCTCCGTCGACGATCTCTCCGGTAAGAAGAAAAACAAGAAATCGCTGCTCAAGCAGTGTGGGCTGCCCGGGTCACGGAAGAGCGTTCCTCTGATTGGAATCATCTCCCGACTGGCAGATCAGAAAGGATTCGATCTCTTAGCCCAGATCGCGGATGAGCTTCTGGATCTGAACCTGCAGATGGTGATCCTGGGTACCGGCGACGAGAAGTACCACCGCCTGTTTACCGCCATGCAGGCAAAATACCCCAAGAAGATCTCGGTCAATCTGCTGTTTGATAATTCGCTGGCCCATCTTATCGAGGCGGGAAGCGATATGTTCCTCATGCCGTCCAGATACGAGCCGTGTGGCTTGAATCAACTATACAGCCTGAAGTACGGAACCGTTCCGATCGTCCGGAAGACCGGAGGGCTGGCTGACACCATCGAGAATTACGATCCCGCGACCGGCCGGGGGACCGGGTTCCTGTTTAAGAATTACGACCCGGCAGAGCTTCTGGATACCGTCAGAGTTGCCCTCGCAGCATACCAGGATGGAAAGGCCTGGGCCGGATTGATGAAGAACGGAATGGAAAAGGATTTCTCCTGGGATTCCTCCGCCAGGAAGTATGTGGACCTTTACCGAAAGGCGCTGGAGAAGGCGAGGACGGATTCCGTCCGGGGTAATGAAGTTTCGGACCAGCAGCAAGCTTGATTTTGCCACCCGCCACTGCATACGGCTCAAAGAACCAACCGGTAGTTGCTCGATTCCCGGACGGGAGCTCAGACGAGCCCGTATGGGCGTCTGCTCATCGAGCTAATCGGGCCTTATAAACCAGGTAACCGCAAGCAGACTCTACCTGTCTGCTGTTTTAGTTTCATCTTCTCCTGAATAGGTCTTTTATCTGCTTGACGCATCCAAGGATTCCCAGTAGATTTCCTCAGAGACGAAAAACTTAGACAAGTCTCCATGGTTTGAAGTCTGTCTTTGCGAAGGGATCTATGAAGAGCAAGTTGGCTCTAGTGGTCATCCTGGGTATGTTTGTGGTGCATTGCCTGAGCCTAAACTTCACCCAGGACGATGCTTTCATTTCCTATCGCTACGTGGAGAACCTGGTTCAGGGAAACGGGCTGGTCTTCAACTCAGGGGAGAGGGTGGAGGGTTACACCAATTTCCTGTGGATAATCATCTTGTCTGTCTTCGCCCGGCTCGGGCTGAATATCATCGTCGTCTCCAAGATGCTTGGGGTGGCTTCCGGCTGCGCGACCTTGATCCTTCTTCATCAGCTTTCCCGGATGTTCTTTCCGAAGAGAGAATGGTTGCTGCCGCTTCTCCCCCGGCTTCTTTTGACCGCCAGCAGCGCGTTTGCATATTGGAGCATAAGCGGTCTGGAGAGTTCATTCTTCGTTATGATGGTTCTGCTTTCTATCTACCTGTATCTAACCCGCCCGATGCTATGGGTCATATCCTGTGCCGGATCCACGCTGGTGCGCCCCGAGGGAGCGCTGATATTCGGGATTCTTCTTCTGCACCAGGCAATTTCGAAAAAGGGTGAGTTGAAGGAAGTATTCAGGCGATTAGGAGTATTCGCCCTGCTTCTCTTGCCCTTTGCTGTTTTCAAACTGGTCTATTACGGAGACCTTCTGCCCAACCCGTTCTATGCCAAAAGCGGCCTGTCGCTTGAGTATTTACAGAGCGGCCTTGAATACTTCTGGCAGTTCTTGAAGCATTACGGGCTGTGGGGGCTTGCTTACCTATTGCCCCTTTTGTTCTACGGAAGTCTGCAATCGGGAGGCAGGCTCCTACTGGTGCTTGCTTACGTCTACACCATTTACGTGGTGGTGATCGGAGGAGACGTACTAAAAGCCCATCGCTTCTTTCTGCCGGTCCTGTCTATCCTCTATTTGCTCCTGGCAATCTCCGTGCGGGAATTGTTGTCAAAATTCATGCCCGGGCTAAAGCGCACCCTGGTTTCAGCCATTCTCTTGCTCTTAGTAGCCTCGCTTTTTTTCTTCGTGCCCAACAAATGGATACGTGATGTCAAAGTTCTGGAAGAGGCCCTGGTGGAAGGGATGAGATTCCGGGCCGAGTATCTGAGAGCCTCCTTTTCGCCGCCATTCTCCGTGGCGATATCCACCATCGGATCGATCTCTTACCATCTTGGGACCAACATAACGGTCATCGACATGCTTGGTTTGACCGACAGGAATATCTCTCAACACCCTGAGACACTGGAAGGGATAGCCCCGACTTGGAAGGAGAAGAGATACAACACACGCTATCTTCTGTCACGCGATCCCGATTTCATCCTTTTCTCCACCGGCGTAAAACCGAGCGCCCCGGCAGAGCGAGCCTTATTTCTAAATTCCAAGTTCAGAAGGAATTATTCGCCGGTTTATGTTCCGTTCGGGGAGGGGCGCTTCGTACCTGTCTTCAGAAGAAAGGGAAGCTTCCGCGTGGAGAATGAGATTTTCACGGACACGCGCTTCATAGATATGTTTGTCCAGGCCCTCCATTTGCGTCAAGCGGGAGAGGTATCGGAAGCCATCAAGACACTGGAGGAGGTGATTTCAAAAGGACCTCAGGATTTTGCCCTCCCGTACGAGCTGATGGGGCAGTATCACTACGAGTCAAAAAATCTCTCGGCTGCTGAACAGTGTATGCGCAAGGCAATTGAGCTGGACGAGTACTCTGTCATGGCACATCTCCACCTCGCCCGTATCTATGCAAGAGAGGGACGCCAGGAAGAGGCCGAGATGGAAACCGAGAAGGTGCTTCGGTACAACCCGAACTTCCAATGGTGAAGGCTTTCGCGACTTCAAAACTGGGGAGACGTTGTCTGTTGGAGATGACTGGATCAATCACATGCATGAAAAGAAAAGCGGTGTTATACGGGGAATGGCCCTGCTGATCGTCATCCTCATATTCGTGGGTCACTCTCTGAGCCTCGATTTCACTCAGGACGACGCTTTCATCTCCTATCGCTACGTGGAGAACCTGGTTCAGGGAAACGGGCTGGTCTTCAACTTGGGGGAGAGGGTGGAGGGCTTCACCAATTTCCTTTGGATAATCATCTTGTCTGTCTTCGCCCGACTCGGCCTGAATATCATCGTCGTCTCCAAGATACTGGGGGTGGCTTCCGGTTGCATCACGCTGATCCTTCTTTATCAGCTTTCCCGGATGTTCTTTCCGAAGAAAGAATGGCTGTTGTCGCTTCTCCCCCCGCTTCTTTTGACCGCCAGCAGCGCGTTTGCATATTGGAGCATAAGCGGGCTGGAAACGTCACTTTTTGTGATGATGGTGTTGCTTTCGGTCTACCTGTATTTGACCCGCCCGATGCTATGGGTCATATCCTGTGCCGCGTCCGCGCTGGTGCGCCCGGAGGGAGCACTGATATTCGGGGTTCTTCTTCTGCACCAGGCGGTCTCTGAGAAGGGTGAGCTGAAGAAAGCCTTGAAGCATTTGGGCGCATTCGTTCTGCTTCTCTTTCCCTTTGCGGTTTTCAAACTGGTCTATTACGGAGACCTTTTGCCCAACCCATTCTATGCCAAGACCGACCTGTCGCTGGAATATGTGCGGAGTGGTCTGGAATACTTCTGGCAGTTCCTACAGCATTACGGGCTGTGGGGGCTTATCTACCTTCTGCCACTTCTGCTTTATAGAAGCCTGGACTCAAGAAGCCGCTTGCTGCTCTTCCTATCACTCGTTTATACTCTTTATATCATCCTGGTGGGAGGTGACGTGCTCAAGGTGCACCGATTCTTCCTGCCGATTCTGCCCGCATTATACCTGCTCCTGGTGATTTGCGCTGACAGGGTTTCTAGGTGGATCAAGAACCGTCTAAGGAAGAGCGCCATTCTTGCCTTTGTTCTACTTGGGATTTCGGCCCTCTTCTACGCCTCCCCATACACGTGGATTGCTGATGCAAGAGGCGCCGAGAAAGGTCTCGTGGAGAAGATGGAGTTTACTGCGGAGTACCTGAATGAGCATTACCCGCAGAGGTTTACAATTGCACTACCCACCATAGGAACTCTATCCTACCTCCTGGGAGAGAGGGCCGAGGTCATCGACATGCTGGGTTTGGTCGACAGATACATCGCCAAGAACCCGGAGAAGCTGCCCGGAATAGCAGCCACCTGGAAGGAGAGAAAATACAACGGCCGCTATGTGCTCTCCCGCGATCCCGATTTTATCCTTTTTTCCACCGGGTATAAACCCAGCGCCCCCGCAGAGAGAGCGCTTTTCCTGCACTCCAAATTCAGGCAGAACTATTTCGTGCTTCCGGTGATGAAGGACAAGATAACCTACGTTCCGGCCTACAAGAGGAAAGGTGATTATTCAGGTGAAGACGAACTCTTCCCGGACGCTCGATTCGTGGATCTATTCTATGAGGCGGTCAGCCTCTCCATGAGGGGCAAACACGTGGCGGCAATCGAGAAGATGAATGAGGTGCTGGGCGCGGGACCTACCGACTATGGCCTTCCTTACGAGTTGATCGGGATGTACTACATGGAATTACAGGATTTCCAAAGGGCGGAGAGATATCTTAAGAAGGCCCTGGAGGTGGACGACCACACGGTCTTCGCTCATATGTACTTGGTCTCGATCTACAAGATGCAGGGCAGGGAAGAAGAGGCAGCGAAGGAGAGAAGCAAAGTTCATCTGTACGATCCCGATTTTCCCTGGTAAGCTTATCGATCGTTCGTGCGGGAATTGGATTTCTGCACCTTCGGCCGAACCCCGGTGACCTGCGCGATGTCGTCTTCGGGGGTCAGGAATTCCAATTCCTGACCCAACAGGTATCTATCACTGAGTGCCGGTTCGTGCGGGAATTGGATTTTTCCGCCTTCGGCGGAATCCCGGTGACCCGCACGAGGTTGTCTTTCAGGGTCGGGAATTCCCGACCCAACAAGAAGTCCTGACCCAACAAGCAGCTACCACTGAGTGCCCGTTCGTGCGGGAATTGCATTTCCCCGCACGTTAATGCGGTCTCAGGTTCAGTACGTCAACAGTGTCGACTCTGAAGATGCTGTGGTCATTCAAATAGTAGTTCCTGAAACTGGAGTACAAGTAGTCTTGTGGGTCCTTTACCAATCCCGCCCGAAGCGGATTGTTGTGTATGTAATCTAGTTTGATCTTCATAATCCTGTCGGTGTAGATGGGTACGCCTCGAGACCTCTCTTTCCAAACTGCGTGTTTAGACGGTTCATGAGCGTGGTCCTCGAAGCTGTGCAGAATTCGCTTACATCTCACAGAATCAACGTTCCGTTTCAGATTCCCTTCAAAATGCGCGACAATTCGGATGGAGCTCTTTCTCAGAAGATTTTGCATGAATGATTTGATGTTCTTACCTTCTCGAGAGTTTATGATCAGATGCAAGTGGTTCGGCATAATAACATATGCTTGGATCTTTGTCTCATATTTCTGACGGTAGAAGTTCATCAAATCAAGGAGTATCTCTTTTCCCCACTGGAACTCCAGGACTGCGATGCCATCCACTATTTTGCTGGTGAAGAAATATGAGTGGTTATCTAGATAAATATTCCTCCAGCCCATCGCATTCTCTCCGTAAGAGAGTTTGTTCGTTCGTGCGGGAATTGGATTTCCCGCACGTCTCGTGCTGGAGTTGGATATCCCTCAGGGGGAAACATCCGTGGGTCGGGAATTCCAATTCCCGACCCAACAAGTATCTATCACTGAGTTTCCGTCACACGATGTCATCTTTGAGGGTCAGGAATTCCAATTCCTGACCCAACAAGAATTCCTGACCCAACAAGTGTCCGTCACTGGTTCCCAACGCTGAACTCTCGTTCGTGCGGGAATTGCATTTCCCCCACGTTAATGACGTCTCACACGTTGATGCGGGGTACCCTTCGATCTGCGTCCTCAGGGCGAGCCCTTACCCCGCACGCTGCGATGTCTTATCCCCAAATCCTCTCACTCAAGACGGACACCAGATCATCTATCTTATGCCTGGTCTGCTCCATGGAGTCTCTCTCCCGGAGGGTGACCGTCTCGTCCTCTAATGTCTGGGAGTCAACCGTGATGCCGAAGGGCGTGCCCGCCTCGTCCTGGCGGCGATAGCGTCTTCCCACCGCGCCGCGATCATCGTAAAAAATCGCGAAATGGGGTCTCAACATCTTGGCGATTCTCTGAGCAATCTCAGGCATGTTGTCACGGTTCACTAAGGGTAGGATAGAGGCTTTAAACGGGGCAATCTTGGGGTCCAGCTTCAGCACGACCCTTTTCTCACCCCTGACCTCTTCCTCATTGTAGGCATCGATCAGACAGACCAGCAGGCTTCGATCGACGCCGGCGGAGGTTTCTATGATGTAAGGGATGAACCTCTCCTTGGTCTGGTCGTCGAAATAGGAGAGGTCCTTGCCGGTGGCCTGATTGTGGCGCGACAGATCAAAATCGGTACGGTTGTGTATCCCCTCGATCTCCTTCCAGCCGAACGGGAAGTTGTACTCGATATCCCACGCCGTCTTGGCGTAATGAGCCAATTCCTTCTTGTCGTGCTGGTGGAATTTCAGATTCTCGCTTCTCACCCCGATGTCGATGTACCACTTCATCCTTTGTTCCTTCCAGTAGTCCATCCACTTCTCGTCCTCCTCGGGGTTGATGAAGTACTGCATCTCCATCTGCTCGAACTCGCGGGAGCGGAAGATGAAGTTGCCGGGAGATATCTCGTTTCTGAAGGCTTTGCCTATCTGGGCGATTCCGAAGGGAACCTTCTGGCGGGCAGGACCCATGACGTTCAAGAAATTCACATAGATTCCCTGGGCGGTCTCCGGCCTCAAGTATACCACCGATGCGGCATCCTCGACCGGTCCCATGTGGGTCTTGAACATGAGGTTGAACATCCTCGCCTCGGTCAGCTCACCGCCGCAGTTGGGGCACACGCTTCCTTCGATATCGTCCGCCCGGAATCGCTGCTTGCACTTCTTGCAGTCGACCATGGGGTCGGTAAAGCCCTCCACGTGCCCGGAGGTCTCCCACACCTTGGGGTGCATCAAGATGGAGGCGTCCACCCCCTCGACGTCGTTGCGGTACTGGGTCATAGTCCTCCACCAGTGGTCCTTGACATTCCTCTTCAACTCCACACCGAGAGGACCATAGTCCCAGCAGCTGTTTATTCCGCCGTAGATCTCCGAGGATTGAAAGATGAAGCCTCTCCTTTTGCACAGGGAGACCAGCTTGTCCATCAGATCAGGTTCTTTCTTCTTTGCCACATCTCCTCCTTAATGGCTCGAATTCTCAAACTCGAGGATGTCGGATGAAACTCACTCCGTTCGATCGTCCTCAGCCTTCTTGTCTCCGAGTTGTCTGTCCATCTTTAGGAACTCCAGGGATTTCAAATCCTTTCCTCTTCCGGTATGATATTCCAGAAGGCTCAGGATCACGTCGAGCACCTCTTTCAACCGTTCCTTCGGAATGTTATACGTATCTAACTCTTCGGTCTTTACGGATTGAAGTTTGAGCGCGGAAACGACCGAATCTTGAGAGAGCCTCAGGTACGCCTGATCGGCCCTGCTGCACCTCCTGCAGATAATCCCTCCCTTGTCGGAGCTGAACAATATCATTGCGGCCTCGATGTTCCTGCCGCAGCCTGTGCACTTGTCGAACTTAGGCCTGTAGCCCAAGAGTTCGGCCAACTCGAGGGAGAAATGGGCGAAGCCCATCTCAAGGGATTCCTCTCGGCAGCTTTGCATGAAGGAGAGGGTCGCCAGGGCGAGCTCGAAAAGCCGGGGATTGGATTCCTCTCCGGTGATGAGACGGTCCAGCAGCTCCAGAGCCGCGGAGGCATAGACGTATCGATTCAGATCCTTGTAGAGGGACTGATATGCTTCTATGGTGTCGACTTGGGAGAGGAGATATATCTCCGAGGTTCGCTTCATGTAGAAGACTACCTGGAGGTGGGAGAAGGTCTGCAGCCCTCCGGCCAGCCTGCTTTTGGGGCTTCTCACCCCCTTGGCAATGACCTTGACCTTGCCGTGATCCTTGGTATACAGTGTGGCGATTCTGGATGTATCGCCAAACTTTATGCTTTTCAGAACGATGGCTTCGGTCTTGGTGATGCTCATGGGGACAGGGAATCGGGTGCGGCGGGTTGGGCGGGTTCGGTCTCTTCTGCAGGCTTCGCCTGATCCTCCTGAATGACCCGGTAGACTTTTTCCCCCTCTTTTACCATGCCCAATCTCTCCCGGGCCTGCTTCTCCAGATAGAAAGCGTCATCTGTGAGCCTCTGCTTCTTGATCTCCATGTCGATCAGCTCCGCCTGAAGAGCCTTCGCTTCTTCCTCCAAGTTCTTCTTTTCGCTCCAAAGCTTGTGGATCTCAAGGAAACCGTAGGGGCCGGCGAAGAAACGATAGGCAACAAAGCCAAAGGCCAAAAGCAGAAGGACCTTCTTCGCAGTTCTGCTCTTGCTGGCAGTGCGCTCCTTAACCTTCTGGAAGAAAGTGCTCTTTGGAGATTTCCTTTTTGCCCGTCTTCTGGCCATCTTCGTTCCTCGCATCTATGGAGCCAACTCGAATATTACCAGCTTCGGAGATAGAAACAAGCGAAAACTCACTTTGTTTTCCGGTCACGCGTCGATTTCGCGAGCAGAGTTTGATTTTTCCCTTGACACAGGCATCTTGATACGTATTATATATGTAATCTGAGATATTCAGAGGTGGATGACCCGCGAAGGGTCAGCGTGAAGAGCCCCGTGTAACAACGGGGCTCTTCATTTAAGAAACACCTTCCCATAACCCGATATTTCTCCGTCACTGCACCGCCGATTGTATTTCGCTGCTATCGTTTGTGTGATCTTTTTGGCAAACGTGCCTGCGATCGAGGGTATCCTCTGACTCTCTGCCAGTATCTCCTGTCTCACCGGATGGGCTAAAAGATCGGCTATCTGGAGTCCTCCGATATTCGCCTTCTTGGGCTTAAGTTTGATTTTCTTAGTCGTTAGGACGCTTTGAAAGAAGGCAGGATCTCTAAACTGAGTTCCGTCCTCGTACGTTCTTATGTAGGCTTTCTCCAGTTGTCTGTCCTCGGTCGCCCCGCGACTCTCTGCCAGCACATCCCCCTCCCAGTTTTGAAAATGCAGCCAGCCACAGTACCTCTCAAGCATAGCGCTTAAACAATAATGATAAGGGTGAAAAGCGGACTCCTCGTAGCGCTGAACATGTGCCCTTTTGTCAATCACTACCGAGATAATCACGTACTCTTGTCCTTGAAGAAACGACAGCAGGTCGAGATTAAACGCCCGCTCCTTTTCGGCGTCCCTCAACCGCCAAAATGGTCCCCGTTTGTTCACAATATCCTTCCTGTGAGGGATAACAGGCTCATCTGGGCTGTGTGGAAAATGTTTTTGCTTAAGTTGCTCTAGGTTTGGCTGCGTGGATTTTCGATAGTTCTCGCCTTCAATGATGCAGCCCAAGAGACCCAGATATCGCCTTGCCGGGTCGTCAAGTTCGTGGTACGTGTGATCTCCCGATTCATCCACATAGAGTCTGCAGCGCCGTCTCACCTACTTCTCCGCACTGTTCGGGTACTTGTCATTGACGGTGTACTCCCGATATGATCAGGACCCTCTCCCAGAGCGAACTCACGGCTGCATCAACAGCAAGAACATTGGTTCACTAAGGGGCAGGGAGTTGCAGGAGCCCCGCGACACAGGATCTAAAGAACTGCCAAAGGAGTTTTGTCTTTTCGGGAGAGAGCGCTAAGCCCACCGCGATCGTGGCGACGACTCCAATCGAGGTGTGAACCCAGTCTTTTCTTCCTTGCCGCTTCGCTCCGTCCTTAAGATACTCAATCTGTCTCTCAACAAAAGCTAATTCCTCTTCCTGCAAACTGAAGCCGCTTTCGATTTCGTCCTGGATTCTGTCCAGGCCGCTCAGAATCCTCTCAACTTCAAGATATGTGAAAGGGGTGTTGGAGATTCGCTCTGTGTCCACCAGAGATTCATTCGGCGAATACTCCTGCAGTTGTTGCCAGAGATCAGGGGCGATTTCGCCCTTCAGATAAGTCAACCAGTTGCTAAACCAAACTACTGCCTCGGCCCAGTTCCTAATCCCTCCCTCCCTTCCTTCCAACTGATATTTTCCAGGCGAGAATTTGACAATGAAACCCCCGGTCTTCGATCGGTCAAACTTGAAATAGAATTTGCTGGTGCAGTGGCTGAGCACGGAAACTTTGTAGTTATAGTTTGGCTGATCGCTCGATTCCTCCTCCCACCGGAAATCCAACGGGCTGAGGCCCGCCTCCTGAACACAGTCCAGTAGCTCGTTCTTCCAGCCTGTTCTAAGTGTCAAGCCTTCCATCCTTACCCCGTTCAAACGCTTGCATTGTCAAGCAGGCTTTCCCACGGATCCGTCTGCCCAGACGGGCACCCGTCCGGGTGGAGGCCATGCTTGACCTACAATTATGCGATGCTGTAAAAGACCCTCTTTCCCAGAAACTGGGCTCTTGTTCCTAATTCCTCCTCAATCCGGAGGAGGCGGTTGTATTTGCATATTCTGTCGGTGCGGGAGGCAGAGCCGGTCTTTATCTGGCCTGCATTGGTAGCAACCACAACATCGGCAATGGTCGTATCCTCTGTTTCTCCGGACCGGTGGGAGACCACAGCGGTGAAGCCGGCTTTCTTGGCCATCTCGATAGCATCCAGCGTCTCGGTCAGGGTTCCGATCTGGTTGAGCTTGACCAAAATGGAGTTGCTGGCCTTAAGCTCTATTCCTTTCTGCAGTCTCTTTATGCTGGTGACATAAAGATCATCCCCCACGATCTGAATCTTGTCTCCCATCCTCTGCTTCATCAAAATCCACCCGTCCCAGTCATCCTGCGCCAGCCCGTCTTCGATCGAGATGATAGGGTACTTGTTCACCAACTCCTCATAGAAGCCGACCATCTCTTCGGAGCTGAGCTTTCTGTTTTCAGCCTTCAGATCGTAGACCTTTGCCTTCTCGTCGTAGAACTCAGAGGCGGCCGGGTCCAGGGCTATCAGCACTTGGTGGCCGGGCTTGTATCCGGCCTTCTCTATTCCCTCCAGAATAACCTGAAGCGCCTCCTCATTGGACTTCAAGTTGGGCGCGAATCCTCCTTCGTCTCCCACGGCGGTGTTGTATCCCTTCTTCTTCAGCACACTCCTGAGATTATGGAAGATCTCGGCGCCAGTTCTCAGGGCTTCCTTGAAATTAGGCGCGCCCACCGGCATGACCATGAACTCCTGTAAGTCCACGTTGTTGTCCGCATGCGATCCCCCATTCAAGATGTTCATCTGAGGAACCGGAAGGACCTTGGCATTGACTCCGCCAATGTACTGATACAACGGGAGATCGGAGTAGTAAGCGGCTGCCTTGCACGCGGCCAGCGAGACGCCCAGAATGGCATTCGCTCCCAGCTTGCTCTTGTCCTCCGTTCCGTCCAGGTCGATCAGGAATTTGTCTATGGCAACTTGATCCAGAACATCGAGTTCACTGTCCACCAACTGTGGGGCGATCACACTGTTGACGTTGTCCACCGCCTTGGTTACTCCTTTGCCCAGATAACGGTTGGGGTCTTTGTCTCTTAGCTCTAAAGCCTCATGTTCCCCTGTCGACGCCCCTGAGGGTACGGCCGCCCTTCCGAACGACCCGTCCTCGAGAACCACATCCACCTCCACGGTTGGGTTCCCCCGTGAATCCAGAATCTCCCTGGCACTGCATCCTATGATTGCCGACATGTTGTTTCCTTTCTCCCTAAAGATTGAAGACGATTTATATTCTTGGGCACAATCTAAATGAAGCGGACGTATTTTTCAAGAAAAAAATCGGGAGAACGGAAAAAGGGGAGAGGAGGGGAAAGTTACGGGAACTGATATTGCCTGGCTGAGCCTGGCGTGGTAGTTGCCTGATTCATCCCGGGAATCGAGCAACTACTGAAGTTGTGATCTCTTTCTTATGGCCCATTCGATGGAGAGGCAGAGGACGAAGACGGCCAGGAGCAAAGGATGATTCCAGAGTTGAATCTCCCTGGTCTTCTGCTCCTCTTTTTCGGCCAGATCGAGGTCATTGGCCAAATTCTCGATCTCCCCTTTCTCGTAGTATCTGCCTCCGGACAGGTCGGCTATCCTTTTCAGAAGATCGAAATTCGTCTTGAGATCGGAGTCTTCCATGCTGAACTCCTCCACCAGGAATTCTCCCGCCTTGCTGCCGATCTCCTTGCTGTCCCGGAAGACCTTTCCTTCGAAGGAGTATTTCCCCGGCGGAAGCGCTCTCAAGACAGCGTTGTAGTTACCCAGATCGTCCAGCCCTAAATTGACCACCTCCGAGTCGGGGGAGGCTTCGCCCCTGACGATGGCCATCACCGAAGCATCCTGTATCTTCTGGTAGTTCTGATCGAAGATCTTAGCCTTCAAGGTTATCCTCTCTCCTCCCATGTAGATTTTCTTGTCGGTGGAGAAGTTGACCAAGTCCATGTCCTCTCTTACCACCATCCAGCGGATCGAGTTGTTCCAGAAGGTCTGGTAAGCCTGGTTGTCCTTCCCCACCCCCCAGAGGAGGAAATCCCATCTCCAGAATGGCGTTACCGTAATTGCCATGACCTTACCTTTTCCAAAGTTTCTTACCGCTATTCCGGGGGAGAGGGAGCCGGGAATTCGGGGATCTCTAAACGCTGCCAGATTGGTGGCATCTTTGGCAGCCGGACCGAGAATGGCGACCCCCTGAAAGGGAGGAAGATCGGACCACAGCCGTTCGTTCTCCTCCGGGTCGTCAGCCAACCGGGTCACCGGGTGAAGCTTCCCCTCCTCGGTCAGCCTCAGGGTGAGGTAGGCAGGGGAGTAGCTTATCCGGCTTCCCGCAAGAACGAAAGGCAGAAGGGAGGAGGCCTCGGTAAAGCCGTGGGTATCCGTGAACTCCCTGCCCAACAGGAGAAGCGCCGAACCGCCCTGATTCATCACGTAATCCTCGATCTCGTCTTTGTGTCTGCTGAAGATGAATCTTGGCGGGTCAACCAGGATCAGTATGTCGAACGAGTTTAGTTGATCCACGCCTTGGGGAAATCTGCCGGCGATAGGTTGTCGGTTTTTCCCGTAGACTAAAGTCTCCAGCTCGACGTTCTTGTCCTTATCCAGAACCCTTTTCAGAAAGGTGTACTCCCAGTTCAAGCTTCCGGAAATCAGGAGTACTTTGATCTTGCTCTTTAGGACTTTGATGCTAAAGGAGCGCCGGTTGTTTTCACTGACTGACTCGCCATCCAACACCGGGAGCGCCACGGTAAAGGAGCGGAGGCCCGCCTTTTCAGGAGTTACGTTCAACTCGACCGTCTGGGTCGCTCCAGACTTGCCCAGCTTTGAGTTCTGCTGTGTCAGGGTGGTATTGTTTTCCTTCAACGATATCTGAATTCTGGAGTCGTCGAAACCGATTTGGGATATGTCCACCTGAATGGGGATCTGATCACCCACGTATCCTATCTCGTTGTAGACGATCCGGTTTATGGACAAATCCCTGACCGGCTGGTAGTCGCCGGTACCGCAGGTGTAAATGCGGACCCCGGAGGATCTTGCCACCAGGGCCGGGTCTTCTCCCAGGTTGCTTGCCCCGTCGCTTAAGATCACCATGGCTGCCAGGTTCTCTTCCTTCAGCTCTCGTTCCGTAGAGCGCACTGCCTCTCCCATGGCAGTGGCGGAACCAAGTGAATCCGGCAATCCCTCCTCGAAGTTGATTGAAAAGATCGAGTCGGCGAAACCGTAAGTCTTCAACTCCGCCTGCGCGGCGATATCTCTGAAGGCTTGTCGGGTCAGCAACTGCCGGAGTTCGTCCACCCTTCTTACTTCGGTCCCCTTCAGGTTCATGCTTTGCGACGCGTCCAAAAGCAGAGCCACCACCGGCCTTTTTACCTGTTTCTTGGCGATGGTCAGAATCGGCTCCGACAATACGAGAAAGAGGCAGAGCAGAGCAAGGACCCTCAGGCCCAGAAGCAGAGCCTTCTTTCTCTTCCTCAGGGGAGGGAAGGTTCGACGATAGGTGACAACGGCCAGCAGAAGCGCCAGAACGAACAGACCGATCACCAGCTCTAAGTTTCTATCCTGAAGATTCAGAAGTAACTTGCTGATTCCAAACAAAAGACATTTCTCCTCTCAGAGGACTTATACAACATACGCACCGAGCCGCCTGCCCGTTTTGCGCGGTGGAGTCCGGGCCTGTCGTCAAAAATCCCGGGCCGGATGGCATACGGCCTGGGGCTGATTGGCTTCGACTGGGTTTGTGGAAGGCCAATAGTTGGGGTTTCGGGCTATATGTCTCTTTCTATCACAAAGCCGACCAGGTCCCGGAGGGCCTTGCTGTATTCCGAGTCCGCCAGTTCGGAGAGATAGCCAAACGCCTTCTCTCCAAAGGCACGGGCTTTCTCTCGGGCATACCGCACACCGCCGTTGCCTTTTATCCGGGAGAGGATGTCGTCAAAATCCTTCTGGTTGAAGTCGTTCTCCAGAAGCCTCAAGATTTCCGTCCTGGTCTGATCTTCACATTCTCTCAAGGTGTGGATCAGCGGCAGGGTTATCTTTCCTTCCTTCAAGTCATTTCCCAGGCCCTTGCCCGTCTTTTCGCTCTCGCCGACCCAGTCCAGGAGGTCGTCGGTTATCTGGAAGGCCATCCCCAAGTTCTGCCCATACTCCTTCATGCTTTGCCGCACCGCCTCTGTCGCTCCCGCCGCCACGGCCCCCGACTCACAGGAGGCGGTGAAGAGCGACGCCGTCTTCTCGGAGATGATCTGCAGATAGGTTCTCTCATCCAAGTCGAAGTTATGGCTCTCCTGAGCCTCGTTCACCTCCCCGATGCTCAAGTTTTCGGTGGCCTTGGAGATGGTGGAGAGAAGAGAGGGAGATTCTGTAGCCACGATCAGTCGCAGGGATTTGGCCAGCAGGAAGTCGCCCATCAGAACGGAGACCAAGTTGTTCCATTTATGGTTTACCGAAACTTGGCCCCTTCTAACCTTGGATTGGTCTATCACATCATCGTGCAGTAGCGTGGCCGTATGAATGAACTCGATGGCTAAGGCCACGTTCATCACCTGCGGGTTGGACGCGGAGTTTGAACCGGAGTTTGAACATCCGCCGTGGGAGAGAAATACCATGGCGGGGCGCAACCTCTTACCCTTCCGGTTGACCAGATGGGTGGCCACCTTCGAGATCAGAGTCGAATCGGAGTTGAGGTTCTCCTTGAGCCTCTGATCGAAGAGCTTTAGATCCTCAGCAATGGGCGAAAGTATCGAGTTAAGTTCCATGCTCTTCAAAGATAAGTCGATGGTCAGCGGCACGAGATTCACAGGCCGCCTTTGCATTGGCTCAAATATATACGCGCAAAGACTCAAAAGTCAAACAAAAAAGACCGGAAACCGAGCTGCGCTTGCGCGCGGATCTCCAGGTGACCCGGGGTCGCCATCAGACGTTTTAAATGGCTCCCTGCTTTCTCTCGGCCTGCGCCAGGTATTCAGAGAAAGCCTGTCTGACCTGGTCTGAGCTTTCCAGGGTGAAGAGCTTAAGCCTGAGCTCCTTGCAGCCGGGCATCCCCCGGGTGTACCAGACCATGTGTTTTCTCATCTTCTTCACGCCCGCCGGCTCTGCGTAGGCATCGATCGCGAGCTTCAGGTGCTGAAGGCATACGTCGATTCTCTCCTCAAGCGACGGCTCCGCAGGAACTTCCCCGCGATCCAGGAAAGCGTTGGTGCGTGTAAAGATCCAGGGATTACCGAAAGAACCCCTTCCTATCATGACCGCGTCACAGCCGGTGCGGTCGAGCATGTTCTTGGCGTCCTCCGGCGAGAAAACATCCCCGGATCCTATTACCGGTATGTCCACCACCCGCTTCACCTCTTGGATGATGCTCCAATCAGCTTTCCTGGAGAAACCGTCAGCCTGGGTACGAGGATGGACTGTGATGCCAGAGAGCCCGCACTCTTGAGCCAGTTTCGCCGCTTCCACCGCCACCGGACTGAGCTGGTCCCAGCCGCTCCTGATCTTGATGGTTACCGGAACCTCGGAGGATTCTCTGACCGCTCGGAGTATCCTCTCCAGAAGCCCTAAGTCTTTCAGGAGTGCCGCGCCGCCATTTTTCCTTACCACCTTCCTCACCGGGCATCCACAGTTTATGTCGATTAAGTCCGGCCCGGTCTTGCAGGCCAGCTTGCAGGCCGAGGCCATCCTCTCCGGGTCCGACCCGAATATCTGCACGCCGATCGGCCTCTCCTCGGGCTCAAAGTCGAGCAGCCTCAAAGATCCCCTTCCGCCTCTGGTGAGGCCCTCCGCCGAGATCATCTCGGTATAAACCAAAGATGCACCGAACCGCCTGGCCAGAAGCCGGAAGGGGCTGTCGGCGATGCCGGCCAAAGGCGCCAGGATGACCCTTCCGGACAAAATCAAGTTTCCGATTTTCATGTCGACAATATAATAGATGTCGACCGAGGTGGCAACCGAACATAAGTCGATTCATACTATCGACTTAATCAAGAAATCGACCCGGGTCGTCCAAATAGGTTGACAAAAGTTCCAAGGCAGGTTATTCTGTCTGTCAGTCGAAACAAGGGGGAGCCATGCCAGAGATACTGGTTAAGTATGAGGACAAGGTCATAGAAAGGGTGGTTACTCAAAAGAAGAGGATCAGCATCGGAAGGACGGCGGACAACGACATCGTTCTGGATAACAAGGGAGTCTCCAGAAAACACGCCACCATCGAATTCGACGCAGATTCCGCTCTGGTCATCGACAACGAGAGCTTAAACGGGGTCTTCGTGAACAGCAGAAAGGTGAGCGAGGAGGTCCTGAAGGAGGAGGATCAGGTCACCATCGGCAAATTCGACTTAGTCTACCATCCGGACGCTCCCAAGGAAGCCAAGCTGGCGGAGTTCGACGGAACCATGGTCCTAAAAACCCGCAGGCAAAAGGAGCTTCTGGAGAAAGACAAGCAGGCAAAAGAACTGACCGCTGTCGCCGGTGCCTCGATACTGCTGGGGGAGGCAAATGCGGAGCGGAAGCAGTACACCCTGAGCAAGCCGGTGATCACATTCGGCACGGGGAAATTCGTCAACGTCCCGGTCACCGGCTTCCTGGTGTCCCGGATTCAGTCCAAGATCATCAAAGACAAGGACCAATTCGTATTGGTTAATGTGGGACGCTGGAGCAGGACCAAGGTGAACGGCGAGCGCGTCCAACGATACCGCCTCAAGAACGATGACCTGATAGAGGTGGGCAGGTCGGTGTTTCGATTTGTGCAGGGAAGCGACAAATGAGGTATGGGTTCTTTTCAGACGTACACTCCAATCTGGAAGCTCTGAAAGCGGTGGTGGCGGATTTCCAGAGCGAGAAACTCCAACGGGTGTTTTTCCTGGGAGATGCGGTGGGATACGGGCCGGATCCCAATGAATGTACCTCCATCATCGATCAGGTGGCAGAGGTGAAGCTGATGGGAAACCACGACTACGCCGCCTTGGGGCTGATCGAGACCAATCTGTTCAATGAGCATGCACAGAAGGCCATGGAGCTGACCAAGCACCTGCTGGCCGAGAAGAGCCTGAAGATCCTGTCCGGATTCATAATGGATCACAGGTTCGACGAAACCTATCTGGTTCATTCCACCCCGCGGGATCCCCAGGAGTGGAATTATATCTTCGACTTGGACGACGCCGAGGAGAATTTCGGCTTCTTCAGCAAACAGATGTGCTTAATCGGGCATTCCCACTTTCCGGTCATAGTGAAGAAGTATAATGACAGACACTGTTTTTTGCATCGGGGGACCAGCACCGAGATAGAGAAGGACTTCAAGTATATCATTAACATCGGTTCAGTGGGGCAGCCCCGGGACGGATCCAACCAGGCCTGCTATCTGATCTATGACACGGAAGAGAAAAAGGCAAGCCTGAGGAGACTTCCCTACGATTACAAGAAGACTCAGGCAAAAATGAAAAAGAGGGGCTTTCCTCAATTCCTTATCGATCGACTGGCTGTGGGACGGTAGCCGGATCATAGGGAGCTCTTGGTTTCAAACATATCTTTCGGGGGGTGCTTACCTTAAGGGCGCCGGTGCAAATGGCAGGCGGACGGCTGACGGCCGGCCGTCTTGACATCCATGTCTTGACCGACGCTTTGGGGTCCAACCCGGTCGCTGGACAGAGCGGGAAAGCTCATCTCAAATGTGCTAACAACTAACAAAAAGGGGACTCTCAAGTGGGCAATTCTGAGGGCAACATCAGGATCGACAAGCTGAGATCGACTCTCCAGGAGAAACTCAAGAGATTCTCCGGGCTGATCCTCTACGTTCTGATAACCATCCTGGTTCTCACTCTCCATGTGGGGAAGTACGGGTTCTTGGAGAGGCTGTCGGTGCAAATGCAGGACGGGATGTTCAAGCTCAGGGGAGAGACCGACTCCCAGCCGGGTGAGATGGTGATCGTCGGGATTGATGACAGATCAGTGGATCTGGTCGGCAAGTGGCCCTGGCCCAGAGACATCCTGGCACAGCTGGTGTACATCATCTCACAGGGGGAGCCCAAGGTGCTGGGGATGGACCTGTTCCTTCCGGAGCAGGTGGATGAGGATACCTCAGGGCGCACGGAACTTCTGGCCTACTACGTCCGCGCCGCGGAGGAGGTCGTCATTCCCATCTACTTCAGTCTCTCGGACGCGGGGATTGCACCTGAAACGGCACCCGATCCGATCAGAAGGTCCGCGTTAGGGGTCGACTTAGAACAGGGCCGGCTGGTGGCCTCCCCAATCTCTGCAAAACAGATATACTGTCCCAGCCCCGCCTTGATCGAGGCGTCTTCGTGGTTCGGGCACATAAACATCGATTATGACAAAGATGGGTTGATCAGACGAGAGCCGCTCCTTATAAGCTATGACGGACGCCTGTATCCATCCTTTGGGATGCAGCTGGCGCGTGAGTATCTTGAGCTGACCAACTCCGAGCTGAGACCTCTCAAAGAGGGTGGGATGACCTTCGGTGACATCACCATTCCCACCGATGAAAGGCACCGGGTGCGCCTGAACTACCTGGGGCCGAACTTAAGCTTCCGGCGAATCTCCGCCATGGAAATCTTGGCCGGAGAGGTGGATCCCAAGACGTTCGCCCGAAAGATCGTGTTGGTCGGATTGACCACCACCGAGTCCAAGACATGGGTGAAGGTTCCGGCGTTCGGGGAGTTAAACGAGGTGGAGAGAATCGCCACCGTTGCCCATAACATCATCCACCAAGATTTTCTCGAGGGACTTCTACCCATCTGGAATATTCTGATTATGGTCCTGATTGGAGTCTTCTGCGCGGTGGTGCTTCCCAAGGTCTCCCTGACTCATCGAATAGTGATTCTGCTGGTGTTCCTGTTCGTGATATTCAATCTCAGCTACATTCTCTTTTCCTCCTTCGGAACCTTGACCAAGCCCGCCTATCCCATTCTGGAACTGGTCTTCTTCCTGATGGTCGCTCCCGCCATCAAGGCGGAGGGAGTGCGGAGGAAAACCGAGGAGGAGAAACTCGGGGAGCGGGAGATGGTGCAAGCACCGGCCGGCGAGGAGCTGGCTCCCATAGAGGAAAACGAGGGGCTGGCCCAACCGACCGAGGAGAGATCGACGCGAGTCGTAATCAGAGTTCCTGAGGACGAACCGCCGCAGAATGAATCTTCGGAGAGGGTAGAATCGAAGACCGAAAGGCTGAGCCGGCAGGAATCGCCGAAAGACGAGACCGCCAAGCTTTCGACGGCATCCACCGGTTCGACTCCACCCGGAATGAGTGCCACGCCAGTACCGGCAGGAGAATCCCCGTCTTTCAGCCAGTTCGGCCGCTACAAGATCATCGAGGCCATCGGAAAGGGGGGGATGGGGATGGTGTACAAGGGAACGGATCCCATGCTGGACAGGCCGGTCGCCCTCAAGACCATAAGATTGGATTTTCCCCTCTCCCGGACCGAGACAGCCGAACTTAAGGATCGGCTGATTCAGGAGGCCAAGGCGGCTGGGAAGCTTTCGCATCCCAATATCGTCACCATCTATGACGTGGGGGAACAGGAGGGCGTGCATTACATCGCAATGGAGTATCTCTCCGGCTGTTCCCTGGAGGATTTCATAAAGAAGAAGGGAGAGCTGAATTACAGGATTGTGGCCCGGATCATCATACAGACCTGTGAGGCCCTAAGCTATGCTCATCAGCACGGCATCGTGCATCGTGACGTCAAGCCGGCCAACATCATGCTCCAGGATGACTTTCACGTTAAGGTCATGGACTTCGGCATCGCCAGGCTGGAGACCACCTCGCTCACCAAGAGCAATGTCACCCTGGGAACTCCGCAGTACATATCGCCCGAGCAGTTGGAGGGGAGGCAGGCCGACAAGAGGTCGGACATCTTCTCCTTGGGCGCAGTGCTCTACGAGATGCTCACCAGACGAAAACCGTTCGAGGGGGAAAACATCAGTTCGCTGATGTATCGTGTTCTCAATCACGATCCTCCACCGCCCTCCAGCGTCAATGAGAAAACTCCTTTGATCTTCGACGGGATCGTATCCAAGGCCATGGCCAAGAGCCCTGAGGATAGGTATCAGGACGCCGAGGAGATAAGCGAGACCTTAACCGAGTTCGTCTCAAGCTTCGTGGTCACCCGAGGGATAAGGATATAGACCGCACAAAACTGATCCTCGATTTTTCATAAAGGATTAAAGCCAACCTGAGAGGTAGGTCAACCAAAAGACATTCGCGGACTTATTCTTCGGTCGAGCTAAATCTCAATTATAAAAGATGGTTAGCAGTTGCACTTCAACTGTTACTTCAAGCACCTTGCCGGCCTGCCGCTCACGCCTCCGCAGGGGTGCAAGGGAGACAACGAAGATTCTACCTGCTGCCATTTTCTCTTGACTTTGCCAACCGGCCTCCGTATAATTCGAGCCGGTTGCCGGAGTGGTGAAATTGGTAGACGCGCCGGACTCAAAATCCGGTGAGACTCAAATCTCGTGTGGGTTCGACTCCCACCTCCGGCATTATAGCCAAACTCATCTCCAGGAAGACCTGCTCCAATCTCGTTTTAGATTAGCGCAACCACGCAACTGCCGGGGCGAGGGCGAATCAAGTGAAAACGTCTTGGTCGTGAGCGTTCTTATCCACAGAGGGTGTTCGACTTTGGGCTTGACAGGTTCCGACTGATGGTCTATACTTGGATTGCGGGTGGCTCAATCTTGACAAACCAAAAAGGACAGACAGAGGCCCGAAACCACTTTCAGTTAGAAGGAGGTGACAGACATGGCAAAGACCTTTTCCTGTCGGGACGTGGGAGTCGATTGCCCCTACGTGGCACGCGGCCGGACCGAGGAAGAGATAATGGCTGACGTGGCAAAGCACGCCAAAGAGGTGCACGGGTACACGGATGAGCAGCTGAACGATCCGGAGATGATGAAGAAGGTGAAAGCAGCCATCAAGGATGAATAGCTTACGGTCCGCGTACGATCTGGCGGGTACGCGGGAGCCCTCATCAGGCTCGCCGGCGTTCGCTCCGCTCATTCCGGGTTCCTGAAATCTTCGCCGAGAGGTGAAGCATCGAGAGACCACCTCCGGGTGAGGTGCCGTTGCTGAAGGTGCCTCACCCCTTCTTTGTTCTTGTGGGGGGGCGGCAATAGAAACCCCGCTAAGAAGAATCTCCGGATGGGAAGATCCGGTTCTCCTTTCCCGGCGTTACACCGGTGCCTCCTGAAGTACGGCCCCATCTCCTATGTTCAATATGGGTGCTCGCCAGTAACGAAATCCTACCGAATCGATGGAGCGCCCCCCCGACCTATTCGGATAGAAACTATCCTATTAAAACCGGTCTTGGGGCAGATGCGTATTATCATATAAAGGAAGAGGCTGAATCAAATTCAGGGGTAGCCAGAAGCGCACGCGATTGCATGTCATGGACGGCGACCTCACACCCGGAAGGAGGAGGGAACATGGACCCGGTGATCGCTACACATTTATCTGCATTGGAATTAGGGGAGCTCAAGCAGTTCAATAAGCTGGGAGTCATCCCGCTCTTTGTGTCGGAGAACGACGGCCCCGAATACCTGACCTTGACGGAGGCTCTCGATCAGGATCTGCTCACGGTCACGGAGGTGGGCAGCGGAGGTTCGGTACCTGACTTGAAGGCTACCAACAAGTCGGGCCGCCCGGTCCTTCTTCTGGACGGAGAAGAACTCACCGGGGCAAAGCAGAACAGGGTACTGAACACCACCATCCTGCTTAAGGAAAAATCGGAGACGATCATTCCGGTAAGCTGCACCGAGCAGGGAAGATGGTCCGGCATTTCTGAGACCCTCAAGGGTACGGACCACGTTCTTGCCGGAACTATGAGGATGGCCAAAACAGCCTCCGTCTCGCATTCGCTGAAGCGCAAAAGGAGCTTCGAGTCCGATCAGGGAGAGATGTGGGGTGACATTAAGGGACTGGACTGCTGTCTAGAGGTCGATTCTCCCACGGGTGCCATGAGGGACATCTTCGAATCCAGGAGAACCACACTGGATGAGTACGTGAATGAGTTCAAGTGCGTTCCGGACCAGAAAGGACTTCTGGTCTTCATTGGAGACAAGATTGCGGGGCTCGACACTCTCTCGCGGACGTCCGCATACGGCACGATACATCCGAAGCTCGTGAAGAGCTATGCGATAGATGCACTTGTCCCCCGGAGGACCAGAGCGCCAGAACCATCGGTCACCCAGGCCCGGGATTTTCTGAAGGAGGCGTCGGAGTGCAAAGAGAAGAAATACGAATCGGTGGGATACGGATGGGATCACCGGCTGGAGGGAAAGACCGCCGTTGGCTCGGCTCTTGTGCATCAGGGCAAGGTGATCCATATGGCCCTGTTCCCGGTTGCTGAGGTCGATAGGCTTGGGCCAATGGCGCGCTACGGAAGACGCAGGGGGTTCAGAATGTGGCCTGATCGCTCGATCTAACTGCCGCCGCAGCATGAGCTGTCCCGGCATTGAATCTCAATTGCAGGTGTAGCTGCGCCGCATGTCCGTTCCGTCCTACAGGCAAAAGATCGGCCCTCACACGTGGCCGATCCCGGTGTGATCTTGGCCAACTTGTGCACCTTTTATGAGGATCTGGTCCCAGGAGAAGGTTGGCTTCATGGTCCTCATCGGCTCGATGAGAGACTGGCCCGTCTCGGACATGGTGTGGATATCGTCCATGTATATTTCGAAATCGCCGTGTGGCCTGGGAATCGCGTGGTTCACGGCAGACGTCTTTTCACTGACGCCCTCGGACTTCCCCCGGTCGGTATCAGTCTTCGCAACAGGATTGAAATAAGGCTTGCCCGATTCGCAGACGCGGCACGCCCAATCTTTCGGCAGATGGTCCCCCTTCTTGCCCTCCTTTTCTTCATCGTATATGGTCTCACACACCGAGCACCGGTAGATTGCCATATCGACTCCTCTAAAAGTCCAAACATGCCGGTTCGTAGTATTCCCTGGGATTCTTGCAGGCAGGGCATTTCGGCGGCGGCTCGGTGCCTTCATAGGTGAAGCCGCATACGCTGCATTTCCATTTTATGGGTTGTTCTCTCTTGAAGACCGTCCCCGCCTCAACCATCTCCAAAAGTTTCTTGTAACGATCCCGGTGGTGCTGCTCGATTCTTCCGACCTGCTTGAATAGTATTGCAGCCTCCTTGTTTCCCTCTTCTTCGGCTTCCTTGGCAAAGGTCGGATACATGTCGACGGTCTCGTAATGCTCCCCGCCGATTGCCTCTTTCAGGTTTGCCGCCGTATCCCCGACGCCGCCCAGAAGCTTAAAGTGATCCTTGGCGTGGTTCTTTTCGTTCTCAGCCGACTCCTCGAACATCTTGGCGATGTAATGAAAGCCCTCCTGTCTGGCAACCTCGGCGAAGAAGGTATACTTGTTTCTTGCCTGCGACTCGCCGGCAAAGGCAGCCTTCAGGTTTTCCTGAGTCTTGCTCATGGCGCTCCTCCTCTTTTGAAATTGACGTAGTGCAACTAACTTGAATCTTGTACGAACGAACAACCTCTGAATTTTGCTCAACAGGACAAAAACGATCCGATTTGTGATGGAGTCAGTCGCGGTAAGGGTAAGAGAGGAATCTCTCTGACTTGAATAGGGAGAGGGCCGGCCGCATGTGCAGGTCGGGCTCCCGCAGGGTGCCCGACAAAACACCAAAGAGGCCCTCCCGCTTTGTGAAGGGCCTCCAAACACAGCTATTTGTCACTCGACAATCGATTCCTGGATTTGCTCAATCCGCTCCCGGGTGAACCACCAGGTTTCCTTTCTCGGCATCCCAGGGGCCGCCTGGGGGAAAGTTGCCGGCACGGCAGCCGGGATCAGAATCGTACATCTCTGCCCACATTTGATCCCCGTTGGTGCCGGGGCTTCCGCCGTCGTACACCGCCACCAGAAGCCACTTGTCACGCCATTCTTCCTGGGTGAAAGCAACCACCTCTCCTGAGAAGAACGCGTAATCGCCGTCGATGGTCACGCAATCGACGTCCACCTTGAACCAGTCGCCATCGGTGTTGCGGTAATTGAGCCAGCCCCTGTCCGGCTGCCCGCCGAACTCGTCGTGCACCTGAAAGTTTACGTGTCCCTCGGTCTCATGCGTACCATCCACTACGGTAAACCAGATGCCGCCTGTGGCCTTGGGCGGTGAACCTGCTTGGGACGCTCCCGGACCAACGATCAGCAGAAGACCAACCATCGAAGCCAGCATTAACAAACATGCTATTCTGGCCTTCATGAAGTCTCACCTCCTTATGATTGTGAATTAGGATAACAGCCTGACCCTGGATTCCGCAGGGCACATCTTTGCTACTATTATAGCGCCCTCAAGCGGTTCTGTCAAGCTCTTTTTGGATGTTGAAAGAGGCGGCAAGGCCGTTGGGAAGGGCGAATATACATTCTGCATTTCTTCTGGGCCTCTCCCCAGCAAGGGAGAGGGAAAAGTCTTGTCATTGCGAGGACCCATAGGGGACGAAGCAATCCCCTCGGGGTGGCACCATCGTGAGGTTGCTTGGACCTTCTTAGGGAGCACCCGCTTTCGCTCTCAGTCAGCAGGGGGGAGCGTTTCCGCCTCTGTAGAGATAATTGACCAGGAAAACGACATCTCCGACATTCAGCGTGCAGTCGCCGTTGACGTCGCCGGCCTCAACAGGACAGGGTTCGTCGCCGAGCTTGTACAAGTAGTTTACCAGACAGACTACGTCCCCGACGTTGATTATTCCGTCCGCGTTGACGTCGCCGCGCGCAACGCGGATTGCCAGAACGTATCCTACATCGATGCCCCAGTTACTGCTCTCGGAGATACCGACGGCTGACGGCTGTCCTCCAGAGGCTACTGGGAGTCTATAGTTGTCGGATTCGGATTCTCCGCCAAGACCATCCAGAACGTCTGTGATCATCTGATACTCCTGACGGGCGCCTAGGTGAGGAGTCGTCTGCGGCGCAACCCACGGAGACGGCGTCGGTTGGGTCCACCTGTCCGATTGAGCGAGCACCTGCAGGGCTTGCATCAAGACCGCGACCGCGAGAAGTATTAGTAGGAGTTTGATCTTCTTCATTCCATGGCTCCTCTTTTGATACGCACCCATCCCGCTTTTGGCGGGACACCGGACCGTACCACTTGGCCATCTCCGATCTTGAATTATGGACGGTCTCGTTCCTGGGAAGTGCCCTCGTCGGTATATATCGGCCGGTCATCCGGCATCTGTACTTTCCCGGCTTGGCCGGATAAACTCGAGTCGATCCGGCAGGGGTACGAGCGGAAAGCCCTTGACTTCTGATGATCAAGAGTGATATTTGAATTCGAATCCATCTGAGGGAAGGAGTAAATCCCTGTGGCCAAGAAGAGACATGATTTCCGAATAGGAACCTCCGGCTGGTCGTATCCCAGATCGGCCGAGGGGAGTTGGAGCGGAATATTCTATCCCCCGGGCAAGGTGGACGAGCTTTCCTATTACGCCCGGCGCTTCAACACGGTGGAGATCAACTCCACCTTCTATCGCCCTCCGGTTCCTGGCTACGCCTGGAACTGGGCCAAGAAAACTCCGGAGCACTTCGATTTCACGGTGAAGCTCTGGCAGAAATTCACCCACCCCTGGATGTATGCCAAGAAAACCGGCGAGGACCCCCAGGTCACACAGGATGATGCGGACACCTTCAAGAAGGGAATAGAACCTTTGGTCAAGACCGAGAAGCTCGGATGCCTGCTGGTCCAATTTCCTCCGAGCTTCCGGCAGTCACCTGAGAACCTTGAAGGATTGGACGGAATCCTCGGATATTTCAAAGACTATCCCATGGCGGTCGAGCTTCGCCATCGCAGTTGGAGTGATCAGCCGGATGTGACCGAGCAAACCCTGTCGAATTATGACGCCAGCCTGGTATACATCGACGAGCCCAAGTTCAACTTTTCCATAAAGCAGGACTTCAAGCCGGTCGGGCCTATCTTCTACCTGCGCATGCATGGAAGGAACGCGGAGAAGTGGTTCAAGCACAAGACCGCCGCGGAGAAATACAACTATCTCTACTCCTCAGAGGAACTCGATCCGTTCGTCACCGGATTAAACCAGATCAAGGGCCTGACCAAGAAGCTCTATGTGTACATGAACAACCACTTCGCCGCCAAGGCCGTCGCCAACGCCATAATGATCAGATACAAGTTAGATCAACCCATTGACGAGCCCTTCTGGAAGGAGTTGGCACAAGAGTACCCGGAACTGAAGGAGTTTCCGCTTAATATAGAAGGTGAGGAGGATCTGTTCGGGAGGAAGTAACGCAAGGAGGGCGATATGATTTACAATTTTCGAATTGACAGATCGGGAAGAGAAGAGATACTGCGCAGGCTAAAGGAAGAGAAACTTCTGTCCCAAGGTTGGGGTGGTGGTGAAGATGGGGGGCTTCCGGTCGATCAGGACGATTACGTCAGCAAGTGTGCGTCATTCTACAAGTTGGCAAGCACGCGGATACCGACCAATCTTCTCAGGATGCGAGGGTTAAAAGACAAGGATGTTCTTGCCACGCCGCACCTACCCCAAGACGGAAGGACGTCGATTCACTTAGTTGACGGTGATTTCCCACAATGCTACGATTACCTGCAGAACGATCCGGCCCATCTCAACCACAGGATTAGAATAAAGAAGTCTTACGGACTTGATGGCAACATCAGCATCTATAACGTCCATCTGGTGCCCTGGTACGGAAAGCTCCAGTGGCTTAGACTGCCGATACTGCCCATAGGCCAGTTCGAGGCGAGTTTCGGAAGCATTATCAGAGAATTGGAGGAAAGCCCGGACGCCAGGTTTGAGCCGTCGGAGCTTGGTGAGTATCTAGACTCCGAATCTAAGGCTGTCATTGCACATCTCAAAAGCAGGCTGGGAAAGATAAGCCCAAGCTCTGGAAGAGTCTCCTTTGAAACGATCTGTGAGCACATTCTGAAATCTGCTGGCTACGAGATAGTCGAGAAGCATGTTTTTGACCGTAAGGGCGGAGACGTTGATCTTCGGTGCGTTCGTTCACGTTCGGATCTTTCGCCCTTCGAAGCAGGAGAGGTCAAGCTTGTTGTGCAGGTCAAAAAGCACAAGGGGACCACGGACCATCAGGCCGTAGAGCAATTGCTCAAGATGATGGAAAAAGAAGAGCGTGAGCCTGACGGTTGTGTTTTGTCCCTTGCTGACGGGTTCACTGATAAGGCACAGAAGTTGGCTGAGAACAATGGAATCGTGCTGATGGCGGGAGATGATATCTGCAAGGAGTTGCTGAGGATCATGTTCGGAGGTGAGGCACTGCCTTGAGGTCGGCAAGCGAAAATATGAGATTTTACCAGGATCTGCGAGTCGGAGCTGGTTTGTTACTGTCAGGTCATCCCGCCAAGGGTGCTGCCGTTTGACAGAGCAATGATGTGGACGAAGACATGAAAATCGAAAAAGTGGAATACTTTGGGGGTCTTTTGAAGAAGCCGGATTGTGCTGCTGCTTCTGATGCCGACACACACATCGTACTGGAAGCCGCAGAGGTTCCCCAGGATGTGCAGGAGTCCTTTGCCAGCGAGAGGATCGAGGAACTGCGCGGTGAATTTGGCCTTCCGGGAGCCGGTAAACCAGAGCAGGTCGATTTCCTGAAGGTAACAGCCGGAGGTGAGACGTGGGAGATTCGGGTTCTAAATCGAGCCATCACGCTGTTTTTTCAAGACAATGAAGAGGTTGTTCGACTACATAGGTTTTTCTGCGTTCTCACCGATGCGGTGCACAAGAAATCTGGTTGATTTTTTGGGAGGAATTGACGGACTGTAACAGATGATTGGTGGGCGGTGACCACGCTTCCAAGTACCGGGTAGATGTCAATGCCCCGGGGCGTCAGGTAAATCCTGGTTTCAGGAGCGCCGACATCATTGTGGCACCGCCCATCTCTTGGAAGTCACAGACGTTTCGTATTAGCGTTGGTTCGGGGTGCCCCCACCCCGAACCGCGTGTGTTGCGGGGTAAGAGCTTGCCCTGAGGCCTGGGGCCGAAGGGTACCCGGCAGCAACAGTAATGCAGCAAATCGCAACAATTCAGAGGAGAAGAGATGAGCAAGAAGACGAAGATAGGAATCATGATTTGTGATCGCTACCGCCGCTGTGCAGGCGGAAAGTGTCTCCGTGCCATGAAGAACAGGGAGGGCGCTTTCAGCATATACGCCGACAAGGATGTGGAGTTAGTTGGCTACACCACCTGCGACGGATGCCCCGGAGGCAACATCGAGTACGCAGGTGAGGAGATGGTGAAGAACGGGGCAGAAGTTATTCACCTGGCTACCGGCCTGGTCGTCGGCTATCCGCCCTGTCCCTACATCGATACGTTCAAAGCATTTCTTGAAAAGCGCTTTGGCGTGAAGGTCGTGGTGGGAACGCACCCGATACCGAAGAAATACCTCGACATGCATACTCATCTTGGAACCTGGAAGGATCCCGCCTGGAGGCCGCTCGTCGAACCCACCATGGCAGATGAAGCGACCCGTGCAGCTTACGATTAAGATGGATGAAGGGCACCCAAGGAGGAAGAAGAAATGGCTGAATCCAAAGGCCGAAGGACGATCTCCAGAGTCGTAGAGACCGCAAATCTGATAGCGCTGCCGATAATATGCCACTACTTGTTTCCCTTGGTCAGCCTTGTATCCAAGCCCTATACGTATCTGGGGATAGTGCTGATGCTCCTTGGATTGGCTCTAGCCACCTGGACCAGCATGACCTTTCGGAGAGCGGGAGCGAGCTATCAACTGAAGGGCGAGTCGTCCGTTCTGATGTCATCGGGGCCTTTCCGCATGAGCCGCAATCCGATGTATCTGGGCATGCTGGTCTGGCTGCTTGGCCTGGCCGTGCTTCTGGGATCATTGACCGCATTTCTGTTTCGCATCCTCTTCCTTCTGATGATGAACTTCCTGATCATCCCGGTCGAAGAAGGGCGCCTGGAAAAGACCGTGGGCGAGTCATACGTCGTGTACAAGGCCCGTGCGAGGCGGTGGCTCTGAGATTATGCTGTTAGGCTCGGCTCACGGATTGCGATTATTGCGACCTTACAGATCCGCAAACACAGCAAAGAGAACCAGAACCTAACTTAAGTTAGGTTCTGGTCTCTCTCAATCCTGCAATCATCTCCTTTTCGGCAAGCCTCACCTATGCCGGAGTTTGTCATCTGTCATGAAGTGCATGCTCATTTGTCCGCCGTTGCCCGGCCCTGCCTGGATGACTTTAAAGCTTGCAGTTTGAGCGACCGCTTGTATCTTGTGATCTTATGCGAGGACAGAAGCAATGAGAAACATCCTGTACCTGTGGCTCATCTCGATAATTGCGCTTCCGGCCAATGCCCAGGTTCTGACCGTCAGAGATAAGGTGACGCGTCAGCCTTTGGAACTGGTAAGGATTCACAGCCAGCATCCTCCGGCATCCACCATCACCGATGCCCGGGGGCGCGTCGATATTTCGAAATTCAAAGAAGCCGACAGCATCAGCATCCACTTAATTGGATACAAAGCTTCGGTCTATAGCTACCGCGAATTGGAGGCCATGCGATTCGAGCTGTTCTTGGAGCAGTCCCCGGTGCGCACGGAGGGTGTCGTGATCTCGGCGACCCGATGGAGGCAAAAGATAGCCGACGTGCCGAGCAGGATAAGCAGCATCAGGCCGGCGGAGATCAGCCTGCAAAATCCCCAGACTTCTGCGGACATGCTGAACACCACCGGCCAGGTGTTCGTACAGAAAAGCCAATTGGGGGGCGGCAGCCCGATGATCCGAGGTTTCGCCGCCAACCGGGTGCTGATCACGGTGGATGGCGTGCGCATGAACACCGCCATCTTTCGCAGCGGGAACCTGCAGAACGTTCTCTCGCTCGACCCGTTCACGGTAGATAGAGCCGAGGTGTTCTTCGGGCCGGGGTCGGTCATCTACGGCAGCGACGCCATCGGCGGCGTGTTGAGCTTCTACATGCTGTCACCCCGGTTTTCCTCAGGTGATGGCCTGCTGCTTACGGGCAACGCCAGCTTTCGCAGTTCCTCCGCCAATCTCGAGAGAACCGGTCACTTCGACGTTTTGACTGGTCTGAAGAGATGGGGTTTCGTTACCAGCGTTACGTATACCGATTACGATGACCTCAAGATGGGCCGCCACGGGCCTGACGATTACCTGCGCCGGTACTATGTCAGCACCATCAACGGGCGCGACAGCACGGTGGCCAATCCTGATCCACGCAAGCAAGTGCCCAGCGGTTTTCGCCAGCTCAATCTGATGCAAGAAGTGCGCTTCAAAACGGACGATAGATGGGATTTCCGCTACGCCTTCAATTACTCAACCACCTCGGACTATCCCAGGTATGACCGGCTGCTGCGTTATAGAGATGATAATCTCCGATCAGCGGAATGGTACTACGGACCCCAGGTCTGGATGATGAACGCATTTAGCGTATCGAATTCCGCACAATGCGGCTGGTCCGATAGTCTACAGGCTGTCGTCGCCCATCAGCTTTTCAAGGAGAGCAGGCACGATCGCGATTTCGGTGATTCTGCCAAGCGCCATCGAACCGAAAGGGTCAACGTATTTTCCGCCAACCTTGATTTCCGGAAGGACTGGACGGATAGGCATCGCCTGTTCTATGGTGTCGAGTTGGTTCTCAATAAGGTCGGGTCGACCGGGGAAGACGAAGATGTTTTTACTGGTGAGACAAAGCCGGGTCCCACCCGCTACCCGGACGGCGCAACCTGGAACTCATACGCCGGTTACCTGAGCTATGCACACAAACCCAACTCAAAACTCACCCTCCAGTCCGGTCTGCGGTATACTGCTATAACCCTGGACGCCGAATTTGATACCAGCTTCTATCCATTTCCGTTTACTGATGCCGACATCAACACCGGCGCATTGAACGGCAGCCTGGGGATGGTGTTCAAACCCGAGCAGAGCCTGCAGATAAGGATGAACCTTTCCACCGGTTTTCGAGCGCCCAACGTGGACGATGTGGGCAAGGTGTTCGACTCCGAGCCTGGTGCGGTGATGGTTCCCAATCCGGATCTGGAGCCGGAGTATGCATACAATGTTGAACTGGGCATCGCCGGGGTTTTTCACGAGAAGGTGCTGGCGGACCTAACCGGCTACTATACTCTGCTGACCGATGCGCTGGTAAGGCGGGATTACACTCTAAACGGGAAAGACAGCATTTACTACGACGGCCAGTTAAGCCGGGTGCAGGCGATTCAGAATGCCGCCCGAGCGCACGTCTATGGCATCCAGGCGGGGCTAGAGACAAAGCTGCCCTATGGAATGGAGATTCTTTCCCGTTTCAACTACCAGAAAGGCGAGGAGGAATTGGACGACGGCAGCACCGCCCCGCTGCGCCACGCCGCGCCCTGGTTCGGAGACATTCACCTAACCTGCAGCCAACATCGCTTCCGAGCGGATATTTATGGAATCTTCAACGGCGAAATAGCCTATGAAAACCTGGCCGCGGAAGAACGGGGTAAGGATTACATGTATGCCCTGGATGGAAACGGCAACCCCTATTCGCCTGGCTGGTATACAGTCAGCTTCAAGGCCTCTTATCGATTGACTCAGCTCTTGGAGCTAATCATGGGCGTGGAGAACATCACGGACCAGCGCTACCGCCCCTATTCCTCCGGCTTGACCGCACCCGGAAGGAATTTCATCGCTTCGCTGCACTTGGCCTACTGAACCCTACCCAGTCTGTCGAGCCTGCCTGATTGCTCCCCATCACTCTGAGCTGACGGCCGCCGAACAGTCAGGTCACGGCTGCCTGGGCGGGTAAGATCCGGAAAGACGGGAGAGGCAAAGAAACCGGTCTCAGGGAGGATTTTTCTCTTGACAAAGGGTCGGGCGATAAATAGCTTTGAAAATAAGAGGTGCGAGTGAAAAGGGGAGTTAATCTAAAGTAGAAATACGGCAGTATCCTTGCATGGACGCAGGGGATTGGGGTTAAGCGTCCCATTGTTCTTGTTCCGCCTTGTAGCGTTCAGCAAAGCCGGGGTCCGACCGATAGGTCTGAATCTTAAGATCACGGAAGACCATTGGCTGATTCCCTCTTGTGGGGCTGGCGGCGGGGCACGAATAGATCTTTGAAAGAGAGAAGTCAACCGTTGGCGGGCCGTCATCATTGACGTGACCGGTTAAGATCGCCCCGAGCGAAGGTCATCGGGGAGTCTTCAGGCCTGTCCATTTCGAGGAAAGGAGGTGATTTGGCTGGAAGGGGTAACCTGGTGTCGAACAGTTTGACCTTGAGAGAAGGAGGTGGTGACTGGAGCAAATGGCTCTGACTTCAGAGATTGGGGGTGTTAGAGGGGGAAGGTTAGTGCTAAGTCAAACTGGTTCGCAAATCTCTAACCGGAGTTCTAAAGCAAAAGGACTCACAGGAGGAAAAGATGAAGAAGCTTGGTCTATTCTTTGCAGTTATCGCGCTTCTGGCATTCTGCCTTCCTACCGCGAAGGCAGCCACCGAAGCCGAGATTCAAGCCGCCATTGATGATGGTTTGGCGTGGCTGGCCGCGAAACAGAACATCTCGGCCGGGCCCGATTCCGGATCTTGGGGTGATTCCAGGATGGTCGGCAAAACCGCCCACGCCCTCAAGAAGTTCGAGCACGATGCCATTTTGAGGGGATACGATTCACCCTTCGACCCGGGCTACATGTACCACGAGGTTGTGGAGAGGGCGTTTTTCTATCTGTTCCAGCACGCATCCATTGAGGCCATCTCGGTGCAGCCCCATGGCGATCCCGACACGGATGGTGACGGCATCGGGGTGGCCTTTGGTAACCGGCACACATACGAGACCGCCTTGGTGCTTATGGCAATTGGCGAGAGCAACACCCCGAACCGGGTGGTGGACGTGGGAGGGAATCTGTTTGGCTGGACCTACTACCAGGTCGCGGAAGACATCATGAACTTCCTGGCATTCGGCCAGGTCGACGCGGGCGCCACGGAGGGAGGCTGGGGATACGACGACAACCCCGGCTCCGCCGACGGGTCTAACACCGGCTATGCCACCCTGGGTCTTGGTTTCGCAACAGCCGCACCCCCCCATGGATTCGGTCTGTCGGTTCCTCAATTCGTGAAGGATGAACTGGGTAACGCCGGATTATGGATTGATTACGCCCAGAACGACGTGGGGGTGGGAGATCCGCAATTTGACGGCGGAGGAGGCGCCTACCGGATCGACGATCCCCCGTATGATCCGGCTGACGTTGACGTCAACATTCTCGAGACCGGCAACCTGTTGTTCGAAATGGCATGGTACGGCGACGACGTAAGCACCCAGAGGGTGCAAGATGCCCTCGATTATCTGGTCGTCGCCTGGAACAAGCCGGGAGTGCCCATCGGGGACTGGTGGTCGGATTATCAGGGATGGCACGGCAACTACCTGGCCATGTTTGCGCTGATGAAGGGATTAGAGGCATACAACATAGACATGATCGACGGGATCGACTGGTTTGATGAGGTGACCGATTCCATAGTGGACACGCAGCATCTCAACGGCTCCTGGGGTCCCGATTACTGGGACGACTGGACCGGCGGCGACACCGTGCTCTCCACCACCTGGGCGCTGCTCACCCTGCAAAAGGCAGCTCCCGAAATCGTCATCCCGATCTACCTGGACATCAAGCCCCAATCCTGTCCCAACCCGTTCAACGCCCAGCCCAGGGGAATGCTTCCGGTGGCCATACTGGGCACGGAAGACTTTGATGCGTCTACCGTCGATCCGGCATCGGTGAGGCTTGAGGGCGCCCCTCCCATCAGATGGGACTGGGAGGATGTGGCCACACCTTTCGATCCCGCGGACGATAGTTGCGATTGCACCACTGAGGGACCTGATGGCTACATGGACCTCACCCTGAAGTTTGCGCATCGCGAGATCCTGGCGGCGATCGAGCCGGTGTTCGACGGAGAGTGGAGAGTTCTGACCCTTACCGGCCTGACCTTCGACAGCGCGCAGATACAGGGTCAGGACTGCGTCAAGATTCTCCTGAAGAAAGCCATAGCCATCTCGGGTGACGCTGGAAATGTTTACCTGGCTGCTTTGGACGGCAACCATCCCAACCCCTTCAATCCCGAGACCGACATCTCCTTCAGACTTGCCGAGCAGACCCGGGCTTCTCTGATCGTCTACAACATCCTGGGAGAGAAGGTGAAGACCTTGGTTGACAGGGATATGGCGGCCGGAAGCCATACCGTTCATTGGGACGGCAAGGACGAGGCCGGCAACCCGGCAGCCAGCGGCATATACTTCTATCGCCTTAAGGCCAAGAGCTTTGACCAGACCAAGAAGATGCTTCTGATGAAATAGCTTGACGCCGGAATTTCGCCAAAGAGAGCCCCCCGTCCGGGGGGCTCTCTTTTTTTATGCTCCAAGTCGGATGTTATCATCCGCCTGTGGCAACGCTGGGCGACGGAGACCCGTCAGGGATAACATCCAGCGGGAGCGAATGAGGGTATTAACTATCTGAAATCCCTTGATTCAAACTTCACCCCACCTTGCGGAAACTCCAGTGGTGTGAATTCGTTTCCGATCACATTTATTACCCCTTCATGCTTTTCTAACTTTCCTTTCACCAAGAGAATGGATGAGCTTACAATCGCTCGCCGGCATCTCTTCACCAAGTTTGGCTTTACCACCACATTGATCAAGCCGGTCTCATCTTCAAGCGTCAAAAAGATGAATCCTTTGGCAGTCCCCGGCCTCTGCCTTATGATAACCAAGCCCGCGACTTTTACTTTTCCCCCGTTTGTATGTACCAGATCGCAAGCACGCTTCACCTTCAGCCTATTCAGATGACTTCGAAGGAACTGCATGGGATGACTGGTCGGTGAAAGTCCCAATCCGTCGAAGTCGGCAATCAACACATCTGAAGAGTTCATCGATGGTAGGGTGATCTTATTGGTCTCTGAGTGCTGCAATGAAAATTCCTCTGCGCTTTTGTTCGCCAATCCTTGCACCTTCCAGACAGCCTCTCTGCGGTCCAATCCGAAGCAGGAAAAAGCGCCGACCATTGCCAGTTGCTCCAATGCAGGTTGGGGAAGGTCGGTTCTGAAGACAAAATCCTCCAAAGATTCAAAGGGCCTTCGGCCCTGTTCCCTATCTATTCTTTCCTGAGCCGCCGGTCCCATCTCCCTGACGTATCTGAACCCCAGCCTGACCTTTTCATCTTCGATTGTGCAATCCCATCTGCTTTTGGTCACATCCACGCTCAGAGTTTCCACTCCATGCCTTTTCGCATCCTCGACTATGGTGGAAGGGCTGTAAAATCCCAGCGGCTGGGCATTCAGAAGGGCACAGTAGAACTCGGCAGGGAAGTAGGTCTTGAAATACGCGGAGACGTAAACCAAAAGCGCAAATGAAGCTGCGTGCGATTCGGCAAAACCGAAATCGGCAAAGGCTGCCAGTTGCTTGTAAATCCTTGAGGCGGACTCAAAATCGATCCCGTTTTTGACCATGCCATATATCAAGGACTTGCGGATCTTCTCCATCTTCTCCTTCGATCTTTTGTGTCCCATCGCCCTTCTCAGCTCATCCGCCTCAGAAGCGGTAAACCTGGATGCCTGCATGGCCACCCGCATTCCCTGTTCCTGGAAAAGAGGGACGCCCAGCGTCCTCTCCAGGATTGGCTCAAGGCAGGGGTGCGGATAGGTCACCGGTTCCTCGCCCTTCCTCCTTCTAAGGTAAGGATGAACCATCTCCCCTTGAATCGGGCCCGGGCGGATTAAGGCAACCTCCACCACCAGATCATAAAAGCATCTTGGCTTCATCCTGGGGAGGGTGTTCATCTGGGCCCTGGATTCCACCTGAAAGATTCCGACGGTATCGGCCGTGCAGAGCAGATCGTAGACTTTGGGATCACTGTAGTCCAAGTGCGCCGGTTCGATCACTATTCCTTTACGCTCCTTGACCAGCTTGATGGCATAGTCGATAAGGGAGAGCATTCCCAAACCCAACAGGTCGATCTTGACCAAACCAATGTCTGCGGCATCGTCCTTGTCCCACTGGATCACGGTTCGATCAGGCATGGTGGCGTTTTCGATGGGGACGATCTCGGAAAGCGGCCTTGCGGTTATCACCATCCCGCCGTTGTGAATTCCCAGATGCCTGGGAAATCGTTCGATCTCCCCGCATAGCTCCATTAGGAGTCTCACTCTTTTGCTTTCTGTTTTGAGGTCAGACTCCTTCACCCGTTCAACGACTTCGTCAGCGTCGCTATAATGACCCAAAAGCTTTGCCAACTTGTCTACCTGCTCTAAGGAAAGGCCTAGGGCCTTGCCCACGTCCCTGACCGATGATCTGCCCCGGTAGCCTATCACCTCACACACCATCCCGGCATGTTCCCTTCCATATTTTTCATAAACGTACTGGATGGCCTCTTCCCGCCGGTTGTGCTGAATGTCGATATCGATGTCAGGCGGTTCCTTCCTCTCCTCCGATAGAAATCTCTCAAAGAGCAGATTGAGCTTGACCGGATCGACCGCGGTTATACCCAGGCAATAACAGACTGCGGAGTTGGCAGCAGAACCCCTTCCCTGGCAGAGAATTTTCTTCTCCCGGCAGAACCTTGCCACGTCCCAGACTATGAGGAAGTATCCTGCCAGCTCCAACCTTTGGATTATGTCCAGCTCGTGTGCGATCTGTTTGGCGGCCTCAGGGGTCATGGGTTTGTATCTGTCCTTAGCTCCTTCGTAGGTGAGCCCGTAAAGGTAGCTGAACGGAGTCTCCCCTTGAGGAACGGAGAAGGCGGGCAATGTCGGCTTCAAAGAGTCGAGTGAAAAATCACATGCCTCGGCGATTCTTGCTGTATTCTCAATCGCTTGGGGACAATCGGCAAAGATTCTTTCCATTTCCCGTGGGGATTTGACATGTCTTTCCGCATTGGGATAAAGCAGCGTGCCAGCCTGATCCACGCTGGTGTGGTTCTTGATGCAGACCAGAACGTCCTGCAGCCTCCGGCCCTCAGGTTCGGCGTGGTGAACGTTGTTTGTGGCAACAAGAGGAATGTCCAATTTCTTGCCCAAGCTCATCAACCGAGAATTCAACTTGGCCTGTTCGGGGCGATTGTGATATTGCAGTTCCAGAAAAAAATTATCCTTTCCGAAAATACTCTTAAGCTGTAAGGCAGCTTTCGTCGCATTTTCAAAATCGTCTTTCAAAAGCAATGAGGGTATCTCTCCCGAAAAGCATCCCGAGAGCGCGATCAATCCATCCGATCTGGAGAAAAGGTCTTCTGGTTTAACCTTCGCTTCTCCTTTTGGATGAGAGAGCAGAGCTTGACTGAGCAGTTGGGAGAGGTTGGAGTATCCTTTTTGGTTTTTGACAAGCAGGACTAAATGATGTCCGCTCTCCAGTGTGATCTCAGAGCCTATTATGGATTTGATTCCTTTTTCCTTGCAGGCCTTGTGAAATCGGACCGTACCGTAAAGGCCGTTGTGGTCGGTCAAGGCCAAAGCCCGATAGCCAAGATCGGATGCCTTCTCGACCAAATCTTCAGGATGGTTTGCGCCGTCCAAAAAGGAGAAATTGGAGTGGCAATGTAGTTCCGCGTAGCTCATCTCTTAGCCTCTCAATCGAAGATGCCCTGCAGGAACCACTTTTGTGAGGGATTATCGAAGAAGACGAGATACTCTTCACCGCCGGTAAGCTCTATCTCGAAGTAACTTCTTTGGTATCCTTCTGCCCACCATTCACCGGATATCTCCCAGGGGCCTTTCTGTGCTATCACCTCACCGTACCAGGAATCAGCGATTACAAACTCGATCATCCCGTTTCTTCCCCTGACAGTTGCCGGTTTAGGAGGATCATACAACCTGAATCCAGAAATGGAATTTTGAGAAAAGCCGACCTGAGGCCCATTAAGATCAATCCCGGCTTGGCTCCGGGCCTTTTGCTTGCGATCTTTTTCCCAAGCGTACAGGTCTTTTCCGGGAGCAAGGGAAAACAACTGCGATTTACCTTCTGGTTTATGGGATAATGTAATCTGAGGGGAAAGAATGTTACCATTTCCCAGAACCCGTTTCAGCCGGGCAAAGATATGGCTTAGGAGCTTTGCTCCCTTTCGGTGATAAAGACTAAGCTGTTCAGACGATAGGGGAGAGGTTCTTTCGATTCCAACCCGGATCTCTTTTACCGGACCGGGCAGGATGACTCTTTCCAATTCCAATCTGAGCAGATCGATAAAAGCTTTTGCCTTGCCGGTCTGATCGGCAACCGAGATATGAAGTGGAATCTCGCCATTATCCTCCGTTTTCAAGATCACCAGCACTTTTTCACAGGCCAGCCCTTTTTGGGCAAGCTTACTGAGCTTTCTCTCCAGGATGGAGTTGACATAAAAGAGGATGCCTATCTGGGTCCCCAGCGGGGATTCCAACTCTTTGGTTTGGCCCTCTTTGTCATTAAATTCCTTTGGTTTGAGCGGTTCATCGTCTTCGCCCCTGGTCAGCTTCAGAAGCCTGGCACCCCCTGAGCCGAATCTCTCCACCACCTCATGATCAGGCAGAACGGCAAACTGTCCCAACCTCCTTATGCCGAGCCGATATAGTCTTTCGTACTGATCCTGATCGATGGGCAAAAGCTGGATGGGTTGCGATTCGAGGAATTTCCTCTCCTCACCTTTGGGGACGATGGTAGAAGAGTAGTTATCACTGATTGAGGCTGCCGCCAAAGAGGTGAACTTGTTGCCGGCGATTCCTACCCTAACCGGATAACCATCTCCTTTCACAAAGGAGATTAATTCTTTCGCCAGATCGCTTTCCTGAGGATACCTTCTTCCGAATCCTGAAACGTCCAGATAAGCGATTCCTAACTTTGCCTCTTCGATAGAAGGGCTGAACTTTTGAAGTTTTCTCAAGAGCTCGTCGAACCGGCGCTGCTCCTTTTTTTCGTCTCTTATCACAACGCAAACTTCCGGGCAGATGTTCTTTGCCTGTACCACTGTCATGCCGGAGTAGACCCCCTCTTCGGTTGCGCGAAGGTTTATGTATAAAACACTTGACCTGTCGCTCGAAGCCTCAGCCATAACCATTGGTCGATCATGCACTTCCGGCCGTTCCCTTAAGTGGGCCGTTAAAGGGAAATTCGGTATCAAGACGCAGGCGATTCTCTTATCCATTCAACTTCAACTCCACTTCTTGAGCTTTATTGTTCAGTTGCCCTTTTTCCGTTTTGACCAAAAGTTTTTGGCTTTTCTTTTCCACCTTTAAACAGAGCGCCAATTGATTTCCCTCGATTCTGCTTGAATCCGGTTCCCTTAAGAAGATCCCAACCCCTTGAGCTTGCCGAATGCTTTTCTTTAAACGCAAAAGCAGAGCTTTGGGAATTGAATCATGAGTTCCCACCAGATCGAACACGGAGACGAAAATGCCTCCGCTTCTGAAGAGAATTTCCGCCGCCCTGAGTCCCGCCTGGATATTTGCGGGCCTCAAAACCAAAACCCTCTTTAGATCGATTCCGCTTTTCTGGGCGGAAAGGGGATAGAAGGTTCCGGAGAAGTCGAAGTAGACATTTCTCCTCTCTTCTTCGCTTAAAGCTGAAAGCATGTGAAAAAGGAGGGTGGTCTTTCCGGACGACCTTGAGCCCAGGATTTCAATTAAGTGACCCCTGGGGAGTCCTCCCGGCAGGAGTCCGTGATCAAGCGGCTGTATGCCGGTAGGGAGCGGGACATACTCATCCCATCTCGCCTGGGCCTGGGGATGTTTTAGACTAACCTGCTCCCGCAAATGCCGGACAATAGCTTTGTTGATTACAGAGGACAAGACAGTTCACCGCCAATCTAAAAAAAGAGATTCTTTGAACTCACATCCTTTTGTTCCCCTTCAGGGTGAATCCCTTCAGGGTGAACCCCTCTCTTGAAAGAGAGGGGGTTCGGGGGTGAGTTCTGGCCATGCCGTGTTACCTAAGTTTGGAAGACATCATACCTGCACATATGTACACCTATTATAATATACGGCAGAACCTGCGGCGGTCAACACTTTTTTTCGCGTTTTTCTGATTTCCCTAAACCGCTTGACAAATCACAACTTACCTCTTTAATATGGATTAAAAGCCGAAAACAGAGGAGAAGTATGTGAAAGTAACTCCCTTGGCATTCGATTCCCTAGGGGTCCGCTCCATGGCCACCCTGGTGGAGACAGACTTGAAGATCATGATCGATCCGGGGCTGGATCTGGCGCCGTCAAGATATGGCTTGCCTCCCACAAAGATCGAACAGAAGAAGGCAAAGGAGCTTTCAGCCACGATTAACCATCACGCCGAGAATGCGGACGTCTTCATCATCACCCACTATCACCACGATCATTACTTTCCTGACGCTGACTTCTATGAAGGGAAGGTCCTCTTACTGAAGCATCCTCGACAGAACATAAACTACAGTCAAAAGAGACGGGCCAGGCTGTTCATCAGGTCCTTTGAAAACAGGGCAAAGAGGATGGAGTACGCGGAGGGCAAGGAGTTCAATTTCTCCGGCACCAAAGTGAAATTCTCACCGGCTGTTCCGCACGGGGAGGTCCATTCCAAGACAGGCTTTGTGGTGATGTGCTCGCTCTCTCAAGCAGGGGAGAAGCTCCTCTTCGCCTCGGACGTTCAGGGCCCGCAGGTGGATGACGTGGTGAGGTGGATAATTGCCGAGAATCCGAATATGCTGATTCTCTCCGGCTATCCCACCTACCTTAAACAGCTAGCAGATCCGAAGGTCTTCCAAGGTTGCAATCAGAACCTGATCGAAATCCTTGCTCGAACCAACACAAAGACTATAATACTCGATCACCACCTGACCAGGGATTTGGAGTACAAGGAGAAGATCGCAGCTACGGTCGAAAGGGCTCGCGCGATGGGCAGGCAGATTACCACGGCCGCCGAATATCTGGGTATTGAGTCTGATCTTCTTGAGGCGAGAAGAAAAGAAATCAATGAAGCTGAAAGAGAGAATGCCTCACTGAAGGGTTAGGAGCAAGAACGGGATGGCCTGAAAGGGCGGCTTCTACTGGGCTGCTTGGCTCTGGCGGGGAATTCATTGCTTCAGCCCCCTCACTTTCGCCCCCCATGGCAAGCCGCCTGCAGAACAGCCCCAAGAATCGATATGTGGTTCGGTTGTCACCTCCCTCGAACTCTTGTGAATTTCAGACTTGTGCCTTTGCGAGGCGAACAGGTACTGCTAATCAGTTCCCTTCTCTTATCTTTGGTGTTCCCCTTCTCTGTCAATAAGGCGTTTTTCTGGCAGAACAGGTATTCTCTCGGAGACCCAGATATCAGCTCGTCCCAACCCACCGGGTCGTAAGCCAGCCGTGAAGTAGAGCTTTGATCCATCAGGTGCAATCCAGGGGTCCCATGCTCCCGCGCCCGGGTAGTTGATTTGCGGAGGTAGCTCAAGGGCAGGACCCCATTCACTTCCCGTCCAGTAGGACACGAAAAGATGAGGAACGCCACCCTCGACCCACCTCGCAAAATACAGCGCGCTGCCATCTGCCGTCACACAGGGGCCTTCCTCGGTATAGTTCTCATGCACGTTCTCTCCCAGCCAAGTAGGCACTCCCCACTCGCTGCCAGTCCACTCCGAAACGAACATTCCACCAGGCGGCCGGGCGAAGGACACGAAATAGAGTTGCCCCCCATCAAAACTTATGAAGGGAGTGTGGTCGCCACCATAAGTGTTCACATTCGGACCCTGGTTCTCAGGCAGTCCCCACTCTCCTGCTGCGCTGTCCCATGCGGAAACCCAGATGTCCCAACCGCCGTAACCACCAGCTCTCTCCCAGGAATTGAAATAGATACTCCTTCCGTCGGGAGAGACACACGGGCTCAGGTCTTCCGCCGCAGTATTGACATTGGCCCCGCAATTGACAGGTTCTGGCCAAGATTCCGCCAAAGTATCCTTGACCGAATACCACAGATCGGTGTTGCCGTAAGTTCCGGTTCTTTCTGAGCCCAAAACCATTACCTCCCAGTCAAGCGAGAGGGAAAGACAATAGTCTCCCTTGTCGCTGTTGATGGGGGTGCCAAGGTTAATCGGTTCACTCCAGCCGCACTCAACTATTTGCGGGGCAGGCCCTTCCTTGAAAAGATAGCTGACCAGGTAGACAATGTCGCCCACGTTGATTATGCAGTCTCCCGTAGGATCTCCGCACTCGTAGAAGACCGGAAGTGGGCCATTCTTGTAAAGATAGCTCACCTCGTATACCACGTCCCCTACATTCACGATACTATCCCCGTTGGCGTCTCCGGCCACCTGGGCTACTGTGCCCGAGGAAGCCGAGAGCCAACTCAATCCACACAATACAAGAACTAACACCGTCCTATTCAACATATCACTCCCGGGTGTCAGAGATGATTTCTACTAGTAAGTATACTAAAATGCCCTCCCCTTGTCAAGCATTTAACGTGGGCTACTGTCGCTCGAAGATTGCGGCGAACGCCCTAACTCATTGATCTGACGAACATTCCTCCAAGAGCTGCGCATTTGTCGGGGACAACTATCGCCGGTTGTTGCGCCCACCATCGCGCGCGAGTTAATCCAATCAGCTTAGGTTGTGGTTAATCAACGTGTTAGGTGCTGCGGCTGCGACCTCGGTTTTTGGAATGATATTTGCCCCCCTGTCGATGGTGGGAAAACATCAGGTTCTGGGAGGGGTAGGCTATGGGAAAGGAAGAGCCTGCTGTTTTCCCCTATCCGGGTAGATTTGCCGGGGAATTCCTCTGTCTTGGCGGACATCCCAACCTCTTAGCTGTTCGAAGTCGGTGAAAAAGAGAAGACTGGGTTTCCTGATCCTGCTGATCATCTTTGGTGGGCTTCTGCTTCAACCTGAAGCTGCGGAATGCATCTATTCCGCAAGCGGAGAATCAGCATCACCGGAGTTCGCCCCAGACAGGCTGATCATAAAACTCAAACCCGAGGCGGATCAACGGGTCAGTCTGCAGCAGGTCGGTGGAAAGGTGGTCACCGGGCTGGCTCCACTGGACACCCTTCATCGCAAGTTCAAGGTCAAGAAACAGGAGAGACTCTTCAAGGAATTCAAACTCACCGCACTGAGATCAGACAAGTTCTCCAGTGTCTATCTCCTCCAAGTGCCCGGTGGCACGGATCTGATGAAAATGAAAACAGCATACGAAGCCAGACCGGAGGTGGAGTATGCAGAGCTGGACCGCAAATTAGAATTGTTCGAGGCACCCAACGACCCGCTGTTTCGCCATCAGTGGTATCTCAACAATACCGGCCAGGGATATTGGGGAGTGAACAGGATACCGGGCCACCGCAACGACACCCAGGTGATCAAACGCGGGACCGTGGATGCGGATGTGGATGCCTTAGAGGTATTCGAGGCAGGCCGCGAGGCGACCATTCCCCTGGTTGGAATCATAGACACGGGGGTGGATTTGGATCATCCGGATCTGGCTGACCACATCTGGGTTAATCCCGGCGAGGATCTGAATCACGACGGCATCATAACTCCGGACGAGATCAATGGCCTCGATGACGACCACAACGGTTTCGCAGACGACTTCCAAGGCTGGGACTATTCCGGCTATCTGGACAGCATATATGTCATAGAGGACAACGACCCTACCGATTACTTCGGTCACGGGACCCACTGCGCCGGCATCGTGGCAGCGGAGAGGGGAAACGGGTTGGGAGTCTCCGGACTCGCCACACCCTGCAGGATAATGGCGGTCAAGATCTTCCCTTACGCCCTCTTCTCTTTGTCGGCCAGGGGAATAGTCTATGCAGCCGATAACGGGTGCGACCTGATCAACATGAGTTGGGGAAGCCCGTATCCCTCCAAGCTGATAGAGGATGCTTTGGACTACGCGCTCGAAAAGGGAGCGCTGCCCATAGCTGCGGCGGGAAACAGCGGGGCAAACGACCACTTCTATCCCGCCTCTCTTCCTCAGGTCTTCACCGTCGGGGCCTCCAACAGTGATGATGAGGTCACTCACTTCTCCACCTACGGCGAATACCTTGAGGTGGTGGCTCCGGGCGAAGACATCCTCTCTTTGCGAGCGGACAGCACCGACATGTATGCCGAAGGCGGGGCAAGCGGCATCGAACCTTTGATTCACATCGTCGATTCCCTCTACTACCTTGCTGACGGAACCAGCATGGCGGCTCCCTGCGTGGTCGGCGCGGCGGCTCATCTCCTGGCAGCTTCACCGGGGTTGAGCACTCAGAGGATAAGGGAGATAATAGAGCAGTCGGCGGATGACCTGATATTTCCCTATGGGGGCGATACTCCCCATTGTCCGGGAAAAGACATCTACAGCGGCCACGGGAGAGTGAACCTCAATTCGGCTCTTCAGCTTCTTTCCGGCAGACTGGCCAAGATAGATGACCCATACGAGAATGCCATAATCGCAGGCGACGTGGCCATAGTCGGAACGGCGGCCGGGGCCGCTTTTGACAACTACGTTCTGGAATATGGGCAGGGCTATTCTCCAGAGGAGTGGACCGAGATATCCAGTTCCGCCTCTGCAGTGCTGAAGGATACCCTGGGAATCTGGAACAGCGGAGCTCTGACCGGATTGTACACCTTAAGGCTGACCGTGGGGGATGAAAACCAAGCTGTCGTGCACGTGAGGGCTGCTAACGATGTCTGCGTCAGGATAGCCTCACCCAACGATGGAGATACCCTCATCAGGCACGCCCAGGTTTGGGGCTCGGCGGTGGCCCCGGACTTCTCCCACTACATCCTGGAATATGGCTTTGGGGCGTCGCCCTCCTTCTGGATTCCCATAGACACCTCAACCAGGATGGTGGCCGACCACATCCTGGGTGACTGGCTGGTCAGCTACCTGGAGGAGGCCAGCTACTCGCTGCGCCTGACCGTGAAGACCGGCGCTGGCCAGGTCTACGCCGATACCGTGGTGGTGCATATAAAAGGACTGGGCTCGAGCGACTGGTTCGTTGAGCTGTCCAACTTCGGTTCCCTTTCGCCTGTGGTGGGAGATGTCGATGGAGACGGGTACGATGAGATCGTGGTGGGCGTCGGTTCCCCGGTAGGGTGGAGAAGAACCGGTGGCATCGAGGTCTTCTCCCATACCGGCGAGCGCGAGCCCGGCTGGCCCAAAGACGTCAATAAGAATATGATGTCCTCACCAGCCCTGGGCGACTTGGACGGAGACGGGATAGACGATATCGTTATCTGCTGTGAGTCGGACGGGATTCGTGCATATCTCTCCTCTTCCCCGGACTGGTCGGCAAAGAGCAGCGTGGGAATGACCTACTCCTGGTCCCTGGCCACGCCGGTTTTGGCCGACCTGGATAACGATGGATCCCTCGAGGTGTTGACCGTCAGCGACGAGGGGGGAGTCTACGCCTTTCGTAACGATGGCCAATCGGTAATTCCGGGCAAGCTCGGCTTTTTTGGCCGAACGTCCGCCGGATCCAGCACCGGATTCCCCTGCCTGTCGGTTGCCGATCTCGACCTTGACGGCCAGAATGAGGTGATAGCTGCCATCGCCAGCCCGGCGGGCGGATTCCCGCGCGGTGGGATTTATATCTGGGATGCCGGCGGCAGGCCGCTTTTTGAACCCGGAAGTCACGCCAACACCTTCGGCTACGTGTACGGAATGGCTGTAGCCAACGTGGACCAAAACCCCGATTTGGAGATCGTTGTTTTGGGAGCCGGTTTGGATACCGTCAGTCTCTCGGCCTTCAAAAAGGATGGCTCCCAGGCTGACAACTATCCCATAGTCCTGGAGGACATCTCGCCCATTCTCTGGTTTGGCAATCACCCGGCGGTGGGGGATTTGGAGGGAGATGGAGTTCTCGAGATCGTGGTCAGTTTCTGGGCGCTGGGTGAGGGTCGAATATACGGCTGGCATCAGGATGGAACTCCTCTTGGCTCTCATGGCTCATCCGGTCCTCTGATCTCGATGAAATCGCCGGATGCGGAGGAAAGGAGAGAGAGGTTGGCCGTCTTGGGCGGCGACGCCCGTGAGATTATGACCAAGATGAGGAGTATGAGTCGGCAGGAGCTGGCTTCTCTTCTTCCCGCGGGCAACGATCCTGTTTTCTCTTCCGCGGCCGAGAGCTTCGGGGATCCGGTTTTAGCTGACGTCAGCGGCGACGGCAATCTGGATATCTTGGCGCGGGCCGGATATTTCGTAGGTACGGGTTACCAGCGGCTCTTTGCCTGGGATTACGAGGGAGGCGTCATTCCGGGATTCCCGCTTTACGCCTGCACCCAGCCATCCTCCGACAGTTACTCACCCTACAGCCCGGTGTTGGTCGATGCGGACAGGAACGGAAAGCTGAACATAGTGCTCTGCTCGGCCCGGCCCGATCATTACAAGCTATTCTATTGGGAACTGGACGTCGCCCATGACGTTTCCAACTCACGCTGGCCAAAGGGAATGCACGACAGGTGGAACAGCAGCACGCATGGCTTCTGGCCGCCAGGCTCGGAGATCGTCAACACCCCTCCCCGAAATCTACACGTAAGAGACTTAAGCGACACCAGCGTGACGCTGGCCTGGACTCCCGAGCCTCCCTGGATGAGCACGGGATACAACATATACCGCTCCGAAGAGTCGGGTCAGCCGGGAGTTCAGATCAACTCCCATTCCATCGCCCAACCGGACAGCCAGTTTGAAGACGTCGGTTTGATACTGGAGGAAGATTACTATTACTCCATCACCAACCTAGGCAGCGACTACGAGGAAAGCGACAGGTCTCCGGAATTGAAGATAGATTTTGGCCAGCCCTCTGCTCCGGCAGGACTGCAGGCTGAAGTGGAGGGCGGCATGGTGACTTTGGCCTGGACGCTCAATCCGGTCGAAGAGAATGTGCCTAAGTATAGGATATACCTTAAAACTCCCAGCCACGCGGAGTTCCAACTGGTAGACTCGGCGATGGCCGACACGACTTATGTCGACCCATCCCCCAAATGGACCGGAACCCACAGCTATCGAACGACCGCGGTGAACCTGATGGCGCTGGAGAGCTTCCCCTCGGAAGCCGTCGCGGTCGAAGTCCCCCTGATCGGTTCCCCGCCTCACGATCTTGTTGTATCGAAGTGGCACGGTGCCGACGTAACCCTATCCTGGTGGGTGGATCAACAGGGGGAGGGGTGCAATGTCTATCGCACCACGGTTCCCGGCGTGTTCCGCAACCCTCCCTTGAACGTCCTGCCGATCTTCGATCCCGCAGGCGAAGTCATTACCTACCGGGATCTCCGCCTGGACGAAGGATCGACTTACTACTATGCGGTTACACAGCTTATTGAGGGCAAGGAGACTTCTCCATCCAACCAGATGGAGTTTCTCGCCGGCAGGCCGCACGCACCCACCGGGCTGACCGGGGAAGTACGGGAATGCCAAATCGTGGTCCGGTGGAATGCCAGCCCGGAAGGGGACGTGATCGGATACAGGATATATCAGAGGGTGCCTCCCGGAGAGGAGTTTGTTCCGATCGACTTAGTCGAGCAAGACACCGTTTACGTCGATCCGGCCACGGATGACTCGCTCGAGCATTATTACCTTGTCACGGCGGTGGACTCGCTCGGTCTGGAGAGTTTTCTCCCCTCCTTTCCTCCGACCCCTCCTGTCTTCATCGAGGGCCCCCTTCATCCGCCGGGGCCGCCCTCAGAGTTCAAAATGGTGGATCACACCGATTCCAGCATCACCTTCAGGTTTTTCGCCGACGAGGTGCAGGCCTTTAATATCTACCGGAGCGCCATCTCCGGGCAGTATGGCGAGCCGCCCATCAATTCCGACCCGATTCCCAATCTTTTCCCGCGGGAGTACGTTTACCGTCCCACGGACCTCATAGAAGGCTGCAAATACTTCTTCAATGCCACCTGCATCAGGCAAAACGAGTGTGGAGCGACAGAGAGCGCACTCGATGGCTCGACCGAGGTAAGCTACGTTCCGGGTGAGCCGGGGTCGGTGACAGGTCTGTCAGCCGGCCTGGATTACGCGTGCAACATTACGGTCAACTGGAAGCCGAACCCGGAAGGGGACATCGTCAAGTACCGCATATTCCACTGTGTCGTGCCGCCGGTCAGCAACGCTTTTTATCTGATCGACTCGGTCTTGACGCCCGATACGGTCTTTGTTGACAGCAGCATAGGCGATACCCTCTGGCACAGCTATAAAGTGCAGGCAATTGATTCGCTTGGTTTGGAGGGTCGTCTCTCCGGCCGGACCCGATACGTGCACACCGGGAATCCTGCATGCCCGATCTGGATTCAGGCTCTGGGGACGGACGATAACAGGGTAAAGGTCAGTTGCTTCGACGGTTCCCAGGACGGCCAAGACATAGTCGGATGCAACTTTTACCGAAGCCCGGTTTCCGGCGTCTACACGGGCCTTGATCCCATCAATGCGAACCCCGTACCCCTCGATTCCCAACGCGTGGCCACATACACTGATCTCAATCTGACCGAGGGAACACGCTACTTCTACACCGCCACCACCATCAACAAATGCTACTTCGAGTCAGATCTGTATCCCCAGGAATACCCCGGCTACCGGCTGGAGGACAGCGTTCTGGTAGGCAGACCTCACTTTCCCGTTCTTAAGGCGAGAAGCGGCAGGGAGAGTGTAACTCTGCATATCTCCACCACTGACACCGACATCCAGGGATACAAGATTGCCCGCCGGGAGAAGGATGAAGGCTTGCAGATCGTAGAGCCGCTTTATCCGGATTCCGTCTACACCGATGTGAACTTGACTGTCGGAGTCGACTACCATTATGAGGTGATAGCCATAGACACTCTGGGCCTGGAGAGCGATCCCTCTTCCCAGGTTGAGGGCTGTCTAATGCCGTTCGACCAGGGGATGATTCTGATCGACATGACCCGCGGAACCGAGGTCTTAGACGGCGTAAACGGCGACAGCGTGGATGCCTTTTACCACAGGGCCTTGGGGGGATACGACTATTCCCTTGCCCAATACGACAACTGGTCCTCTCCTTTGAGACTGCTGGAGTTGAGCTCCCATCCTATCGCAATCGTGCACTGCTCAGACGAGCGGCTGGCCTATCATGCGCTGGCCGGGGATGCCCACAGCGTCCTGGAGCAGTATCTCGCTGCGGGAGGAGCACTCCTCATTGAAGGTCGAAAGAACCTGCCAAACCAGGGGTGGAATTGGCAGAGTCAGGAACTTCTTCACTTCGCCCCGGGGGATTTGGGATTCGATTACTTCGGTATCGATTCGGCTTACGTGCCGTTGGATTGGCAATCGGCAGGTCGAACAGAGGAGTTCGTCGGTGCAGGGAGGACTCCGCATGCAGAAGGTTATCCGCACTTGGTCGAGTTGGACACCTTCCGGGTGAATCACGCCTACCAACCTTACAGCTACGCTCTCGACGGGAAACTCCCCGGAGTCGGCTACTTCTGGCCCTCCGATACCGCTGATATCATATACAGGTTTATGTCGGCCGACCACGGCTCCGAGTCGAACGGAAAGGCGGTTGCGTTGAAGCATGTCACCGAGGGCTTCGCCTTCATCTACTTCGATTTCCCGCTGTATTTCGTTAAGGAAGAGATCGCCACCCGGATACTGCACCAGGCCATAGACGATCTGGAGGAGTTTGCCGAGCGACCCAGGGGTCCGGCTGCGACAACACCGGATCTGAACGGGGCATCCGTCTTCCCCAATCCGTTCAAGCCCTACCAGGGACACACCCACCTGACCTTCGACGGATTGACCGCATACGCCAGGATAGAGATATTCACCATCGCCGGCGAGAGGGTTTGCACCTTGGACGAGACCGACGGCGACGGTGTGACGTCCTGGGATGTAACCAACTCCCAGGGCAGGAGGCTGGCCAGCGGCATTTACATATACCGGATCACGGATAACCAGGGACATGAGAAGATCTCCAAGTTTGCGGTGATCCGATAAGGTGGCAAAAGCGATGATAAGGAAAATCCTAATCTCCATTATCCTTATGGCAGCGCTCGGCAGCCCCAGTGCGCCCGGATGCCCGGCGGAGAACGGAAGCGCGGGCACCCGGAGCGCCCAGTTCCTCAAGCTCGGACTTGGTGGACGCGCCGTTGCCATGGGTGGTGCCTTTGTGGGGTTGGCGGATGACGCCGGCGCGGTCTACTGGAATCCGGCCGGTTTGGCCGGGGTGGACCGCACGGAGCTCAGCTTCATGCACCTGACTTGGCTGCAGGATATCGCTTACGAGTACTTCGCCCTGGTTTGGCCGGTCAAGAAGCGGGGAGCGGTTGGCTTTGGCATCTCCTACCTGCACATGAACAAGCTCCAGGGAAGAGATCAGTACGGCGAGCCGACCTCAGATTTCTCCGCCAGCGACATGGCCATCACCCTCTGCTTTGGGCGAGAAATAACCGGCGGCCTGCTGGTAGGGGGAAGCATCAAGAGCATCGACGAGAGAATCGACGACCGAAACGCATTCGGTTTGGCCTTTGACTGTGGATTCCTGTGCCGAACCCCGGTGGAGAGCCTCTTCTTGGGAGGCGTAATTCAAAACTGGGGGAAAGACATGGTTTTCGTGGAGGAATCGTTCGGGCTGCCCCGGATCTTCAGGTTGGGTGCCTCTTATCGCCGCAGCCTGGCGGGTAATCCGGTGAATCTCGGACTAGACATCTCTTTACCGGCCGACCATGAAACCTGCCTGCACTCGGGAATAGAGTACATCCATGAAAACACCATAGCCGCCAGAATAGGATATAATAACGGCTCGGACCTGGGAAGCCGGGGTGGCTTGAGCTTCGGATTGGGTCTTTTGACCACCCGAAGCCAGACCTACCGGATAGACTACGCTTTCGTTCCTCAGGGTGTCCTGGGAAACAGCCACACCTTCTCCTTTTCGATCTCCTTTTAGCAGTACTCCTTGAAGCGCAGGGCAAGGGTCTCATCTCCGCCGCAGGTATGGTGCCCTCACATTCCCCCTTAATGCAAAGAAATCAATTGATTTCAGCGTGGGATTGGTTAGAATGAGGGGTCTTTCTGGAGTGGTCCATGTTAGAGCTGGCGAAGTTGTTTCTTGTCTTCCTTCTCATCCTCCTTCTGATCAAGAGGAAGGTTTCGCTCGGGCCCAGCATCCTTCTTGGCGGTTTCTTCTTAAGCCTTCTCTTTGGGCTCCCGATCCTGCAGACTTTCAAACACGCGGGAGCGGCACTGATCGAGTGGCCCACCATTCATCTTCTCATCATCGTGATGTTGATTCTAATCTTCGGGGAATTCCTGAAAGAACTGAGAAGCCTGGAGGATCTGAGCAGGGGTCTGGAAAACCTTTTTCGGAGCACCAAGCTTCTGCTGATCTTCCTGCCTGCCACCGTCGGCCTGTTGCCCATGCCGGCGGGAGCCATGATGTCTGCGCCCATGGTGGAGGAAATAGGGGTGAGGAAAAACCTCTCTCCCCAGGTCAGAATGGTGGTGAATTACTGGTTCCGCCACATCCTGGAATTCGTCTGGCCATTGTATCTGGGAGTGGTTATGACCGCCTCGCTCTTGAGCATAAGCTTAAGAGAGGTGATCTTGGCTCAACTTCCCCTAAGTCTGGCCATGATTCTGGGAGGACTTCTCTTCTGCGCCAGGAAGATCAAGGTCGCGGAGAAGAGCGTTAGGCAAAAGGGAAGTTTCACTCGAAATCTTGGATTGGCCTTCAAAGGAGTCTTGCCCGTCCTCTTGGTGGTCGGACTGAATCTGACTCTCAAGGTGGATATCGCTCTGGCTCTTGCCTTAAGCCTTGCGATCTTCGGTCTGGTTCGGAAGGTTCAGGTAAACAGATGGGTGAGTATGATTCGCGCCGCTGTCACGCTGGAAATCGTGGTTTTGATTCTGGCCGTTATGGTGTTCAAGAAGCTGATCACCGTGTCGGGTGCCATCGAAACCATACCCGGCTCTCTGGCAAGTCTGGGGATCTCTCCGGTTTTTGCCGTGGTGACGGTTCCCTTTACGGTCGGCTTGCTGACCGGCATGACCTCCGCGTTCGTGGGGATCTCCTATCCGGTGCTCTTCTCCTTTCTCTCGCCTAACGGCGTGGATTATGGGTACATGATGCTGGCATACGGGGCAGGATTTGCGGGGGTGATGCTTTCGCCGGTTCACCTCTGCCTGGTGGTCACCAAGAGTTACTTCAAAGTCGGTTTTGCAGAAATCTACCGGATGCTCCTGCCGGCATCGCTGGTTCTCATGCTATCCGCGCTGATTCTTGCCCTCTTGGGCTTCCCCTGGGGCAGAATCGGCTGAAGCCTCGCATTCAGTTCATCCGGGAGGACAGAACGGAATCCGCTGAGTTAGTCACGTAATGGCCGGTTCAAGTATTGACTTTTCCCCCCAACCATAGTAAATTCCCACTGCTGTTTTGCTTCGAGAGGAGAGATCAGAGGCTCCGGTAACCAGTGACTTCAAGGCTCGCTGTTAAGCTTAACGAATCACTTCTGATCAGAACATAAGGCCCAAATCAACAAGAGGAGTAGCAGGCAATGTCATTAAAATGGCGCAGTTCATTTACAGTTTTATTCGTTGTGGTGGTATTTCTTCTGATGTGTTTTTCATGTTCGAAGAAGTCGACCGGAGTCGACGACGAGGAGGAGTCGCGCGACGGCATCGCTCCCTCACAGGTATCTGATCTCGCCGTCGCCAGCTTCACCGACAACTCCGTAACCCTGACCTGGACCGCCCCGGGTGACGACAGCACGACCGGGACGGCCGCGCTTTACGATATCAGATACTCGACGGTCAACGATCTCTGGTCGGACTGGGATTCGGCCACGCAGGTGTCGGGAGAACCGGCTCCCAAACAGTATGGGTCGACAGAGACCATGACGGTGACCGGCCTTCTTAAGGACACCACCTACCATTTCGCGCTGCAGGCGGAGGATGAGGCCGACAATCGTTCCTTCATATCGAACGTTGCCAGCGCCACCTGCATCCTCGACTTCGTGGTCGACTTCCCGGACACCAATCTGGAGAAGGTAATAAGGGACAAGCTCAACCAGCCGGGCGGCAGCATAAAGAAATCGGCCCTGCTGACCATTGAGGACCTGGGGGCCGAGGCCAAAGGGATAGAGGATCTATCCGGACTTGAGTACTGCACCAACATGAGGGGTTTGAGCTTGATAGGAAACCAGATAAGTGACATCAGCCAGCTATCCAGCCTGACCAAGTTGATCAACCTGAACCTGATAATCAACCAGATAGACGATATAAGTCCGCTGGCCGGGCTGACCGATCTGGAGCATCTGCATCTGGGACAGAACCAGATTGAGGATATCAGCGCCCTGGCGGGCCTCACCGACTTGGAAGAGCTCAGGCTGCACTACAATCAAATCGAGGAGATCGCCGCCCTTGGTGGGTTGACCGGTCTGGATTTCCTGGAGTTGACAGGCAACCAGGTCAGCGACATCGGCCCGTTGGTCTCCAACACCGGTCTGAGAGGTGGGGACGAGGTATGGATCACGCAAAACCCTCTGTCCTTTCAGTCGGTCAACCAGCACATCCCGGCGCTGCAGGCGAGGGGGGTTGCGGTTCACTGGGATGTGGACACCACCCCGCCGGCTGAGGTAAGCAACCTGCGGATACAGACCGTGTCGGGGTCTTCGGTTACGCTTGCCTGGACTGCGTCGGGCGATGACGGCAACACCGGGACCGCCTACCAGTACGAAATCCGCTACGCTTCCGACTCCGCTCTGGTGGCCGGCTGGACGGGAGCGACCGCTGCAGCCGGCGCGGCAGCACCTCAAGCGGCGGGCGCCACTGAGACATCCGAGGTGACCGGGCTGCAGACCGATACCACTTATTATTTTGCAGTCAAGAGCAGAGATGAATCCGACAACTGGTCCGAAATCTCCAACGTCGTCAGCGGCGCACCCTTTGAAGACGCTGCAATCACCTTCCCGGATACCGGTCTCGAGTCGGCGATCAGGTCGGAGCTCAATAAACCGGTCGGTGACATATACAGAACGGAATTGATTCCCATCACCGAACTGCAGGCCGACAGCATGGGAATATCCGACTTAACCGGCCTGGAAAACTGTATCAACCTGGAAGTGCTGAGTCTGGAAAACAACCAGGTCATCGATTTAAGCCCGATTGCAGGGTTGAGCATCCTGGAGGATCTGAACCTGGCAAAGAACCAAGTCACCAATATCGATGCGCTGACGGGCTTGGTCAAGCTATGGCGTCTGTCTCTGAAGGAAAACCAGATCGCCAGTATCACCGCACTATCAGGACTGACCAATCTCCAGTACCTCTTTTGCTCCGACAACCCGCTTGCCGACATCAGCCCGCTTGTCGGCCTGACCAAGATGGTATTCCTGGAGTTGATGAACAACGAAATCAGTGATATCAGTCCGCTGGCCGGGATGGTCGACTTGGAATACCTTTTTCTGTGGCATAAAGAGATAAGCGACGTAACCCCGCTATCCGGCCTGACCAAACTGAAATGTCTTTACGTGGAGTTCAACGAACTGAGCGACATCGGCCCGCTTGCGGGCCTGACGAATCTGGAGCAACTCTATTTGCGCTCCAATGACATCTCCGATGTTAGCCCGTTGGTGGCCAATCCGGGTCTGGGGAGCGGCGACGAGGTGGGGCTGAACCAGAACCCATTATCTGCGGACTCGAAGAACATACACATCCCCGCCTTGCAGGCTCGCGGCGTCACGGTGTACTACGATCCCTGATTCCTCCGGGGGTGGTTCTGCGCTTGGCACAGGCTAATTAGTGGCAACGGTCAGGAGTTTATTGGGCCTGCCATTTCGGGACGTCAGCCAGGTGCGTACCCCGGAAAAGGGATGCGCCGATCGTCCCCAATGCCGCCGGACACCAAATCCTCAGCAGGTCCTGGGCTACAGTAGTCTGTCCGCATCCGGTGAAAGACCTCCGCCCGGATGCCGATAAACCCAAAGAAAAGAGAATAGATGCAACTTCAAGAAGAGAGGGGAGCCATGTCTATATTCTTAGAGATCATCGAGTGGATGAATCCCAAGGAGAGCGAGATGATCCACAGAATTCCGGAAAGGGGTTCTGCAGAGATCAAACTCGGTGCGCAGTGTATAGTCAGGGACAGTCAATCCGCGGTCTTCTTCCGAGACGGCAAGGCCTGTGATGTGCTGGGGACCGGAAGACACACCCTGACCACCCTGAACCTCCCCATATTGACCAAGATCCTCTCCCTGCCCTGGGGATTCAAGTCCCCTTTCAGGGTGGAGGTCTACTTCGTAAATCACAAGATATTCACCAACCTGAGGTGGGGAACCAAGGACCCGGTCGCCTTCAGGGACAGCGAACTGGGATTGGTCAGGCTGCGCGCCTTCGGCGCCTACACCACCAAGATCGTGGAGCCTCTACTTTTTCTGAATACACTGGTGGGAAGGGAGAACGTCTACACCACGGAGCAGATCGAGGATTACCTCAGGCAGGTCATCCTCTCGCGGGTCAACGACCTTCTGGGAGAGAAGCTGGATACCATTCTGGAACTGCCTCAGAGATACGAAAAGCTGGCAGAGGAGGCGAAATCAAAGATCAAGGATGAGTTTCAGAAATACGGACTGGAGCTTATCGATTTCTACATCTCGTCCATCACGCCGCCGGATGACGTCCAGAGGATGATCGATCAGAAATCCGGAATGAAGGCGGTCGGCGATTTGGATGATTTCCTGAAATTCGGAATGGCCAGAGCCCTGGGAGAATCCGGTTCCGGAGGTTTTGCCCAGGCCGGGGCCGGCATGGGTGCCGGAGTGGGGGTGGGCGTCCTGGTGCCCGGTCTTCTCTCCAAAGCCCTTGCACCGGAGCAAAGGGACCTCAAGCACGAATCGCTCGCCACCACAACCTGTGCCAAGTGTGGAGCCGACACCCCCGAGCAGTCGCGATTCTGCTACAAGTGCGGCCACCAACTGGTGGTCATTAACCGATGCCCCAAATGCGGGAAGGACCTGCCGGCCGAAGCCAACTTCTGCATGGTGTGCGGCTTCAACCTGACCGAGAAGATAAAGTGCGGGAAGTGCGGAACGGTTCTGCCGCCGGGAACCAAGTACTGCTTCAACTGCGGGGAGAAGACAGAGTAGACCATGCAAAGGCTCAAAACGTTAGCCTCCTGTCCCTCCTGTGGAGCGCCCTTTGAGTTGTTGGAGGGCGCCAACGTCGCCAGGTGTCCTTTTTGCTCGCTTCCCCTACTGTTTCAATCGGAAGGGAAGATCCTGCAGTACCACGTTCGACCGAAACTGAAGAGGAGATCAATCCCTTTCTTGGTGGACCGCTTTCGCAAGCAAAGCGGAGCATCGCTGCCCAAGAGGATGGGGCGGATGAAGCTTTACTATCTTCCCTTCTGGAGATTCACCTCGCAGGTTTTCTGCGCCATATTTCGAGAACCGGACCTTTCCTCGGTCTTGGAGGCTCCCGACCAGGAGGGTCGAACAGATAAGATCCTCAGCAGGGACTGGGACCTGAATTTCTCGGCACACAGGTCCAACGACCTGGGGATAGCAACTCTGGGAATGAGGCCGGATTGGCTGGAGCTTAGGATTCTAACCCGCCAGGATCGGCTGGAACAGCGGGGAGAGGTCTTGAGTGTGGAGACCGACTCCTCGGCAGTGAGGGAGAGGGCGCTTGAATCCGTGTGTTTCTTTATGGAGAGGAAGAAGGAGCCGGGAGATGAGCTGATCCTGAGGCTGCTGGAAGAGCACACCTCCCTGATCTACTTCCCCCTGTGGGTGGCTGATTTCGTCGCACCCGAGGGAGAGTTCTTTCACGTCATCGACGGGGTCACCAAGAGAACGCTTAAAGAGGGGAAGGGTTGCTTCGAGAGTAGGCCGGGCCACTTCAAGGGGAAAGACAAGTCTGATCAGCTCAGCATCCTGCCCCATCGCTGTCCCAACTGCGGCTGGGATCTGCCGGTAAGGGCCTTTCACGTGGTCTTTCCCTGCAGTAACTGCAGAAGACTGTGGAAACTGGAAGAGGGTCGGTACCGTCAGGTAAGGGGCGAAGTAGTCAAACCGGCTATTGACTCTGAAATCAACTCATCCCGACCAGCCACATATTACCCCTTCTGGGTCTTCGAGATCAAGCTGGGTCAAGGCAAAAGCACGTCCATCGGAGAGATGTCCGAGTTGCTTCCTTCCGAGATCGGTTTGTTTCAAGCAAAGAATAAATCCCAACCGTTTCTCTTTTACGTGCCGGCCTTCGAGCTCAGGAACTTGAGCAAGGTTCCGGATATCGGCAGGGCCTTCGTCTGCAATCAGCCAGATTTGAAAAGGGAGAGAGCCAATAGGCATAACCTGAAGGGGGTCTTCATCTCCGAGGTCGACGCCAAGAAGCTGGCTGAGATCCTTTGGCTGAGCTTGATATGGCGGAGGGCGAGCCTCGGCTCAAATGCTCCAATAGGCCCCACCTTTGAGAGGGGCCGCATTCTTTGGTGCCCCTTCGTTCAAGAGGGTACCTTCTTAAGAGATGCGGTGGTAGGTTACAGCTTCCAGAAAGTAGGGTAGTCTGGGCTACCGGATGACAAAGCCAAGATACCGCCTCTCGTCCGCAGCCCCTCAGCGGTCGGCTAAATGAGGATTCCTTCCTTCCACCCCAACTTCACTATCTCGATCTTTCGCATGTCGCTGGTGCCGATCTTGTGCTTGGTGTCGGCAAACGCGATGTGATGTGCGGGAGGCTTGAAGGGACGCTCCTCTCCGAAGTGAGCCAGGCGTTTGGCCTGGAAGATGCGCAGGCCCACCGCATCCAGCGCCACCGGATCGGTACCGACCAGAAGACCCTTATACTTCCAGGTGTAATTCGGATCGAAGTGGTGCCATCCTTGGCCATAAAAGAGAGGCTCAAGCATAACCAGGATGTTCAGCCTGGTCTTGTCTTTGACCAGGGGCAGATTCCATATTGCACCCAGGTCCTCGCAGGAGTTGCCATGATACTTCGATGGCCGGGGCACGAACATGATGTAATTCTTGATGCACCCCCCAACGCCCGACCAGGCATGAGTCCGCAGGGGGCGGGCGTTTATCAGGGCCGTTGACTTGCCGAAGACCTTGCTCTCCCGCACGCCCCGATCGGTGATATCGACGTTCTTTTTGGGAACGCCCGCGTCCATCACTCGTTTCTTGATGGCCTGTTCCAGCTCCTCTGGCGTGGGAAGCGGAGTCCAGACGTTGGTTTTAATTCCCACCACGTCTTCGGGTCGGATCAGAAGCTTCCACGCCTCCACCGGGTCCTTCTTGTCGAAAAGCGCCGCGACCGCGTCATCCAGCATGCGCTGGATCACTTTGCCGTTGATCCGCCCTTTGGCATCCATCACGTCCTGATCTCGAATAAGGACGACCTTGGTCTTCTTCACGGGCGCGACGATCTTCTCCTCCTCGGGGAACATACCCATGGCCAGCGCCAGGGTGGTGAAAGTGGTCCCGCGTAGGAAATCGCGACGCGTAATGGTTGTGGCAGGTCGCGTCATGGATCCCTCCTATCTTCGGAAGACTCTTTTGAGATTCTCTCTTCAACCGCTCTGATCAGAGTCCGGGCGTAATCCTGGGTTGGCGAATCGAAGACCACGATCACGAAAGCGTGGTCTCGCTCGGCGGCAACCCACTTGCCGTCCTCTATCTGGGCCGAGCCGGACTCCCCGGCCTCGGGAATGTAAGCGGTAAGGAAGCTTTCAAAAGCCTCCTTGGCCTGGTCACAATCCGGGTATCTGATGTAGAGCAGATAGGCCCCGCTGGGCCGATAGGTCGCCAGCACCGCCTCGGTCTGCCGCCGAAGCTTCAGTATGTTTTCGCTGGCAGTGAAATAGTGATAGTTCAGGGTGGTGTGTTTATGGAAATATCGCACAGTGTTGCTTTCCAGGTCCTGCTCCGGAAGATAATCCAGCATGTCCGGTTTTGCACCGGTGACCTCGATCTTTTCAGCGATGCGTCTGGCCAGATCTTCAACAGCTTTCTTGGCCTCTTGCGTCTCTCGTTCTGCTGAGACACAGACAAAGAACCTGCTCTTCCAGAAACATAGCAATCCGCCTCGGTACTCCGAGCCCTGCCCGATGCCCTGGTCTTCACCCTCCCGGGCATGACTGAAAATCCCAAAGGCATCCTGCGATGATCCCATGTCGAACAACTCAAGCACGATATCCGGCTCTTCGGTTTTGGTGAAGCGATACACCATGACTTTCTGAAAGTCGTACATCAGATAGACCTCACCCGCTCCGTCGATATAGTCGAAAATGGTTTCCCGGTCGTACGTCTCGGCCTCGCCTCGCACCCTCCAACCTTGCATCTCGCTCGGCACAAACTGGTCCATAGGGATCATCTCCCGGTCTGTTTTCTTGTTAGCGCACGCCAGGATGGCTGCAAAGCAGGCTGCGACCGCAAAAGCTGTTGTTAGGCGTGGCCTCATCACCCGAACCGCCCTCTGACATGTGGTTGTCCGACAAATAACTCACACTCCCAGAATATCACGTTCTTCCTCCCCCAAGTCAAGACGTTTCTGGCTGCGCTCGTGTTGACAGAGCCCAAGAGCTCATGGGGCTGCTGTTGGGGCGAACTCTTGGTCCTGGGAAGATTGGGATTGGGCTTGGAAAAAAAGTGCAATTTGACCGGCTTTTTGTGTTGACAAGTGAGAGGAGATTGAGTACATTTATGTACCGGGTCAAGGAATAGACACGCGGTCCTACTGCATAGATCTTTGATAGGACAGGGTTAAGAGCACACTTAACCCGGCAGACTGACAATCTGAAGAGGGAGCTCAGATTCGGCCAGCAATTGAGTGAGAACCTTTATCTACCGCCTCTCATTCATGACAGGTCTGGGCTCCCCTTGAATGTCCGACGGCAGTCGGAAGAAGACAGCGCGCGGTTTTCCTTATTTCGTCACGGGCATCATGTGCGTGACTCAATGCTCTGTGGCATGGTACAGAATCTCCCGCAGCAGTGAATGCCGGTTTAGGAGGAGGGTTGTCAGGTTGAGCCCGGAGACTACCATAGTTGTTCTCTTGCTTCTGTTGGCCGCTTTCATGCTTTTTGTTGTGGCTTGGGCGAAGGGGTGGTTGAAAGGGGTGAGAAGAGGCTCCTTCACCGGTCAGGTGGTCATGCACGATTGGCAGAACAAGAGAAAACAAGAGGCAATGGAATACGTCATGGATGAGCAGGAAGAAAAAGAGAAGAAGGACGCTTCCTCCGGGGAAGACAAGAAACCGGGAAACAGCGGGGGAGAAGAACCGGGAAAGTGATAAGCATTTTATGACCCGCCGCGAATATATGTGCCGCGGCGAGAGTTTTTTCGATTTTCAGAAAGACACGCGGGCCAAAAGGAGGAGCGAGCCCATCTAAACTGAACGGCTCAAACAGACTCATCTCAGGGAGGCTGATATGCGGCAGTTGCTGACCGTGCTTCTGTTTACGGCTCTGTCCGGTAGCGTGGCTTATGCCCAGAATCCGTGGTATTGGGAGATCTCTCCGACCGATCCCACGGCGCTCGACACGGTGAAAATTAACATGGCCTTCAACTCCGACTACAACCTCAGCTTCGAATCGAACCATACGGTGAACGGCACCGCCATCAGCGTAAATGTAGGTGTGTTCACCGGCATGCTGCCGATCAGCGGGTGGTTCTTTCACACAGAAGGAATCGGGCGCTTGGCAGCCGGCTCTTACAACTGCCGGGTATACGTCGACTACTACGTCTGGAACATGGCCGGCTGGTGGGAGTGGGTCGGATCAGATTACAGTTCGGGCGGCTTTGACGTGAGGCCGGTTGGAGACGTCAACGGAGATGGGTTGATAGACGTGGGAGACATAGTCTCCTTGGTTGACTATCTCTACAAAAACGGAGACGCGCCGGATCCCGTGGAAATCGCCGACGTCAATTGCGACGGCGTGGTCAACGTGGACGATGTGGTCTATCTGGTCAGCTATCTATACAAGGGTGGGCCGGCGCCGGACTGCTGAATTGTGTGCCGCGCTCTCCGCCTCACCGGGGATTGATCCCCATCTTCGCCCTGTCGGGAGAACGGACTCCCTGTTCGGGACCAAGATTCACCAGTCGGTGATAAGAGGTGACCGATACAAACCGAGAAACCGACAGGAGATTCTACATGCTTACCTTGAAAACCGTATAACGTTTGTTAGCGTTATGTTGGCGACCTGAGCGTAAACCCAAAGAGAGATCCGCCATTTCGTTCCTGACCGGCTCATCTCCGCTCTTTCGCAGCAGCGATTCCGGGAGGCAGGCGATCTCAGAAAGATCGGAGCAGGTGATCTCCAAAACGCATCGGAGATAAGTTCGGATGAGAGAGGGTGAAGGTTCACGGAAGTATCGGGCCGGTAAACGCCCGGCCGGTCTCCGCGCTGAGGGCAGGGAGGCGCAAGGCAGCAGCCGGATGCTGAGGCTCAAATCGAAGAACCGGGACGGGTACTCTGAGGGGATCTACCTGAAGCGGCAGAGTCTTCTGTCGGCGGTAAAGGGCGATTTCCTCCTGTGGCCTCCGGTGCTTCTTAAGTCGGTTGACCGCCAGTTGAAGAAGGTCGAGAACCAGACGGTAATCGAATTCTGGAGGCTCAGGATCGCGGAGGACGTCATCAAGGTGGTGTATCACTGGGGCCAGATACCTGATTGTTCACCGTTCGTGGCCCGAACCATACACTCCTGGGTCAGAAACTCCAAGGCTCACATTCTGGTCGATCTGGGAAAGGCGCTGGCCCGACAGAAACGGCTCCCCAAGGTCCAAACATTCCCGTACGTCCTGATGAACCGTGCTTACTCGACGTTGACCGAATGCTATCCGGCCGAGAATCCGCTCAAAAGGGAGAATGGAATACTGGCGGCGCTCTCCAGACTTTACGGGCTCACCACCGATCAGGTAAAGGAGATCCTGTTCCTGAGAGCTCGGTTCGATCCGCTCGAGTACGTTTCTCCGTTCAGGTCCACCTCGGCGAAAAAGGTCCGGGCACTGGAATGGAAGTGCTGGGAAACCTTTCTGGACTTCAAGGCCAAGGGGGCACGAACCGACAGGGAAGCCATCAGGCTGGCAGCCAGAAGAAAAGGGTGTTCTGAAGAGAAGGTCCGAAGGATGATTCAGCAGGTCAAGCAGATTCTTGAGGTGCAGCACAGGGTCAGGGTGGTAAAATCGGATGGCGATCTGAGCAAGATAGCAGAAGAACATTTCATGCGCTGGAAGTCGGAATCCCTCCCGAAGTCGCTTTTTCCCGCAAAGAGCGCTTTCTCGCCCGCAGAGGATACGCCTTAAGTACAATCCTAACGTCTCGATGGAACTTGGGGGCTTCCGGGTTTCTTCCTTGCCCGGCTGACGGGGAAGCGGGCAAAAGGAGTTCTCCGGTTCTTCGCGATTTGAGAGGTGCTGCCATACCGGCGAAAGGAGGGAGGATAATCTCAGGAGGCGGCTTGCCTTTTCTTCTGATCCAGCAGCACCGAGCAGCTGCTGCAGAAATCCTTAGACTTGAAATCGACCTCTTCGGCGTAAGTGTATGAGTGCATGACGCACTCCGGATTGCGGCAGTGGACTATCCCGAAGGTGTGGCCCAATTCGTGGATAGCTTCCTTCTCTAAGCGTTCTTTCAGCCGTTCGGGATTCTTGGGGAGTCCGTAGAGCTCGTCTCTGAGCCGGTAGGAGGAGACCACCGCCGCCTTGCCCTGCAGCTGGGCCTCGCCGAAGACAAAGGTCAGCACAGGCACGAATAAATCCACGCTGGTAACTCCCAGGATCTTGCACTCCTCCTCCCCGGCCTCCTGCAGAAGCTTGGAGAGAATCCAGGTGGAGTTGTATTGGTTCCGGACCGGATCGAAACCCTCCTCCAACGAGAAGGACTCCGGCCGCATAAACACCGGTATCCTGAAGGCCTTGGAGAGGACTGAGGATAGATGTTCCAGAAGGCCGGTATCTGTGAAAACAAGAGGAAGGATATATAGCTTCACGTCTATTTTCGGAGACCGTACTTCTTAATTTTGGAATAGAGAGTGGCCCGGTCAATCCCCAGCATCTCTGCCGAGCGGGTTATATTCCATCCCATCTGCTCCAGCACGCTCTTTATGTGGACGCTCTCCATCGCCTCTAAGCTTCTGCCCTCCGCCGCCTTCCCGGAGGAAGGGGGAATGGGAAGATCGTCTAAGGTGATGGTGGGGCCTTTTGCCACGACTATGGCTCTCTCCACGGCATTCCTCAGCTCTCTTACGTTTCCACGCCAGTCATGGGCCTTCAGCCGCTCGAGGGCTTCCGGAGAGAATCCTGTGGCGGGCTTGTTTATGCTGCTGGCCAGCTTGTTGAGGAAGTAATTGCACAAAAGGACGACGTCGGAGCGTCTCTCCCTTAAAGGGGGGATGGAGATGGAGAAGACGTTCAGCCTATAGTACAGGTCCTCCCTGAATTTCCCCTCCTTGACCGCCAGTTCCAGATCACGATTGGTGGCGCATATCAGGCGGAAATCGACCTCGATGATCTCATCGCCTCCCACCCGGGTGAACTGCTTGGTCTCGATCACCCGCAAAAGATCGGTTTGGGCCTTCATGTCAATGTTTCCCACCTCGTCCAAGAAGATGGTCCCGCCGTTTGCCATTTCGAATTTCCCCTTGCGGCGGTACAGGGCTCCGGTGAAAGCCCCCTTCTCATGCCCGAAAAACTCGCTTTCGGTGAGGCCCTCGGTCAGCCCGCCGCAGTTGACGGTGATGATGGGGAAAAAACGTCTGGGGCTGTTGGAGTGAATGGCCCGGGCGATGAGCTCCTTTCCGGTTCCGCTCTCGCCTCTTATCATCACCGAAGTATCGGTGGGGGCAACGGTTTTGATCAACTCAAAGACCTTCTGCATGGCCGGGCTGTCTCCCACGATCTGGTCTATCTCGTACAGCTCCTGGATTCTCTCCTTGAGCTGAATGTTCTCCGAGAGCAGCTGCCTCTGCTTGACCACGTTGGCCACCAGGTGAGAGAGATAGTCCGGGTCCACCGGCTTGGTCACGTAGTCGTGAGCGCCTTCCTTGAGCGATTTGACCGCGGTGTCGACCGTGGCGTAGGCCGTTATCATTATGATGGTGGCATTGGGATCGATGCCCTTGATTCTCTGTTGCAGCTCCATTCCGTCCATGCCCGGGAGCTTTATGTCCAAAAAGATTATGTCCCAAACTCCGGGCTTGAGTTTTTTCAGAGCCTCCTCGGCATCGGCGGCCGAATCCGCCTTGTAGCCATCCTCGATGAACCACTTGGTCAAGGAATCGCGCACGCTGAGTTCATCGTCCACAATCAGGATGGTCACCGATTGGTCGTTCTTCTTAAGATTCATTACCTTTGCCTCCTGTTACGCCCTCAGCAGAGATCTGCTCTTTTTCGATGGATGATTCTTGGCTGCTCTTCTCACCGGGATGCAGGGGAAGCTCGATGATGAAAGTGGAGCCGCGACCCGGTGTCGAGCTGACTTCGATTGTACCGTCGTGTCGCTCTATGATACCGTAGCATACCGACAGACCCAGTCCCACCCCCTTGCCCTCCTTCTTGGTGGTGTAAAAGGGTTCGAAGATGTGGGGAAGATCTTCCGGAGATATGCCCGGACCGGTATCCTCAATCTGAATCCGGACCTTCTTTTTGCGAGGGTTCTGATTGGTTACGATGCTCAAGGTTCCGCCCTGGGGCATGGCCGCCATGGCGTTGTCCAGAATGGCCAGGAAGGCCTGTTGAATCTGGTCCTTGTCGCAGATCACCTCAGCCTTCTGGTCCTGGTAGGATTTCACCAGCTCGATGCTGCTCAACTTCATGTGGTGCTCTATGAGCTGAGTGCAGCGATCCAGTATCTGATGCAGATCGACCACCTCGAATTCCCCGATCTGCTTTTTGGAGAAGAGCAGGAGGTTTTTCACTATGTTTCCGCAGCGGGTGGTCTCGTCGGCTACCATGGAGAGGTCTTTTTGAATGGAGGAGAGTTGTTCGGGAGTCAACTCCGGAGAAGAGAGCCTCTTCTGGGTAAGCCGGGCATAGGTTAAGATTCCCCCCAGCGGGTTGTTCAACTCGTGAGCCACGCTGGCACACAGTTTCCCCAGCGAAACCATTTTCTCCACCTGCAGCAGGTGGGACTGGATGCGCCCCAGCTCTTCGCGCGCCCTCTTGAGCTCAAGGGTCATGGTGTTGAAGGAATTAGCCAGCTCTCCGATCTCGTCTTTCTGATCCAGGGGTATGGTATAGTCCAAATCTCCCTGCGCGATGGCCCTGGTGCCTGCGGTCAGCTTACGAACCGGCGCGCGAATCAAGGTCCAGATCAGAAGACCGGTCACCAGAAGTACGCTGACCACCAGAACAACCGAAGCCAAGATGGTCTGCCGGCGACTGCGGGCGATATCGGCGTCCACGGTGGCCAACGACATCTGCACGTCCAATACCCCCAGGATGAACTTATCCTCCGGGTCGAGGTGGCATCCCGCACCGTAGCAGGCGGGCTCGTTTTCGATGGGGTTGATCAGGGCCAGTATCCGGTGACCGTCCGCAGCGGTGATGATCCGGTGACGTTCCTTGGTCTCAAGAGCCTTGAGCGGCTCAGGATAGCGATGGCAGACCTGGCAGGCCTCCGAATTTATGGTGACCCTGGTTGCCGCTTCCTCCGGGCGGGTGGTGAAAATCACCTCGCCCTGTTTATCGTAGATTCTGATGGCTTCAAACCCGGGCATCTCCCTGAAGTTTTCGAATATCTGATGAATATCCTCTTTGCGGTTGATCAGCATGCTGTAATGGGTGGACTCCTTTATCAGGTCGGTAGTCCGCAGTGCAGCCAGCTCCACCTGCTCCAGGAGGTCGTTGGCCTCGCTCTTGACGTTAATATAGGTGAAGGCGGCCAAGCCTACGAACATCACCAAAAAGAGTGCGATGAAGAACTTCAATCCTAAAGGCATAATCATCCGTCGCCAGAGTTTGCGTCGGGTTAGCCTATCCCTTCTGCCCAGCGGCACACATCATGAGTAATATACCGCCTGAAGGCTGAACCGAAAGCACTTTTTTCGGTTTTTCCGGGTAAGACTCGCATCCCAGTCGCTTCTCGGTGTGCGTCCATATGACCTCATCCGGATCCGGTCCTTAAGGTCCGTCGCCGCGTGGTCCCCACCGGTGAAACGAGATTCCCTATTTTCCCCGGAAGAAGTGCCGGCTCACAGCAACAGCATGTTGGCAACTACAGGTCTCTGGCGAAGCCCGTGGCATTATTGCCACGAGCTTTAGCTCGCGGATTCGGGATCAGAGACCGAAACCGGGGGTCTTAACCCCTGAATCTGAAGGGCTAAAGCCCTATTCACTCTCGGCCCCTGTTTGGTTCCACGACCTGAAGGTCGTGGCAATAACCGAAGGTCCTGAACATGCTTCCGGCATTATTGACGCGAGCTTTAGCTCGTGGATCGGAATCGCAAGACCATCTCGGGGTTTTAACCCGGGAGCTTGATTCTGGCCTTTCCCTAAACTCATGAATCATAGCTCACCCTTACACCCGGGCAGTAGGAATCCGGTTTCCTCAGGTCACGCTGATTGCCCGTCGAAAAAGAACCAGCGGCCGACCCTGGCCCGATCCTGGAGGGCAGGACGTCGGCAGTCCACAAGGGGAAGGCACTCCCGGCGCCAACCATTTACCTGTCCCCAAGAGCGAATCCTTACCTTTCTTGGATTCCGGGTTCTCAGGTTCGATCCCCGGAACTTTTCCACAAAAGTCTTGTATCCTGAGCAGAAATGTGTTACATTAAAAGGGGAGTATTCGGATTGGCTAAGTCAACGATCATAGGCGTCTTTTTATCGGGTGCTGGAATATGACGGGTCACTCTCACTATTTCGTGGTCAAGAGGATGAAATTCGTAGTCGTCCTGACTCTGGGCATTTTCCTCCTGGAGCTGGTGGGCGGCATCTTGACCAACAGCTTGGCTCTGCTGTCGGACGCCGGGCATGTGTTTGCCGACGTCTTTGCCTTGGGGTTGAGTTGGGTCGCTCTGAGCCTGGCCGGTCTTCCGGCCGATCGAAAAAGGACCTTCGGCTACCTGCGAGCCGAGGTGCTGGCGGCCACCATCAACGGGGTCACCCTTTGCCTGGTGGCCATCTGGATATTCGTGGAGGCCTTCCACCGGATCAGGGAACCCTTGGAGGTGAAGAGCCTGGAGATGTTCCTGATCGCCATAATCGGACTCACCGTGAATATGGTGGTCTTCCTGAAACTGAGGGGGATAGCGCAGCACAGCCTGAATGTGAGAAGCGCCTTTCTGCACGTTCTGGGAGACATGCTGGCCTCGCTGGGCGTTATCGCCGGAGGCATCGTCATGATGATCACCCGGCTTTACATCATAGATCCCATCATCAGCGTGTTGATAGGTTTGATCATACTGCGCGGGGCTTTCGGGATCCTCAGAGAGTCGGCTAACATACTTCTGGAGGGAGTGCCCAGAGATGTGAGGCTGGCCGAGGTGGAGTCGGCCTTGAGAAACGTGGAGGGGGTGGAAGACATACATGATCTGCATGTGTGGAGCGTCTCCTCACGTGATGTGGCGCTCTCCTGCCACGTGATGACCAGAGACCAAACCACTCATTCGGCGCAGAGCGTCCTGGACAGAATCCAATCGGAGTTGAAAGAGAAGTTCAAAATCGAGCACACCACCATACAATTCGAGTGCGGGTGTTGTGCCTCAAAGAGTGTTGAATGTATCTTTACCCAAGGTCGAGAATAGGCTGAAGGCCGACCAACAAACGGTCTTTTGACCCGAAACGTACCAAAAGCGAGAAGGTTAGATGGTCTCTGCCAAGTCTGGCGGACGCAAGTTCGTTAAAGAAGCAGGCAAGAATGTCGATCCCAAGAATGATCGCGATGAAGCCGAGGGGGCCGAGTCGAGCGCAGAAGACGCCGAACTGCTTGCGGTCATAGAAAGGGCTAAAAACGGAGAAGAGTCTGCCTTTCAGCAGATAGTCGACAAGTATAAGACCCAGGTGGCCAGCATCGCCTACAAGATGGTGGGAGATTACGAGGATGCCAAGGACATCTCGCAGATAGTATTCGTCAAGACCTATCAGAACCTGGTCAACTTCGACACCACCAAAAAGCTCTCCACCTGGCTTTACCGAATAACCATAAACGCTTCCATCGATTTCATCCGGAAGCACAAGAAGCACAAACACGAGCTGTTAGACAACATCTTCGGCGAACTAAAGGAGAAGAAGCAGGACGTAGAGAAAGTTTACCAACGCAGTTTGATCAAGTGGGCCATCGACGACTCCATGGACGCGCTGAACCCGCGACAGAAAGCGGTTTTCGTGCTGCGAGATCTGGAGGGATTGGACATCAGGGAGGTGGCCCAGATCACCGACATGCCGCAGGCCACCGTGCGCTGGTATCTTCACAGAGCAAGATCCAAACTCAGAAGCGAACTGACGAAGCACCATCCTGAACTCTTGAAGAAGATGGGGATAAAGCATGAAGTGTAGAAAGGCGAAGAAGCTGATCTTCAGTTATGCCGAGCTTGACCCGCGCTTGAGAGAGATGTTGGATGAACACGCTGAGTCGTGCCCCCGCTGCTCTTACGAGCTCGCACTCCACTTAAAATCGATGAACCTGGTCAAAGAAGGGGTTCACTTCGAGGAGTCGGCCGATTTCTGGAAGGACTACCGAGTGGACGTAAGGAGGAGAATTCTGCCTCCCTCCTTGTGGAGCAGGGTGCGGGCAAAGGCGGAGCGACTCACCGGCCTTTTCAGGACCCCGGTTCTGGGCCCGGTTCCGGCTTACGTCCTGTCCTTCGCGCTGATCGCGCTTTTGACGATCGGTTTGTTTCCGGGCTTTCTCTCTTCCAGCAGCGCGAAGACTTTCAGCAACAATCTGGTGGTGTACGAGGGCGGGCTGCTTTCTGCCATCGACGATGACGGGGTGACCGTCTACACCTTAGAGGGCAGATAGCCGAACGGCTGACATGAGGCCCCTTGAGAAGCTGCGGGCAGGCAGCATTGGGGAGAGGAAGGGCTTGGCGTAAACCTGGGAACGCTTAAGGAAGTATGAGGTCAAGATCGAAGAAGGCGGCACTCCTCCTCTGTTTTGCGAGCCTGACGGTCGTCTTGGGCGGATGCGGCGGAAGTTCGCTGGAGGGTTTGGAGGAAGATTTGGCCCGGGTGGTGGAGAGGGCGGGGCCCTCGGTAGTCTGCATCAGGGCCACCAATGAAGGCTCCGGCGAGTCGAAATTCGGCTCCGGGGTCATCCTCGACGACGGGTACATCCTTACCACCGAGAATATCCTCGACAACGTAGACAACGTCACCCTGAAACTTCAGGATGGACGAATAATAACGCATGATCAGATAACCAAGATGCTCTGCGACTATGAGACCAACGTCAGCCTGATCCGGGTGGAGGAGAAGGAGTTGAAGCCGGTTTGCACCAGTACGATGGGAGAAATAAACAACGGGCATCTGGGCATCGCTCTGGGAAACACCGATTACTCAAAGGGTTTGGATGTCAACCTGGGGACCGTGACCAAGTCGTGGATAGGAGGAGTGGACGCTTACGACGAGAGCCTGATGATATGGCACGGTCCGGAGGTTCCCTACCACGGAGGCACCCCCATATTCAACCGCAAGGGAGAGCTGCTGGGCCTCACCGAGGGGGTTCCCAAGGGAGAAAAGGGAGTGGTTTTCATTCTGCCCGTCAAGACTTGCATGCGGGTCACCGAGGTGCTCAAGAAGGAGGGTCAGGTCAAGAGGGGATGTATAGGAATCTTCTGTGAGACCAGGTCCGGAAAGGGCGAGGAGGGAAAAACCTTAGAGGGGGTCCTGGTTACCAGGGTGATCGAAAGAGGCCCTGCTTTCATGGCCGGATTGAATGCGGGCGATAGAATCATCAGTTTCAACGGAAAGCCGGTGGAAAACCCGGACCAGCTGCGAAAACTAGTTTCCGCCACCGAAGTGGGGTCTCACATCCTCTTGGGGGTAATTCACAAGAGGGGGAACAAAAAGAAAGACGTTCTGGTGAAAACGGTTGAGCACGACGGGCTGGGAATGAGACGCTGTCCTCTCAGATCGATCTGAAAACCGCTCTTTTGCCGGAACTTCCTGCCGCCTCCGGGGGTATACTTATTATGGAGGCCATTATCGATGTGGGGTGACCAATACCACGGGGTGAAGATTCTCCACCTAATCATTCTAAACCTTTAGAAACAAGGAGGTAAGGATGGTTCTCGATCCCATTTGCCTGATGGAGATAGATGAGAAAAGCGCTCCTGCCAAGAGCGTCTACAACGGTCAAACCTTTTATTTCTGTCACGAGACCTGCAAACGGAGGTTCGAGGAGGACCCCGAGAAGTACATAGACGTAGAGGAAAAGGAGAGATAAACCGAAAACGGCGGTGGTGGGGTTCCATCGTTATAACTCAGTCAGATTAAGGTCGGGACAGAGTGTTGCATCAACTGCGGGTGTCCCGACCTCTTAATATCACAAGCGTGAGGTCCAGAAGATGGCAAGATCCAGCAGCGGCAAGTTCGGCGTGACCGTCTACTCGGTCCTCTTCGGCATGTTGGCCGGAGCGCTCATACTGATTCTGCTCTACTTTTCCGGCTTGTTTCAAACCTCTTCGCCGACGCATTCGGAGGGTTCAGTTAAGGTGAGTCCTCTCCTGCCGGGGCCGGAGATGGTGAAAACCACCGCCTCCCCGCAGGATGAGATAACCACCGGTCGGCAGAGCGCCATCGTGGCGGCGGCGCAGAAGGTGGGGCCGGCAGTGGCATCCATCAGCGTGGTGCAGATGAGGGTGGTCAGGGAGCGCCCATTCCTTTCGCCGTTCGGGGACGAACTCTTCGATGAATTCTGGGGAAGGTTTTTTCGTCCCAGGGAATACAAGGAGAAGGTATACGGCATCGGCTCGGGGTTCATCATCAATCCGGATGGCTACATACTGACCAACGCACACGTGGTCAGAGACGCGGATCAACTGAAGGTGACCCTCACCACGGGGGAGGAGTATGAGGGGTCGGTGGTGGGACTGGACGAGGCATCCGATCTGGCGGTGATCAAGATCGACGCGGAGGAGCTGCCTTGGGTGGCTTTGGGGAATTCGGACGATCTGATCATAGGCGAGTGGGCCATAGCGGTAGGCAATCCCTTCGGCTACCTTTTGGACGATCCCAATCCCACGGTGACGGTCGGAGTGATAAGCGCGGTCAACCGGGATATAAAAAGGGAGAGGGGTCAGATACAGATATATCGGAAGATGATCCAGACCGACGCGGCCATCAATCCGGGAAACTCCGGCGGGCCTCTGGTGAATGCCTTCGGCGAGGTGATCGGAATCAATACCTTCATCTTCACCACCAGCCGCGGGTCGGAGGGGATCGGTTTCGCCATACCCATCAACCGGGCCAAGGCGCTCCTCTCCGATCTGATCGACTACGGCAGGATCATCCCGGTCTGGATCGGCGCCAGGGTTCAGGAGTTGAATCCCATCCTGGCTCAGAGCCTCGACTTAGAGCAGGCGCAAGGGGTGATCATCTCGGACGTGGAAAGCGACAGCCCGGCCCAGAAGGCGGGACTGAAGGTGAAGGACGTGATAGTCGAGGTGGACAATCAAAAGATCAGGACCTTGAGCGACTGGGAGGATTTAGCCTATCTAGCGAGGGCCAATCAGACCCTGAACCTTGCTTTCCTGCGCGACGGCAAGAGGATTAACGCCCGCCTGGTGCCGGAGAAGCTCCCGGGTCAACCCAGCCAGGGATCGGAGAGCAGACTGGGGATAACCGTGGCCGACATCAGCTCATCTTTAGCCTACCGGCTGGGAACCAACGATACACGAGGGGTGGTCATCGCCGGGTTGGAAAAAGGCGGTTCCGCACACGAGGTCGGTCTGGAGGTGGGGGATATAATCCGGCAGGTCAATGACCAGCGCGTTCGCAATGTGAAGGAGTATGAGAAGCTGGTCAATGAGATCAAGAACAAAGACAGGCTTATCCTGTTGATCGAGCGCCATGGTGCCTTGTACTTCGTCTCGTTGGAACCGTGAGATGCTTCTCTCAGAGTTCCCGTAAATCAAAGCCCCGGCTCATCGGCAGCCGGGGCTTCCTTTCTTTTTTTCTGAGATTTCGCTGACCCGGACTCAACTAAGCAATTTGGCCGGGCTCCCTGCTCGAGGCTATGATGGATCAGACAGGCCAGACATGCTCTACCCAGAGCTCGCGCGACCTGCCGAAAACCGCTCAGGTTTCAATTCTGTTAGGATACTTCTTGCGGAGATGCACTCAGTTGTTCTCTGATTCGGTTCATCTCCCATTGCAGCATCTGAATATACTTGCTGTAAGGGTACTTGTTCTCCAGTTCCTCGAAGTAAACACAGGCTTCCTGGTGTTGTCCCAGCTTGTTTGCGGACAGGCTAACCAGCTTGGCCAGTATCTGCTCTGTCTTGGGATGCTCAGGTCTGAGCCGATGAAGCTTCTCGAATACCTGGAAAGCTAACTCGTAGTTGGCGTACTTGCTGCATTGGTTGGCTACGTCGAATTCCATCTCCTCGGTCAGGATCAGCTCGTCATGCCTAAGGGCAAAGGCCATGTCGTACACGCCCAGTGCTTCCTCGATCTGGTCGCTTCGATAGAGAACGTTGAACGCGTCGACATACTCCTTTACCGCCTCTTCGAACTTTCCGTCGGTGATATAGCTTTGGGCCAACTCGAAACGTGACTTGATGTTCTTGGGCGAGGCGCCGATGCTCTGCTTGAGATGCATCCGGGAGCTTTCGTCGCCGCTCCAGGATGCACCCTGTCCCTTGAGATACAGCACCTCAGACTTTGCATCCTTCAGAAGGTTCATCTGCAGTCCCAGGATGGCCCCGAAGAGGAAACCCCCGATGTGGGCCCAGTAGGCCACCGGCGTGAACCACCCCAAAGTCAGAAGCCCGAAGAGCAACTGGGGAATGAACCAGAGGACCAAGAGAAAAACCCAGGCCTTCAGATGAAAGGTGTACATCCGGAAGAAGAAAAAAAAGAAGAAAAACCAGCGCATCTCGATCTTGACAAAGTAGTACCTGATCAGGAATATGCCAAGCACTGCGGCGATGGCCCCGGAGGCGCCCACCATGGGTATGTCCAGACCTGTTCCGGTGAGATGGCAGATTCCCATGTGGGTGAGTGCCGCGGTTATGCCTCCGCCGAAATAGAAGAGCAGAAACCTGTAGTGCCCGAAGATGCTCTCCACCACCTTGCCGAAAAGCCACAGAAAGAGCATGTTGAAGACGAAGTGAAGTATCCCCCCGTGCATGAACATATGGGTGATGAAATTATGTGGATGAGGCGTGGAAGGGACCAGGCCCCAATTCAGGAAGAGTGCCATCTGCGCTTCGCCGGATGTGACGAGCACCGGTATCAATGCCAGGAAGTTTATCCCGATCAAAGCCAAGGTTACGGGATAGTCCTCCCGGTAATCCACATAGATTCGGGTGGGTATAAGCATCTGTGTTTCCTTTGAGTGTATCTTTGTTATCGACCTCAAGGAGAGTGCCTTTACGCGACGGGACGAATTCCCGCCGCTGTCGTCTCAGACAGCTAATTGGGCTTGGGTAAGGTGTGGGGCTGTAGGTGCTCGATTCCCGGACCCCCGGACGGGCCCGTCTGGGGGACCGCATGGTCATCGAGCGGGGGGGGGAATCACGATCTGCCACGTCGAGTGAATGACAGGACGCTGCCCAATGAGCTGGGCAACCACCGGACCGGCAAAGCGCCAGACAGGAAACTTGTGTCCGCCCTCTAGAGAAGAAAAAGCCCCGACTCTTTCAGGGCCGGGGCCGATTGATTTCGAGTGCGTAGGTTCGTGATCGAAGACTCAGCAGCCCGGCGCAATACCGTTTTTGTAAAGGTAGTTGATCAAACTGACCACGTCGCCGATGTCGACCGTTCCATCGCAGTTGGCGTCTCCGGCCTGGGGCGGGTCGGGGTCCAGCCCGCTCTTGTACAGGTAGTTTATCAGATGAACCACGTCGGCTAAGTCTATCACTCCGTCCCCATTGGCATCGCCATAGAGCAGGTAAGAGGCCATGCTGAGAGCGGGGTTGCCCCAGAGTGCTCCCCACTCAAACATTTGATACTCGACATCGATGATCCATAGCCCGTTGGTGTACATCTCCCTCAAAGCCCATTGATGAGCCTCACCCTGGGTGTAATCTCCGGAAGTAACACAGGTGGTGAAGAAGTAGTCGAGTGACTGGCTGGAGCCATAATATGGATCGTTCCAGCCACCCGCTCCGTATGCAACCTTGGTGGCGCCGAGAAAGCCGACACCGCCCTGCCTCAACATCTCCCGTCCGATATTGGGATGGTCGGTATCGGAATTGCTGCAGGCATCGGCGAAGATGATAGCCGGATAGTCGTCGTTGAGGTTGGGGCAGGTGGAGGTGGAGACGAATGCCTCGCCTCCCGAGTACATTATGTGTGAAGAATAGGGCGTGCCATGGCCGGCCCAGTTCACGAAGGCGTACTGGCCAGCCGCCCAGGCAAGAAGCGCCGTATCGTACCTGAGCTGGTGATCCATGGGGTAGGTGGAGAAGCGCTCGTACAGGCGGGTCATGGTCCAGTCGGCCATCCAGGGCTGGTCCACCTTGGCTTCCATCAAAACTGCACAGTCGGTGTCCTCCCAAAAGAAGGCGCCCAAAAGCAGGATGTTCTTCTTGAAGGCCGGATCATCGTTCTGCTCGTAGGCAACGGATTTCTCACAGATGTGTCGCACCACGGCCGTGTCGCTCCAGGGGATTCTGCCCACGTTTACCTCGACGTAGAAGTCGATCGGGTCGGAGCCCTCGCCCCACAGGTGATCCCCATCAGCATCCCAGGACTGGCTGTCCGGCAGTGAGAGCTCGGCATAGTAATAATCGGTCTCCGGCTGCCCGTCCCCGATATTTTGCGCTGTACGCCTCATGGGCACGTCGTCGTAGTCGCCGACCAGAAGAACGTCCTCGATGCCCCATTCACCTGAAGGGTACTTCTCTCGCAGGAAGTTTCTCATCTTCTCGGCAAGATCGTACCCGCTGTAGTTGGCCTCGATCCAGGTTGCGGTCACCACGCCAACGCTCTTTCCCTTCTGGTCCTCCCAGTCCACCAGCGGCGTAACGTAGGGAGTCAACTCGTCCAGAGTTATGATAACGAAGTCGTAGTTGTCCTCGTCTCCCACAGCGCTGGGATACCAGCTTCGAGCCTGATCATAGTTGAGTATTATCTCCTGGGCGATCCGTTCCTTGCGCGGAAGGTTGTCAAGCATTGCCTCTCCCGCGGAATAGTTTTCCGGAAAAGTGTAGCTGACGTGGACCGTGACCTGAGGGTGATAGGTTAGCTCACCGGACAGCGGACGATAGCTAAACGGCGTCACCCTGACGTCCACCAGGTTGTACTTCCTGAATCCGGCGGTGCGCACCACCTCTCCCACCGAGGCAGGATAGGACTGGTCGCTTCCGTAGACCGAGTTGAAGTTGGCCTCATATATCTCCTGATGCCGTTCGTAGAGTTCGGGATTCTCCTCGCCGATAACCCTGGGCGAACGGGAGGGGGCTATGTCATAGGTGCCGGGAAGAACTATGCTCTGGCCGGTCTCAAAGGTGACTGTGGCAACTTCAGCTCCCGGGGGAATGGCAATGGCAAAGACCTTTGAGGGAAGGTTCGGTTTTCCCGGAACCAGCAGCCTGCCGAAGTTTTCGACTGTTACCTCATGTCCCGTCTGTGCGTGTCTGATATCATACGTCCCGAAGGGCACCGGCACGCTGATCACCCCATCCTCGGCCTGTGCCGTGATGCTGCCCGCCGTCAGCGCCAACATCAGGAAAAGTACTATCCTACTGCAGTTCTGCATTCTTTTCTCCTTTGAGATTGAATTGCGCCTTCAGCGCAATCCTCCTTCAGAACCATACCAATACAATTATAACTCCAAAACCTGAAAAGTCAAGGACAACCGGGAAGAGGAAAAGCCCCGACTCCACCGGAGTCGGGGCTTTTCTTGCGCTAACGAAAGTCGCTTGTTCACTCTCTGGCTAACACTCCGGTGGCGGGCCGCTCTTGTACAGGAAGTTGAGCAGAAAGACCACGTCGGCCAGTTCGCATCCGGCGTCGCAGTTCACGTCGCCGGCCTGCTGGGGATCAGGAGCGGGGCCGCCCTTGTACAGGTAGTTTATCAGGTAGATGGCGTCCCCGATGTCTATGATGCCATCGTCGTTGCAGTCACCGCGCACGAACCTGGCCACGGTCAACACCTCCGACCAGTCGGACTCGTAATCGAAGATATCCTTGGCCTTCACCCTAACCTCGTAGCTCCCGGCATCAGGCCATGATTTGGACGCGGTGCCGGTCTCCCCCGAGTTGTATGGTCCGATCCAATCGCTGTCTGTGTCGTCACCCCAGTCGAAGAGGTAGAACAGGCTGTCTCCCTCCGGATCGATTGTGCTGCTGGAGAAATCATATTCCACCCCGGTCTGCCCCTCTGCTTCGCCGGACGGCAGCGCCGGTGTTATCGGCGGGTAGTTGGTGACGACCGGAGCCATCCCCAGATCAGGGTTGCCCCAGTAGGCTCCCCACTCGAACATCTCGAACTTGACCATGTACCATAGGCTGTTGGTGTACATATGTCTCAAGGCCCACTGATGTGCCTCGCCCTGAGTGTAGTTTCCGGAGGTAACGCTGGTGGTGAAGAAATAGTCCAACGACTGAGTTGAGCCGTCATACGGGTCGTCCCAGGCTCCCATTCCATATGCCACCTTGGTGGCACCCAGAAAACCCACACCGCCCTGCTTGAGCATTTCCCGTCCTATATTGGGATGATCGGTGTCAGAGTTGCTGCAGGCATCGGCAAAGATGATTGCCGGATAGTCATCGTTAAGATGCGGGCAGGTGGAGGTCGTGACGAACGCCTCGTGAGTGGTGAACCAAATGGCGGAGGCATAGGGCGAACCGTGGCCGGCCCAGTTGACGAAGGCATACTGGCCGGACGACCATACAGACTTTACGTTGTTGAATTTCAGGTCGTAGTCTGAGGGGTAGGTAGAAGAGCCCTGCTCGTACATGCGCGTCATAGTCCAATCCGACATCCAGGGCTGGTCGACCTTGGTTTCCATGAGTACCGCGTTGTCGGTGTCGTCCCAGAAAAAGGCGCCCAACAGCAGGATGTTCTTCTTGAATGCCGGGTCGTTGTTTTGCTCGTAAGCAGCGGACTTCTGACAAATGCTGAAAACGGTAGAGGCGTCACTCCACGGGATTCTCCCCACGTTGACCTCGGAATAGAAATCGATTGGGTCCGAATTCTCGCCCCACAGATGATCCCCATCGGCATCCCAGGACTGATCATCCGGCAGGGATAGCTCGGCATAATACAGGTCGGTCTCCGGTTTTCCGTATCCGATGTCCTGCTCGGTGCGGCGCATGGGCACGTCGTCGTAATCGCCGACCAAGAGCACATCTTCGATACCCCATTCGCCCGACGGGTACTTGTCTCTTAAGAAATTCCTCATCTTCTCCGCAAGATCGTACCCGGTGTAGTTGGCGCTGATCCAGGAGGTGGTCACCAGGTTTACGCTTCGCCCCTTGCTGATCTCCCAGTCCACCAGCGGGGTCACGGAAAAGGTCAAGCTCTCCAGGGTGATGACGACGAAGTCGAAGTTCTCCTTGGGTGCGGCAAAGCCGGTATACCAGCTCCGGGCTTGATCATAATTGAGGATGATCTCATCGGCGATCCGCTCCTTACGCGCCAGGTTGTCAAGCATAATGTCTGCCGCGGAAAAATCTTTGGGAAGAGTATAGCTGACGTGGACCGTGACCTCGGGATGATAGGTCAATTCACCCGAGACAGGACGATAGCTAAACGGCGTGACTCTTACGTCCACCAGGTTGTACTTCCTGAATCCGGCGGTGCGCACTACCTCTCCCACCGAGGCGGGATAGGGCTGGTCGTTTCCGTAGACCGAGTTGAAGTTGGCCTCGTACATCTCCAGATCCCGGGCGTAGAGTTCGGGTCTCTCGTCTCCGATGACTCTGGGTAAGCGACAGGGGACTACGTCATACGTGCCGGCAAGCACTATACCTTCTCCCTTGTCAAAGGTCACGCCGGTGACCTCAGCCCCGGGAGGAATGGCAATGGCAAAGATCTTCGAAGGCAGGTTCGGTTTACCCGGAACCAGCAGCCGCCCGAAGTTTTCGACGTAAACCTCCTGTCCCGGCTGCGCCTGTCTGATATCATACGTCCCGATGGGCACCGGCACGCTGATCACCCCATCCTCGGCCTGTGCCGCGATGCTGCCCGTCAGCAGCGCCAACATCAGGAAAAGCACTATCCTACTGCAGTTCTGCATCCTCTCCTCCTTTGAGATTGAATTACGCTGTCAGCGTAATCATCCTTCAGAACCATACCGCTCTAATTATAACTTGAAAGCCAAGAAAGTCAAGCATAACCGGGGATAAGAAAAGCCCCGACTCTGCCGGAGTCGGGGCTTGTTTTGCTGTTGTGATAACGGTTCATCCTTCCGCCGGCTAACACTCCGGTGGCGGGCCGCTCTTGTACAGGAAGTTGAGCAGAAAGACCACGTCGGCCAGCTCACATCCGGTGTCGCAGTTCACGTCGCCGGCCTGCTGGGGATCGGGTGCCGGGCCGCTCTTGTACAGATAGTTGACCAGGTAAACCGCGTCCGCGATGTCGATCACGTCGTCGTCATTGCAGTCACCGCGAACGTATCTGGCCACCGAAAGCGGATCTGACCAGCCGGACTCGCGATCGTGGATGTCCTTGGCCTTTACCCGCACCTCGTAGCTGCCTGCGTCGGGCCAAGACTTGGACGCTGTGCCGGTCCCTCCGGAGGCGTAGGGTCCGATCCAGTCGCTGTCGGTGCCGTCTCCCCAGTCGAACAGGTAGAATATGTCGTCTGCTTCCGGATCGGTGGTGGTACCGGAGAAATCGTGCTCCGTTCCGGGCGTAGCTTCAGCCGTCCCGGTCGGTGCCGCCGGCGTCGCCGGAGGATAACTCGAAGTGATGGGACCCATCCCCAGATTGGGATTGCCCCACAGCGACGACCACTCGAAGTGCTCGTATTTGGGGCTGCCCCAGAGGCCGTTTTCGTACATGTGGATCAAAGCCCACTGATGACCCTCTCCCTGAGTGTAATCCCCGGAGGTCACACAGGTGGTAAAGAAGTAGTCCAACGACTGGCTGGAACCGCTGTAAGGATTGGTCCAGCCAGGCCTGCCCAAGGCAACCTTTGTCGCGCCCAGAAAGCCCACGGCTCCCTGTCCCAGCATGGCCCGGCCGATGTTGTTATAGTCGGTATCGGAGTTGCTGCAGGCATCGGCGAATACGATCGACGGATAGTTGTCGTTGAGGCTGGGGCAGGTGGATGTGGTGGCGAAGGCGCTGCCCTTCGAATACATGACATGGACTGACTGGGGTGATCCGTGACCGGCCCAGTTTACAAAGGCGAATTGCCCGGCAGACCACACGGACAAAACGTTGCTGTATGTCAGGTTGTAGTCGGAGGCATAAATGGAGTGACCTTGCTCGTACATGCGGGTCTTGGTCCAGCCAAACATCCAGGGTTCGTTGATCTTGGTTTCCATCAGCACCGCGTTGTCGGTGTCCTCCCAGAAGAAGGCGCCCAGAAGCAGAATGTTCTTCTTGAATCCGGGATCCTGGTTCTGCTCATAGGCAGCCGACTTTCCACAGATCTGTTGAACCGTGGAAGGCTGACTCCAGGGGATTCTTCCCACCACCACCTCGGCATAGTAGTCAACCGGATCCATGTAATTCTCGGCATACTGGTGATCCCCGTCGCGGTCCCAGGAGAGGCTGTCCGGCTTGGAGAGCTCCGCGAAATAGAAATCGGTCTCCGGCTTTCCGTATCCAAGATCCTGCCAGACCCGGCGGGGGGGCAGATCATTGTAATTGGCGATCAGAAGCACGTCCTCGATCCCCCACTCTTCCGAAGGGTACTTGTCCAGCAGGAAGTTTCTCACCTTGGCCGTCAGGTCCCAGCCGGTATAGTTGGCACTGATCCAGGCGGCGGTGACCACGTTCACCGTCCGGCCCTTGCTGATCTCCCAGGTCACCAGGGGGGCCACCTCAGAGACCAAGCTCTCCAGGGTGATGAAAACGAAATCGTAGCTCTCCTTTCCGCCGACGGCGGCGGGATACCAGTTCTGCGCCTCATCGTAGTTGAGGATGATCTCACGTGCCAGCCGTTCCTTCCGCGGAAGGTTGTCGGTCATGACATCATCTGCGGAGTAACCTTTCGGATAGCTATAGCTCACGTTCACGGTGATCGAAGGATGGTAGATCAGTTGGCCGGACTGAGGGCGATATGTAACCGGGTTGACTCTGACGTCCACCAGGTTGTACTTTCTGAAACCCGCGGTACGAACCGACTCTCCTACCGAGGCCGGATAAGGCTGATCGCTTCCATACACCGTGCTGTAGTTCTCTTGATACTCCTGTTTATCTCGTGCATAGATCAGCGGATCCTCCTCGCCGATGACTCTGGGTAAAACAGTCGGCGGCACGCTATACGTTCCCGGCAGGACTATTCCTTCCCCCACGTCGAAGGTGACCTCCGCCACCACCGCTCCCGGCGGGATGGCTATGGCAAAGATCTTGGAAGGCAAATCCGGCTTACCCGGAACCAGGATGCGGCCGAAATCCTCCACCGAGACATACTGCCCCTCTGGTGTCTGCTCGATCTGGTAAGCCCCGACAGGTATGGGAACGCTGACCACCCCGTCATTGGCACTCGCGGACAGGCTGCTTATCGCCAGCAGGGCGATAAGGAAAACCACTACCCTTGCGTGCTTATGCATTCTTTCCTCCTTTGAGGTTTGCGTATCTACTAAGTTTGTATACGTTCACATACACACTACCATTTTATTATAACTCAAAACTCCTGAAAGTCAAGGAAAAGGTTGCGCCAGAGCTTGGGATAATCAGGCAAGACCCCACTTTGTAAAGGGTTAGGAGAAGAAGGATCCCGAAGAACAAAAAAGCCCCGGCCCCGCCTGAGGCGGGGCCGGGGCTGATCTATTTCCGGAAATGCAGCTTCACCGGACCAAGACTAACAGCCCGGGGCCGGTCCGCCCTTGAAGAGGTAGTTGATCAGGGAGACTACGTCACCGATGTCGATTATCCGGTCGCAGTTGGCATCACCCGCCTCTGAAGGATCGGGAGGAGGACCGCTCTTGTACAGGTAATTGACTATGTGAACCACGTCCCCGACATCCACCACGCCGTCGGCATTGGCGTCGCCGGCAAGATAAGTCCGCACCACGAAGGACAAGGTGTCGGCCTTGCAGTAGTCCTGAGCTGTGACAGTCACCGGATCCAGGGAGATGGTGCCGGGAGCAGTGCCCATCAGAGAGTCGTTCTGAACCGAGCACCATCCAGGATGCTCCGGATAGGCGATCAGGTGACTCTCATCGTCCGGATCGACTATGGTGGGATAATAGACGAAGCTCTCCTCGGTTGCGACCACCACCGTGTCTTCCATCAAGGTTATCGAGGGCGCGGCGTTGGAATGGTCGATGGTTACGATGACCACCTGGGTATCAGCTGCGGTGCCGTCCGAGACCGTTACCTTGAAGGTCGTGTCGGGGTAATCGCAGCCCACCAGCCCGGAGATCGTATCGCCGGAGACAGTGCACCAGGATGGGGTATCGTAAAAGCCGATGATCAGCTCGGACCCGTCGCAGTTTATATCCGAGGCAGCGGCGACATACCTAAACGGGATGTCAGCGGATGGAGCCGCCAACGCGCTGGCCGAAGAGGTGATCTGCGGCGGGAGGTTGGTGCCGGAGGGGTTGCAGCAGTCATCGTCGGGATGGTTCGGGCACACATCACACGAATCACCGGCGCCGTCGCTGTCTGCGTCCTCCTGATCCGGATTGAAGGCCAAGGGGCAGTTGTCCTCGTCGCAGGTATTCTCGGGGAATCCGGGATCACCATATCCGTCGCCGTCGGTGTCGGTGCAGGCATCGCAGGAGTCGCCCGTACCATCGCCATCAGCGTCTGTCTGATTGGGGTTGAAAACGTAGGGGCAGTTGTCGTCCGGGCAGGTGTTCTCGGTATGCCAGGGGTCGCCGTATCCGTCGCCATCGCCATCCACGCAGACGATCTCGCCGCACTCATACCTGTAAACCGAGAAATCATCGATGCCGGCTTCCACCACCGATCCCAAACCCAAATCCGAGGCCTCGAAACGGACTTTAACTTGGGCGGTGGGAGTTATGAAGTCGGCGATGAAGTGCTCATACACGTTCCAGCCGCCGGAGCTTTCCGGCCCGATGGTTTCCACCAGCGTCCAGTCGGCCCCGTTATTGCTCGACAGATAGACCTTGAAAAGATCAGTGTTGGGATTGTCCCCGGTGTTGTTGGTGTACCAGAGGGCATAGTGAAGTATGATCTCGGTGCCGGTGCTGGCATCGATGGTAGGGGAGATCAGCCAGGTGATGCCTCCATCGACGTCCGAATTGCCATCCACGTTGTCGGTGAGAAAACAGCTCCCTGAGCCGTCATAGTCGATGGCCGGGTCGCCGCGATCCCCGCCTCCCACCGGAACTCCTCGCTCCCAGGCCCCGTCGGTCAGGCTGGGGTCGTTCTCCACTGTCCAACCTAAGTCGGCCTCGAAGTCATCCTCGAAGGCGAAATTGAGCGTCCCCACCGACGAAGAGTATACCGTAGCAGGCGCTCCCTGGGGATTGTAGGTTGTGCCGGAGGCTAAGCCCTCGGCGCTGAAATAGTATTCAGGGGTATCATCGCACTCAGCCGCCGGCAGGACGGCCTCATAAAGGTCTCCTCCCATAGATGTCAGCGGCGAATCCTGATATAAACCGCCGTCGTAGCGGTAATGAAGCAGCCCACTGCCCGGCACATAGGTGTCGCCGTTTTCCACCAGCTGAACGGTGATGTCCGTGGAGACCCCGGGCGCAACATACTCGGGCACGCCGTCCGGAAGCTGAATGCTTATCGAGGCAACCGCTCCCATTCCCAGATCGGGATTCCCCCACAGTGCTCCCCATTCGAAGGTTTCGTACTTGTTGTAGGACCAGAGCCCGTAGGTGTACATCTCTCTGAGCGCCGATTGAAGAGCCTGTCCCTGGGTTTCGTCTCCGGAGGTGACAGCCACGGTGAAGAAGTAGTCCAACGACTGGCTCGACCCGTCATAAGGAGCATCCCAGCCCGGACATCCCAGGGCCACCTTGGTGGCGCCCACAAACCCCACCCCGCCCTGCTGCAGCATGGCCTGACCCAAGTTCAAGGCATCGGTATCGGAGTTGCTGCAAGCATCTGCAAAAATGATTGCAGGATAATTATCATTCAAATAAGGGCAGGTACCTGTGTTCACAAAAACAGTGGAAGGGTGATATCTATAACACCCAGTTTCTGATCCGTGACCAGCCCAATTAACAAAAGCGTATTGCCCGGCAGACCAGACACTCCTCACATTAGTGTATGTTAAATCATAGTCCATAGGATAGGTGGAGTATCCCTGTTCGTACATCCGGGTCATGGTCCAGTCGAACATCCAGGGCTGGTCCACCTTGGCTTCCATCAGCACGGCATTGTCGGTGCGCGGGTTGGGATCGTTGTCCCAGAAGAAGGCTCCCAGGAGAAGGATGTTCTTCTTAAACGTCGGGTTGTTGTTCTGCTCGTAGGCCACCGACTTTTCGCAGATATGCTGGACGGTGGAAGTGCTGCTCCAGGGAATTCTTCCCACGTTAACCTCGTTATAGAAATCGATAGGGTCCGAGTTTTCCCCCCAGCGATGATCCTGATCGGCATCCCAGGACTGGTCGTCGGGAAGGGAGAGCTCCGCATAATAGAAATCGGTTTCCGGCCCCCCATATCCAAGATCCTGCGCCGTCCGGCGCATGGGAACGTCGTCGTAATGACCGATGAGAAGCACATCTTCAATGCCCCACTCACCTGAAGGATACTTGTCCCGCAGGAAATTCCTCATCCGCTCGGCCAGATCGTAACCGGTGTAATTGGAATTAATCCAGGAGGTGGTAACCACGTTCACGGTTCTGCCCTTGGTGATTTCCCAATCCACCAGGGAAGTGATGGAGGAGGTCAGGGCATCCAGGGTGATGATGACGAAGTCGTAATCCTCCTTGCTGCCACCAGCGCCGGAGTACCAGGCTTGGGCCTGATCGTAGTTCAAGACTATCTCCCTTGCGATGCCCTCCTGCCGGGGAATGTCATCGGTGATCATATCCTGCGGAGAGACACCTTTGGGAATAGTGTAATCCACGCGAACCGTGACTTCAGGATAGTAGGTCAGTTGACCCGATTGAGGACGATAGGAGAAGGGCGTGACTCTCACGTCCACCAGATTGTATTTTCTGAAGCCTGCGGTGCGGACCACTTCACCGACCGAAGCCGGATACGGATCATCGCTTCCGTATACCGAGTTGTAGTTCTCCTCATACATCCGTTTGTCTCTTTCATACAGCACCGGGTCTTCCAGGCCGATGACCCTGGGCAGGGGAGAGGGTACTATTTTGTAATTCCCCGAGAGCGTGATGCCCTCGCCCAGGTCAAAGCTCACCCCGGTCACCTCAGCGCCCGGAGGAATAGCTATGGCAAATATCTTTGAGGGCAGGTTCGGCTTTCCCGGTACCAGTAAACGACCGAAGTTGTCGACAGAAAGCTCTTGGCCTTGTTCAACATACTCAATGTCGTAGCTGCCGACAGGTATCGACACGCTGGTCTGCTCGGCCGCCGCCTGGCTTGCGCCAAGAAAACCGCCGAAACACAGCACCACGACTGAGATCAGCAGAGTGGTAATGCTGCCCCTCATGTTAGAGATGGACATGCTTCTCTCCTTTCCAGAGTGTTGGAGATAGTTATATGCAAGTAAAACAGCAAGCACAATTTAATGATAATGCAAAAGTGGAAAAAGTCAAGAAAAAGTATGCCGTTAACCTTGAGGTCAGAGTGTCTGGCTTCAGCCGAACCGGGCTTGATGTAGGTCGGGCTGACGGACGCCTGCCCGATCTAGATCTGCCCTCCCGGGTTTCGGCGATGGGTGTGAACTGACACCAGCCGGAAACCAGAAGAGCCCAAGCCGGGTTCTCCCTCCCTTTATGGGAGTGTACAGGGAGGGAGTCAGAGGGAGGGTGAGACTAAGGCATCTTCAGTGTTCTGGCGGGTCTTGCCCTGCGGGTGTGACCTGACAGTCTCGAAGGTACCAGGTCAGACTCGCCCAAGCGCACAAGCCCCGGCACAACCTGGAAACTCGAGGTGTCCGGGTTTAGTCTAAACCTCAGTCTGCCCGAAGGCAGACACTGCAGAAGTACGGCGCAGGCACCGACATCTCATGCAGAGCAGAGAAAAGACCCCGGCTCGCCATCATCCGGGGTCTCTCGTTTTTGCTCAAAGCTCTTGCCTGGCTTGCTGTCAGCAACTGGGTGGATCCCCTCCCCGGTAGAGGTAGTTTACCATGACAACCACGTCACCCAGGTCAACCGTGCCATCGTCGTTGGCGTCTCCGGTTTTCCACGGATTGGGGGCCCCGCCACCCCGGTAGAGATAATTCACCAGATAAACCACGTCTCCAACATCCACCTTGCCATCCCCGTTGGTATCACCGATGATGCCAACCTTGAAGTCGTAGGTGTTTCCGTCAGGATAATCGTTGTAGTCCCTCTTGGAGATGGCCACAGGGAACCATCCGCTGGCATCCGGTGCGGCGCTGAACCCCTCGTCTCCTCCGGGGCCGCCGCTGTTGGCGTACCATATATAGTCCGATTTACGATGAAATCCTGCGACGGTCGGGTATACGGTTAACACCAGATCCGCACTTCCCGAGGTGTTGTCCAGCTCGAAACAGTAACAGACGTCTTCAGACAACATTACCTCATAAACATTGAGCACCCGGTTGGCCGGAAGCGATTCTCCTGCCCAGATCCTGGGAAAAGTCGAGGTAATCCGACCCTCCGACGTGGTGGCATCGATGTGCACCCCGGAGTTGTGGTCAGAGCCGTATCTTACAATGGCCGGGTAGGTTGTGGAAGGCGAAGAGTTGTAGGAGCCGATCACGAAGTCGGTGTAACCATCGCCCCAGCCCGAGTTCTCCAAAAGGGAACTGAAGCCGGAGGTGCTTCCGCTGTAGTCGGAGTAAACGTAAACGTCGTAGTCATCAGCGGAATTGTGAGGGATGGTTCCCACCGCCGAGGCAAAACCGACCGATCGGGTGAACCTGAATCCGTCCGAGTTTGGATAGGTCAAGTATCCCTTCCAGGGAGGAGCGGAACGGCCGACCGGCGTGTTGGCCGACAGCACATACGGACTCCAGACGAACTGGCGGGTATGGCTGTTGTCCGATTCGTATTTCTCGAACACGGTGTCATCCCAATCCAGACTGTCGCAGAAGGTATGTCTTCCGCCCTTCACGTTCAAGGTGCCGATGTTCATGGCGCCGTGTGAGTCGCCGGGGTTTAGGTACTCGAGCCAGTGCCAGTAGGCATACCATTCCGCATCGATGAAGCCGTGGCAGAGAATATCCCGTGCAATGAAGTATGCGTTATTGGTGTAAGCGATGTTGATATATGTGTTGCTGGTATTGCCGTCCAGAGTGGGGCTGACCGCGCACGAACTCCAACTGGCAGTATTGTTATTCCTGGGGACCACCGAGTAGCTCCAGCCGGAGGGGACGGTGTGAATCAAGTTTGGCAATTCCTCCGGGTCGGCCCAGTAGACCTGCGAGGCATGATCGCAACTGGCGCCTCCCATCTGAATTCTGAACCAGCCGTCGGTTCCGTCGGGACCGGTTTCTCCCCAACCTGTCCCCCAGGAGTTCTTGCAGAGCCAGCAGTTGTTGGCATCGTCCCAACCGTAGATTACGATGAAATGCCCTCCCCGTGCGGTTCCCGTGGTGTGAACGTACACTCCGCCGGTATAACTGTCGAAATCTGTATAGACATACATATAGGCACTTACCGGCCCGTAGGTCTGGATCTCATTCTTTATGGTGGCGTCGCTGGGCGAGTCCTGCCAATCCTGGTACCCGACGAAGAAAGCCCGGGAGAGCCAATCCGTGCAGTGATTGCCGCACGGCGGCACGTAGCCGCTGCCCGAAACGTAAGGGAAACAGACTTCGTCCGGGGTGCCGACCGTCTCCAGATGGGTGAAGGTGGCGGGCATGTTCCAGTTGTTGCAGTCGCCTTTGGCGCAGGAGACTATATCCTGCTCGGACATGTCAATTGCCCGGGTGGGCTGGCTCTCCAGGATTCTCACCTTGGATTCGAGAACCCCACAGGCCGAGAAAGCCCAACAGCTTCCGCAATTACCCTGATTCTTGACCGAAGTCATCCAGTTATAACCGCCGTTATTACCCCAGCTGAAATAGGAGGGCAACCCTTTTGTGTCCATTCGGGCCACCTCGGGACGCGGTGAACCGGACAGGGCCGGATCCATCGGATCGGCACCCAACATGGCGTCCTTTTCCGCGTCGGTCATCCGGGTGATGTCGGTCTCCCCGGCTGTCCACGACAATCCTTTTTCCTTTATGGCCTTCTGTATCGCTTCGATCTCGGAGGAACTCATCTGAGCAAAGGAAACCTCCAGAGCAGAGAAGAGAAACAGGGCCAGACTAAGAATCACAAAAATCTTCTTCATTTTCTCTTCCCCTTATTTTGCCTTGTTTTCCTTTTCCCAGGCCTCCCTCAAGATCTCAGATTCCTGGTCCTTCGCATGCTGAATCGGATTCTCAAGCTGGTACAGGGCTTTCTCTATCTCCTGCACGTTTCGCTGGTCATCTCTCTGCCTGGCGATTTCCAGTCGAACTCGAAGAATCGCAATCTCGGTCTGTTGCTTGATACTTTCGATCTCGCTCTGTAATTCTGCGATCTGGTTGCCGTCCGAGATCCTCATCTTCTCACTCAAGAACTCTATCTCCGCTGTCGCCTTTTCCTCCAACTCCAATATCCATCTGAATTCAGGCGAAACCTGTGACTTGTCGATTTCCACTTCCACTTTCTGTTCCCGGCTGTCGGGGATACCCGAAGCCTGCTCTTGAGCCAATGCAAGACCACACCAGCCCAAGGCAAGGATGTACATCAAAAGGACCAAAAGCATTGCTTTCATTCTCGCAGCTCCTTTCCGTTAACACTTTCAGGTTGCCACCTTCATAGACTTTTCAATGATCCGGTTTTCGACATCACCTCCCCGGCTAAGATTAAGAGACGCCTGAGTCATGCCGGCAAACGAGAGGGCAAAACACAGAGAATCTCGAAGTGATTGATCTTCAAAAGCTGTTTCTGACGGCCCGCCGTTCCCTGAGGCGGAAGTTCTCACCGAAGCCAGAAGAGCAGCAATGATCCGGTTCCGGTTCGAGTGAAAGGGTCAGCCGGTTTGCAGCAGAAACCGCTCGTATCCGGAACCGCCCCGTACGGAGCGCTCACTCGACCTACGTCGATGAGCCCCGTGACAGCTGTTGGCAGTATAATCAGTGAGCGCGGCGAGGCAAGCTCAAAAAACGTTGCCGGGAAAGATTAGGGGAGTGAAGCCTGCGGATTAAGTCCTTATTCTGTGATAGGTCGGGCACGGCACGCAGGCCATCCTCCCGAGCTCGAAGGATCGAGCTTCTTCAGTGTTTTGTCACGTCCTGCCCTGCGGGTCTCACCTGACAGTCTCGAAGGCGCCAAGTCACAGCCCCGAAGCAGGCAGGACGCGGCACAACCTGTACCTTTGAGCTTGGAGTGTTCGGCTTCAGCCGAACCAGGATTCTAGAACGACGGCCTGGTGTTAGGGGCATCCGGGCGGGTCTCCGCCTCTGTATAGATAGTTCACCAGGTAAACCACATCCGCAACATTGACAATGTCGTCGCAGTTGCAGTCTCCGACCCAGACCGGTTCCGGGGCCGGGCCACCTTTGTAAAGGTAGCTGACCAGATAGACCACGTCTCCGACGTTTATGATGTAGTCGCCATTGGCATCGCCGCGCATTAAATCATGCTTGGTCCATTGGGCGACGAATCCGGCGACCTTCTCACCGGCAATTGAGAACCAACCTCCCACGGTCAACCTGGATTCGTGTACGGTCAGGGCATAGCGGTAAGAGCCCAGCCCGGAGCCCAAGCCCGACCAAGAGCTTCCGTCCCAGGAAGCGATTCCATTGGCTGCAACACCGCCGGTGGTGTCAAACCAGCCCGCTGCGATCAACTTCGAGTCATGCAGGGTCAAGGCATAAACGTAAGAATTCACTCCCGATCCCAGAGGCGACCAGGAGAAGCCGTCCCAGGTAGCAATTCTATCGGCTGCAACTCCACCCGCGGTGGTAAAACAACCTCCGGCAATCAATTCAGAATCATAGACGGCCAGGGCATTAACGTCAGAATTCATTCCCGATCCCAGAGCAGACCAGGAAGAGCCATTCCAGGAAGCAATATACTTGGCTTCATGACCGCCCGCAGTTCTGAATTCGCCTCCTGCGATCAGCAGAGAATCGTAAGCGATCAGGGCATAAACGTCAAGATCCATTCCCGATCCCAAGGGGGACCAGGAGAAGCCGTCCCAGGAGGCAATCCTTTCGGCTGGAACTCCGCCCGCGGTGGTAAACCTTCCTCCGGCTATCAATTTGGAATCGTAGACGGTCAGGGCCTGAACGTAGTAGTCCAATCCCGATCCCAGGGCCGACCAGGAAGAGCCGTCCCAAGCGGCAATATTGCTGGCTGAAACTCCGCCCGCGCCGGTAAACATACCTCCGACTATCAATTCGGAATCATAGACGTCCAAGGCATTCACCACGGTATAGGGTCCTCCCGAAATTCCCGATCCCAAGGCCGACCAGGAAGAGCCGTCCCAGGAAGCAACATAATTTGCAGTGATGTCACCTGCCCTGGTGAAATATCCTCCGGCTATCAATTTAGAGTCATATACGGTCAGGGCTTTCACGTAAAGATTGATTCCCGATCCCAGGGCCGACCAGGAATCGCCGTCCCAGGAGGCGATCTTGTTGGCCGGTTCTCCTCCTGCGAAGCTAAACCATCCTCCGGCTATTAATCTGGAGTCATAAGCCACCGCGGCATAGACGTCACCATAATCCAAGCCCCACATTCCCGACCCCAACGCCGACCAGGAGGAGCCATCCCAGGAAGCTACATGATTGACAATGGTTCCGCCGGCGGTGGTGAACCACCCTACGGCGATCAACTGGGAGTCATAGAGGGTCAGACAATACACATAATCGTTCATTCCCGATCCCAGTGCCGACCAGGAAGAGCCGTCCCAGGAGGCGACGAACCTGGCCGTGACTCCGCCCGCGTCAGAGAAATCGCCTCCGGCGATCAGCTTGGAATCATAGACTACTAAGCTCCGAACGTTGTAATCCATTCCCGATCCCAGGGCCGACCAGTCAGTTCCGTCCCAGGAGGCGATTTTGCTGGCAGGGATCTTGCCCGCCGTGGCAAACATGCCTCCGGCGATCAGCTGGGAGTCATATACTGCCAGGGAATAGACGTCGGCGTAAGGTTCGCCCGACATTCCCGCTCCCAAAGCCGACCAGGAATATCCGTCCCAGGAGGCAATGTTGTTAACCGTGTCGCCGCCCGCGGTGGTGAACCATCCTCCGGCGATCAAGGCGGAATCGTAGACGGTTAGGGCGCGAACCGTGTTGTTCATGCCCGATCCCAGGGCCGACCAGGAATAACCATTCCAGGAAGCTATATAATTGGCTGCATCTCCGTCCGCTTCGGTGAACCATCCTCCTACGATCAACAAAGAATCGTAGACGATCAGAGCCTGAACCTGATCATCGGTTCCCGACCCCAGGGGCGACCAGGAAAAGCCGTCCCAGGAGGCGATGTTGTCGGCCCGTATATCCCCGACAACGCTGAAAGAGCCGCCGATTATGAGAAGGCCGTTATAGGTGGTCATGGCGTAGACATATCCGTCAACACCGGGGATCTCAGGTGACACCGTGTTGTCCCAATAGATATCATCTGGATGATCCTTTGCGGATGCATCATGTTGAGAGCGTATGATTGGCTCGCCGGTAACCGGATCAAGCTGAAGATGGTATCCTTCCCAGGTCAACGGGCCCTGGTAGCCCGACCTGCGGATCTTCTCCGGATCAAAGCGCTGCTCCGGCGTCAGAAAATCGCCAACGCTTCTGCCCCTCTGTTCAGCTGCAGACGGTGTGTTTTCGTGGCCAGCAGAAGACCTGCCGGCCAACGGGCCCGCAGATGAGGCTGTGCCGAATACCAGCGCAAGTAGCATATACACAATGGTCACGTGTCGCTTAACGCTCATGGTGCTCCAGTTAAGGGATATATCTATTACAATAATACTCAACTTTCCGTAGAAGTCAAGGGAAATCCGGGTAGTGGGTCAAGTTGATTAACCGAAAGGAAGGCAGGGTGTTATGAGCACAAGCAACCACGGGCTTGACGTGGAACGCAGAGGTCTTATCTTCTTAGTGGGACATTCACCATCAAAGGAGGTAGGGCTATGCGAAACCATCAAAGTAGTTTTGAATTGTGGGTGTGGGCCTGGCGTGAAACATGGAGCCATATCCGCACCCGGAAGCATGTGTTGGAAGAGGGGGGACTCATGATTACAACTTTTATAGCGGCCTCTGTCATTGCTATGGTCCTGGGCAAGAACTGGACTGCACTCCTATGGGGGTTGCTCGCTGGCTTGATTGGACTATTCGTCTATGTCCTTGGCGTCTTCATCTATTACCGCACCATTGCCGCACGCCGAATCCGGGAAGAGGAAGAGTGCTTTTCGGCACAGGAGGTGTTGGAGTATGCCCTGGAACATTCTGGACTCAAAGACCGACACAAAATTGAAACAGCATTACGTGAAGCCGCTTTGCGAAAAAAGATAACCGTCCAAGTCCAGCGAAGCACTGATTCTATATGGACGGATGTTTCCCCAGATGAGTTCAGAACTCGTGCAATTGACTTAGTTCGTGATTGTGTGTATGAGTTTGGCGATCCTGATGCGGAGCCTCTTGGATGGTCACTCTATTTTAACGCTCATGAGATTCGCAAGTTGTGGAAGGAGAAGAAGAAGGGCAAATCTCGGGCTTAGTCCTTTTGTTTGCCCTCTTTCTTTTCGATCAGCCTGACGATGTCCTCAAGTTCCCATAGGTGCTCAGTAACTCCGGCAGCCATTGCCGGGCTAACTCTGAGAGTCTGATGCTGTCTGACGAAGTTGTAATACATGAAGTGCAAAGCGACGGCGTGTCTGAGGTTGTCGATCTTTTTGCTGAAAGCATTGGTCAGCCGGGTGAACCGTCTCATGCTCATACGCATGGTCAGGTTCTGCCTTTCCACCATCGACGTGGACACATCCTCGGCCTTCGGCTTGCCGTTGATCTTTTTGCGCTCGCACCCGATGCACTTAGCTGGGCTATACCGGGCCTCTCCGGGTCTCTCTTGCCCGTACATCTTGACCAGCATGGCGTAGTCGATGTCGGCTCCGAAAGCACCGTCAACGGCCTCAAGATAGGTCTTGTGACCGTCAGTGGTCAACTGGACCCGGTTAGCCAAGCGACCGGCAACGTCTTTCATAAAGGCGTTGGCCCACTCGGCGTTACGCAGTCCCACCAGGTGAGAAACCACCAGCTTAGTCTCCGGGTCGATGGCAACCCAAGTCCACACGTCGCCGAATCCGAATTGACCCTTCTTGTCCTCCGGCACGTTCTTCTGCTTGGCATAGCAGAAGGCCCACACTTCGTCAGCCTGAATCTTCTTACAGGTCAGGTTGCGAAGGGCCTTATCCTGATACTCCGCACAGGCAGTCCCGGCATCGATCAACAGCTTGACTACCGTGTTCTTGGCAACCCCGGTCATACGAACGGTTGCCCGGATCGAGTTACCTTCCACCAGTGCTGCAAGCACCTGAACTCTCTTTTGTCGTGTCAACTTGTTCATGTCTATAATATACAAGACCGCTCTTGCATGTCAAGTCTTTTTTTCACTTTTTTGTACTTTTTTTCAAGGGGGCCGCCCATTTGTCCTGTCAATCTAAATGACGGCACGACAACGACGTATGGGCGGCTTTTTTGTAATGACCGGATACATTTCGGACACCCGAGAGAGTTTTTTGGAATATAGTTTATTGAGGGTTGAGTTTCAATTTTAGTTTTTGGATAGGAGTCATTTTGTTGATACCTCCATGGGG